>VOFI01003632.1_pt1 | contig 104814 bp, 127 predicted proteins | sample 5384131 | NCBI WGS metagenome assembly VOFI01 (sample SAMN12384728, study PRJNA508395) | human gut metagenome | isolation source: healthy gut H | host: Homo sapiens
GTTGTGCTTCGTTCAGTTTACATTGTGCTCCATTCTAATTAGCCAAACTGCAAAAGCAGTAAATCAAGGGAAAGGTGTTCTATTTGTCTATGGTTGTTATGCAGGTGATAACATGAACTTCGATATGGCAGAAGAACTATGTCAAGATGAAGGAATAAAAACTGCACATGTACGAGTTTATGATGACTGCGCTTCCGCACCAAAAGCGAGGAAACACTGCCGAAGAGGAATTGCTGGAGATGTTTTGTCATAAAAATAGCAGGGGCTGCTTGTGACGCAGGTCTAAGTTTGATGAGGTGGTTGGGTAACTGAAAAAGCTCTGTGACAATGTTAATACAATTGGTTTAGCAACTTCCCCTGGATCTATTCCCGGGTTAGATCAACCTACCTTTCAATTACCAGATGACAAAATTGAATTTGGAATGGGACTTCACGGAGAACCAGGTATCGAAAGAACTGATATGCAGCCTGCTAATCTTCTAGTGGATAAAATGTATCGTACAATTAAAGAGGAAATGGACTTATCTCATAATAATGAGGTTGCCGTATTGGTAAACGGCTTAGGATCTACTACATTATTAGAACTTAGTATTGTGTATAATGAATTGCAGAAGCATTTAGAAAAAGAAGGTATATCGGTACACGATGCTGAAATACAACAATTCTGCACTTGTCAAGAAATGGGCGGTTTTTCTATTACCATTTTTAAACTAGACGATGAACTCAAAAATATTATGATACATCCTGCTACTCTCCCATATTATGCTAAGGAGGCCCCTAAAATAATGAAGTTTATTAATGTTGAACAGACAACAGACATGATGATTTCAGTATGTCAATCTATTATTAAAAATAAACCTTATTTAACAGAAGTAGATAGTAAAATTGGTGATGGCGACCATGGTATAGGTATGTCCAAAGGCATGGAAAATGCAATGAACATTTTACGAAACAAAAGACCTTTCTCAGATATTAATCAGATCTTAAAACTTACTGGTACTTCCATGTTGACTAGTATGGGTGGTGCCTCAGGAATAATTTTTGGTTCTATGTTTCTGGGTGGTATCAAAGATCTAGAATGCGTTTCACAATTAGACAAGAGAATTTTAGAAAAAAATAATGAGAAAATCATTAGATACCGTAAAAGAAAAAAGGTAAAAGCTAAGATAGGGGATAAAACGATGATCGATGCTTTTGAACCTGCTGTAATAGCAATAGAGAAATGCACTGAAAGCGATTTAATTCCGTATTTGAGTCCGCTGCAACTGCAGCTGAGAAAGGAGTACAAGATACCAAGCAATATATTGCGAAATTTGGGAAAGCTCAATATCTTGAGAAAGGGCTGTAGGATTTCAAGATGCCGGTGCAACCTCTATCGCTATCATTTTACGTGCAATGTCAGATTATGTAAATACACTATAAATTATGAAGAAGATTTAAAATCTGAAAATGTATGAAGCCATAGTGGATACAGCTCTATATTTATAGAAATTTTGGATGCCATCAAAAAATCGATTCAAAAACTTTAGATATTTTTGTATTTCCTTCATATACCACGTTAGTGTTAATAATTATAATTCATTAAATTACATTAACTTACAAATGTAAATGGATTATTTATTGGTAGAAGTGCTTGGGTTGCTGACAACTTTTCATTAATTATTGACTAAGCATTCCAATTCCCAAAAGTATATAGGCTAATAACTTTATTATTTCATTATACTATTAAATTTCTAAAACTGCTTGATTATATTTACACATTTAGTATCTCCCCAAAACACAAAACACAATAAAGAGCAGGTACAGAGAAACAATGGCAGGACAAAATCTGCCAGCATTTTCTGTACCTGCTCTTTATTGCAGTGACTGTGTCATTTCATATCCGCCTACAAAGCGGATTTGTATTTGCTCTTTGGACAGAACCGTGATCCTTTCAATCATTCGATATACTAAGGCTTCGGAGTATTCTTCTAAACTTAGATTTTCTGAGGAGATCAGTTCCCCGAATCTTCCTGTGCTTTTCTTCGGCAGCGTTTCGCCTTTCTTCTGAATGCTCCAATTCCTGATCTTTTTTCTTTCAGTTCCCGCATTTCCTTTCCGATCTGCTCTAGCTTTCGGTCTGCAATCTCATTTCCTTCTCCGGCCATAACCAGCAATTGGTCAAATTCCTGTTCCAATTTTTTCAGTTTGTTTTTGATTGCTTCCGGGGAAGTTCATCCGAATCGCCGGAGAAACTATCCAGCAGAGCGTTTTCCAGATTGGCTTCTATATCTTTCTGATGGTTCTGAACCAAGGATCGGATCGCTTCCAATATCGCATGGTGCAGAACCTCTTCCGGGATACTCGGTGAATCTCCGCAGTACCGTTTTCCAAATTCCACCCGGTTAATACACCGCCAGACCACCTGTTTCCTCCCATGAATATCCCAGGTGACTCTCCGGTAATAGCAGCCGCAGTTTCCGCAAAACAGTCTTTCCGATAGGGGGTATTTGCTGGTGAACCGTCCGCGGTTCGTCTTTTGCCTTTTTCTGTGCGGCCGGTTTCTTGCTGTTCCGCCTGGCCAGTTCCTCCTGTGCTGACTGGAACATTTCCCTTGATACAATAGCCGGATGGCGATTCTTGATGTAGTATTGGGTAACTTCTCCATTGTTTTTCTTATGTTTTCCTTCGAACAGGTTTGTGGTATAGGTTTTCTGCAGCAGTACGTCGCCCATGTATTTCTCATTTTTCAGGATTCGTACAATAGTCTGCTTATTCCATTCCGTATGACCGGTTGGCGTCAGAATTCCTCTTGTTTTCAAGGCATTGTTTAATATCGTCTATGCTGTCCCCATTGAGAAAGTTCTCAAAAATCATTCGGATAGTCTTTGCCTCTTCCGGGTGAATTTCAGGCTTTCCATCCGCTCCTTTTCGGTACCCCAGGCAGTTTGTGTATCGGAAACTAAACCGCCCGTTTTCGTAACCCATTCGAATGCCTTTGGTAACATTGCCGCTGATAGATTCGCTTTCCGCCTGGGCAAAGGCACTCAGGCAGGTCAGAATCATCTCGCTGTTCATATCAGAGGTGTCTATTCCCTTTTTCAAAAAAATTACGGAAATTCCCCAGCTTTTCAAGAGCCTCACATGATGGATACAATCCAGTGTGTTACGGGCGAACCGGGAAACCGATTTGGTTAAAATCAGGTCGATCTTTTTCTTTCCGCAAAGAGTAATCATTTCCTTGAATTGTTCCCGCTTATTGGTCCGTACCCCGGAGATTCCTTCGTCCGCAAAAATACCCGTTAATTCCCAGCCCTCATGGTTGGTTATCAGATTCGTATAATAGGCCACCTGGATTTCGAAGCTGCTTTGCTGTTCTTCTTCCTCTGTGCTGACCCGGCAGTAGGCGGCAACCCGAAGCTTTCGTTTTTTCTTCGTAGGTCGGCCAGTGTGCGGTTTGCCGGTATTTTTATGATTTCCCTATCCGGCATTAGTGCTTTCTCCTTTCCTTAAATAATCTTTTCATTTATTAATTGAAGCTTTACAGAACCTTTCGGCTCTAGAATTACCTTTTCAATGATTTGACTGAAAAGCTGACGATCCATTTCTCTATCCTCCGAATGCCCTTTTAACTGATCTTGAATGTTCCCGGTTCTGTGGTCTAATCTTCCCATCTGGCATACCCGGTATTTTTCAGCGGCACATTCCAGAATGAGGGATAGGGCTTTTCCCGGTTCCACCTGTCTTTGATTTAACGTCTGCTCGATTTCACGGGTTAGGCGGGTAACTTTCAGGGACAATTTATTGTCATGCACCTCTGTTTTCCGCCAGTCCGGGCTTCCGTCTGGACAGAGAAAGCTCGAAGTTCTTCCCGCAAAACCCGGCGCAGGGTGCTTTCCAGAGTGTCCTGCCGGACGTTTTCCAGAATCGCCCGTGCGATAAAGGTATTGCGCTGTCCTTCCGGTACTGACTGCAGGATGTCCCATGCTTTTCTGTGTTCCTCGTTCTGCAGGTTGGGACGGAATGAAAAACGGGGCCTGCTCATTTCTTGCTCACACCGCCCGAAAACTGGCCCAAAATCCGCTCGAACCCTTCGGCGTTTACTTTATCGTCTAAAAGGGTAAAAAACCGCCACAGGCCGTCCTGGGGCCGGATTCCCCGCTGGATCACGGAGGCTCCGCCGCCCAGCATCACTGCCGGCTTTTAAATCGAAGCCTGCTTCCATGGCTGCGGACAGCAGGGCTTCTGTGTAAATCCGCCCCTGTTTTTGAATGACACTCCGGGCATTCTCGTCCATGCTGCAGCTTTGTCCTGCCAGCACACGTTCCACCTGGGCATCGGTAACGGACAAGCCTGTCTCCCGGCGGACCTGTTCTTTTGCTTCATCGATGCAGAGGATCATGCCTAGCTCCAGGCTTCGGCAGGCGGAGGCGTTGGGGATTCCATTGTCCAACCGCATAAGGTCCACGGTCCAGCCTCCGATGTCCATAAGGAGCACAGAGGGCTCTCCCCCGTATTAATTCTGGGTGAACGACAATGGCGGAGCAGCCCTGTGGAAAAAGTCTGACGTCCTGAATGGTCACCTGATAGGAGATTCCTTCAAACTTGAAGCTTACCGGCTGGGAAGAACGGAGCAGATATTCCCGTGAACTTTCTTTTCCCGGCCGAATCCGGCTAAAGGCAGGCCCGCGCCAAGGTTCACGGCACATTCCCTTTTTCTCCGCGCTGCTGATTTCTTTTGTGATGGCTGCTAAGATCAAAAGGTAATAATTGTCGTTTTCCATTTTGTTCCTCAGAATCGGCTGCCTGCCGGTTCCGCACACATAATAGCTTTCCCTGGTATTCTAGCGTGTTTTGCAGGGTATATGGTTCGTACCGGTAAGCCGTGATACCGGCTTGGAATGCCTAAAATGCCGGGTTTTCATTGCGTAGTATCCATGACCGGCTCCAATGTTCCTGTTTTCCTCAGCCTTTCGCTTGCTCTGTTGAAAACTTCCTGCTGTAAGGGCTTTGTTCTTTCCCAGCCGGTAAATCCTGGGGGGAAGAGTTTGTAGGGAGAGAGTGAGAGGGGGAAAACGGAAAAAGCGCCCCGGCAGCTTTGCCGGGGCGCTTCTAAAAAAGGGCGCACTTCCCCCATGTACCTTTTGGCTGTTAAACTGGCCCGGTGAATCCGGGCTTACAATCTATAGATAAACCGCTGGAACAAACCAGACGGGAATTGGAAATCTAATCTTCTGGAGGTAATGGCTGTGCAGTATTTTCGCACGATTGACGGGTTACAGGACAACCCGGACGGACAATTGAAAATTATTTCCCTGCCAGTGTCTAAAAAATGAAAACCGCCTTCCTGAGCAGTAACAAGAAGGCGGTTTTTTGCTGTTTTTGCTCTTTTGGGGTTGGACATCCACGGTAGGGCGGTTTTGAAAAATCGACCCTAAAAAGCCCGGAAACCCGCATGAATACTGAAAAAAATAGGGGTGACATCTATTTCGTCACCCCTTCTTGGAGCGCGAGACGGGAATCGAACCCGCGTGTTCAGCTTGGGAAGCTGACATTCTGCCATTGAACTACTCACGCATCTTCATAATTCAGTAATACTTATTTTACCAGATATTTTTTTTTTAAAATCAAGTGGTGCCTTTGATTTCTTTTTGCAAAAAGGGAACTCCTGATAAAAACCTCTGCTTACGCCTCTATACGATCACTGTAAAGCCTATCACTGCCAGTCTGTTCCGCATAAAATTTTCTTCATCTTCTTATTGCCGATTCAATACTTTTCATCGAGGAAAAAGCACATCTCGTTTCGGCTTCACCTAAATAATTTTCCCTTTATCATAAAACTCCTGTCTCAATGAACTCCAACTGTCGTCAATTTCTCCCCAGAATATAACGGAAAAAGCCTTTTTCAAGCAACTATCAAGCCTGCCAGTAAGCTAGTGAGTTTCATAGGCTCCAGAGAGTACTTGCCGCCCACCGGTAAGGGCGCTAAAAATCCCGTGGCATCGCTCACCCCACAACTGGTAAGCCAGGCAACCAATAAAAAGGAAATACGGAAAAGATAAAGAATCATTGTTGAGTAATAGATCATTTTTGACCCTGATACTGACTTCGGCCTATTAAGCCTTTTTATTCCCCGGTTTCACCGAAGCCCTCTTGCTAAAACCGGCAAAAAGCTAAGCGGACATGAATTGTCCGCTTAGCTTAAACTCCCTACCGGCTGTCTTATTTTGTTTTTTCTCTGATTTCCGTCAGCGCTTTCTCCAGGAATGCCTCTAAGGACATGGAACCTAGTACGCCGTCCTTTCTGGAACGCACGGAAACCACATTTTCCTGAACTTCCTTTTCGCCGATAATCAGCATATAAGGAATTTTCTCCATCTGAGCCTCCCGGATCTTATACCCGATCTTTTCGTTACGGCTGTCGGCGGTAGAGCGGATTCCTTGTGCTTTCAGCTCTCGATCCACTTCCAGAGCCTTATCCAGGAACTTTTCACTGATGGGCAGAACACGGACCTGCTCGGGCATCAGCCACATAGGCAGCGCGCCGGCGTACTTCTCGATCAGCAGCGCCAAGGTGCGCTCATAGCATCCGATAGAGGTACGGTGGATAATATAGGGGTTTTTAGCCTTGCCATCCGCGTCCACATATTCCATACCAAATTTCTCCGCTAATAATTGATCAATCTGGATGGTAATCAGGGTATCCTCCTTGCCAAACACATTTTTAATCTGGATATCCAGCTTTGGGCCGTAAAAGGCCGCTTCTCCGACGCCAATTGCGTACTCAATGCCCAGATGATCCAAGATTCTCTTCATGGCGCTTTGAGCCTCATCCCACTGCTCGGGGGTACCGATATATTTGTCCTTATCCTCCGGATCCCACTGGGAGAAGCGATAGGAAACATCCTCGGCCAAGCCTAGGGTCTCCAGCATATAGTTGGCAAGCTGCAAACAGCTTTTGAATTCTTCCTCCAGCTGGTCGGGACGGCACATAAGGTGGCCTTCAGAAATTGTGAACTGGCGTACCCGGATCAAACCGTGCATTTCTCCGCTTGCCTCATTGCGGAACAAGGTGGAGGTTTCGTTATACCGTAAGGGCAGATCACGGTAGGACCGCTTTTTATTTAAATAAGCCTGATACTGGAACGGGCAGGTGCGTTTTTGGCTTCCTCCATAGCCTCCAGGTGAGCGGTAAGCTCGCTGGCCTTGGGGAAGGAAATCCCATACACTCTTTGGAGCATCTTGCTCTTGGAGTCTCCCCGCCAGTAGGCCCCTGTGCAGCTGGTCAGCTTCACAGCCTTTACCTTACCGGTGCTCATCAGGTGAGGGCCGGCGCACAGGTCTACGAAATCACCCTGGCGGTAGAAGGAAATCTTCTCTCCTTTGCCGGAATGCTCCTGAATCAGCTCCACCTTATAGGGCTGGCCCTTTTCCTTCATCAGCTTGACGGCTTCCTCCGGCTCCAGCTCAAACCGCTCCAGGGGCTCATCCTCCTTGATAATCTTCTTCATCTCGCTCTCAATGGCGGTCAGATCATCGGGAGTCAGGTTCCTGGGCAGGTCAAAATCGTAATAAAAGCCTTGATCAATAGACGGGCCGATGGCGAACACCGCATCCGGGAACAGCCGGCCTACCGCCTGGGCCATAATATGGGAGGTCGTATGCCAATAGGCCCTTTTCCCTTCCTGGGAATCAAAGGTCAGCAGCTCTACCTCGCTGTCCTCTGTCACCGGGGTTCGAAGGTCCACCACCCGGCCGTTGAGCTTTCCCGCGCAGGCCGCCTTATACTAAGCCGCCGCCTAAAGGATTTCGCGATCTCCGCGACGGTGACATTATCGTCATATTCCTTTACCGCTCCGCCTTTCAGTGTAACCTTTACCAGAGTTATGCGCTCCTTCACTAAAATAATTAGAAAAAAGCCTCATCCCAAAAAGGGACGAGGCTTTGCGCTCCGTGTTTCCACCCAAATTCAGCAAAAGGAAAATCTCCCTTTGCCCTCAACTGGCCTGTAACGGGGCCGGCCGGCGCCGCTTATAGAATCGCTGCTCTCTTCGCGGCACACTCGAAGGCGGTAGAAGAAGCCGGTTTTACCGCAGACGCTTTCAGCCGGTGACGTCTGCTCTCTATAGGAAAACTGATGGCTTTTCCTTCCTTCTCAACGTTTTTGAGATGATTCTTTTTCGATTATTATCGTAACACCGAGGTTTTGAATTGTCAATAGCAAAGTATGTACAATTTTCTTGACAGACACCCCCTGAAAGTAATACAATAGTTGTTAAGGATACGCAAAACTGCGTATTCGCGGGGTTATTATGCTCATTTTCAGGATTAACGCACCTGTTAGGTGAGAAACTCTACTTTCTATTATTTTTTTGATTGAAATACTTGAAAACAGAATGAAGAAAAGGAGGTGCCAATTCACTTGCCATTAGTACTACAAATCCTCCTGCCCATCGCAGTTGGTGTAGTCTGCGCTGTTATCGCCTTTATTGCGGGCTCTAATCATAGAAAACATACGGCTGAGGCGGAAATCGGCTCTGCCGAACAGGAAGCGAAGCGTCTTGTCAATGAAGCCATCAAGACAGCGGAGGCTAAGAAAAAGGAAACGATCCTGGAGGGAAAGGACGAGATTCACCGCCAGCGTCTGGAGGCGGAACGGGAAATCGCCGACCGCCGCAAGGATGTACAGCGCCAGGAACGCAGAATCCAGCAGAAAGAAGAAACTCTGGATAAAAAGCTGGAGCATTTAGAGGCAAAAGAAGAGGCCATTAACGCAAAGACCAAAAAAATCGACGAAAAGACTCGCGGAAGCGGAAACCGTCAAAAAAGCCAATTTGAAATGCTGGAAAGAATCTCCGGATTCTCCATTGACCAGGCCAAGGATTATTTGCTGAAAAAACTGGAAGACGAATTGGTTCATGAAAAAGCGATCAAAATCATGGAAATCGAGCAGCAGACAAAGGATGACGCGGACAACAAGGCCCGCGAGATCATTTCCCTGGCCATTCAGAGATGCGCCGCCGATCACGTGGCGGAAGCCACCATTTCGGTTGTGCCCTTGCCCAACGACGAAATGAAGGGCCGCATCATTGGCCGCGAGGGCCGTAATATCCGGGCCATCGAGACCATGACCGGCGTTGATTTGATTATTGACGACACCCCCGAGGCTATCACCCTGTCCAGCTTCGACCCGGTCCGCAGAGAGGTTGCCCGGATCGCCCTGGAACGGCTGATTTCCGACGGACGGATTCATCCCGCCAGGATTGAGGAAATGGTCGAAAAGGCCCGCCGGGAGGTGGACGCTACCATCAAGCAGGAGGGTGAACGGGCCATTATCGAGGCCGGCGTTAACGGAATCCATCCTGAGCTTGTCAAGCTGCTGGGTCGGCTGCGTTACCGCACCAGCTATGGACAAAATGTACTGAATCACTCTCTGGAGGTGGCTTACCTTTCCGGTATGATCGCTTCCGAGCTGGGCTTAGATCCCACCATCGCCCGCCGGGCCGGTTTGCTCCATGATATCGGTAAGGCTCTTGACCACGAGATTGAGGGTTCTCACGTAGATATCGGCGTGGATGTAGCCCGCAGGTATAAAGAGGGAGAGGCTGTGGTTCACGCCATTCACGCCCATCATGGCGATGTGGAGGCGAAAACCGTAATCGCCTGCATTGTGCAGGCCGCAGACGCCATTTCCGCCGCAAGGCCCGGCGCCCGCAGAGAAAACCTGGAGAACTATATCAAGCGCTTGGAAAAGCTGGAGGAGGTCGCTTCTTCCTTTGACGGCGTTTCCAGCTGCTACGCTATTCAGGCCGGCAGGGAAATCCGCATCATGGTCAAGCCCGAGGTTGTCAATGACGAGCGCATGGTTCTTTTGGCCAGGGAGATCTGCAAAAGATTGAGGACGACCTGGATTATCCCGGACAAATTAAAGTCAACATCATCCGTGAAAGCCGCGCGATCGAATACGCGAAATAAACGGAGTCCGAAGAAACGAAAAGGCGCAGGGCTGAAACGCTCTGTGCCTTTTTGCAGATCTTATTTTCTTGGAGAAAGGCTTTTTCGGCCGGCGCTTTGCCCCATTTTTAAATTCTCTCGTCTAGAGCCTGGCCGTCCGGAAGACCGCCAGAGAAAGGTGAAACCGCTATGAATATTCTTTGTATCGGCGACGTGGTTGGCAGCGTTGGCTGCCAGTTTCTCCGACAGCGTCTGCCGTCTCTGAAAAAGCTGAAAAGCGTTGACCTGGTCATCGCCAACGGGGAAAATTCCGCCGACGGCAACGGGCTTACCCCCGCCTCCGCCGGTTATCTGTTCCACAGCGGTGTGGATGTGATTACTACCGGGAACCACGCTTTCCGGCGGAGAGAAAGCTATGCTTTGTACGAGGAGCATCCCTATGTGCTGCGGCCCGCCAACTTCCCGGAAGGGACTACGCCCGGCAGGGGTTCCTGCCTGGTCGACCTGGGCCGGCTCCAAGTGCAGGTGATCAACCTGATGGGCACCGTTTATTTGGAAAGCCTGGACTGCCCCTTCCGTACCGCGGATCGGATTCTGGCCGAACCAGACCGGCCAAAAATCACCGTCGTGGATTTCCATGCCGGGCCACCGGAGAAAAACGGTCTATGGGGTTTTATTTGGACGGCAGGGTCTCCTCCCTGTTCGGCACTCATACCCACGTTCAAACGGCCGACGAAACGATTTTACCCCGGGGCACCGGCTATCTCACTGACGCGGGCATGACTGGGCCGATCGACTCTGTGCTTGGGGTGAAAAAAGAGCTGACCATTGAGAAAATGAAGAATAAGCTGCCGGTCCGCTTCGATCTAGCAGGCGGCCCTTGCAAAATGGACTGCGTTTTATTCTCTGTAGATCCTAAAACCGGCCTAACCCAAGGAGTGGAACGGTTAGAAATCATTTAAAAACAGCATTTCCCCTATAAAAACACTTAATTAAAAATAAAATTTATGATAAATTAACATATATTTCTATTTTGGAATTTTATTAGTGGATTTTTCTACTATTATTAGAATAGATACTAGGAGAGCCCTATCTCTCAAGTTCGTTCTAAAAGGAGGACTGACTAATGGAAGTTCTAAAGGTTTCTTCAAAATCCGCACCTAACTCTGTCGCGGGGGCCATTGCGGGCGTTATTCGGGAGTTCGGCTGTGTGGAGGTCCAGGCTGTGGGAGCCGGCGCCGCCAATCAGGCGATCAAAGCGGTGGCCGTGGCCCGGGGCTATTTGGCGCCCTCCGGAGTAGATCTGGTCTGTATTCCGGCCTTTGCCAACGTCGTGATTGACGGAGAGGAACGCACCGCTATCAAATTGATTGTTGAGCCTAGATAGCATATCTGCAAGCTTCGGCAGCGGAATCTCTTAAAAAAGAGACTGCTGCCGTTATTTTTTTGTTTGATTCTAAAAATATTATGTGATATAATGAAAAAAAGTATATCTGCATGATTTGAAAAAATCGTTATAAACTAAGAACCAAGGGAGTGCTGATCTTGATTAACGGAACTTGTCTGCGTAACGCCATAATATCCGGCGCGAATAATATTGCCAAGCATAAAACCTCTGTCGATGAATTGAATATTTTCCCCGTCCCCGACGGGGATACCGGTACCAACATGTCCATGACGATGTCGTCCGCGGCCGCCGCATTGGAAAAAAATGAGAGCGACGCGGTGGGCCAGGTGGCGTCTGCCTGCGCTTCCGCTCTGCTGCGGGGGAGCCAGAGGAAACTCAGGAGTAATCCTTTCCCTGCTGTTCCGGGGCTTCGCTCAGGGCCTGAAGGAGCTGGACGTGATGGATGGCTCCCATATCGCCACCGCCTTAGGCATCGGCGTGGAGGCCGCCTATAAGGCGGTGATGAAGCCAACTGAGGGCACGATCCTTACGGTCGCCAGGGTCACCTACGAGGAAGGCCGCGCGGCCGCAGAGGAAAACAAGGATCCTGTGTTCGTATGGACCGCCATCTGCCAGGGCGCTACCGACGCGCTGCGGACTACGCCGGAGCTTCTGCCTGTTTTGAAAAAAGGCAGGCGTGGTGGATGCCGGCGGAAAAGGCCTGTGCCTGATTTTTGAAGGGATGATGTCCGTATTCAAGGACGGCTATATTATTCCCAACGAAGAGGAGGAGGCGGCCTCCGGTGCGGTTTCCAAGCCGGTCAGCTCCGATGATTTCTTCCGGAACGCCGCGGCTGAATTTGACCAGGACATCACCTTTACCTACTGCACGGAATTTATTGTAGGCCGTAATCCGGAGGTCACTGCCAGTCCGCTGGAGCTTCGGGCTTATTTGGAAACTATCGGCGACTGCGTGGTTGTTGTGGATGATGACGAAATCATCAAAACCCACGTGCACACGGAGAACCCGGGCCAGGCCCTACAGGAAGCTTTGAAGTTTGGCCAGCTGCTGACTGTCAAGGTGGAGAACATGAAGGAACAGCACCGGATCGCCGCTGAACAGAACGAGCAGGCAAAGGCCAAGGCCGCCATGGAAACCGCCAACCAGTTCGAGCCGGCGGAGCCTACCGAGGAAATCGGTTTTGTCTCCGTTGCCGCCGGCGACGGCCTGCAGGCCTTGTTCCAGGATCTTGGCTGCAGCACAGTGGTCAGCGGCGGCCAGACCATGAACCCCAGCACACAGAACATTTTGGCGGCGGTTATGGCTACCCCCGCAAAGAAGGTTTATGTCTTTGCCCAACAATAAAAATATTATTCTGGCTGCGGAGCAGGCGGCAGAGCTGGCGAAGGATCGCACCGTGGTGGTGGTTCCCACCAGGACGATTCCTCAGGGGATTGCCGCAATGCTGGCCTTCGATCCTGAGCTGGACGGCGAAGATGCAGTGGAGCAGATGATGCAGGCCGCCGGAAAGGTCACCACCGGCCAGGTCACCTTTGCCGCCCGGGATTCCGAGTACGGCGGGTTTAAGATCAAAGAGGGGGAAATCCTCACCCTGAAAAACGGTAAGCTGACCTCCGTGGAGAAGGATCCGGTAAAAGCCGCTGTCAAGCTGACCAAATCCCTATGCGACCATCATACCGCTTTCCTTACCCTGATTTACGGCCAGGATATCACCGAGGAGCAGGCCAGCGAGGCAAAGGATGCGATCCAGCGCAAGGTAGGCTCCCATGTGGATATCACCCTGGTACGGGGCGGGCAGCCGATCTATTACTTTATCATCTCTGTGGAATAAGTATGGCTTCTTTATTCGATCAAAAAGCTGCAATCATTAAAAGGCGTCGGTGCCAAACGCGCCCAGCTGTTTGAAAAGCTGGGCGTCGACAGCGTCGGCGCTTTGTTGCGCTACTACCCCAGAGCCTATGAGGACTGGAGCCATCCTTTCGAAATCGACGCCGCCCCCTTTGACCGTCCGGTTTGCATCCGGGCTGCTGTTATTTCTAAGGTGACGGAAACCCGAATCCGCAAGGGCATGACTCTTTACCGGTGCCAGGCCAGCGACGGCAGCTCGGTGATGCGGCTTACTTTTTTCAACAACCGGTATATTCCAAATTTAATAAAACAAAATGGAGAGTATCTTTTTTACGGAAAGGTCGGCGGAACCTTTACCAAACGGGAAATGACCTCACCCAGCTTCACCACCTCCGCCGAAAGCTCCGGCTTTCATCCTGTATATGGACAAACCGAGGGCCTCTCCTCCCGTCAGATTGAAGCGGCGGTGCGGCAAGCCCTCTCCCTCCTGCCGGAACACGTCAACGATCCGCTGCCGGAGGAGCTCCGCGCTTCCCATCAGCTGGAGGAGCTGGGACAGGCGATTCGGGATATCCATCTGCCTCAGTCGGAGCCGGCTTTGAACGCGCCCGCCGCAGGCTGATTTTTGAGGAGCTGTTCGTTCTCCAGCTTGGGCTCTGCCAGCTCAAAACGAGAAACCGCCGGGAAACCAGCTGTTTCTCACTGCCGACCGTTCCCAAGAATTTTTCTCCTGTCTCCCCTTTCCACCTACCGGCGCCCAGAGGCGGGCGGTAGCGGAATGCGTGGCCGACATGCGGAGGAAAACGCCCATGAACCGGCTGATTCAGGGCGACGTAGGCTCGGGAAAAACCGCTGTGGCCGCCGCGCTCTGCTACTGCGCCGCCAGAGAGGGCATCCAGTCCGCTTTTATGGCGCCCACTGAGATTTTAGCGGAACAGCACTATCACACCATGGAAAAGCTGTTTGAAGGCACCGGTGTAAGCGTAGCCTTGCTGACCGGTTCTACCAAGCAAAGGGAGCGCCGGGAACTGTTATTCGCTTTAAAAGCCGGACAAATTCATTTGCTCATCGGCACCCATGCCCTGCTTTCGGATCCGGTGGAATTTCAAAGGCTCGGGCTGGTTATTACCGACGAACAGCATCGGTTTGGCGTTGCCCAGCGGGCGTCCTTAGCCGGCAAGGGGAAAATCCTCATCTTTTGGTCATGTCCGCCACGCCGATCCCCAGGACTCTCGCCCTGATGATCTACGGCGACCTGGATGTTTCCGTATTGGATGAGCTTCCCCGGGGCGCCAGAAAATAGATACCTTTTGGATTGACAGTAAAAAACGCGGCCGGGCCTACGGCTTTCTGCAGAAGCACCTAAACCAGGGCCTGCAAGGATACATCGTGTGCCCCCTGGTAGAAAATGAATCCGGCGAGGCCAGCTTGGCCTCCGCGGTAGAATATGCCGAGAGCCTAAAGGCCCGGGAATTCCGGGATTATCGGGTCGGCCTGCTCCATGGGAGGATGAAGCCCGCTGAAAAGGAAGCGGTAATGCGGGCCTTTTCCCGCGGGGAACTGGATCTGTTGGTTTCCACCACGGTAATCGAGGTGGGCGTGGATGTCCCTAACGCGGTCATCATGCTGATTGAAAATGCCGAGCGGTTCGGCCTTTCCCAGCTTCATCAGCTGCGGGGCCGGGTCGGCCGGGGCAAGGAAAAAAGCTATTGTATCTTGGTTTCCGACGCTCAAAACGAGGAAGCCGTCTATCGGCTCAAGGCAATGTGCCGCACCAACGACGGCTTTCAGATCGCTGACGAGGATTTAAAGCTTCGAGGGCCCGGAGACTTCTTCGGCGCCAGACAGCATGGTCTGCCGGAGCTGAAAATCGCCGATATGCTCGGAGATATGGATATACTGTCCCAAGCACAGCAGGCAGCCAAAATCCTGCTGAAAAAAGATCCTGCTCTATCCTTTCCGGAGCACCGCGGAATCAAAGGAGAAATCCGCCGGTTATTTTCCCAGGCCGGTGAAACTGCGTTCAATTAGGTCATAGAGAATCGTTTACATTTATCAAAACAAACTCCCAGCCTTTTTATGGCAAGCGGAAATTTAGGAAAAAAGCACCGTGTTTGTACGGTGCTTTTTCTGTTGAAAGGTATAAAATTCTGTTCCTCAAATATCCATTCAGCTCTTTCTGCGCAAATCCAATAAATGATGATATGCCTCCTCACATTTGCTCTTTTGCCTGCCAGCCGGCGGCCCCATCGTTTCGGCGCCAGCCCCGCCTCAGAGAGCTTCCTTACAGCGCGCAGCCGGCAGTTTTTCGTTTGATATTCCAGGAGGATTTTCAAGGCAGAACCACTTTAATTTTGTGATCGTCTAATATGCGGATCTGGGCGGGGATCCTGCTTTTCAGCTCGGCCACGTGAGAAATGATCCCTACCGTTCTGCCGCTTTTCTGAATTTCAAATAAGGCTTTCATGGCTGTGTTCAGCGTTTCCTCATCCAAGGTGCCAAAGCCTTCGTCGATGAAAATAGATTCCAGCCTGACACCGCCGGAGTAGCTTTGCACCACATCGGAAAGTCCAAAAGCCAGAGACAGGGACGCCAAAAACAGCTCTCCGCCGGAAAGGGTGTCGACGTTTCTGCCGCCGCCGGAATAAGCGTCATAGATTTCCAAATCCAGGCCGCTGTATCCCCGGCTTGCCCCCTCCCGCTTTCGGCTGAGCTGATACCGACCGCCGCTCAGGGTAGTAAAGTACACGTTAGCCCGGCTTAAGATATCGTCCAGCATAACCCCAAGCACAAACATTTTCAAGGGCACGTTCATAGGATTTTTACCGCTGAAAAATCTGGCGATCCGTTCTGTTTTGGAATATTCCTCCTGAACCGCCTTACTTTCCTCCTCTAAATCCCTGATTTTTGCCGCAGCCTGTTCCAGTGACTTCCTTTTCTGCAGAAGCCGGCCGGTTTTTTGCAGGCTTTCCCGGCTTTCCTCTTGAAGACTGGCATACTCCTGCTCCAGCGCTTCCTGATTCAGTTCTCCGGGAATTTCCCTCCCTGCAGCCTCCCATTGCTCCTTTGCCTCATGGGTTTGGTTCCGCAGAGCCCTTTCCCCCGCCGCGGCTGCCGCCAGAGCCTCTCCGGTTTTTGCAGACGCCTCCTGGGTTTCCTGGATTTTTTTCCGCAAGCTCTCTAACCGGGCTTGAACCTCTGTCAGGGAATTCCGCAATCCTTGCTCAGCCTGGTCAAGGCTCTGCCCCTGTCTTTCTTCCGGCAAGGTGCCCCCAAAGGGAGCTAATCTCCGCGCTCACTGCGGACAGCTTATTTTCCCATTGCGCCTGCCGCTCCTTGCTCCGGTCAGCCTGGAGCTTGGCGGTTTTCTCCTCGTTTTCCCGCTGAACCAGACGCTTCTCCCCCTGGGGCAGCAATTCTCCCGCCTTTTGCAATCCGGCAAGCTTCTTTTCCGCCGCCGCCAGCAAGGCTGGGAGCTTCTCAGGCGGGTATGGGAAGTCCGCTATCCGGCGCTCTGATTCCCTTACATTTTTTTCTCCAGCAGTTCCCGCTGGCCCTGGTGCTTGGTGAACGCTCCCTGGGCTGAGGTAAAGGCCTCCTGGGCCTCTTTTACCAGCCTTTTCAGGCGTTTTTCCTCCTCTGGGGTAACAGTTACTCCTATTTCCAGACTGGCCGGACTGGGATGGTGAACCGCACCGCACACAGGACAGGGCTCCCCATCCCGCAGGCCGGAGGCCAAATGCCCCGCCATATCCTCCCGTGCTTTTTGCTGCGCTCTTTCTAAGCTTTCCTGCAAGGCCGAAAGCTTTACCCTGGACTGCTCTAAAATCTCCTCCGCTTTTTGAAGGGCGCTTTGTTCCCCGGCCAAGCGTCTTTTGCCTTCCTCCCACTGCTTCAACAGTTCAAAGGCCGTTTTCAATTCCTGAAAGCTTCGGGAAGCTTCTGGCAAGGCTTTCAGCTTGTCATTCAGTTCCCTCAAATAAGCCCTTCCCCTTTCCACATTTTCCGCCGCGGAAAGAGCCTTTTGCTCCCACTCCAGCCGCTGCTCCTTCTGGCTGGCAATTTCCTTTTCTAAACGCTCCTTTTCCGCCGCTAAGCTTTTCAGCTTCGTCAGAGTTTCCATCTGCTCCTGGTGCTTCGCGGCCAGCTGGAGGCCAGCCGCCTTCTCCTCCTCCAGCCGGGCAAGCCCAGCCGCGGCCTTGACAGCCTCCTGCCGCTTCTGTTCCAAAGCCCTTTTCTCCGCTGCCGCTTGCGCAAGCTGCTTTTGAAGTCTTCGGAAAACAGTTTCCGTTTCCTTTAATCTGTTTACTCTTTGTATAATATCTGATATATTTTCCAAATCGTTTTCTGTTTTTTTCGCCGCAGCGACACTTTTCTCATACTCCTCCTCCGTAGCTTTCCGCAAAAGCTCCAGTTCCTCCGAGGCTTGAACGCCTTCGCTCTCCAAAACCGCTTGCCGGGCAGAGAGAAGCCCGCCGCAGCGCTGTTCCAAATCCTCCGCCATGCTCTGGGCGCACTTGGTGATCCGTTCCCACTTTTCGGTCTGGAATAGAGTTTGAAAGATCTTGGATTTTTTCCGTGGAATTGGAAAGCAGCAGCTTTCTAAACTCCCCTGAGGCAAAACGATCACTTGTGAAAACTGCTCGCAGGTCAGCCCTAAAAGCCTTTGGGCGTATTCCCTCACTCTGGATTCAGCCCCGGAAGCCAGCAGCTCCCACTGCTCCCCGTTTCTCCGGCTGCATTGGTGCTCATCCCGCATCTCCATCCGCCCGCTGCCCCGGACCTTATGCCAGCGCCAGGACCGCTGAAAACGGTATTGCTCCTCCCCAAGAGAAAATTCAAAATCTACCACCGTCGGCACATCTTCCCCAGCAGACAGATTCCGCATATCCTGCCAGGTTCTCCGCCCGCCGGTGGCCCGGCAAAACAGCGCGAAGCAAATGGCGTCTAAAATGGTGGTTTTTCCTCCCCCTGTGGAGCCTGTAATTAAAAACAGCTTGCCCCGCAGGCCGGAAAAGGCAATCTCCACAGCGCCCTGATAGGGGCCGAACGCCTGCATTTTTAGACGAATCGGCGTCATTGCTCCGCCTCCCTTCCTACCTGAGCCAGAATCCGGTCAAACAGCGCCTGATCCTCCTCAGTCGCGCCGCTTTGGCATACGCTGGTGAGAAAGGCGCTGAAAATCTCTTTTTCCCCGCCGCGTTTTAGAAGCTCTCTTTTCTCCTGCTGTTCACCGGTCAAGCCCTCCAGGCCGCCGTTTTGCAGCCATTGGCTGGTAAGTCCCAGCAGATTTGGATAATACTCCCGCAGCTGGTCCACCGGCATATACACAGGCTTGTCGTCGGTCAGGGTCAGGAACACATAATCCTGGCAGGGAGACTTTTTCCCTCCTCCATCAACTGGTCAAAGGCGGCCGTCAGGGTTCTCATCGGCCGCATAGGCACCACAGGAACCTGCCGGCAGTCCGTCTCATAACCCTTCAGAGTAACCACCGTACAGCCCTTTTTCTGCTTTTCCTCGTCAAAAGAATAGCACAGGGGAGAACCGGAATACCATCCGTTTGCGCCGGCTTTTTGAGGGCCGTGAAGATGCCCCAGCGCCGCATAAGTAAAATTACGGAAGCAGCCGGCTCCGACTTCCCCGCTGCCGCCTACATAGAGTGTGCTTTCCGAATCGGACGCCGTACTTCCCGCAACAAAGCAGTGGGAAACCAAAACGCTGGGCAGCGCCGGATCTCTCTTTTCCTCTAAACGGGAAAGCACCGCCTCATAGGCCTCTGAAAAGCCTCGGATTGAGTCGTCCCCCAGGACGTCCCTGGCCTCTGCGGGCTCAAAATAGGGCGCAAAAAAATCTGAACCGATTCCCCGTTTTTCTCCAGGAGGATCGGTTCAAACGCGTCTTCCAGCCTTGCCGTAAGATAAATACCGCTTTTCCGCAGCAGCCTGGCGCCCACGCACAGGCGGTCGGCGCCGTCATGGTTGCCGGAAATCAGAAAAAACGGCACTTCCCTTCCCGCCATTTCGCTTACGGTCCAGTCGAAAAGCCGGATAGCCTCCACCGGGGCGATCTGGCGGTCATAAATATCCCCGGCCAGGATGACAAAGTCAGGCTGCTCGCGGTCCACGGCGGGCAGGAAAACCTGTTTGATAAAATATTCCTGATCCTCCAGCAAGGAGCGGCCGTAAATCATTTTTCTCAAGTGCCAGTCGGAGGTATGGATAAATTTCATAGCTTACCTTCTTTTTTCCCTGAGGGATTTCCGCCGGAACCAAATCATTAAACACCGCGTAGCTTTTTAGCGGTAATCTTCCGGTCTAAGTGGAGACTGCCGAAAAACCACTTTTCATAAGCTACCTTAGTGGACAGCTCGTCCAAATAAGCGTCCAGCATATTGAAATTTCTCAGAGTATTATCAATAATTGTGCGTACCCTAGTAGGGGCTCGTGGGTCACGATGTAATCCACCCTGCGGTCCACCTCATCCAGCCGGTCCACGCCGTGCTGCATTTCCTCCAGGGTGGGCATTTCCCGCTCCCACCATTTTCCCGCCTTGACCCGGTCCTCCTTTTCGATGCTCTCCCCGCCGCCAAAGGCAAAGATCTTTTTCCCTCGATGGTGAACAGCTCTCCCCGCATCAGATGGCGGAGATTCGTACCGATACGGTGAACCCTTCCCCCGGCGTATTCCTCCTCCGGATAGCTTTCCAGCAGGTCGAAATTCTCATGGATGCCGTCTACAAACAGGATCTCGTACTTTTTCTTCTCCAGCTTTTTCAGCGCCTTTTTCTCCTCCTCGGTGCCTTCCCAGAGAAAGCCGAAATCTCCGCAGATAATCAGGGTATCCCCCTTTTTTGATGTGCCGAAACGCGGAATCCTGAAAGCGTTCCATAAGGCCGTGCATATCTCCCGTAATAAATATCATTTCAATTCCTCCCGTTAGGAAACTGTTATAATTGTCATAAATTTTTAATTTGCCTTTCCCGGATAAATAAGGTAAAATGGTATACATAATCCATTCTATTCTACAGGCAAAAAGGGGCGTGATGGCATCGTTAGACGATCAAAAATCATCCATAGCGGGGCACCGGCAGCAGCGGGAATCAGGGCCATCCTCCGCCGGCTGGGTACCTCCGCGGCAAGAGAGCGGAATTCCAATTGGTGAATATGGTTTCTGATTCCTTTTCAAGAAAGAGGCAGTGCTTATCGTTCCTATTTGGATTCCAAGCCATAGGAAATTCCCGTTTTAAAATCAGTATTCCAATGGCGGCGGTAGAAATCCATTTGCAGTACGGCGCAAGCGCTCACTGTGAAAATTTTCCGCAGGCTGTCCAGAACCAGGCTGGACGACACGGCATAAAAATAAAAGCGCGCACCCGCTGATCTGTTTCAGTAATTTTATCATACCATATCGGAGGAAAAACTTCTATGAAAAAAAAAAGTTAATCCTTTTGTTTTCCTGTCTTTTTTGTTTACCTCAATTTTCGCCTTTCCTGCCAGCGCGGCGGGGGGGATGAGGGTTTTACGATTGATTTTGAAACCAACTGCAATGCTATTTTCATGAAAAATCTGGATACCGGCACTGTGGTTTTCACAAAAAAACGCGGATGAACGGATCGAGCCTGCTTCCACCACGAAAATTTTGACCTATATTGTAGTCAGTGAGAATGTGGAGGATTTAGACGGCACCACCGTAACTTTGACGCAAGAGCTGAAGGACTCCCTAGAGGGTACGGGAAGCTCAATCGCAAATATTATGGTTGGGGAAACTATGTCGGTCTACGAGGCGCTGAACTGCCTGATGGTCCAATCTGGGAATGACGCCGCTGTAGTGTTAGCCGACTATGTGGGAGGCAGGAAAAACCAGGAGACCGGGAACCCGGAAAAGCTTTCCAATATAGACCGGTTCGTTCAAATGATGAACGACAAGGCCGCCGAGCTCGGCTGTACCGGCACCCACTTCGCCAACCCGGATGGACTTCATGACGAAAACCACTATACCACCGCCCGTGATATGGGAATCATGGCGGAATACGCCATGGATCTGCCCCGGTTTATGGACATTGTGAGCCAAACCTATCATATTGTTCCCGCCACCAATATGCAGGAAGAGCGGCGCTTAGACACTACCAATTTAATGATGCTGCCCGGCTATCCGGATTATTATTATCAATATGTCACCGGCATCAAAACCGGCTGGCACGACCAAGCCGGCGACTGTATCGTTACCACCGCCAAAGCTGAGGGCTACGCTTATCTGTGCGTGGCGATGGGCTCTCCCCACGTGGCGGGGCAGAACCCTGTTCCTGACAACGGCGCCATGATTGATTCCAAGGCGCTGTACCGCTGGGCATTCCGCACCTTCACCTTGAAATCCATTGTAGATATGGAAAAGCCTTTGGCGGAAGTAAACTTGAACCTGGCCTGGGAAAAGGACACTCTCCTGCTGGTTCCGGAAAAGGATGTCACCGCCCTGCTTCCTAATGACGTGGATTTAAACTCCATCGTCGTATCCGAGGTGGAAAAGCCTGAGAGCGTCAACGCGCCTATTACGAAGGGAGAAATTTTAGGAAAGGCCACTCTTTCCTACGCCAATCACGAGCTCGCCACCATTAACCTGGTTGCCAGCGAGGACGTGCAGAGAAGCGATCTGCTGTATTATTGGGAGGGCGCAAAGAATATCATATCTTCTCCCTGGTTTCTCGGAATTTGCGGCCTATTTGTATTACTCTTTATCATCTATCTGATCATCGCCACCATTTACAACCGCCGCGACCGCAGAAAGCGCAAGGTGAAAAAATACCGTAAATTTTAAACACGCCTTTGGCTCAGTCTTTTTCCGGCTGAGCGGCGAAGCAAAAGAATTGTTTAAAAAGCTGTTCTATTTGTATATTATTCTTAAAAATAAACAATAAGTATATAAAAGTAAAAAATTATAAAATTATTTTAACAGAAAGCAAGGTTAGAACCCATGAGCGAGCTTCAAATGAAACAAATCAAAACCCCAGAGCAAATTAAGGAAATGTGCTTTTTAGCCTCCCGTATTTGGAGAGAGCATTACGGGCAGATTCTTTCCGCCGACCAGATCACCTACATGGTGGAAAAATTTCAGTCCTTCAAGGCAGTTACTAATCAGATCGAGCATCAGGGCTATACCTACTGCTGGCTGGTCTGCGATGGCCAAAACGCCGGCTTTTGCGGCTACAAAATTGAAAACGGCGCCCTATTCCTCAGCAAGCTTTATATTGAGAAAACATTCCGGCGCAAAGGCTTGGCCAGCTTTGCTTTAGAAGAACTGAAAAAAAAAAATCTGCCGGGAGAAAAGCCTGGGCTACATCTGGCTGACCGTTAACCGGGATAATCTCGGTTCCGTGGCTTTCTACCGACAGGCCGGCTTCTATGGATCACGACGAGGTGACCGATATCGGTCAAGGCTATGTGATGGATGACCACATTATGCGGCTGGACTTAGCCTCCTCCCCGGATTGATCTCACAACAGGCGCGGCAGACAGAAGCCGTTCCTTTCTTTCGTTTGCCGGCGTCTCTCGACTGTGTGCTGCAAACGAACGGACAGCCGGCCGCAGCCGCAGGTTAACCTGCGGCTGTCCATATTTTCCTGATCCCTCTGATTTTTATATCATATCCTTTTTATTTTCTTGTTTTCTGCCTTTTGTATTCTCTTTTCCAACAATAAACAAAAAAATATAGGGCTGCTGAAAAAGCAGGCCGGTTCATTTGTGAACCAGCCTGCTTTTTCTATTCCTGCATTTACCGCATAAAACGATTCGTGCTGTCCAGTGTTTGCTGTGCGAAGGGATCTTCCGTTTCCGGTAGTTATCGCGGGAAAAAAAATTTAAGGTTATTCAGCCTTGCCGGAAAAAATTTTCTTTCGATTCTATTCGCGGCGATTTTTCAGACTGACGCCACAGCTTTCAAAAAATTCGTTCGATTTTCTCTATTTTATAGAAATCGTCCAGCGTATCATCCTGCAATATTTCTTGAATCCGGTTTAAAGCCTGTACGGATTTCGTCATGATAACCTGCTGGTAATCAAACTGAAGCTCATTAAAATTACGGACTAAAAACCTGCCCAATTCCTGATATAAAAGTTCTTTACATATTTTCATAGGTTCCCCTCCATTTTGTCTCACTTTTACAACCGATTATAGCATTGATTTAGAGTAAAATCAATAAAAAGTGCAAAAAATGATACAAACAGTGAAAATGTGGTGAACGAAATTATGCCAAAGCCAAGGAGCGAAACCGGCGATAAAAATTTAATTTCCGGTCATTTAAAGGCTCTGAGGAAAGAGCATCATATGTCACAGCGTGAGTTGGCAAATCAGTTGCAGTTATTAGGCGTAGATATGGATAAAAATGTGATTACCCGAATCGAAACCAACAAAAGGTATGTAACCGATATAGAGCTTCAAGCGTTAGCGAAAATTTTCGGCGTTTCCTACGAAGCTCTGATTGATGGTGTTGACAAGCCATAACTGGTATGCTTTTCAATTTCTACCGCTTGATTTTTGATTTTGTTCCTTTAAAACAAACGCAAAGAGCCAGCCCTGCGGTCTGATGATGCCTTAGGTAAAATGGAATCGCAACCATCAGGCTGTCGGGCCGCCGGCAGTACCGGCAGTTTTCGATATAACAAAAGGCTGTTCAAAATCGCCGCCATGGGCGGTAAGCTTTGAACAGCCTTTGTTTGCTTTTAGAATTTGTGCTTAAGATAAATTTGTTTTAGGGAAAGATAAAACATATCTAAGATCCGTGACCTTTCGCCCGCCTTCTTCCCCTTCCAGACGATCCCCGTTCCAGGTAAAGCCATTTTTTTCTCATAGAATCTTCTTGCTCTTTCGTTTTTCTCCAAAAACCCATAGGTAAATTTTTGAATAATTAGTTATCGCGGATAGCGAAACGCTGGCCTTCTTCCATAGCGATCGGGGTGATGAGCTTAACGCTCATTTCTACGTTATCGCCAGGCATGCACATTTCAGTGCCTTCCGGCAGCTGGATGTCGCCGGTTACGTCGGTGGTTCTGAAGAAGAACTGCGGACGATAGCCGTTGAAAAACGGGGTATGACGGCCGCCTTCATCTTTGGTCAGTACGTATACCTGAGCGGTGAATTCAGTGTGCGGATGAACGGTGCCCGGTTTTGCGAGGACCTGGCCACGAACGATATCTTTACGGTCGATACCACGGAGCAGAGCGCCGATGTTATCGCCAGCCATTGCCTGGTCAAGGGTCTTTCTGAACATTTCTACGCCGGTAACGACGGTAGCGGTCGGTTTTTCCTGCAGGCCGACGATTTCAGCGTTGTCGCCGACTTTGACAGTACCACGTTCTACACGACCGGTAGCAACGGTGCCACGACCGGTAATGGTGAATACGTCTTCGACTGGCATCAGGAATGGTTTATCGGTGTCGCGTTCCGGAGTCGGGATGTAGTCATCTACAGCCTGCATCAGGTCGCGGATCTTCTGTTCATCAGCTGCGTTGCCGTTGAGAGCGCCGAGAGCGGAGCCGACAATGATCGGGGTGTCATCGCCCGGATAGCCGTAGGAGGAAAGCAGGTCTCTGATTTCCATTTCTACGAGATCGATCAGTTCCGGATCGTCGACCTGGTCAGCTTTGTTCAGGAATACAACGATAGCCGGTACGCCGACCTGTTTAGCCAGGAGGATGTGTTCGCGGGTCTGCGGCATCGGGCCGTCAGCTGCGGATACGACGAGGATAGCGCCGTCCATCTGTGCTGCGCCGGTGATCATGTTCTTGACATAGTCAGCATGCCCTGGGCAGTCTACGTGTGCGTAGTGACGGGTAGCGGTTTCATATTCTACAGTGGAGGTATTGATAGTGATACCACGAGCTCTTTCTTCCGGTGCTTTATCGATGTTGGCGTAGTCGAGGAAGTTTGCTTTGCCCTTCTTCAGCCAGAACCTTGGTGATCGCAGCGGTCAGAGTGGTCTTGCCATGGTCAACGTGACCGATGGTGCCAATGTTAACATGGGGTTTTGTTCTTTCAAACTTAGCCTTTGCCATTGGGATTTCCTCCTTTTTAATCAGAAAATAATTTTTAATTTCATAAGCCGGGCTATAATCCTCATTTTAGCAATTCTTTTCCTAAATTGCAATAGTTTTGGATAAGTTATTCGGCTTTCTTTGTACGGCTGGAAATAATCTTTTCGCCAACAGACTTGGGAACCTCCGCGTAATCGCTGGGCTCCATGGTATACTGCCCGCGTCCCTGAGTCTTAGAGCGCATATCGGTAGCGTAACCGAACATCTCAGACAAAGGAACCATGGCGTTGATGCATCGGCTCCATGAGAACCGGCTGAGCCTTTCTCATTGCCTCCTTGAAGGCCATGGAAGCGGCGATCTTAAACGCCATTTCAGAGGAGTCAACCTCATGATAAGAACCGTCGTACAAAGTAACTTTTACGTCGACTACATTGTAGCCGGCCAGGACGCCGGAGAGCATAGCTCCCTGGATACCCTGATCAACCGCCGGGATATATTCCTTCGGAATCGCGCCGCCGACGATTGCGTTCACGAACTCATAGCCCTTACCGGGATTGGGTTCGATTCTAATCTTAACATGACCATACTGGCCTTTACCGCCGGACTGCCGGGCATACTTGTTGTCCACGTCCGCAGTACCGCGGATGGTCTCCTTATAGGCAACCTGAGGTCTTACCAACGTTGGCCTCCACCTTGAATTCACGGAGCAGTCTGTCCACGATGATTTCCAGGTGAAGCTCGCCCATACCAGCGATAATGGTTTGGCCGGTTTCCTCGTCGGTGTAAGCCTTAAAGGTGGGATCCTCTTCCGCCAGCTTAGCCAGAGCGATGCCCATCTTTTCCTGTCCAGCCTTGGTCTTAGGCTCGATGGCTACACGGATAACCGGCTCCGGGAACACCATGGACTCCAGGATAACCGGATGCTTTTCATCGCACAGGGTATCGCCGGTGCTGGTGTTCTTCAGTCCTACCGCCGCCGCGATATCGCCCGCGTAGCAGCATTCGATATCCTGACGGTGGTTCGCGTGCATCTGCAGGATTCTGCCGATACGCTCATTGTTGTCCTTGTTGGCGTTATAGACCGTGGTGCCGGCATTGACCGTGCCGGAATAGACCCGGAAAAAGCACAGCTTGCCCACAAAGGGATCGGTCGCGATCTTGAACGCGAGAGCCGCGAACGGCTCGTCGTCGGAGGAGTGGCGGACCACTTCTTCTTCGGTTTCCGGGTTAATACCCTTAATCGCCGCTACATCCGTCGGGGCGGGCATATAGTCCACAATCGCATCCAGCAGTTTCTGCACGCCCTTGTTGCGGTAGGAAGTACCGCAGGTGACAGGAACCATAGTGTTAGCGATACAGGATTTGCGGATGGTGCGCTTGATCTCGTCGACAGTGAGCTCCTCGCCGCCCAGATATTTCTCCAGCAGCTCGTCATCCTGCTCAGCGACGTGCTCGATCAGCTCAGCGCGGTATTTTTCCGCCAGCTCCTTCATGTCGTCCGGAATTTCTTCCACCTTCATGTCGGTGCCCATTTCGTCATAATAAACATCAGCCTTCATTTCCACCAGGTCGATGATACCCTTAAAGGTATCCTCAGAGCCGATAGGCAGCTGAATCGGAACGGCATTGCACTGCAGACGGTCCTTCATCATCTGGACGACCCGATAGAAATCGGCGCCCATGATATCCATCTTATTGACATAGGCCATTCTCGGCACGTGGTATTCGTCGGCCTGGCGCCAAACGGTTTCAGACTGGGGCTCCACGCCGCCCTTTGCACAGAGTACGGTCACCGAGCCGTCCAGAACTCTCAGGGAGCGCTGGACCTCGACGGTGAAATCCACGTGGCCGGGGGTGTCGATGATGTTGATACGATGTTCCTTCCAGAAGCAGGTAGTAGCAGCGGAGGTAATGGTAATACCTCTCTCCTGCTCCTGTGCCATCCAGTCCATGGTAGCAGCACCGTCGTGGGTTTCGCCGATCTTATGGTTTACGCCCGTATAGTACAGAATACGTTCCGTTGTTGTTGTTTTACCGGCATCGATGTGAGCCATGATGCCGACATTACGGGTTTTCTCAAGTGAAACCTGTCTTGGCATAGTGTCGGGTCCTCCTTAATTGGTCTCAAATTACCATCTGTAATGTGCAAACGCGTTATTGGCTTCTGCCATCTTGTGGGTGTCGTCACGCTTCTTAGCGGCGCCGCCGACGCCATTGATCGCATCAAGGATTTCTCCGGCCAAAGCCTTTCTTTCATGGTCTTTTCAGATCTCAGTCTTTGGCGTAATTGGTGAGCCATCTCAGACCTAAGGTCTGGCGTCTCTCCGGGCGGACCTCCATAGGAACCTGGTAGGTGGCGCCGCCGACACGGCGGGCCTTGACCTCCACAGGGGCATGATGTTCTCCATAGCCTGTTCAAAGGTCTCCAGGGGATCCTTGCCTGTTTTTTCTTGGATAATCTCAAAAGCACCGTATACGATCTTCTGGGACACACCCTTTTTGCCGTCGACCATAACGTTGTTGATGAGGCTGGTTACTAGTTTGGAATTGTAAAGCGGGTCTGGCAAAACATCACGTTTTGCAATTGAGCCTCTTCTTGGCACTTCGCTTCCCTCCTTCACATAGATGATATCATAGGTACTCGAAAGCGACAAACTCCCGCGGGCCAATACAGAGACATATCTATCTAGTATAAAAAACTGCATATAAAATGCCGCACGCTATGTTACATGCATACATGAATTAAATTGCGCGTTAAGCGCAAGCCCATACGTGTTTGGTCACAATCTTAACTCTTTGCGCCGGCCTTCGGACGCTTCGCGCCGTACTTGGAACGGGCCTGCATTCGTTTTGGCAACGCCCTGGGCATCCAATGTTCCGCGGATAATATGGTAACGCACACCAGGAAGATCCTTAACACGTCCACCACGAATCAGCACAACACTATGCTCCTGCAGGTTGTGGCCCACACCCGGAATATAAGAGCTTACCTCAATTCCGTTAGAAAGCCGGACTCTGGCGATTTTTCTTAAAGCAGAGTTGGGCTTCTTGGGGGTAGCAGTCTTAACAGATGTGCAAACTCCACGCTTCTGCGGTGAATTTTGATCAATCGCCACACGCTTTTTAGAGTTCCATCCTTTTAAGAGAGCCGGAGCCTTTGCTTTTTTCTCGGAAACCTCACGTCCCTTACGGACCAATTGGTTAAAGGTTGGCATATGACACCTCCTCACAAAAATTTATTATGTGAAACAGGACAATAAAAGTATTGTCCTGTTTACAGCAAAATAACAGTTTTCGGATTCAGAAGCAAAAAGCTGATGAATCCTCTCCTTTTCCCCGCCCTTCCGGAATCGAAGAGACGAGGGAACCGGCCGGCGGCTTTTCCTTTCGGCGGCCTGGAAAATTCTATTTTTCAGCGGTTTTCAGGAGCCTTTTCAAGCTTGACCTTCCCAGCCGGACACGAAAGTGGAAATTACCGCCCACAATTGTTTATGATAGCACTAAAACGCCTCATTTGTCAAGGGATTCGGCGTATTCTGGACCTCCTCCAGCTCGACGTCGTTATACCGGTGCATTCCGGTGCCGGCCGGCACCAGCTTACCGATGATTACGTTCTCCTTCAGGCCCAGCAACGGGTCAACCTTACCCTTGATAGCGGCGTCGGTGAGCACTCTGGTGGTCTCCTGGAAAGAGGCGGCTGACAGGAACGAATCGGTAGCCAGAGACGCCTTGGTGATACCCAGCAGGGTCGGCGTACAGGTGGCCTCCCGCAGATCCAGCTCACCGGCTGCGATTCTGGCACGGATTTCCTCATTGGCGGTATCGAATTCGCTCTTTTTCCACCAGGGAGTTAGGCATCAGCAGCGTGTCGCCCTCATCGTCCACCCGGACCTTCTTCATCATCTGGCGTACGATAACCTCGATATGCTTATCGTTGATATCAACACCCTGCATCCGGTATACTCTCTGAACCTCCTGGATCAGGTAATTCTGGACAGCGTCGGTGCCCCTTGATAGCGAGAATATCGTGGGGGTTCACGGAACCCTCGGTGATCATATCGCCGGCCTCGATCACGTCGCCCTCCTCCACATGGACTCTGGAGCCGAAGGGGATCAGATAGGATTTTTCCTCGCCGGTTTCCTGGTTAAATACAACGGCATGGCGGTTCTTTTTGATTTCCTCAAACCGGACCTTGCCGCCGATCTCACTGATGATGGCCAAGTGCTTCGGCTTTCTGCCCTCGAACAACTCCTCGACACGCGGCAAACCTTGGGTGATATCTCCGCACTGGCGACGCCGCCGGTGTGGAAGGTTCTCATGGTCAGCTGGGTGCCGGGCTCGCCGATAGACTGGGCGGCGATGATACCTACCGCCTCGCCTACCGTGACAGGCATGCCGTTGGCCAGGTTGGAGCCATAGCACTTTTTGCAGACGCCGTGCTTGGCCTTACAGTTGAGGATAGAGCGGATCTGGATCTTCTTGATGCCGGCGTTAACGATGATATCTGCGTCCTCGTCGGTCATCATCTTATCCTTGGACACCAGCACCCTGCCGGTTTCAGCGTCCACAAAATCCTCGCACAGATATCGGCCGATCAGGCGCTCGTGCATGGACTCGATGACCTCCTTGCCGTCCCGGATATCGAAAACCTCCAGGCCGGTGGCGGCGCCGCAGTCATCCTCCCGGATGATCACATCCTGGGAAACGTCTACCAGACGGCGGGTCAGATAACCGGAGTCCGCCGTTCTCAGGGCGGTATCCGCCAGGCCCTTTCTGGCGCCGCGGGAAGAGATGAAGTATTCCAAAATATTCAGGCCTTCACGGTAGTTGGCCCGAATCGGGATTTCTATAACCTTACCGGAGGTATTGGCGATCAAGCCTCTCATGCCGGCAAGCTGACGGATCTGGCTCATGGAGCCACGGGCGCCGGAATCCGCCATCATATAAATGGGATTGTAGCGGTCCAGGCCGGACTGCAGCTTCGCGGTAACGTCGTTGGTGGCCTTATCCCAGAGTTTTCAGAACCGCCGCGGAGCGCTCCGCGTTGGAGATCAAAGCCTCTGCGGAACTGAGCGCCCACCCGGTCGACCTGCTTATCCGCTTCCGCCAGGATTTCCTTCTTCTCCGGCGGGATGGTGGCGTCGCAGACGGCTACAGTGATGCCGCTCTGGGTGGAATATTTATAGCCCTGGGCCTTGATGTTATCCAAAACCTCAGAGGTTTTCGCGGTACCGTGCACCTTGATACAGCGGTCGATGATCTTGCCCAGCTGCTTTTTGCCCACCAGGAAGTCGATCTCCAAATCAAACAGGTGCTCCGGATCGGAACGGTCCACAAACCCCAGATCCTGAGGAATCGGCTGGTTGAAAATGATCCGGCCCACGGTGGTTTCGATCAGCTTGAGATGGTTTCCTCCCCGAGCTCCAGAGTGCGGCGCACCTTGATCTTGGCGTGAAGGCTGATCGCCTTGGCGTCATACGCCATCAGCGCCTCGTCAAAATCGCGGAACACCTTGCCCTCGCCCTTTTCCCCGTCCTTATCCAGGGTCAGGTAATAGGAACCCAGAACCATATCCTGCGTCGGCACGGTTACCGGACGTCCATCGGAGGGCTTGAGCAGGTTGCCGGCCGCCAGCATCAGGAAACGGGCCTCGGCTTGGGCCTCGGCGGACAGCGGCACATGCACAGCCATCTGGTCGCCGTCGAAGTCGGCGTTATAAGCGGTACAGGACAGGGGATGCAGCTTCAGGGCCCGGCCCTCTACCAGCACAGGCTCAAAGGCCTGAATACCCAGCCTATGCAGGGTGGGAGCGCGGTTCAAAAGCACCGGATGCCCCTTGATGACCACTTCCAGGGCGTCCCAAACCTCTGGCTTCGCCCGCTCCACCGCTTTTCTGGCGGCCTTGATATTGCTGACGGCGCCGGTTTCCACCAGACGCTTCATCACAAACGGCTTGAAAAGTTCCAGCGCCATTTCCTTCGGCAGGCCGCACTGATACATTTTCAGCTCCGGCCCTACCACGATAACGGAACGGCCGGAATAGTCCACGCGCTTGCCCAGCAGGTTCTGGCGGAAACGCCCCTGCTTACCCTTCAGCATATCGGAAAGGGATTTCAGCGGACGGTTGTTGGGGCCGGTTACCGGCCTGCCCCGGCGGCCGTTATCGATCAAAGCGTCAACCGCTTCCTGAAGCATGCGCTTTTCATTGCGGACGATGATGTCCGGGGCGCCCAGCTCCAGCAGCCTTTTCAGGCGGTTGTTCCGGTTGATGACTCTTCTGTAAAGGTCGTTCAGGTCAGAGGTGGCGAATCTGCCGCCGTCCAGCTGAACCATAGGACGGATATCCGGGGGAATGACCGGCACCACGTCCAGGATCATCCACTCCGGGCGGTTACCGGAAAGCCGGAAGCTTTCCACGACCTCCAGGCGCTTCAGCAGGCGGACCCGCTTTTGCCCGGTGGCGGTAGCAAGCTCTTCCTTCAGCTTTGGAGAGGGCATCCAGGTCGATTTCTTTCTCCAGGAGCTTTTTTAATGGCTTGCGCGCCCATGCCGGCCTCGAAATCGTCCTCATATTTTTCCCGCATATCCCGGTATTCTTTTTTCATTCAGGAACTGCTGCTTGGTCAGCTTCGTATGGCGGCGCCGGGGTCGGTGACGATGTACATGGCAAAGTACAGCACCTTTTCCAGCACCCGGGGAGAGATATCCAGAATCAGGCCCATCCGGGAGGGGATTCCTTTAAAATACCAAATATGAGAAACCGGTGCAGCAAGTTCGATATGGCCCATCCGTTCCCGGCGGACTTTGGAAGAGGTGACTTCGACGCCGCAGCGGTCGCAGATTTTGCCCCTTGTAACGCATCTTTTTATATTTGCCGCATTTGGCATTCCCAGTCTTTGGTCGGTCCGAAAATCTTTTCACAGAAAAGGCCGTCGGTTTCTGCCTTCAGGGTTCTGTAATTGATGGTTTCCGGCTTCTTTACCTCGCCGTAGGACCACTCTCGAATTTTATCCGGAGAGGCCAGTCCGATTTTAATTGACTCAAAAACGTTAAACTCCATCCTATCGCCCCTCCTTATTCTTCACGAATATCACTTGCAATGGAATCAAAATCCAAAAGATCGTCTCCGTCTTCGTCAAAAAAGCCGGAATCGTCAAACATATTGTTATCGTCCGGATCGTCCTCCAGGGTGTAGCCATCCATGGAGGTCATGACTTCATCCTCCTCCAGAATGGTGCCGCCGTCGTTCAAGCCGATATCGTCATCGTCGTCAAAGTTCTGCTTCAGGTCGATCTCCTGCTCATCCTTATCCAGCACCTTTACATCCAGACCCAGGGACTGAAGCTCCTTAATGAGCACCTTGAAGGACTCAGGAATACCGGGCTCCGGAATGTTCTGGCCCTTGACGATGGCTTCGTAAGTTTTAACACGGCCCACCACGTCGTCGGACTTCACCGTCAGGATCTCCTGCAGGGTATAGGCGGCGCCGTAAGCTTCCAGCGCCCACACCTCCATTTCGCCAAAGCGCTGGCCGCCGAACTGGGCCTTGCCGCCCAGAGGCTGCTGCGTTACAAGGCTGTACGGCCCGGTGGAGCGGGCGTGGATCTTATCGTCCACCAGATGGTGCAGCTTGAGGTAATACATATAGCCCACGGTAACGGGATTATCAAACAACTGTCCGGTTCTGCCGTCTCTCAGCCAGGTCTTTTCCGTCCTCCGGAAAGGCCGGCCTCCCGGAAGCACTCGAAAATATCCTCTTCATGGGCGCCGTCGAACACCGGCGTCATGACCTTCCAGCCCAGCGCCTTGGCGGCGTAGCCTAAATGGACCTCCAGCACCTGGCCGATGTTCATACGGGAGGGAACGCCCAAGGGGTTCAATACGATATCCAGCGGGGTGCCGTCAGGCAGATACGGCATATCCTCCTGAGGCAGGATCCTGGAAACAACGCCCCTTGTTTCCATGGCGGCCCGCCATCTTGTCGCCCACCGAGATCTTTCTCTTCTGGGCCACATAGCAGCGCACCACCTTGTTCACTCCCGGAGGCAGCTCGTCGTGGCTGTTCTCTCTGGTGAACACCTTCACGTCTACCACGATGCCGTATTCGCCGTGCGGCACTCTCAGGGAGGTATCTCTCACCTCTCTGGCCTTCTCGCCGAAGATGGCGCGCAGCAGCCGCTCCTCTGCGGTCAGCTCCGTCTCTCCCTTAGGAGTAACCTTGCCTACCAGGATATCCCCGGCGCGGACCTCGGCGCCCACATGGATAATGCCGTTTTCATCCAGATCCTTCAGCAGATCCTCATTGACATTGGGAATGTCGCAGGTGATCTCCTCCGGCCCTAATTTGGTATCCCGGGCCTCGGTCTCATATTCCTCGATGTGAATCGAGGTATAAACGTCGTCGCGGACGATTTTTTCGTTGATGAGGACGGCGTCCTCGTAGTTGTAGCCCTCCCAGGTCATGAAGCCGATCAAGGCGTTCTTGCCCAGGCTGATCTCGCCGTTCTTCGTGGCGGGGCCGTCGGCCAGCACCGCGTTTTTCTTCACCCGCTGTCCCTTGGAGACCACCGGAACCTGATTGACGCAGGTGCCCTGGTTGGAGCGCATAAACTTAATCACATGATAGGTGTCCGTGGTGCCGTCGTCATTCTTCATTCGGATCTCGTCGGCGCTGACGGCTTCCACCACGCCATCCTTTTTCGCCAGGATACATACGCCGGAGTCAACGCCGGCCTTGTATTCCATACCGGTGGCGACGATGGGGGATTCTGTGTTCAGCAGGGGCACCGCCTGACGCTGCATGTTCGAGCCCATCAGCGCGCGGTTTGCGTCGTCGTTTTCCAGGAACGGGATCATGGCGGTGGCCACGGAAACTACCATCCGGGGAGAAACGTCCATATAATCCGCCCGGTCCCGCTCCACCTCCACGAACTCGTCGCGGAAACGTCCGTTGACCTTGGCGTGGAGGAAATACCCGTTTTCATCCAGCGGCTCGTTGGCCTGGGCGACGATGAACTCGTCCTCCACATCGGCGGTCATGTAAACCACCTCGTTGGTCACCACGTGGTTAACCTTATCCACCTTGCGGAACGGCGCCTCGATAAAGCCGTACTCGTTGATCCTGGCGAAGGTGGCCAGATAGGAAATCAGGCCGATGTTCGGGCCTTCCGGGGTCTCGATCGGGCACATACGGCCGTAGTGGCTGTAATGCACGTCCCGGACCTCAAACCCGGCCCGGTCTCTGGAAAGGCCGCCGGGGCCCAGAGAGGAAAGCCTTCTTTTGTGGGTCAGCTCAGCCAGCGGGTTGTTCTGATCCATAAACTGAGACAGTGGAGAGGAGCCGAAAAACTCCTTGATCGCCGCCACAACCGGGCGGATGTTGATCAAAGCGTGAGGAGTCAGCACCTCCAGATCCTGAGCCTGAAGGGTCATTCTTTCCCGGATGACCCGTTCCAAGCGGGAAAAGCCGATACGGAACTGGTTTTGCAGCAGCTCGCCGACAGAGCGGATTCTGCGGTTGCCCAGGTGGTCGATATCATCGGTGGAGCCGATGCCGCAGGCCAGGCAGTTCATATAGTTGATGGAGGCGAAAATATCATCCACGATAATGTGCTTGGGGATCAGCTCGTCCTCCCGCTCCCGCAGGGCGTCTTTCAGCTCTTCGGGGGTGCGGGCGGCTTCCAGGATCTCAGCCAGCACGCTGAAGCGGACCTTTTCGTTAATGCCGCATTCCTTTTTCGCGTCGAAATCCACGTAGCAGGAAATATCCACCATACCGTTAGAGATGATCTTGACCGGCTCCTCCTGTCCCTCTGCCATGACATAGGCCACGGTCACGCCGGCGTTTTCCACCTGCACCGCTTCCTCACGGCTCAGCACCTTGCCCTCGTCGAACATCACCTCGCCGGTGAGCGGGTTTGCGATAGGCGCGGCCAGCTTCTGACCCTGGAGACGGTTGGAGATTCCAAGCTTTTTATTGTATTTATAGCGTCCCACCCGGGACAGGTCGTAACGCCGTGCGTCAAAAAACAGGGCGTTTATATGGGACTGGGCGCTTTCAATAGTAGGGGGCTCGCTGGGGCGGAGCTTCCGGTAAACCTCCAGCAGGGCCTCCTCGGTGGTTTTGCACGGATCCTTTTCGATGGTAGCCTTGATTCTCTGGTCGTTGCCGAAATAATCTAAAAGCTCCCCGTCGGTGCCCAAGCCTAAAGCGCGGATAAACACGGTAATCGGGATCTTGCGGTTTTTATCAATACGGACATAGAACACGTCGTTGGCGTCGTTTTCATACTCCAGCCAGGCGCCCCGGTTGGGGATCACGGTAGAGCTGAACAGCTCTTTACCGGTTTTATCGTATTCCATTTTATAGTAAACGCCAGGAGAACGAACCAATTGGGAAACAATTACGCGCTCGGCACCGTTAATCACAAAGGTGCCGCTGTCGGTCATCAGAGGAAAATCGCCCATGAACACTTCGGATTCTTTGATCTCGCCGCTTTCCTTATTGAGAAGCCGGGCCGTCACCCGAAGGGCGGCCGCGTAGGTGGTGTCTCTTTCCTTGCACTCTTCCACCGTGTAGTTTGGCTTGTCTACATCCAGCTTGTAGTCTACAAAGTCCAGAACCAGGTTGCCAGTGTAATCCGTAATCCCGGAAACATCCTTAAAGACTTCCTTCAGTCCTTCGTCCAGAAACCACTGGTAGGAATCCTTTTGTACCTCGATCAGGTTCGGCATTTCCAGAACCTCATCAATGCGGGAAAAACTCATTCGCACCGTTTCTCCCAAGTGCACCGGTTTGACGTTCACCATAGGCTCAATCACTCCTTTATCTATTTACCGCCGTGCGGCGGTACCAACGCAACGCTTTCCAGCCACCAAAAATTTTCACATTTCCCCTTGCATTTTTGTCGCAATGATGATAATATTAAGTGGAGTTAGGGTATATGTTTCCATTATGATGCAGTATATTATTTTATAATACTTTCGGGGATTGTCAAGGAAAACTAGGAAAGTTTTTTTTCTTTTTTCTTTTACCCCTTTTTTATTTTATTCCCTTTTTCTTCCTGTTAATCAAGGTTTTCCATCACGGTCTTAAAACATAGCGCATCCGGCGCCTATCCCTAAAAGTTGAAAGCGTTAAAAAGCTGCTAAAGCGCCCTGTCCGAAACAAATTTCCGGACAGGGCGCTTTTTATCCTTTTTACGCACAGCTGTAAACCAGACGCTTTTTTACAATTCTTCATTCGTTTCACGTTGATTGTAAATTTCTTCGGCGCGCTCTTCTTTCACGCCAGGCTCAGGCCCTTGCGGCCGTATTTCCCAGGCGGCTTTCCGCTTTACCTTTCTGAGAAAAATAAAGAAGCATACCAGATGGCCTAAAAAAGTAACCGCCCAAGTCACGGGATAAGACAAATACAAGGTAAACAAGGAACGGTCCAAAGCGAAAACGGTATAAATCCATAAAATCCGCAGGCCGCAGGCGCCGGTCAGCGAGATCACCGTAGGCGTAATAGAATAGCCCAGCCCTCGCACCGAGCCGCAGGCTACATCCATCATGCCGCAGAAGAAATAGGTGGAGAAAATCAGCTCCATCCGCAAAGCGCCGTAGCTGATCACTTCAGGCTCACCGGAATAAATCCCCAGAAGCTGGTTCATAAACAAAAGCCCCAGCCCGCCCATACCGGCCCCTACCACAAACACCACCGCCAGGCAGCGCCAGAGCACCGGTTTGATCCTTTCCATTTTTCCCGCGCCAATATTTTGGCTGGTAAAGCTCAGGGATGCCTGATAAATAGCGTTCATGGAGGTATACACAAAGCCCTCCAGGTTGGTAGCGGCCGTATTTCCTGCAACCACCAAGGAGCCAAAGGAATTGACTGAGGACTGGATCAGCACATTAGAAACATTGAACACCGCCCCCTGGATTCCGGCAGGCAGCCCTACTTTTGTGATTTCAATCAGCTTATCCTTGTAGATGCGAAGCTCCTTAAGGCAAAGCTGATAGACGGTTTCGCTTCGCATCAGGCAGACCACAATCATGACCGCCGACACGCACTGGGAAATCACGGTAGCAACAGCCACGCCGGCGACGCCCATATGGAACACGATAACAAACACCAAATTCAGCACAACATTAATCACACCGGCGATCAGCAGAAACAGCAGCGGCCTCTTGGTGTCGCCCACCGCCCTTAGAATAGCCGCACCGAAATTATATACCATCAGAGCCGGCATTCCTACGAAAATGATCCGCATATAGAGCACCGCCTGGTCCAGAACATTTTCCGGCGTCCCCATGACCTCCAGCAAAGGCCGGGCCAACGCAATCCCAATGACGATCAGCGCTGCCCCGCAGATCATGCTGACCAGCATGGAAGTATGGACGACCTCGTGGACGTCCTTCCATTTCTGGGCGCCATAGTACCGGGCGGTCATAATGCTGCAGCCAATAGAGAAACCTAGGAACACATTGACGATTAGGTTATTTAAAGCGCTGGTAGACCCCACCGCCGCCAGCGCGTCGCTTCCTGTAAACTGCCCTACCACCACGATATCGGCGGCATTGAACAAAAGCTGCAAGATCCCCGAGCAGATCAGTGGAATAGAAAATTGAAGAATCTTTCCTAACAGCGGTCCATTGCACATATCGATCTCATAGGAACGTTTCACAGTCAAAATCCGCCCTTTCCCTAAGCTTCGCTTAACCTTTCACCCCATTCTATTCTTTTTCTCTATTAAAATACAAGAGCCCGCAGGATTTTACTGCAACTTATTTCATCTGAAGGAAATAAAAAATATTTAGGCAAGGGCGCAGGCTATCTATTTACATCCATTTCAGCCTGCAATATAATTGAGAAAAACAGCTCCATAGATATCAATTCAAACAGGAGGATGTCCTATGAAAGGCAACTATTTTCTGGGAAGCCGTCAGTTCCAAGTGAGAGAAATGAGCTTTCCGCCTTTAGGAGATTTTGAGGTGAAAATCCAGAATATGGCGGCGGGAATCTGCGGGACCGACATTCATATCTATCATGGGGAAAAGGGTTCCGCGGAGGTTACTCCTCCGGTGGTGCTGGGCCATGAATACGCCGGCGTGGTGGTGGAAACCGGCCGCGGCGTGACCACGGTGCGGACCGGGGACCACGTGACGGTGGATCCTAACATCTATTGCGGAACATGCCCCTATTGCAAGGCCGGAAAAAAGCAGCTGTGCAGCAATCTGGTGGCCGTGGGCGTTAACTTTGACGGCGGCTTTGCCCAATACAGCGTGGTGCCGGAGGGGCAGGTGTACCGCTTAAACCCGGAAGTCAGCTTTGCGGAGGGCGCTATGGCGGAGCCTCTCGCCTGCTGTATCCACGGTGTGGAGCTTGCCGGAATCGAACTGGGCGATACGGTCTGCGTCATCGGCGGCGGCGCGATCGGCCTGCTGATGGTACAGCTTGCCAGGCTGAAGGGCGCCGCCCGGGTCATTTTAAGCGAACCAGTGGAAAACCGCCGCCGAATCGGGCTCACCCTGGGCGCGGACTACGCTTTCAATCCACTGGAAAAGCCTCTTGACGTTCAGCTGCGGGATACTCTCGGAATTGCGGGCGCTCAGGTTGTAATCGAATGCGTAGGAAAAACCTTTGCCACTCAGCAGGCGGTTTCCGCGGCGGATAAGGGTGCCACGGTTCTGCTGTTCAGCGTGCCTCAAGCCGGAGCGGAATACGGTCTGCCGCTGTTTGAGGTCTATCAGAAGGAGCTGACTGTCAAAGGCTCCTTTATCAACCCGGATACCCATCAAAAAGCGGTCAATCTGATCAATTCGGGAAAAATCAAGACCGCTCCCCTGATCACGCATCAGTATCCCTTAGCCCAGCTGGAGGCCGCGCTTTTCAAGCAGATGGATTCCGATTCCATTAAGGTACAGGTGCTTCCCCAGGAGTAAGGCGCTTTTTCGGCTCTCGGCGGAGTAAGCGAAAACACCTCTGACCCAGCGCAGGCGCCACCAAAACAGAGCAAAGGGCCGGCGTTTGAAACGCCGGCCCTTTGGGCATCTTGTCAAAGCTCTGCAAATGATTTTTTAGATTTCTCCTATTTGAAGGTTCGGCATAAAAAGCTTCAAATTGCCAGAAGCAGCCCAGGCCCTCAGCGCTTCCCTTTCATCACACAGTCGGGGGCCATTGGCCCAGGGATAAAAAACGGTCTCCTAGACCTCCATTTTTATCCCTGGGTCCTGCCATAATGAATCACAGCAAAAATCAGGCTTGCGATAAAAAACATGATGCATAGGATAAACACCGGGATCTGAGAAAAATCCCAGGTATCCATTAAAAATATCACACAGCTGAAGATCCGAATCAATTCCACCAGAGCGCCGTCCCAGAGGTGACAGCAGGCTGCCAATGGAAGGAGGCCAGCAGCAGCGCCCCCCAGAACCGCATAGAAGACGGCTTTAAGGATAAGCACGAAAAGGCGGGCCAGCGCAGGCCTTCTATCCCATCAAAAAGCGCGGGGAAAGCCAGCAGAAGAAATAGCCCGGCCATGCTGGAAGCCCAGTAGGCGGCCCCCCGCTTTAAGTCCACATCCATTCTCCTCCCAAAAGCAAATCCTGCTTTATGTATCCTTTTTCTTTTCTGCTCCCGCGGAAAAATTCACCGATTCCAGTTTTTCCCGAACCAGCTGGGAAATCTCGTTATACACATGATGAAACCGGCAGGCAGTGTGCCCGCAGGTGTATTCGTCATGCTGGCAGCGGTTCAGCACACAAGGCCCCTCCACCGCCTCGATAACCTGTCTCAGAGTGATTTCCTCCGCCGGATGAGCCAGCTGATAGCCTCCCTTGGCGCCCTTATAGGAGACAATAATATCCTGGGACACCAGGGTTCTCAGAATTTTAAGGGCGAACCGCAAGGGAACCCGGGTTTGCTCCGCGATGGTGTGAGCGTCGGTTTTACATCCCTGCTCCGCCAAAAACTCCACAATTCGCACCGCGTAATCCGCTTCCAGCGTCATATGCATTTGGCAGCGCCCTCCTTTCCAACAAAATGGGTCAGATTAATCCAAAAAATCCTTCAGCTTTTTGCTGCGGCTGGGATGGCGCAGCTTTCTGAGAGCTTTCGCCTCGATCTGACGGATTCTCTCACGAGTGACGTTAAATTCCTTGCCCACCTCTTCCAGGGTGCGGGAGCGTCCGTCCTCCAGGCCGAACCGCAGGCGAAGAACCTTTTCCTCCCTGGGGGTGAGGGTATCCAACACCTCGGCCAGCTGTTCCTTCAGCAGAATATGGGAGGCCGCGTCCGCCGGGGCCGGCGCGTCGTCATCCGGGATAAAATCCCCCAGATGGCTGTCCTCTTCCTCGCCGATGGGCGTCTCCAGGCTCACCGGCTCCTGCGCTACGCGCATGATCTCCCGCACCTTATCCACGGGCATATCCAGCTCTAAGGCGATTTCGTCGGCGGTAGGCTCATGGCCGTTGCGGTGCAGCAGCTGGCTGGACACCTTTTTCACCTTATTGATCGTCTCCACCATATGCACCGGGATGCGGATGGTTCTGGCCTGGTCCGCGATCGCTCTGGTGATAGCTTGGCGAATCCACCAGGTGGCGTAGGTGGAAAATTTAAAGCCCTTGGTATAGTCAAATTTTTCCACGGCCTTGATCAGGCCCAGGTTGCCCTCCTGGATCAGGTCCAGAAATTGCATACCGCGGCCCAAATACCGCTTGGCAATGGAAACCACCAGCCGCAGGTTTGCCTCGGAAAGCCGCTTCTTAGCCGGAGATCCGGATGGCTAGGTCGATTTCCTCCTCCGGAGACAGCAGGGGCACCCGGCCGATTTCCTTCAAATAAACCTTGACCGGGTCATCGATGGCCACGCTTTCCACGGCGGGGACCTCGGCGTCATCCTCATCGTCGGGCACCAGGTCAAAATTGATGTCATCCAGTGGAATCTCCTCAAAATCCTCCACGATCTCCACGCCCATGGCTTCCAGGGTATCGTAAAATTTTTCCAGCTGCTCAGGCTCAAAATCCAGCTCTCCGATGGCGTCTAAAATCTCCTTGTTGCTCAGCTGGCCCTTGGCTTTGGCCTGTTCGGTCAAATCCCTAATCACGGTTTTCTTGTCTGGTGTAGCTGTGGTCATAGTCAAAGCTCCTCCCTATCTATTTCCCCAATTTATTCTTCTGAATTTCTTCAAACAGCCTTTTGGCTTCGTCATCCTCCAGGGGCTCCCGCAGCTTGGCGCTGCTCTTTTCCTGCTTGATAATTTTACAGTAATCCTTGGCGGCCTCCAGGGTTTCCCCGCCTACCGAGGCCTTATATAGCATGCCGGCAATGCGGCTCATTTCCTGCTCGGAAAAAATCCTGGGTCAAATCCGTCGGGCTCACGGGACGGTTCTCCCGGATTCTTCCTGTCACTGTTTCGTACACCCGCCGGTTAAAATCAGTGACAAAATCATCCGGACGGATCCATTTTTCTATATTGTTAGCCATATCCGGGTTATTTATCACATAAGCGGTCAGGGCCTCCTCCGCGTTGGCGGCCCGCAGATTCTGGCTTTTCTGCGGATTTACCGCGTCCCCAAAGCCCGAGGTCGCCTTTTGGATCTCCCGGAATTCCTGGACTGACTGATCCCGCCTGCGCTTTCTCATCTGTTTTTCGACCTGGGCCATTACGGAGCTTTTCTCAATTTCCACCTCCGCGGCTATCCTGCCCGCGTAAACCTCCTGCTCAATTTTACTATCAAGCGTGGCTAGTATACTCACACAAGCGGTCAAATATGCGATTTTCCCATCAGGCTGGGATAAATCCAGGCTGTTTGCGGCCTTTTGCAGCCGATATTCCACATCGTTTCCAGATGCTTCCAAAAGCTGCTTGAATCTGGCCGGGCCCTGATCTCCGTGAGAGCGGATAAACTCATCCGGGTCTTTTCCCCCAGTCACTGTCAGCACCCTCACCAGAAGCCCCGCCTCCCGCAGCATGGGAATCGCTCTGGCCGTGGCCTTTTGGCCCGCGCCGTCGCTGTCGTAGCAGATCACCGCCTCCTGGGCGTACCGGGCGATCAGCCGCGCCTGCTCTGTGGTCAGGCTTGTGCCCAGAGTCGCCACGGCTGTGGGAAAGCCCGCTTGGTGCAGGGCGATGACATCCATGTAGCCCTCCGCCAAAATCAGCCTTTTTTCGCCGGCGTTTTTCGCGAAATTCAGCGCGTATAAGTTCTGGCTTTTATTAAACACCATGGTGTCGGAGGTGTTCAGGTATTTAGGCTTTTGGTCGGTCATAATCCGGCCTCCGAAGCCGATCACGTTTCCCCGCAGGTCGATGATGGGGAACATGACCCGGTCAGCAAACCGGTCCAGCGCCCCCTTGCTGCCGTACCTCCCCTGGAACCCCAAATTGGCCCGGATAATTTCCTCATCCCGGAATCCCAGGGAACGGAGCTGTCTCACCAAAGCGTAACGGGAATTAGGAGAGTATCCCAGGCCGAAGTGTTTGATGGTCCGCTCGGTAAGCCCCCGGCCCCTGAGATAGGCCAAAGCGTTTTTCCCTTCCTCACTGTAAAGGCACCTGTGGAAAAATCTGGCAGCTTCCCGGTTAGCCTCGTAAATCCTGCCCCGGATACGGGCGGCGGCCTCGTCCCGGCCGTCCTCCGGCAGCTCCATTCCCGCCCGCTGGGCAAGGAATTTCACCGCGTCTATGTAATCCAAATTCTCAATTTTCCGGATAAAGGTAATAACGTCTCCTCCGGCGCCGCAGCCAAAGCAGTGAAAATAGCCCTGCTCCGCGTTCACATGGAAGGACGGGGTCTTTTCCCCATGAAAGGGGCACAATCCGGACATGGTCCTGCCCGAGCGCTTCAGGTTCACATAGCCTGAGACCACGTCTAAAATATTGTTTCTATCCTTCAGTTCCTGTAAAAAGCTGTCCGGCAGACGCATGTCAGCCCTCCTTTCTTCCATAAGCTTCCTGCGGATTTGAAAATCTCTGCGGCGGGAAGCCGCAAATTCCAAAACCGCAGAGCTGATCCCTCCCGTGATTTCACCCTGGAACGCCCCAGTAAGGCCTGTTTCATCCGGTGCTCAAAGAAAAGCCCTTCCGCGGGCCTCACCGGCTCTCCCAACGAGCCGCACGGCTGAAGAATGGTTCCGCCTCAAGAGCAATGAGCCGATTCCAGTTTTCTCTCTTTCCCCCGCTGATCCTGTCTAGCTTGTCCAGGAATTGGGGATATAAATAGAGGTAAAGGTTTGAACCGCGAAATGATCCGTCATGCCGGCCACATGGTCGCAAACCGCCCGGACCAAGCCCTCCTGATAAGCGATCAGCTGCATTTGGTCCGGAAGCCGCTGGGGATTGTTCATAAAGAAATCAAACAGCTGCTCCACCAGCTCCGGAACCTTTTTCTCTTCCCCCTTGGCGCAGGGATTGTGGTACACATGCTCATACATAAAGGCGTGCAGCTCGTCAAAGGCCTCCTGCACCCGAGGCTCCATAGCCAGCTCTCCGCCGCGGCTGTTTTCCACCAAAGAATGTACCAAAGTGTTGATTCTGGCGGTACGGCTGGCCCCCAAGACCTTAACCGCCTTCTCCGGAATTTCCTTTTCCAGCAGCACGCCTGCCCTCTGCGCGTCGTCGATGTCGTGGTTAATATAGGCGATCCGGTCGGAAATCTTCACAATCCTGCCCTCCAGGGTGGAGGCTTCCTTCCCTCTTGTGTGGCACAAAATGCCGTCCCGAACCTCCTTTGTCAGGTTCAGGCCCTTACCGTCCTTTTCCAGCTTTCCACCACCCGGACGCTTTGCTCATAGTGCCGGAAGCCGCCCGGTATCATTCCATTCAGAGCACGTTCCCCCGCATGGCCGAAAGGGGTATGTCCCAAATCGTGGCCCAGAGAAATCGCCTCTGTCAGATCTTCGTTCAACCGCAAGGCCCTGGCGATGGTCCGGGCAATCTGGGCAACCTCCAGGGTATGGGTCAGCCGAGTACGGTAATGATCCCCCTCCGGAGAAAGAAACACCTGGGTTTTCCGTTTCAGGCGGCGGAACGCCTTACAGTGGATGATCCGGTCACAGTCTCTCCGGTAGCAGGTGCGGATATCGCAAGGCTCCTCCGCCGCGTCCCGGCCCAGGCTTTTTTTCGACAATGCGGCATAGGGAGCCAGCATCCGTTCTTCCAGTTCCTCCGTACGTTCCCGAATCGTCATGCTTTCCGCTCCTTTCCTGACAAGCCTCTCTTGTTTTTCTATTATGGATATACGCCAAAAAAGGTAAATAATCCTGCTTTTTCTAAAAAATATTTTTTAATTTCCGGTTTAGACAAAATCCACGCCCTGTTCTCTCACTTTTTCGTCTATTTCCCGATGGCCTCCGCCAAGCTGGCCGCTATCCGACGCCATTCCTGCTTCTCTGCACTCTTTTGCTGTCAGCGCCGCTTTTCCTCCGCCTGATTATAATCCTCCGTTAGCTTTCGGATTAGCTTTTTATCTTCTTTTTACAGTGGCCGCAGGCGTCCCCCGCCCTGGTCGCTTTTTTTACCTGGCGAAACGAGACGGCTCCCTGTTCCACCGCGTCCGCCACGTCTCCCTTGGTCAGCCTGCGGCACTTACAGATCACTTTATTTCGATTCATATCTCTTCCAATCCTTATTCTCCCTAGTCCTTCCACTCCACAAATAATTCTCCGGCAGCCTGCGCCTGAACGCTTCCGCTGGTAGCATCCGCCAGCTTTCGGTTCAACGCAGGCAGGCTTTCCCCGGAATTTGAAAGGAGATTTCTACCACGTCGGTAAACTGTGTGTCCGTCACCACGCCGCCGGCCTCTGGAATCAGAGACAGAAGCCTCCCGTATTGGTTATAATCACAAACAAGCTCTGCGGTTTGGCAGAGGGCCATAGTGATGATCCTTCCCGCGTCCAAGGCGATCTTCGCACCGTGGGAGTAGGCCCGCACCAGGCCGCCGGCTCCTAACAGCACGCCGCCGAAATACCGGGTGACCACTACCACCAAATCGGTGACGCCGCTTTTTTGCAGCACCTCCAGCACCGGCACCCCGGCGGTGCCCTGCGGCTCCCCGTCGTCCGAATACCGCCGAACACTGCCTTCTCTCAGAGAATAGGCGTAAACATTGTGAGAAGCATCCCAATATTTGGATTTGCACGCCCGTATAAAAGAAACAGCGTCCTCCTCCGTTTTCACCGGCTTTACCCGGCCGATAAAACGGGAGCGACGCTCCACAAATTCATCCTCCGCCTCGTTTTTTACCGTACGGTACTGGTCCATAGCAACCCCTCCGGAAAAAAATGACAGGCGGCGCAGAAGCTGCGCCGCCCTTAACATTCCATTACGCTATTAGCTTTGCTCTGCACAAATTATTTTTCCTGCAGATTGTAACGCTTCTTAAACCGATCCACACGTCCGCCGGTATCAACGAGCTTCTGTTTTCCGGTAAAGAAAGGATGGCACTTGGAGCAGATTTCAACACGGATATCGCCCTTAGTGGACTTCGTATTGATTACATTGCCGCAAGCACAGGTAATGGTCGCGTCCTCATATTTAGGATGAATATTCTCTTTCATTGCAGTTGTCACCTCTTTCGCTGAAACCGTAACATTAACATTTGAATTATATCATTGGCCTATGCAAAAAGCAAGCCTTAATTTTAAAAACTTTCATTTTCATCTCATGGATCGTCGTCATCCGGCCGCCGCGGCGGAAGAAGGCCGCAGCGATTCGGCACGCAGAATACAAAGGCAGAGGAAGCCTTCGCGGTTATATGGGTTTTTTAGAAAAACACAACCGCCGCGCAGACGTTTGCTTGATAGAGCCTTCCGGCGGGCCTTCTCGGGGCCCCGCTGGATCCCGCCGAAAGCGGACTGGATTAATAGCCTGCCTTTTGCTCCTGGATGTAATCGGCGTATTCCTCCACGCAAAAGGCCAAGGCCCGCATTTTTTTCGCATTTTCCACTCCAACAAAACGGAATACCTGCGGCTGAGCCGTCTCAATTCCGGTGACTTCCGTTTTATTTTCGGGATAGCGGATGACAAAGCCGTAATCCACACTGTGGTCGCTGAGCCACTTGTAGGCGTCGGAATTGGAAAAATCCCCGCCGCCAGGGTTGGCAAATCGAATCAAAAGACCGGTGCTCCACTCGTTTTTTCCGGCGGGCAGAGTAGTTTTCAGAGCTTCAGCTTCCGCTTTTGCCTTGCTTCTGCCCTCCGAAACCAATCTGGACACAGTATCGTCGAAATTTTTTTGCAAGGCCTCCTCTGCCACATACCCCTGTTCCACCTGAAGGGTTACATTCTCCGCGGCCGCCGCCCGCACCATGCTTTTCAGCTGGATCAGAAGCTGGCTGTCCACGGGAATCCCCCCTCATACTCCCTGAAGGTCCAGGGTAAAGGTATCCGGCAGGCTGGTTTTGCTGTTGCCCACCACCAGCAGTCGGTCGTTCGGATCCACCGGCGGGACAGAGCTTCCGGAATCCTCCCCAGAGGAGGCCGCGCTTGCCGACACCGGCTGGCTTGGCGGTCCAAGCTTCAAAAATTCCTGATAAATTAAATAACCGCCCGCGGAGATAACCCCCACCATAACCACCGCCAATACTGCCATTAAGACCCTCAGCTTTTTAGTGCTTCCTTTTTTCTCTTTGGCGCTGTAATCCACGCGGACCGCTTTATTCCCACGGTCAATCCCCTTTACAGAAATAAAAAACGCAGCCGCTTCGCTTCGTCTTTTTTCGCTGTCAAAAGCAGATTTCGCTTTTTCTCTTTTTCGTCTCGGCATCAGATCCCGCCTCTCAGGGTTTCGGCAAAGCCGGTTTAAAAATATTGTATAACGTTTCCACATTATTTTCAAGCGTCCCAATGCTTTTTCATGAAGTTTCCTGTTTTTTCAAAATTCCCCAAAAACCTATTTTGTTTCTAATATTTGTGTGATACTATAAAATGGGTAAATTTTTAAAATAAATAGCAAAATCCAAAAAAGAGGTGTGTTTCCATGAGGAAAACAAAGATCATCTGTACCCTTGGGCCGTCTACCGACGATCCGGAGGTGCTGAAACAGCTCATGCTCAACGGTATGGACGTGGCCAGAGTGAACATGTCCCATCAGGATCACGACGCCCAGCGGGTCCGCATCGGCGCGGTGAAAAAGCTGCGGGAGGAATTGAATCTTCCGGTCGCCTTGCTGCTGGACACCAAAGGCCCGGAAATCCGTACCGGTAACTTTTCCACTCCTAAGGTTGAGCTGGAGGAGGGGCAGATCTTTACGCTGACCACTAACGACGTGGTCGGGGACAATACCGTCTCCAGCGTCACCTTCCAGGGCCTGCCCCAGGATGTCAAACGGGGCGATAGAATTCTCATCGACGACGGCCTGATTGAAATGGTGGTGGAGAGCACCACCGATACAGACGTGGTCTGTACGGTGATCAACGGCGGCACAATTTCCTCTCATAAGGGCATCAACGTACCGGGAGTCACCCTGTCCATGCCCTTCATCAGCCCAAAGGACGAGGCTGATATCGCTTTCGCCGTAGAGGAGGGCTTTGATTTTATCGCCGCCTCCTTTACCCGTTCCGCTTCCGACATTCTAGAGCTTCGTACCGAGCTGAAGAAAAACCATAACGATAAAATTAGGATCATCGCCAAAATTGAAAATCAGGATGGTGTGGAAAACATCGACGAGATCATCAATGTGGCCGACGGCATCATGGTTGCCAGAGGCGACCTGGGCGTGGAAATTCCTCTGGAGGAGATTCCGATTATCCAGAAGGAGCTGATCAAAGCCTATAACGCAGGCCTTCAGGTGATCACTGCCACCCAGATGCTGGACTCCATGATGAAGAACCCCCGCCCCACCAGAGCCGAATCCACTGACGTGGCTAACGCTATCTACGACGGCACCAGCGCCATTATGCTGTCCGGGGAAACGGCCGCCGGCAGCTACCCGGTCATCGCCTTGCAGACCATGGCGCGGATCGCAGAGCGCACGGAGGAGGACATCGATTATGTATCCCGTTTTCAGAAGCGTGATGTGTATGAGCGTCCCAACGTGACCTCGGCCATTTCCCACGCTACCTGTACCACCGCCCACGACCTGGGCGCCGTGGCCATTATGGGAGTGTCTAAATCCGGAAAAACCGCCCGGATGATCTCAAAATACCGGCCAAAGTGCCCCATCATCTGCGGCACCACCGACGCCATGGTTTGGCGGCAGATGAACCTTTCCTGGGGCGTCACCCCCATTATGATCGAGGAGAAAACCAATACCGACGAGCTGTTTGAGCATGTGGTTTCCGTCGCCAGCTCTCTGAACCTGGTAAACAGCGGCGACCTGGTGGTCATCACCGCCGGAGTCCCGCTGGGAGTTTCCGGCACTACCAACCTGCTGAAGGTTCATCTGGTGGGGGACGCGCTGGTTTCCGGCATCGGCGTAAACAACGCTTCCATCTGCGGTAATCTGTGCGTCTGCGCCACCGAGGAGGAAGCCCTGAAAAGCTTTAAGCCCGGCGATATCCTGGTGGTGCCCCAGACCAGCAACCGCCTGCTGGACATCCTCAAGGATTGCTCCGGCATTATCACGGAGACTCCCGGAATCAATTCTCACGCCGCCATCGTCGGCCTGGCGCTGGATCTGCCGGTTCTGGTAGGCGCGGAAAACGCCACCAAGCTGTTGAAAAGCGGCACTACCGTGACCCTGGACTGCCAGCGGGGCATTGTATTCTCCGGTACCAGCCACCATCTCCCCAGACCGAATCGGTAATCGGCCGTCCCGGCGCTCCTGCCTCTTGATAAAACACGCCGAAGCCCGGTGTTTTCCGGGCTTTTATTCACAAAGCGCGGCGGCGTTTTCCCGAATGAAAGCGCCCTTGTTCCTCCCCGTTCCGCGGGCGGCAGCCTGGCTGGCATCGTAAAAATCGCTGTTAAGAGCCCGCTTCGTTCGATGCTTGCCGCGAAAGTCTTTTTACCGGGTGCTTCTTTCGGCTGTGCCATTGGGTTCCTATTCAAAAAATCCCCCAAAGAGAAGCTTCTCTTTGGGGGATTTTTCAATACCGCGGTCAATACGCTTGAACCAAAACAGCCGCTAAGGCGGCGATTCCCGTTTACGGGCTGTGGGGCAAGCGGCGCAAAAGCAGGAACGCGCGGCGCATTTTGAAACGCCCGCGTCAATAGGCACTCTAAAAGGGCCTGCTGGCGGCTATGACCTGCTCCAGCACCCGCCGCGCGATTGGTTCTTAATCAAAAACAGCCTTGGTTAGTCCTTAAAAAATTCATAGAACGCGCGATAGGCCATGTATACGTCGATTTTGGAAACCACCTCAAAGGGCGCGTGCATGGAAAGCACGGGTACGCCTACATCCACCACATCTACATTCATATTGGCAATGTATTTGGCCACGGTACCGCCGCCGCCGCCGTCTACCTTGCCCAGCTCGCCTACCTGCCAAAGGACCTTTTTTCTTATCCAGCAGCGAGCGGATCCGGCCCATAAACTCGGCGGAGGCATCAGAGGTACCGCCCTTGCCGCCGGAACCAGTGTATTTGGTCACCACTACGCCATTATTTAAAAAGCTGGCGTTATTGGCCTCATAGGCGCTGGCAAAGGTAGGATCAAAGGCCGCGTTCACATCAGCGGAAAGGCAGGCGGAACGGGAAAGCACATGTCTTGGCTCCAGGCCCTCCTGCATGGCCAGGTCAGCTACAAAATACCGGAGATAATCCGAGTTCAGGCCGGTGTTGCCGTCGGAACCGGTTTCCTCCTTGTCGGTCAGGATGGGATGACCGTGTCATCCGGGATTTTCTGGTCCAAAACAGCCATCAGCGCCGGATACGCGCACACCCTGTCGTCGTGGCCGTAGCCGCCGATCATGCTCCGGTCAAAGCCGATATCCGTCACTTGGAACGCAGGCACCAGCTCCAGCTCGGCGGAAAGAAAATCATACTCAGTGATGCCGTACTTTTCGTTCAAGAGCTTTAAAATATTCAGCTTTACCAGCTCGCTGCCCTTATCGCTTTTAAAGGGGCGGCTTCCCACCAGAATATTCAGGTCCTCTCCCTCAATAATTTTAGCGGCGGGCTTTTTCATCTGCTCACCGCCCAGATGGGGCAGCAAATCGGTGACGCAGAACTGAGGGTCATCCTTATCCTCGCCCAGAACGATATCTACATAAGAGCCGTCCTTTTTCACAACCCGGCCGTGAAGGGAAAGGGGAATCGCGGACCACTGGTATTTTTTGATGCCGCCGTAATAGTGGGTCTTGAACAGGGCCAGGTCGTTCTGTTCATACAGGGGATTGGGCTTTAAGTCCAGGCGCGGGGAATCGATATGGGCAGCGGCAATACGCGCGCCGTTTTTTACGCCGTTTTTGCCGATCACCGCCAGGATAATCGCTTTGCCCCGGTTATTCACCATCACCCGGTCTCCGGGTTCGTATTTTTTCTCCACATCAAACTCCGTGAAGCCTGCCTTCTGAGCCAGTCTTGCCGCCTCAGCCGCAGCCTCCCGCTCAGTTTTGCATTTGTTCAGGAATTTTTTGTAAGGCTCGCAGAAGGCGTCGGCCTTCTTCAGCTCGCTGTCGCTGATCTTAGCGGCGCCGCTTTTTTTGTCAATAAAGAGGGCCTCTTTCAGCTTTTCTACTGAGGAAGTCTCCTTTTCCGGTTTCTTTGACATAATCGTTACCTCCAATTTTTAAATTCTTCGCCGTATAAACGGCGGTACATTTCCTGGCTTTCCAGGACGTTCTTAACATATTGCTCGGTCTCCCCGTAAGGGATATCGTGCAGGGTCACGCCGTCAGAGGAGTGCTCCTCCTCGCTGAGCCACTGGTCCACGTTGCCCATTCCCGCGTTATAAGCGCTCAGAATCACGGTTTCATCGTCGTATTCCTCCCAGAGGATCGAAAGAAAATACACACCGTATTCCACGTTTACCTGAGGGTCGTACAAAGCCGACGCATCCAGCTTTGGCTCCGTGCCCTTATGAGTTTGAAGCCAGTCAAAGGTGGCGGGCATGATCTGCATCAGCCCTCTGGCGCCCGCCGAGGATTCCGCGTCAGGGTTAAAATTACTCTCCGTACGGATCATCCCATAAAGAAACGCCGGGTCAATACTATATTTTTCCGCCTGCGTTTCAATAATATCCCTATATTTCAAGGGATAAGCCTGCTTCATGAAAAAAGAATAGGAAAAATAGGCACCTGCCGCCGCAACAGCCAAAACGGCCAGCAGCAGCAATGCCAGCAATCCCTTTTTGCCGTTTTAGACATTGTGCTCCTCCCTGAGACGCTGTAAAAGTCTCCTGGTTTGGTAATAAAGCGCGCCGCTGGTCTCCTGATTGACCAGCACGTAATCCGACCGGTCCTTATAATATTGATCCTGCTGCTGGGCAGACATCCTTTTTTCCGCTTCCTCTCTGGTGATGGAATCCCGCGCCATCACCCGCTGAAGGCGCTGTTCCCGAGGGGCGAGCACCGCCAAGGTTACGGTGCAGATGCGTTCCAGCCCCGCCTCAAACAGCAAGGGCGCGTCCAGAACGACCACTTTCTTACGCTTTTGCCTGCATTCCTCTATATTTTCCTTCATTTTCCGCAAAATATGTGGATGGGTGATCTCATTGAGGCGTTTGGTTTTTTCCAGAGAGGAAAACGCCAGATTTGCCAAGGTATGGCGCCGCAGATTCCCATAATCATCCAGGATCGCGTCTCCAAACTCTCTCTGCAGCTCCTTCAGCGCCGGCGCACCGGGAGCCACTACCTCCCGGGCGATTTTGTCCGCGTCGATCACGACGCATCCCGCCTCCTCCAGGGACTGGGCCACCGTGCTTTTTCCAGAACCGGTGGGCCCGGTAAGGCCGATAATCAAAGGCTCTGTCAAAGGGTGATCACCTCGAATCCCGCGGCCCGGATCAGCCGGTTATAAACCGCCATGCCCACGCCCTCCGGCTCCGGGCACCGGGCATATACCAGCTGGATGTCCTGCCGTTCATCCAGTTCCCGTAAAGCGTCGAACAGCTCTCTGGCCTGGGCGGCGCTGTCGTTTCCGCTGCCGTAGGGCACAGAAGGCACCTTCAAAAGATGCCGATCCTCGTCAAAGCACAGAGCGCCTACTCCGGGGGCCTTTTTGCTGTTGACAAATTCCCGGTACCGCTCCGCAGTTCCCTTCACCAGGATTACCTTGGCCTTGGGAGCGTAATGCTTGTATTTCATCCCGGGTGACGCCGCCTGAGCGCCATCCGCCAGCTTATGGAGCACCGCCGGGTCTACCGTTACGGCGCCGACAACCCTTTGAAGCATTTCCAAGGTAACGCCGCCCGGGCGCAGCAGCCTGGGCTTTTGTTCCGCCAAGGCCAGCACCGTGGACTCCACCCCTACGCCGCAGGGGCCGCCGTCCAGAATGGCGTCAATCCTGCCATCCATATCGTGGAGCATATGCCGCGCTGTGGTGGGGCTGGGCCTTCCGGACAGGTTTCCCGAGGGCGCGGCCAAGGGACATCCACAGGCCCGGATCAGCCGGTTTGCCACCGGATGGGCTGGAAGCCTCACCGCTACGGTGGAAAGGCCGCCGCTGGTTTCCATAGGTACCAGCTCGGATTTGGGCAGAACCATGGTCAGCGGGCCGGGCCAATAAGCCGCAGCCAATTTTCGCGCAGGCTCCGGGAACTCTTTGACCAGGGGCCGCGCTTCCTCCTCCGCCGCGATATGGACGATCAGGGGATTATCCGAAGGCCGTCCCTTCGCCGCAAAAATTTTCCGGGATACCGAGCCGTTTAGGGCGTTCCCCGCCAGGCCGTACACCGTTTCCGTCGGGATTCCCACCAGGCCTCCCTGTTGAATGATCTCAGCGGCCCGCCGGATTCCCTCGTCGTCCGCTTGTAACATCAGCGTTTGCAATTTTTCTCATCCTATTCCTTAGATCTGCTCAAAACAAAATGGCCGTGAATTATCAATTAGTAAATCCCACAGCTTTTTAGGTCCGGTTCCGTCACAGCCAAAGGTTTATCACTTTCGGTCCCGGCGGAAAAACGTCAGCGCTGCCGGCCTAATGGCCTAATCGCCGCCGGCGGGCTAAAAAGCTTTTTCCAGAGCGAATGGTCCCCGCACTCCTGCCGCCGGCCAGGAAGGCGGTGCCTGTTCTAAAAAGAGGTTCCGCCAAGCCTCTGCCGAGGCTCTCCTTCTGCCGCCTGGCGGAGCCTCCTTTTCGAAGGCATTAACCCTCAATGGTGCTTTCCAGCTTTGCGGCCCGGTCTGCGGTGATCAAAGCGTCGATCACCTCGTCCAGATTTCCGGCAGACGGGATTTATCCTTCATGGCCTTATCCTTTTTATATTGGCTTCTTTTCATCCTGGCACTCCACCACTAAGCCGGTGGGCAGATGGGTAATCCGGATGGCGGAATCTGTTTTATTAATGTGCTGGCCTCCCGCTCCGCCGGAACGAAAGGTATCGATTTTTAAGTCTGACGGGTTGATCTCTACCTCTACATCCTCTGCCTCCGGCAGTACGGCCACCGTCACGGTAGAGGTGTGAATCCGGCCCTGGGTCTCCGTTTCCGGCACCCGCTGGACACGGTGAACCCCGCTCTCATACTTCATCCGAGAGTAAGCCCCCTCGCCTGTGATCATGAAGCTGATCTCCTTATAGCCGCCCAGCTCCGTTTCATTGGCGTTGAGAATTTCCGTTTTCCACCGCTTGGTTTCCGCGTACATGCTGTACATCCGGAACAGGCTGGCGGAGAACAGCGCCGCCTCCTCGCCGCCGGCGCCGCCGCGAATTTCAACAATAACGTTCCGGTCGTCGTTGGGATCCTTGGGAAGCAGAAGAATTTTCAGCTCCTCGGAAATTTTTTCCAGGGACTCCCTGGCTTCCTCCAGCTCCAGCTCCACCATTTCCCTAAAGTCCTTTTCTAAACCGCCCTCTGCAAGCAGCTGTTTTGCTTCCTCTTCGTTGTTTTTTTGCTTTTTATACTCTTTGTATTTTTCTACTACAGGCTCCAGCCCCTTAACTTCCTTCATCAGCGCCGCATACGCTTCCGGGTCGGACACAACCGCAGGGTCGTAAAGCTTTTGATTGCATTCCTCATATTTTTTTTCAAAGACCTCTAAACGGTCAAACATAACGCCACCGCTTTCTCTAGGATAATAGCTCCGTTAAATCCGGATTTTATTTTTCATCTTGCTCCTGCCGGATAATCTTTTTGATGTTTTTTTCCGCCTTTACCCGGGGAACCATCACCTCATGGCCGCAGCCAGTACAGCGGATCTTAAAATCCATGCCGGAGCGCAGAACCAAAAATCTCCTGCTCCCGCAGGGATGGGGCTTTTTCATTTCCAAAATATCGCCTACCTGGACATCCATACGCCGCACCTCCATTTTTCCGAAAGGCTGTTTCATCACTTCTAAAGATTCCCAGTTTGTAACAATTTATTATAGCACTTCTCCCCGTCCCTATTCAATAAACATTTTGTATCTTTTTGCCGGTGCATGGACAAACGGCGGTAAATTGGTTTATAATAAAGCAAATGCCACTGCGAGAGGGAGGCTTTTTATGCAAAAACAAGTATTATCCCTGTTAAAGCAAACAGACGGTTATCTTTCCGGCGAGGAGATCAGCCGGCAGCTGGGAGTATCCCGGGCTGCAGTCTGGAAGGCGGTAAAGGCCTTGCGGGAAAAGGGCTACGGAATCGACTCCGTCACCAACCGGGGCTACTGCCTTTCCTCCCAGCCCGACCTTTTGGACGCCACGGCTATCCAGTCCGGACTTTCCACGCACTTTCTGGGCCGGAACATCGTCGTTCTGGAGGAAACCGACTCCACCAACGAGGAAGCCAAGCGCCAGGGCGCGGCAGGAGCTCCCGACGGCACTCTTTGTTTAGCCGAACGTCAGACCGGTGGAAAAGGCCGTCTGGGGCGGTCCTGGTCCTCGCCTCCCGGTGCTGGCGTGTGGATGTCCTTGCTGCTCCGTCCTCAGCTGGCCCCTCAGGAAGCCACTCTGCTCACTTTAATCGCCGGTTTATCTGTGTGCCGGGCGATCCGCCGTCTCACCGGCTGCGGCGCCATGATTAAGTGGCCTAACGATATCGTAATCGGCCGAAAGAAGGTATGCGGAATTTTGACCGAGCTGGCTGCTGATATGGAACAGATTCATTACGTAGTAGTTGGTATCGGCGTCAACGCCAATCTTTCTGAATTTGAAGGGGAGCTCAAAAAGAAGGCGACCTCCTTGCTGCTGGAAACCGGAGAGAAAATAGACCGGGCCGCTCTGATCCGGGCGGTGCTGGAAGAATTCGAGGCTTGCTATGACCGGTTTGTTACTGATTTGACCGCCGATTTTATCACGCCGTACGAGGAGCTGTGCGTTTCCCTCAACCGTCAGGTCAGCGTCATCCGCGGCGGGCGGGAAATCACCGGACAATCCATCGGGCTCAGCAAAGAAGGAGAATTGCTGATTCAAACTGACGGCGGCATTGTGGAGATTGGCTCCGGGGAAGTCACGGTACAGGGATTTATTAACCTTAGTGACGCGGTTGATGTTTGACTTGGGTAGAAATTCAGCTGTAACCTAAAAAAGAAGGATAACGGCCTAGGCCGTTATCCTTCTTTTTTATCCTCCTGGTTTTTAAAAGCAAAAACTTTTGGCCGGTATAATTCAACAAAGTAAAGATTACTTGGCCGACCAACATGGCAATCTGGTCGGTGATCTTGGATTCCAGAGTCAGCCCAAGGCGTTCAGAAGCCAGCTAGTCAGAGGCTGAGCGACATAATAGGCCAGCACATAGCACACGGCGATTACCAGCGCAAAGCGTAAAGCGGTAATCCAAACCTTTTCTGTATTTTTGAAGGAATATTTTTTATTGAAATAAAAGCTCGCTGATGCTGCAAATAGCGAAAGCTGTGGCAGAGGAACCCCAATAGCCGAAATGAGCCCAGTTAAACAAAGCGAATTGGAGGGCCAAGCTCAGCACTGTATTGCAGGCGCCAATGATTAAGAATAAAAGCAAGCTTTTATCAAAGAACTTTTTGATAAAACTTTTCATCTGGGACTCCCCTCCCATTTTTTATTATTTGATCGTAAATCCGCCGATTTTCAGTGTCATGTTGGGGTTATAATAGGGATCATTTTCCAACAGGCCATCCCAGCGTGTTTTCATCAGGGCAATTTCTCTCTGGAATCTCTCTTGTTTTTCCGGAGTATCCTCATAGCCTCTGCTTTTAGATTCATAATGATATAATTCAGCATAAGGCGTATATACAATTAGATAACCCTTTTCCCTTATTCTTAAGCAAAAGTCCACATCATTGAACGCTACTTGAAATTCTTCATCCAGGCCATCCACTTCATCAAATACGCTTTTTCTCACTAACAGACATGCTGCTGTGCAGGCGCTTAAATTCTGAACAAAAGATACCCGGCCAGCGTAGCCGGGATCCTCCCGGCTGATTCCTAGCTGTGCATGTCCGGCAATTCCTCCAAGGCCCAAAAATAATGCCGCCATGCTGCAAGGTGCCGTCAGGATAGTAAAGCCTAGCCCCTACGGCCCCCACATCCTCGCGCTGGGCGAACATCAGCATTTCCTCGATCCAATTAGGCGTGATAACCTCTATATCATTATTTAACAAAAGAAGATATTTTCCAGAGCAAAAAGCCGGCGCCATAGTTGTTGATAGCGGAATAATTAAACTTTCCTTTCCAGGTGACCACTTTAATTTTAGAATCCTTTTCCAGTTCCTGATAGTACTCAAAGGTTCTTAGTTCGGTACTGTTATTCTCTACGATGACGATCTCAAAATTTTTATAAGTGCTGTAATCCAAAAATACTATCGATACATTTTTTCAAATCGTCAATATGGTCTTTATTCGGAATCAAAATGGAGATCAAGGGCGTCTCATCCAACTCATAATTAATTTTGTAAGTGGAAGGCACTTTGGAGTCGGTGACCTCTCCTTTTAATCCTACACGCTCCATATGATCCTGCAAAGCTCTTTTCGCCGCCAGAATACAATAGGGCTTCACGCCTACGCCGCTGGCCACGGAGCCGGCATGAACACGCCAATAATACAGCACCCTGGGAATATGGACAATATGTTTTGCCTTTTCCGTCAGCCTTAAAATCATATCGTAATCCTGGCTGCCGTCATGTTCGATGGAAAAACGTCCCGCCTGATCCATCAATTCTCTGCTGAAAGTGGACAAATGGCAGATATAGTTATAACTTCTCAGGGTATCCGGGGCATAATCAGGCTTGAAATGAGCAAAGGTAGGATTCTCCAGCGTGCCCTCAAAGGAACACTCATCCGTATAGATAAAGTCGGCGTGCTGTTCCTCGATTACCTTCATCACCTGGAACAAGGCGGAAGGATGAAGCAAATCGTCATGATCAAACAGGCTGATATATTCACCCGCAGCCATCTCAATAGCCGCATTTGTATTGGCGGAAATCCCCAGGTTTTTGGATAATTTCTGATACTTCACTCTGGGATCCTTTTGGGCATACCCGCGGCATATCGTTTCTACGTAGCCGTGCTCCTGATCCGAGCCATCCGCCAGACACAGCTCCCATTTGGGATAGGTCTGGCCGATCACAGATTCGATCATCTCCTTTAAAAACTGCTCAGGGCAGTTATAAACCGGGACGATCACGCTGAAGGTTACCGGGTTTTGGAACTTCGTGTTTTCTTCTTCAATTTTCTCTGCTTCTCTGTCAAGGCGTTGCTCTTAACATAAAGCGCCGTCTCATTTAACCGGGAGGTCATTTTTCTGGCCCGACGGCAGGTTTCCCTTATTCCCACATCCTTAACGCTGGCCAGTCCTTTGTAAATCAGCCGGGTAACCTTAAATTTCTTCATTCCCCTTTTTAATAGATCCACCAAAAACCGGAGCGGCTTAGTCATTTTCCAGAAAACTGAGCCGTGGAACTCCTGCAGGGCGCGGTTCGCTAAATCAAGCTCCTGCCTCGCTTTCATTAGTTTTTTTACGTTTTCTTTACTTTTACGCTCCAGCTGGCTGATTTCCGACTCTTTTTCCCTTTGATATCTTTCAAAAATATCCCTTAAGGTATCCATTTGACCCTGGCAGACCGTCAGCTGCTGAGCCAGCTCCTCCATCCGCTCGGCCAGCTCCGCCTCATCATCCACTTTTGTTCGGAGAAGCCGTTCATAATCCTCCGCCAGCGCGATGGGAGACCGCTTCTCTTGTCTTACAAAGCATACGGCGTGTCTTGTCAGGTAGCTTAAATCACTGGAAAAATCGCGGTAAAAGCCTCTTTGGGCAAATTTTTTCGTCCAGTATTCTATCTTCTGGACATTGACATGGGTCGGTTTGTCATAATCGTCGTCTGTGGAAGAAAACACCACCTGGTCGCCCCAACTGCATAAATGGTCGAAGAACAGGTCGCTGTCCTCCTCATATAGATGCTCCGCCACCTCAATGGCCGTCACCAAATCAAAATGCCGGGGAAAGCCCTCCGGCAGCTCCTCCAGGGCGGAGGCCGCCTTACAGAACGGCTTTAAATCCCTCTCACCTTGGAAATTGCGTACTCGGAAACATCGACGCCGTAAGCCTCCACACCTAAATCACGCAGCGCCTCAACCAAATATCCCATGGCGCATCCTACGTCTAAAACGCTTTCCGGCTTTCTGTCCTCATAGATTCGTCCGGCGATATTTTTTAAAAAATCCTTTGTATATTTGGAATCCTCATAACCCTCATGACCGTTTCCAACGCTGTATTGGTCATAATAATTCTGAGTGTAAATATCCTCGTAGCGCTTGCTCATAACATGCCTCCCCAAATGAAGTTAAATTGCTTTATATGCGTCGCACACCGTCTTGGTGTCTCCCAGCATTTTCATATTTCCATGCTCCAGCCAAAGCACGTGCTTGCACAGCCGCTCAATCTGCTCAATGGTATGAGACACAATAATAACCGTAGTTCCCCGGTCCATCATTTCCCGAATCCTTTTTTCACATTTCTGCTGGAACAAAAAGTCTCCTACCGCTAAAATTTCATCCACGATCAAAATATCGGGCTTAGTAATGGTCGCGATGGCAAACGCCAGCCTTGCTACCATTCCGGAAGAATAATTTTTCACCGCCACATCCACAAAGGGCTGGAGCTCAGAAAACTCCAAAATTTCGTCGAACTTTTCCTCCATCATCTGCTTGGAATAACCTAAAACAGAACCATTCAGGAAAATATTTTCCCTGGCGGTAAGATCCATGTCAAAGCCGGCGCCCAGTTCAATCATCGGGGAGATGGTGCCGACGGTTTTCACCGTGCCCTTCGTAGGCTTGAGAATCCCCGAGATCACCTTCAGCAAGGTGCTTTTCCCTGAGCCGTTTAAGCCGACAATGCCGAAGACATCTCCCTGCTCGATCGTAACGGAAACATCCTTCAGCGCCAAAAACTGCTCAAAGTGAAGCTCCCGCTTTACCAGCTTGATGAAATACTCTTGATGCTGTCCACTTTTTCCTTGGACATATTAAATTCCATGGTTACGTTTTTTACCTCAACAGCGTTGGCCAAGACGCTCCCCCCTTAAATGAACAGAATAAACCGGTCCTGCTTTTTCTTAAACACCCATAATCCCAGCACGAGGAACAGCAGAGAGATTCCCATACACAGCAGATTGGTTTTCAGGCCCGGAACCGTACCGTTGGTCACCACATCACGGAAATAGGTCACAAAATAGTACATAGGGTTCAGCCGGATGATATTCATCGCCCAAGTACCCTCTACAACATTGAAATAAACGTTGACCGCCGCTAAAATCAGACCTAATCCCAGGCTGAATACCAGGGTATAAAGCATGGGAATAAAAAACAGCACGATCGTCCAGCTGATATTCAGATCAGCGGCAGAGCCAATAATTCCCAGCTTCGTCACGCCCATCATAATCACCAGGGCGATCATGGAAAAAAGCATGTTGACAAAGGCGAACATCACCTTTTCCAAAGGGAAAATATACTTTGGGATATACACCTTTTTAATCAGGGGCGCGTTCCCCACAATAGAAACCATGGCAGAGGATGTGGCCTCGTTCATAAAGTTAAAAATCAGGGAACCGGTAAGATAATAAATAGCAAAATTAGGAACGTCAAATCTAAAAAAGTTTTGAAAAACGATAGAAATTACAATGGACATCAGCAGGGGGTTCAGGACGCTCCACAAAAGCCCCAGGGTTGACCGCCGGTATTTTACTTTCAAATCCCTGCTGATCAGGTTATGCAAAAGGTATTTATACTTTAAAAAAGTGGCCAAATATGCTTTCAAAGCAGCTCCCTACCTTTATAAGCGCAGCGGCTGCGGCCGATCTTCTACTGGCCGCAGCCGCTGAAAAATTTTAATTCTGTCTGTTATTGCGCCCGCTGTCCGCTGCGCTTTCTTCAAAAGGCTAATGGAATTGTCAGCCCTCCATCGTAAAGGGGCTTTCAAAATCCTTCAGCGGCTGGTGATGCTGATCCTTCTCGCTCAGAAGCAGCTCCGCGTTTTCCGGCACCGGCCAGTCGATTCCAATTTCCGGGTCGTTCCACATCAGGCCGCCCTCGTCGCTGGGATCGTAAAACCGGGTGCATTTATAAACAAACTCCGCCGTTTCAGACATCACAACAAATCCGTGGGCAAAGCCCTCCGGCACGTAAAACTGTTTCTTGTTTTCAGCGGAAAGCAGCACGCCGTACCACTTTCCATAGGTGTCGCTGCCCCTCCGCAGATCCACGGCGACGTCGTAAACCTCGCCGCTGACCACCCGCACCAGCTTGCCCTGAGGGTTTTTCTTTTGAAAATGAAGGCCTCTGAGCACACCCTTTTTAGACTTGCTCTGATTGTCCTGGACAAACACCATATCCAGGCCGGCGGCTTTAAAATCGTTATAATTATAGGTCTCCATGAAATAGCCTCTGTTGTCGCCGAACACCTTAGGCTCTACCACGACAAGGCCTTCGATCCCGGTTTTCGTAAACTGAAATTGTCCCATAGCAATCGTTCCTCGTATCCTAAATATTTGCAGACATTTTAAGTGCGTCTGCCTGGTTCACTGGATTAGCTGTCAGCAGGCTTAAGAGTTTGCCTTCGGCACGGCAGCCGCAGACTGCAGAAGCAAAGGCTTTCATTCCCTGCTAAGCCGCTTTCTTAAACATGCAAAGCAGAGGTTGCCGCCAAAGAAAAACACCTTTTGCCGCAAGCCTCTGCTGGTTGATTTGTTACCGGTTGCTGTACATCCTCTGATAGTACTCCTGATAGGCGCCGCTGGTGACGTTTTCCATCCATTCTTTGTGGTTCAAGTACCACTGGATGGTCTTTTTGATGCCCACCTCAAAGGTGGTCTCAGGATACCAGCCCAGATCCCTCTTGATCTTTTCCGGATCAATGCCGTACCGCCGGTCGTGGCCCTTCCGGTCGGCCACATGCTTCATCATGTGCTCCCCCTACCGCCGGATCCACATTTTCTTTTACATATTCTAAAATTGTCTTGACAATCACAATATTCGGCCGCTCGTTATGGCCTCCTACGTTATAGACCTCTCCCAGCTTTCCGCCGCGCACCACCATATCGATGGCCTTGCAGTGGTCTTCCACATACAGCCAGTCGCGGATCTGCATCCCGTCTCCGTAGATCGGAAGCTCCTTATGCTGGAGGGTGTTGTTGATCATCAGGGGGATCAGCTTCTCTGGGAACTGATACGGGCCGTAGTTATTGGAGCACCGGGTGATGTTCACCGGCAGCTTATAGGTATCGGAATAAGCCTTGACGAACAGGTCCGCGGAGGCCTTGCTGGAGGAATAAGGGCTGTGGGGATCCAGGGGAGTGGTTTCCATAAAGAAGCCCTCCGCACCCAGGGAGCCGTACACCTCGTCCGTGGAGACCTGCATGAACTTTACGCCATCCTTGTACTGGTCGTCGCCCACGGCCCAGGCGTTTTTCGCAATATTCAAAAGGTTGACGGTGCCCAAAACATTGGTCTGGACGAAAATCTCCGGATTGGTAATGGAACGGTCCACATGGCTTTCCGCGGCAAAGTTCACCACGTAATCAATGTCGTACTGGTCAAACAGGCTCTGGATCGCCTCTTTGTCACAGATATCCGCCTGAACAAAGACATAATTCGGGTTGCTTTCCACGCTCTTGAGGTTCTCCAGATTGCCCGCATAGGTCAGCTTGTCCACGTTGATGATCTTAACGTCGCTGTACTTGTTCAGCATATACAGCACGAAGTTGGAGCCGATGAACCCGGCGCCGCCGGTGACGAGATAGGTTTTCATTCCGAATTCCTCATTTCTATCAATCTTATTTCTCGTCGATTTTCTCGATGTAGCACTTCAGGGCTTCCTGCCAGTCCCGCATCTCGTCTCCTACGGTTACCCGCAGCATACAATTATCCAAAACGGAATACGCGGGCCTTTTCGCCGGGGTGGGATACTCCTCTGTGGTACAGGGAGTCACCGCGGCGCTGATGCCGCTGTATTCCATGATCTTCTTGGTAAACTCATACCAGCTGCACGCCGGACCGTTTCCGGTGCAGTGGTAAACGCCATACTCGCAGGTGGCCGCCAGCTTCAAAAGGTGATGGGCCAGGTCCGCCGCGTTCGTGGGAGTGCCCACCTGGTCGCTGACTACCTTCACCGCCCCCTTTTCCGTGCCCAGGCGGCGCATAGTTTTTACAAAGTTATTGCCCACATAGCCGTAAAGCCACGCGGTTCTGACGATAAAATACCTGGAGCAGAAATCACGGACATACTGTTCTCCCAAATACTTGGTTCTGCCGTAAACAGACTGGGGGCCGCACAGGTCCCACTCCACGTAAGGCTCTGTGCCGTCTCCCGGAAACACGTAGTCGGTAGACACGTGCACCAGCTTGGCGCCGGTTTCCTCGCAGGCCACAGCAAGATTTCTGGGGCCCAGGGCGTTGACCCGGAACGCCGCGTCCCGGTCGCTTTCACATCCGTTCACGTTAGTATATGCGGCGCAGTTGATGACCACATCGGGCTTCAAAGTTTTTACATAAGCCCGCACCGCTTCCAGATCGGTGATATCCAAATCCTCCACGTCGATGCAGGTAAGCTTACAGTCATGAAAGCACTGAGGAATTTCCCCCAGCTCGGACTTTTTTCCGTGATGATTTTATAAAGCTCGTTGCCTAGCTGTCCCTTACAGCCGGTTACTAATACGTTCATGAACGCACCTTCTTATTTCTTAAGTTTTACCGTTTCCGCAATTTGATACAGGTATTGTCCGTATTCTGTCTTCTGGAACCGGTCCGCCTGCTTCAACAGCTGCGCTTTATCGATAAAGCCGTTGCGGTAGGCGATTTCCTCCAGGCAGGCTACATAAAGCCCCTGACGGGTCTGCACCGCCTCGATGAAGTTGGCGGCGTCCAGCATGGCCCGGTGAGTGCCGGTATCCAGCCAAGCCATTCCTCTGCCGAACAGCTCCACCTTCAGTTTTCCCTGCTCCAGGTAAGCGTTATTCACCGAGGTGATCTCTAATTCTCCCCGAGCGGAGGGCTTCACATTTTTGGCGATCTCCACCACGTTGTTGTCGTAAAAATACAGCCCGGGCACCGCGTAGTTGGATTTTGGGTTCTGGGGCTTTTCCTCAATGGAGAGCACGTTGCCGTCGCTGTCAAAGTCTACTACGCCGAAATCCTTGGGATTGCTCACGTGATAGCCGAAGATAGTAGCGCCATCCTGATGGGATGCGGCCCTTTGCAGCCGCTCGGAAAAGCCGTAGCCATAGAAAATATTATCTCCCAGCACCAGGCACACATGGTCGTTTCCGATGAATTTTTCTCCCAGGATAAAGGCCTCGGCCAGTCCTCTGGGGGCTTCCTGGACAGTATAGGTAATCTCCATGCCCAGCTGGCTGCCGTCTCCCAGCAGCTCCTCAAAAACCTTCACATCCCGAGGCGTGGAGATAATCAGCATCTCCCGGATTTTCGCCAGCATCAGGGTGGAGAGAGGATAATAAATCATCGGTTTGTCGTAAACGGTAAGAATCTGCTTTGAGCACGCAATGGTAGACGGATACAGCCGGGTGCCGGCTCCGCCCGCAAGAATAATACCTTTCATACGGGTACCTCCATAAAATTGATTTCTATTTCAAAGGGAAGCCTTCCCAGTAGGCAGGCAGCGGCAAATGACAGCCGCCGATTCCTGTTTATGAAAGCTTCATCGTTTCGCCGTCAGCAGAAGCTATCAGGCGGCCGCCGGATTTCTGCCGGCCCGCGGTGTGAACAGGAATCCGCGCGGGCAGGCTCGGCAAGCCATGGTTCCGGAAGATCGAGCCTGCGAAGCCCGCGCTTTTTTGACAGCGCTTATTTTTTCTGGATATTCCAAGGCTTTCGCAAGCAGAAAAGGCGGCTCCGCCGCCTATGGGCGAGGTTATTATACCATATTTCTTTACGCTTTGTTAAGAGTCGAAAAACCAAATTAACCCAGGTTTCCCTTTTGGTTCCTGTACAAATAGACAAAATCAGACGAACAAAAGCTGGCCTAAAATTCTGGCAAGGCCGTGTTTGAAAAGGTGATAGCGGAATAAAACAGCGATTCTCCGCAGCTTGCCGAAATAGGGAAGGTTCTGGTAAACCTGTAAAAGCTCCAGATCCTCCGGCTTCAGCAGGGCGTGATACCTTTCCTCAAACTCCCTGGCCTGGAGATAGGTGTCGTTCAGCACCTTTCTGGCCTGCTCCCTTTCGGCAAGCCTCCTGGCGTTATAGCTCAGGCTTCTGGCGTTTTTCGCACCCACCTCATTGGCGCGGTGCTGGCGGTATAAAATCGTCGCCTGACGCACAAAGCCGATTTTTTCCAAAGCAGGCGGCGATCAGCGCCATCCACCAGTCATGCATTACCGCGTGCTTCGGGGCCGGCCCTACCATATCCACCAATGCTTTATTCACCATCATTGTGCATCCGGTCACATTATTCTGCACCAAAAGATTGTTCAGCCTATTCCCCTTCCGGTTCAGGTTCTGGCTTCGGAACATGGAGTCGGAAAGCACCTTTAAATTCTCATCCGCCACCGCCAGGTCCGTGTGAACCAGCAGCGGGGTATCCTGTCCGTTGGCCTGCTCCAGCTCCATCATTCTGCGGACGGTCATCTCGACCTTTCTCGGCTTCCATACGTCGTCGTGGTCGCAGAACATGCAATAGCTGTGCTCCACCAGGGGCAGCATACTGAAAAAGTTCTTTTGGGCCGACCCGCTGTTTTTCTCGTTCCGCAAAAGGGTGATTCTCTCCGGATAGCGCCTGACATAAGGCTCGATCAGCTCCACCGTCCGGTCTGTGGAGCAGTCGTCCTGTATAAAGAGTTTCCAGTTGGAATCGGTCTGATTCAAAATGGACTCTATTTGAGGGACCACATACTGTTCCCCATTATAGACGGTCATGAGTATATCGATCATAATCCCCAGATCATCCTCTTTTCAGCATTGATTTCAGACGGGTAAGGCCATATTTCAGCCAAATGCCGGCATACACCGCTCCGGTAACAAATACATTATATTTTTTCTTGAAATGCTTGCGGTAAAACAGCGCCATAGCGTAATGAAACTGGTAAATAATTTCCTTGGACTGGGCGGAAAGGCCGCTTTGTCCCCGCAGGTGGGTCATGGAGGCCCCAGCGAAATACACCACCCGGCAGCCCGCTTCCTTAATCCGGTAGCAAAGGTCTAAATCCTCTCCGTACATGAAATAATCCTCGTCAAAACCGCCCACCTTCTGAAATACTTCCTTGGGCATCATCAGAAACGAGCCGGATACCGCGTCCACCTCGGCGGTCTGGTCCTCCCGGATAAAGGTTTGCCGGTAAGCGCCGTACCTCCGGCTCTCCGGATGCCTTTTATCCAGCCCCAGAAAATAATAAAGCGAGGCGCTGGGCGTTGGAAATCCCCGCTTGCAGCCGTGGTCCAGGGTGCCGTCATCCTTCAGCGTGCGAATGCCCAGACCGCCGATCCGCTCCTCACTACGCAGATAGGCAAGGCTTCTGTCCAGACAGCCCTCGTGCAGAATGGTGTCGGAATTCAAAAACAGAAGGATTGATCCCTCCGCCTTTTCAGCGCCCAAATTGCAGGCGTTGCCGAAGCCTTTGTTTTCAATGCCGTAAAAAACCTTTACCGGAGCCGGAAGCGCCTCAGGCCGGTATTCCTTGTCCCGTTCGGAGGAATTATCTATTACCAGAATTTCATAGGAAACCTGATGAGTGGTTTTCAAAATAGATTCCACCGCCTGGGCAGTCAGCTCAGGCGTGTTGTAATTGATCATAATAATCGAAAGCTCCATCATTACCCTCTAATCTCTATTTTTTCTGAGCCTCATCCAAGGGAGTGATCTCGCCGTCGGCAAGCCCTTCGGTACTTTCTGGAATAAAAAGGATCTTGATGGTCATTAAGATCAGCTTCAAGTCCAGCAGGAGAGAATAATTTTCAATATATATCAAATCCAGCTTCAGCTTATCATAAGGAAGCGTATTGTATTTTCCTAAAATCTGAGCGTATCCGGTGAGGCCGGCCTTCACCTTCAGCCGGTAGTCAAACTCCGGCATATCCTTTTTGTATTCCTCCGCGATTTCAGGCCGTTCCGGCCGCGGGCCGACAATCGACATATCCCCTTTCAGGATATTCAGTATCTGGGGCAGCTCGTCGAACCGAATCTTCCGGATGATCCTGCCCACCGGGGTAATCCGGTCGTCATGCTGGGTAGCGAGCCTGGCCACGCCATCCTTTTCCGCGTCTACCACCATGCTTCGGAATTTATAGACATTGAATTCCTTTCCTCCAATGGTCAGCCGCTTCTGCTTAAACAGCACCGGCCCTCCATCGTAAAGCTTGATGGCGGCGGCGGTAATGAGCATAAAAGGGCTTGCGACAATAAAAGCCAAAACGCCGCAGATGAGATCCAGCGCCCGCTTGGCCACCTGCTGGTCCAGAGACAGGCCGGAGTTACGGCATAAAAACAGGGGGGTGTCAAACAAATGGATTTCCTCCGACCCGCCGATGATAATATCGGAAAGCTTAGGGGTGATATAAACCCGAATAGATTTTCCGTAGCAGTATTTCAATATTTGATTCCGCAGGCTTCCCTTTACATCGCAGATAACGATGGCCGGAAACTTGTCCACCTGCTTAATAACCTCGTCATAGCCCAGCTCCGCGTTTACCGCGGCGCAGATCAGATACTTGTCCGACCGCTTGCTCATCTTCAGCGCCAGACGGGTAGCGGAATGGCTGCCGTAAACCAAAAGCATCTTCCTGGCGGGAAATACATGGAAATATACCCAGTTCGCCCCGCAGGCCCACAGAACCACCAGGCAGATCTGAGCTACGGTCATGACGATCACCGGGATGGGCCATAGGAGATGGCGGGCAATCAAGCTGATCTGAGCATAGGTGACCGCGTTAGTGAATAACAGCGCCAGGGTCTGTGAATAGATAATATCGGAGATCCTGGCGTTTCCCACCTTAAGGCCTCCGTAAATTTTGGAAAACAAAAAGTAAATCACCAAATAAACGCCAACTACCAGCCAGTTTCCCCTGCGGTAAAAGGGCAGCAAGATAGCGTCGCTGTAGAACTGGTACCATACGTAGCCAAAAATGGCGGTATTCGCTCCCAGAATCACAATTCCGATGAGGAACATGACCACGCGCTTGTATTTTGAGACCTTATCCTGTGTCATTGGCTGTACCTGCCTTTGTTGTTTTCAACCCGGCCCAATGGCCTTTCACACTATAAAAATGGTCGTAATTATTTTAATTTTAGCATCCAACAGCCTAAAATGCAAGTTTTGCACTTTTTTTAGGCTTATGCGCCCTGCTTCCGGTAAACAAAAACCCGGAATTCTACCTGGGTTTTTAATGTCTCTAACCGCTCCGCCCTCTCCTGATCCTGGCGGGAGGTTTTATAGTAATAGGGCGTCATCTGAAATAAATTCTGAATATCCTCGTTATTATCTAGTAATAACCAATCCTTGACAGGGTAATCCTCCAGAAGGGAAAAGCCCGGTAACTCCGGCTCCTTCAGTTCATTTTCATAGGGTTCCCGGTAAACAGCCTGCTTCAGCTGCCATAGATGCCTTCGGTCAGGCACACCCAGAAGAAATACGCCGCCAGGCTTCAGCACCCGCAGGATTTCACCGGCGCATAAGGGAGCGAACAAGTTCATCGCCAAATCGCAGGAGGCCTCCAGCACCGGCAAGTGAAACACGCTGCCCACGGCGAACTGGATCCCCTTATGGGCCTTGGCAGCTTGATCAGCCGCGATTTTAGAGATATCGACCCCCGCGGCCATCGGAGCTTTCCCCCGCTCCGTCAGAGCCTGAGCCAGCCCGCCGGTATAGTAGCCCTCGCCGCATCCGGCGTCCAGCACCACAGGCCTCTCCATCGGAAGGCGCTCAAGAGCCTTCTGGCACACCGCTCTCCGGAAGGGCTCATAATATCCCTTTTCCAAAAACAAATGCCTGGCTCTCACCATCCGTTTATCGTCGCCGGGCTGAAGAGAATGCTTGCCGTTAGCCAGCAGAAGGTTCACATAGCCGCTTCTCGCGAGGTCATACCGGTGCCCTTCAGAACATTGGCATCCGTTTCCCTCCTTTTTCAGAGGCAGTCCGCATTTAGGACAGCACAGTGGAAACATGAAAACGCCGCCTTTCTTTATTATCCCGTTGCCCGTCTTTTCCGGCCAATTCCTTTTTCCAGCCGGCTTTAACCGCCTGCTTCTTACTGGTCAATTATAATCTATTTTGGGGATAAGAAAAAGCATATCCCGATTTATTCAGAAAAGTTTTACGGTTTTTTTACAATGCTTCGTTCGATTTTATTGCAATTGACAAATAATATTTGATTCTTTTTCAGATTTATTGTATCATAATACTATAAAATCACCAGAGATTGGAGGTTTCTGAGGATGCTGGATAAAATCAACTTAAAAAAGATCATGCTCAAGGAGGAATATAAACAGGAGGTTCCTCCCTTTAAGCAAAAAATGGGGGAGCTTCAACAGAGGTTCAAACAGGCGAAGGTTCCCGTGATCGTCCTGTTTGAGGGCTGGGGCGCATCCGGCAAGGGAAGCCTGATGTCCAACGTGATTCTGACCATGGATCCCAGAGGCTTCCACGTGGAATCCACCACGCCTCCCACTCTGGAGGAACGGCGGCATCCCTATCTATGGCGTTTTTGGAAAAAGCTGCCTGCCCGGGGCACCATGGGCGTATTCGACCGGGGCTGGTATCAGGAGCTGGCCTTCCGTCCCACGCCCTTCATTTGGAGCAAAAAGAGCTGCGGGAGCGCTTGGAAAGCGTCAAGATTTTTGAGCGCCAGCTTCACGACGACGGCTATCTGATTTTGAAATTCTTTCTGCACATCGGCCAAAGGGAGCAGAAAAAGCGGTTTGACAAGCTGCTCTCCTCTAAGGATACCGCCTGGCGGGTCAGCCTGAACGATCTGGAGCAGAACCGCCGCTACGACGAGTATTATCAGATCATCGATGGCATCCTGGAGGAGACCAACACTGATTACGCGCCCTGGCATGTAATTGGCAGCGAGGATAAATACAGCGCCCTGGCGGAAATTTACCATATCTTAGTGGACGGAATCGGCGCGGCGGTGGAGGCCTCCCGGGAAGGAAAGAGGTCTGCCCCTAAGAAGGCGGTTCCTATTGTAGTTTCCGACCATTTCAAGCTGGTTAAGGAGCCGAAGCTTTCCGAGGTAAACCTCACTAAGGCTTTGAACGAGGAGGAATACCGGAGCTTTTAAAGAAGGAACAATCCACCTTAAAAAAAGCTGCACAATAAGATTTACCGGAAAAAGATCCCTGTGGTCATCGCCTATGAGGGCTGGGACGCCGCCGGAAAGGGCGGCAATATCCGCCGAGTCGCTGAGGCCCTGGACCCAAGAGGCTACGAGGTGGTGCCCATCGCGGCCCCCACCGCCGACGAGCTGGCCCACCAGCATTTGTGGCGGTTCTGGACGCCTGCCCAAGGATGGGCATATCACCATCTTCGACCGCACCTGGTATGGGAGGCTTATGGTGGAGCGCATCGAGGGCTTCGCCTCTGAGGAGCAATGGAAGCGGGCCTATCAGGAGATCAATGAGTTCGAGGAGGAGCTGGAACGCTGGGGCGCGGTAATCATCAAATTCTGGCTTCATTTCAGCAAGGAAGAGCAGCTGAAACGGTTTGAGCTTCGCCAAAACACGCCGGAAAAGCAATGGAAAATCACCGACGAGGATTGGCGCAACCGGGAAAATGGGATCAGTACGTGACGGCGGTGGACGAGATGATCGCCTATACCTCTACAGATTTCGCCCCTTGGCACATCATCGAATCTGAGGACAAAAAATTCGCGCGCATCAAGGCTCTGCGGACGATCATCAATTCTATTGAAGGCAAGCTGTAAGACAAGAAAAGGCCGGGCTTCCGGCCTTTTCTTGTCCGCTCTGGTCTTGCGTTTCCAAAGAATTTGTCATAGAATAAGCAGGGGAAGCCTTACTGTGAAATCTATCAGTCCTTCTTCCCGCCCCGGGGCTCCGGTCTAGCCCTGTCAAGGGTAAATCCGTGTGCTGATGATCCCTTAAGCTGGAAATAGGCCCTGCCCCGTTCGCAAACGCTTTCGGCATTTTTTAGGCCGCGCCGCTGTTGCCCGCGCTCTGAACCCTGATACACGGGCGGCTAAAAGGCTGGAAAAATCTATCGCTTCAATGATTGGGAGGAACTGCTCATGCTGGTACTCGCTCACCGGGGGGCCTCCGCTTACGCCCCCGAAAATACGGAACCCGCCTTCCGCAAAGCTATTGAACTGGGAGCCGACGGCGTGGAATTGGATGTCCATCTCTGCAAGGATGGGCACATGGTGGTAAACCATAATTTCGACGTAGATCATAACAGCGACGGCCTGGGGCTGATCGAGGAATACACCTTAAGGGAGCTGAAGCAGCTGGACTTCGGCCTTTGGAAAGGCGTAGAATTCAAAGGCACGTCTATCCTCACTTTGGAGGAAGCCCTGGAGATCGTTAAGAATATGAAGCTCATCAATATTGAGATAAAAGCGCTCAAACTCCTTATCCGGGCCTGACGGAAAAGGTTTGCGGGCTGGTTCGAAAAATGGCGCTGACTCAAAAAGTTATTCTTTCCAGCTTCAACCACCGCGTTGCCCTGGAATGTCATAATTCTGGCCTTCCAGCCGGACTTCTGTACGACAAGCCTATTTTCAACCCCGCCCGGTATGCCCATCGGCAAGGAGCCCAGGCGATCCATCCCCACAGCGCCCTTCTCTCCAAAAATCAGGTCCGCATCGCCAAGGAATTGGGAATCCAGGTTAATGTTTGGACGGTGGATAAGCCTAAACGGGCTTTAACCCTCCAGGGCTGGGGCTGCGACGCGGTGATTACCAACACCCCTGATGTGATTTTAAAGGCTTTGGGGCGGTAATCCCTCTCATTGGGAGCTTCCCTGGCCCCAGGAAGGAATTGCCCCGATTGAAAGCGCCCTGTTTTCCACGGCAATCGTCGCTCTAATCCGCCTTAAAGACATCTATGGCTTTTTACGCGTCGCAACGTCGTTCGCTCTTTCTAAATTTTGCTCCGCCCCCTGTTGCTGTTTCAAATTTTATCAGGGCGCACATCCGCTCAGCCTAAACAGATTGCCCGCGGTGCCGTCCTGTGGAGTAAACAGCGGTGCAGGCGGCCCATTTCTCCGGTTGCCCGCGGCGCTATATCCTAGAGGCTTGTTCAGCCTTTAGCCAGCTTCCTTATCTGTGATGCTTCCTCCTAACGGAGATACAAAAAAGAGATCAGACCTGTTAGTCTGATCTCTTTTTGATTCAGCTTATTGATGCTGGGTGGGGTTCTGAGGATTCTGAGGCTGCACCGGGGCTTGGGAGCCTGAGGAGCCTGCGGCTGTACCGGAACCTGAGGGGCCTGGGGAGCCTGAGGCTGAGCATAGTTGGCGGGAGCGGCCTGCGTATAGACCTTCTTCTCGATGATGCCGTAAGCTCTGTTAGCCAGCTTGCTCAGCAAGGGCATATTGGCTTCCTGTCCCTTTACCACCTTGACCATAGCGATAATGACGAACACCAGCACAACAATGGAAACAATGGTGGAAATTACGTTGAACACCACACCGATAGCGGTACCGACAATCGGAACATTGCCGAAAATGTTCAGCAGGTCCAGCACCGCATTGATGACGGATACAATAATGGTTAAAAAAGAACGCCTGAATAACCTGACGGGTGAGCCATTCATTTTCTCCGCCACAATGACAAAGCCCAAGAGGAGGCCTCCCAATAAAACCTGGCCTAAAAATGCCAGAATGAACGCTACCAGCGCGTAAAACCACAGACAAACTCCATACTTTCCTTTCTGCATGTAAAACCACTCCTGCTATGTAAATTTTTTGATGCTATTCAAATAACATCTGCTAATACTTATAGTATGCGCCAAATAACCCTTCTTTGTCAAGATGGGTTCCTGTTAAATTTCCACATCAGTGGAAAAGAATTTCCTGAGCTAAAGCAAAAATTTCCCGCATCCAGTAGGTTGCAAGGGTATACCAGGGAGTTTGGGCCGAAACGGCGCCCGCCTCGATTCCCTGCTTTTGCGCGATCAGCCCTGCTCGATACTGATGAAAGCCGTCGGATACCAGGATCATATCCTTGGGAAGGCCCTCGCTATCCATGATTTCCTTGGAGTTTCTGATATTCTCCACCGTATCTCTGCTTTGAGCCTCCGGATAGATGCGGTTTTCGTCTATCCCGTGCTCTACCAGCCAGGCCTTCATGGCCTGGGCCTCGCTGACCAATTCCCCGTTGCCTTTTCCCCCAGATGGTATGCACACCGCCTCCGGATTTCGGTCCAAATATTCCTTAGCAGCCTCCAGCCGTTTCGTCAGCATTAGGCTTGGCTGGGTTCCTTTCACCTGGCAGCCCAGAATAACCACAGTTCCGTTTTCTTTCGGAGGCCGGTGAATCGCGGCGGCCATCAGGCAGGACATCACCGCTCCAAACACAAGGAACACGCCCAGCGCCAGGGAGGCAGCGGAAAGAAGCACCTTGCCGCCCGGATGCCCCCACAGGCTGGAGAGGCAGCCGGCCGCGCCAGGATATCCCGCCAGCCAAAGGGCAAAAGAACAAAGCAAAATTCCCGCCGCATTCCCGATATTCACGATGCCCCGGAACACCGGCAAAGCAGAAACCAAGCCAGCAAAGCAAGGCGATGACCAGCACGACGCAAAGCCTCCCGATTCCCATAAACGCTTTTTTCTCCTCGTTTCTCGGCATAACAGCCTCCTTACCGCCGCAAGCCTTTTCCGGCTTCGCGGCGCGTCAATATTCGGACTTCTGCCAGGAACTGCCGGGTTTCTTCTTCCAAAACCCGGTATTGAACGGTTTGACGGCCGCTTTTTCCATAATCTGTTATCCAATTCAAAAGTCCGGACCGCCTTTTATTTTATTTAATCTTGGACAGGCCAATAGGTTTCCCTTCTTTCGGCCACAGCACTCCAGCGCTCTTGGAACAGGCGCCGCCTGGTGAAGAAAAGCCATCCGGGGAACACCGGATGGCTTTGAGCTTATTTCATTTTCGGTCTGGGAGTATAGGTGGTGTGGAGAATCTCGTGAGCCTTATGGCTTCCCGGCTCGCCCAGATACTCGGCGTAGCACTTCTTCACAACCGGATTGTCGTGAGACTTTCTCAGCGGCAGGTTCTTATCCTCCTCATAAAGCACCTTGGCACGCTCCTTGCGAATGTCCACAAAGTTTCTCACAGAAGATGGCTGAATAGGCATACCGCCGCCGTTGACGCATCCGCCCGGGCAGCACATGATCTCAATGAAGTGATAATCGGCCTCGCCGTTCTTCACCTTTTTCAAAATCTCGTTGGCGTTGCTCAGGCCGCTGGCTACCGCCACCTTCACATCCATGCCGGCCACGTTGTAGACAGCCTCTTTGATGCCGTCGGTTCCGCGGACTTCCTCGTAATCGATGGAATCCAGGGACTTGCCGGTGAGGGTATCGGCAGCGGTTCTCAGCGCCGCCTCCATAACGCCGCCGGTGGCGCCGAAGATCACCGCAGCGCCGGTGGACACATCCATGGTGGGATCGAATTTCTCATCCGGCAGCATGGTCAGGTCGATATTGGCCCGCTTGATCATCCGGGCCAGCTCACGGACGGTGAGCACCACGTCCACATCGGGAACGCCGGCCGCGTTTTCATCGTCACGGCTGATCTCGAATTTCTTCGCGGTGCAGGGCATAACGCTGACGGACACGATATCCTTCGGATCGATGTTGTGGGTCTCGGCGTACCAGGTCTTGATGAGAGCGCCCTGCATCTGCTGCGGGGATTTGCAGGAGGACAGGTTCGGCAGCAGCTCCGGATAATAGAACTCGCAGAACTTGATCCATCCGGGAGAGCAGGAGGTGATCAGAGGCAGTACTCCGCCGTTCTGCACTCTGTCGATAAACTCATGGGCTTCCTCCATAATGGTCATGTCGGCGCCGAAATCAGTGTCGAATACCTTATCAAAGCCCAGGCGGCGCAGAGCGGCAACCATTTTGCCCTCTACGTTGGTGCCGATGGGCATACCGAATTCCTCGCCCAAAGCGGCGCGGACAGACGGAGCGGTCTGAACCACAACATGCTTCTTGGGATCGGCGATAGCGGCGACCACCTCGTCGATCTGATCCTTTTCACGCAAAGCGCCGGTGGGGCAGTTTACGATGCACTGGCCGCAGGATACGCAGGCCACGTCGCCCAGATCCTTTTCAAAGGCGCAGCCGATATGGGTATCGAAGCCGCGGCCGTTGGGGCCGATCACGCCCACGAACTGATCCTCGCAGGCGGCCACGCAGCGGCGGCAGAGGATACACTTATTATTGTCGCGAACCATATGCAGGGTGGTCTCGTCCAGCGGAGACTGGGGATTCTCGCCCTCAAAGGCGTCGACGTCCTCCACGCCGTAGTCACGGCACAGCTTCTGCAGCTCGCAGTTTTCGCTTCTCACGCAGGAGAGGCACTTCTTATCATGGGTGGAGAGCATCAGCTCCAGGGTCATCTTTCTGGCCTTCATGACTCTGGGGGAATTGGTGTAGATCTCCATGCCCTCGTTAACCGGATAAACGCAGGCGGTAACCAGGGTCTTTGCCCGGACAACCTCGACCACACAGATACGGCAGGCGCCGATCTCGTTTAAGTCCTTCATCCAGCACAGGGTCGGAATATTGATTCCGGCGTATCTGGCAGCCTCTAAAATTGTAGGTCCAGCAGGTACAGACAGGGGCATACCATTGATTTTAATATTTACCATTTCCATTTTGGCACACTCCTTCCTTATAACTTAATGATAGCGTCAAATTTGCACTTCTCAATGCAGGCGCCGCACTTGATGCACTTATTCACATCAATGGTGTGGGGCTGCTTCACCGTACCGGAGATCGCGCCGACCGGGCAGACACGGGCGCAGGCGGTGCAGCCCTTGCACTTGTCGGCGACGATCTCATAATGAAGCAGGGATTTGCAGACGCCGGCCGGGCAGCGGTGCTCTTTGACATGGGCTTCATATTCGTCACGGAAGTAGCGCAGGGTGGACAGCACTGGGTTTGGCGCGGTCTGTCCCAAGCCGCACAGGGCGTTATCCTTAATATAGTAGCACAGCTCTTCCATCCTGTCGAGGTCCTCCATGGTGCCGTTGCCGGAGGTGATCTTGTTCAGGATTTCCAGCAGGCGCTTGGTACCCACACGGCAGGGGGTACATTTGCCGCAGGATTCGTCAACAGTGAACTCCAGGAAGAACTTGGCGATATCCACCATACAGGTGGTCTCGTCCATGACGATCAGTCCGCCGGATCCCATCATGGAGCCGATGGCGATCAGGTTGTCGTAGTCGATGGGGGTATCGATCAGGGAAGCCGGGATGCATCCGCCGGAGGGTCCGCCGGTCTGGGCGGCCTTGAACTTCTTGCCGTCCGGCACGCCGCCGCCGATTTCCTCAACGATCTCACGCAGGGTAGTGCCCATGGGGATTTCCACCAGGCCGGTATGCTTGATCTTGCCGCCCAGGGCGAAGACCTTAGTTCCCTTGGACTTCTCGGTGCCCATAGAGGCGAACCATTCGGCGCCGTGGAGAATGATCTGGGCGATATTGGCGTAGGTTTCTACGTTATTCAGGATGCTGGGCTTGCCGAACAGGCCCTTCACCGCCGGATAAGGCGGGCGGGGACGGGGCTCACCGCGCTTGCCCTCGATAGAGGTCATCAGAGCGGTTTCCTCGCCGCACACGAAAGCGCCGGCGCCCAGACGAAGCTGGATATCAAAATCAAAGCCGGAATCAAAGATATTCTTGCCCAGCAGGCCGTATTCACGGGCCTGGCCAATAGCGATCTCCAAACGCTTTACAGCGATGGGATACTCGGCACGAACGTAAATGTAGCCCTTGGTGGCGCCGATGGCGTAGCCGGCGATGGCCATAGCCTCCAGCACGCAGTGGGGATCGCCCTCCAGAACGGAACGGTCCATGAATGCGCCCGGATCACCTTCGTCGGCGTTGCAGCAGACATACTTCTGGTCGGCCTTGTTGCCGGCGGCCAGGCTCCACTTCACACCGGTGGGGAAGCCGGCGCCTCCGCGGCCGCGGAGGCCGGAATCCTTGATCACCTGGATGACCTGCTCGGGAGTCATCTCGGTCAGAACCTTGCCCAGCGCGGCGTAGCCGTCCTGGGCTATGTACTCGTCGATGTTCTCCGGGTTGATGACGCCGCAGTTCCGCAGGGCGATTCTTCTCTGCTTTGCGTAGAAGGCCGTCTCGTTCAGGGATTTGATGGTGTCATCCTTCTGCACGGTCTCCTGATACAGCAGGCGCTTGACGATTCTTCCCTTCAGCAGATGCTCTTCCACGATCTCCGGAACGTCCTCTACCTTCACCATGCTGTAGAAGGCGCCCTCCGGATAGACGATCATGATGGGGCCCAGGGCGCAGAGGCCGAAGCAGCCGGTGCGGACCACGTTGACTTCGTTTTCCAAGCCCCTGGCCTTGATTTCTTCTTTCATCTTCTCAATGATTTTTTCACTGTTTGAGGAGGTACAGCCGGTACCGCCGCAAATCAATACGTGGGAACGATACATATTTGGTTTTCCTCCTTCTTTGAATTGGCACCGATGGTAATTCCGTGACCACATTGCCGTTGACCAGGTGGTCGTTAACCACACGGACAGCCTTTTCGGGGCGGCAACCTTTTCCGTCATGTTGCGCTTGGCAACCTCTTCCACAAAAGCGTTCAATACCGGACGGGCTCCGGCGGCGATTCCGCAGGTAGCCATGCCGACCAGCACACGGACGGCGTCCTTATCCTCCTCCCGGATTCCAATCTGGGCGCGGGCCTTGTCTCGAATCGCCTGCAATTCAGCTAATGTTTTCATCTTCTTGTGCACCTCCAAAGATCATATCGGTTTGTTCCTTTAGATAACCCTGTATCCATTCGCTGACCTCAGGGGCCGAAAGCTTTACCTCTTCCCCCAAAATCTCTCGCAGCTCCCTGGTGTCCAAAGCGAAGCTCCTTCCATCCCGTTCCCGGCGGAAAATAAAATCCCGTTCCGGATTGGAATAGATCAAAAGCCCCACCGTGGAATTAATATCCCCCAAAGGAGTCATGTCAATGTGGGAAGGCTTAAACACCGCGGTCACCGTGGTGCCCTTCCCCGGCTCAGACTCGATGGAAAAGCTTCCGCCGGTCTGCTCCGCCGCCATTTTAAAAGCGGCACTCCCAGCCCCACCTTTCGGGTGGTGCGGGTTGTGAAAAACGGATCCGTCACGCGAGCCGCCTGCTCGGCGGTCATTCCCCTGCCGTTGTCGATGATCTTCAGCGTCAGGGTGTCCTCCGCGCTGCTTTCCTCCACAACGATCTGCGTCAGGGAAGCCCCTGCCGACAGGGAGTTCTGGGCGATATCCATTACATTCAGCGACAGCTCCCGCATGGCTTTATTCGTACTTTGCCAAAATGCCCTTGACGTCCTCGGGAACCAGGCGGCCGTAAACATCGTCGTTAATGGTGATAACCGGAGCCAGTCCGCAGGCGCCGATGCAGCGGCAGGCTGTCAGAGAGAACTTGCCGTCCTCAGTGCACTCCTCCGCTTCGATGCCCAATTCCTTGGAAAGCTCCTCCAAAATCTTGCCGGAGCCCTTAACATAGCAGGCGGTGCCCAGGCAGACGGAAATATTATACTTACCCTTGGGAGTCAGAGAAAACTGGGAATAGAAGGTGGCCACGCCGAATACCTCGGAAAGGGGAACCCCTAAACCGTCGGCTACCATCTGCTGCACTTCAATGGGCAGATAGCCGTAAACGTTTTGGGCTTCCTGCAGAACAGGCATGATGGCGCCCGGCTCGTTTTTATGCTTCTCGATAATCTCAAAAAGCTGAGCCTCCTGCTCTTTCGTCCCGCTGAACGGGATATTGCTGATACGCTTTTGCATTTGATTTCCTCCTTATTGTCTTTGAACGCAACCTGTTAAAAATATAACAACTAAACGCATACAAAACCAACTGCTGCGGTTGCCTACAAAATATGATTATATCGGATTCTTTCCCTAAAATCTATACGATCCTACAAAGTTCCCAGAGAAAATAGGGGGAAGGTTTTGGCGAAATGCACCAATGACGATTTTTTCCAAAATCAGAACACTCAGCGAACTCACTTCTTGAATTCAATTGATTTTTATTTTTGAAAAACCGACAAAAAGTTTTTCAACATCATCAAAATCCGAGCCAAGCCGCTTCCTATCTTTCCCATTTCACCTGAATTTTTCCGTTCAGGGCATCCACTAAGCACCGGGCCGTTTTTTCCGGCAGGTCCAGCCAGGGCCTTCGTTCCTTCAGCCAATCTAGATAATGGGCGTCGGAATCCAGCAAAGGATCATATCCTGAAGCTCCGGGTACCGCTTGAGCAGAAGCTCCTTGTCTCCCTTGCCGGAGATCTCCGCGGCGTGGAACTCCGCCTCCGCCGGAATAGCGCCCAGGAGGAGATCACGCTGTAGGAATCGTGATCAATGTGAGCTGGAAACGCCGCCCCGCCGAATTCCGCCATCAGCCCGGGCAGCTCTCCCACGCTGATGCTGCTTGCGTTGATGAGAAGCCGGGAAACCCTGCCCACCACCTCATCCTGCCAATCCATAATAAGCTGATCCCCAAAAATTTCCGGCCGGTTCCGAATCTCCGGGAACGGGACTCCACATAATCCCCAAAGGCCTCGGCCTGCTCCACGGTGGGGAACAGGCATACCACATGGGCTTCCTCGCTGGTGGTAAGCTCCATGCCAGGCACCACTGTCACGCCAGCCTCCTCACCGGCCCTCACCGCCGCCCGGCAGTTTTTGCAGCTATTGTGGTCAGTGAGGGCGATCATGTCCATGCCGTTCAGCAGGGACATGTTCACAATATTATTGGGGTCATGTCGTTGTCCCCGCAGGGGATAGGCAGGAATGGATGGAGATCGTAATAAACCCTCATGATAAAGCCGGCCGATCGTAATAAATCCCCCTGGTCCGCCTTCCGCTTAGCGTCCTCGTCCAGCCAGGCGTTTTCCGTCAGGATAATGCAGGCGGTATCCGCCAGGGACGCCACCGCCAGGGCGCTGATGTTGCCCATCACCGTCAGCCAGGCGTCGCCGGCCTTGGCCCTGCCCATCACCCAGCTCAGCAAATCGCCGATATTTTGAGAACTCCTGGGAGAGCCCCTTTTCCCTTCAGGGAAAGCTGTACTGTCATATTCTCACATCCAATTGCTTCAATTTTACCGATAACCGCTTTTGAGAACTCTTTTCCTTGAGAGCGGTTAGCTGTTTTGTATTGCCGCCTGTTCAGGAACGCTTCAGCCGGACGAATAAAAGCCTTGTTTTTTTACCAGCATGAAGCTAAGATTGCAATTTCCCGCCTGTCCTGGCTTCTATCCATAAGAAACATGATCATGAAAGCCCTCTTAATGCTTTGGGGAAATCCTTTCCGCAGGCGATCTGGATTATCTTTTGTTCTTTCCTTCCATCAGCTGTTTGAACCGGGCCCCTGTGCTTTCCCGGCGCCCGATCCGGTTCTGGGCGCTCCCGTCCCCTACCAGCATATGCCGTCGGGCACGCCTTTAATTCCCTTGCTTCTCCTTGGAGTCCAGATAGCTGGGAACATAGCCGCCGATGGAAGACAGGGTATCCGCCACATTTTTCACCTGTTCCCGCATAACGAATACACAGTCGCTGGTGCGGGCCGCACCCCTCACCACATCCTCGGCTAAGGCCCGGCAGCTGGGCGCGCCGCAGGAGCCGCAGTCCAGCCCGGGCAGGCCCTCGCAGATCACGTCGATCTCCTCCATCATCTGCATGGCTTCCTCCAGATTTTGAGAAAGCTTCAGCACCGGGGCGAATTCCAGAGGCTCGGTCCACTCCATATCCCGGGGCACGCCGCCGTCCAAATGGTTCTGGGAAACCGGCAGATATTTTCTCAGGCGCTGAAGCCTGGCTTTAGCCACATAGCCGTTCTCCACACACAGCACGCCGCCGACGCATCCGCCGCTGCAGGCGTTCAGCTCCACAAAGTCCAGCTCCCGAATCCGCTCGTCCTCCAGCTCCTCCAGAACCCGTATCACGTTCTCGATGCCATCCGCCGCCAGGTATTTTTCATTGAGCAGCGCCGCGGACTCTCCGCCGCTGCCGGCCCAGCTGACGCCGATCAGTCCCGACTGGCCGATGGGCTCTACTGTTTCCAGCTTATCCATCCGGTGGGACAGCAGAGGGAATACCTCGCTGATGGCGATGGCGCCGTCGCACCAGGAGCCCTCGGTGCCGATGGGCATTTTAATATCCGTCACCTTGGCCGGGCACGGGGTGATGAAGAAGGCCCCGATTTCCTCTATCGGGATGCCCGTTCTCTCGCTGGCCGCCCGCTTTGCCATCATGGCGGAAACCTCCATGGGCGCGTTCAGATTCAGCACATGGTCGCACAGATCCGGAAAACGGACCCGGATCAGCCGGACCACCGCCGGGCACGCGGAGCTGATCACAGGCTTGGGAAGCCTGCCGTCCGCCATCAGCTTTCTGGTGGCGTCGGAGACCAGCTCGGCTCCTCTGGAAACCTCGTAAACATCGTCAAAGCCCATCTGCTTCAGCCCGGTGAGCACGATGTCGATATCGTCTAAATTATTGAACTGGCCGAACAGCGCCGGCGCCGGAATGGCAATTTTATATTTCCACCCCTCCAAAACAGAAAGGTGGTCATACCTCGCCTTTTTTCGCATGATGAGGACATACCCGGATACATTCGCCGCAGTCGATGCACCGCTCGGATATGATCTGGGCCTTTCCCCTCTCACCCGGATGGCCTCGGTGGGACAACGCTTAATGCAGTTGGTGCAGCCTAAGCATTTATCCTTATCCAGGGTCACGGAATGAAAAAACCGGTCCACAGGAAATCGTCTCCCTCCTAAGGCGTGCCCCCGTTCGGGACATGCTAAGTTATCGTAAGATTATCATCAAGCCGTCCTCTTGAAAGGGCCGGCGGCACCCAGTCCGCCCTGGGTCAGTTTTTCGGAAAAACGGAAAAGTACATGGTGGTGCCTTTTCCCAGCTCCGTATCGATCCGCATATCGTCGGAATATTTTTTTATGTTCGGCAGCCCCATTCCGGCCCCGAACCCTAAGGATCTGACGTTATCCGGCGCGGTGGAGTAGCCCTCCTGCATGGCCTTTTCCACATCGGCGATACCCGGCCCCTGGTCAGCCATAACCACGTCTACCTGAGCCGGGGACACGTCTACGTCAATCTCTCCGCCGCCGGCGTGAATCACCATGTTAATCTCGCCCTCATACATGGCGATGGCTACCCGCCGGGTAGCGTCGGGATCATAGCCCAGCTGCTTCAGCTTTTTTCTTCACGCGCTGGAGGCCTCTCCCGCCCGGGTAAAGTCGTCTCCGGGCACTATGTAATGGAAATGCATTTTGCTCATCTTTACTCGCAGCCTCCCCTGAAGGCCGTTTTCATACAGCTTTCCGCAGGCCGTGAAAAGGCGGTACCTTGTTTTCAGCAGGGTAATGTCCATCTTTTTCGCCAGCTCCACAATGCTGTCGTCCGGCGCTTTCCCCGGACAAACACGATGCACCGCATATCCATCATTTCCGCGGTGCGCACTACCTGAGGGTTCAGTAATCCAGTAAGAAGGACAGACTGGTCTTTCACAAACGCCAAAACATCGCTCATCATGTCGCTGCCGCAGGCGGTTTTTACCTCAAGGTCCAGGTCGGCGGCCGAAATGATCTCCGCGTCCAGCAGGCTGATAATATCTCTGATTGTCATTTTCTTTTTCCCCCATATTTTTGCTCTAGTTAACAGAGGGCCTTTCATTTCCCCTCTGTCCTTACCAACAGCGTTATTATACCATAACTTTCGGAACCTTTCACTATAATTTTTGTGGAATCCTATGAAAATAAATTTTTCCAATTTTACTGTCCTCCCAGGGCATACAAAAACAGTCTGTTTTTTCAGAAAAAACAGAAAAAATGTGCTTCCTTGGCGTAAAAAAGCGAGATTGTCTTAAAAATGTCAATTGACTATCCCATCATAACGTTTTATAATAAAAAGTTAATTCCTACTACATTTTGGAGGTCATGAAATGAAACGGGTTTATAATTTTTCTGCCGGCCCTTCCATGCTGCCGGAAAAAGTTCTGCGGACCGCCGCTGACGAAATGCTGGATTATCACGGCAGCGGGCAGTCCGTTATGGAAATGTCCCACCGTTCCAAGGTCTATGACGGTATTATTAAGGAAACGGAAAGCCTTCTCCGCGAGGTAATGAACATACCGGATAACTATAAAGTGCTCTTCTTACAGGGCGGCGCTTCCTCCCAGTTCGCCATGGTTCCCCTGAACCTGATGACCGGCTCCGGCAAGGCTGATTTCGTTCTCACCGGCCAGTGGGCCACCAAGGCTTACAAGGAGGCCGCCCGTTACGGCGAGGCCAACGTGGTAGCCTCTTCCAAGGATAAGACCTTCTCTTACATCCCCAAGCTGGACCCCTCCACTTTTACCAAGGATGCGGATTACTTCCACATCTGCCTGAACAACACCATTTACGGCACCAAGTGGAACACTCTGCCGGAAACTGGGAACGTTCCCCTGGTCGCTGATATTTCCTCCTGCATTTTGTCTGAGCCCATTGATGTCAGCAGGTTCGGCCTGCTGTATGCCGGCGCTCAGAAAAACATGGGCCCCGCCGGCTTAACAGTGGTGATCATCCGGGAGGATCTGATCGGCCACGCCCGGGACATCACCCCCACCATGTTCAATTATCAGATCCACGCGGACAACGGCTCGATGTACAATACCCCGCCCTGCTACGCGATCTACATCTGCAAGCTGGTGCTGGAGTGGATCAAGAACGACATCGGCGGGCTGGAGAAGATGAAGGAGTTCAATGAGAAGAAGGCTAAGATCCTTTACGACTTCCTGGACAGCTCCAAGCTGTTCAAGGGCACCGTGGTGCCGGAAGACCGCTCTCTGATGAATATCCCCTTTGTCACCGGCAGCGAGGAGCTGGACGCCAAGTTTGTCAAGGAAGCCGCCGCACACGACTTTGTCAACATCAAGGGCCACAGAAGCGTCGGCGGCATGAGAGCCTCTGTCTATAACGCCATGCCCATCGAGGGTGTGGAAAAGCTGGTAGCCTTCATGAAGGAATTTGAGGCCGCCAACCTGTAAGCGGAAACCCATAAGCCAACAGAAACCAAGAAAGGGAAGCCGGTGATCCGCCGCTTCCCATTTCCTTTCAGAAAGGGAGCAGAATACTATGTATGATATTTTAACCTTGAATAAAATTTCCAAAACCGGCCTGGAGCGTTTTACCGACGAGTATCAGTACGGCGACGCGGTTGAAAATCCCCAGGGCATCATGGTGCGTTCGGCGTCCATGCATGAGATGGAGATGCCTCAAAGCCTGCTGGCCATTGCCAGGGCGGGCGCGGGCGTCAACAATATTCCGGTGGATCAGTGCACGGAAAAGGGCATTGTGGTTTTCAACACTCCCGGCGCCAATGCCAATGCGGTCAAGGAGCTGGTTTTGGCGGGCTGCTGATCTCCTCCCGTAAGGTCACCCAGGGTATGGCCTGGGCTCAGGGCCTGAAGGGCCAGGGGGATGCGGTCGGCAAGGCCGTGGAAAAGGGCAAGAGCGCTTTTGTCGGCCCTGAGATCAAGGGAAAGAAGCTGGGCGTTATCGGCCTGGGCGCCATCGGCATCCTGGTGGCCAACGCCGCCAGAAGCCTGGGCATGGAGGTTCACGGCTACGATCCTTATATCTCTGTGGATTCCGCCTGGGGCCTTTCCAGAGCGGTCAAGCACAGCCTGACCCTGGACGATATTTTTGAAACCTGCGATTATATCACCGTCCATGTTCCCCAGACTCCGGATACCAAAAATATGATTAACAAGGATTCCATCGCTAAGATGAAAGACGGCGTACGGATTCTGAACTTCGCCAGAGGCGGCTTGGTCAATTCCGCCGACGTAGTCGCCGCGATTGAAGCCGGCAAGGTTGCGGCCTACGTCACCGACTTCCCCTCCGACGACCTGCTGGGCATCGACGGCGTCATCGCGATCCCCCATCTGGGCGCCTCTACTCCCGAATCCGAGGACAACTGCGCCAGGATGGCAGCCGACGAGCTGATGGCATATCTGTCCGACGGCAACATCATCAATTCCGTTAACTTTCCGGCCCTGTCCTCTCCCAGAGCGGCCGGCTGCTCCAGAGTGTGCGTGTTCCACAAGAACATCCCTCTATGCTCAGCCAGGTGACCAAGCTGCTCTCCGACAAGGGCGTGAATATTGAGAACATGCAGAGCAAGTCCCGCAAGGATGTTGCGTACACGGTTCTGGACTGCGCCGGCCAGGTCGGCCAGGATGCTTTAGAATCCCTGGTGGATTCTGAGGGAATTATCCGTATCCGCGTAATTTCCGCTTAAACGGCGGCAGGCGTCTCTGGCGCTTGGGTTTTCAAAGACCTTTGACGGTATCCAGGCTCGGCAAAAGCCAGGATTTCGCTTCTTCGGTTTATGACGCCGCGCGTTTGTGCGTTCTATCCTTACGCTCCGGCTTCAGCCCACTGAAAAGGCGCCGCGGGAAATCCGGCTGGCAAAGATCCGAAAAGGATCCGGTGCTCCTTACACGGAAAGAAAATGTCACGATTTTCGGTTCCTCTGGGAGACGCCGCTTCACTTAAGCGTTCTATAACCTATAACGGAAAAGCCATAGGATGGTTTTACATCCTATGGCTTTTTTGATGATCGTTTTTGTTTTCTCCGCCCCTGCCTGCTTTTCACACCAGAGGCAGATAAAAAAAGCATAAAGCAGAAATAAACCAGCTCCAGGCTTCCGCGTAAGCTCAGCACCTGTGCGGGCAGAGATTCATCTAACAAAAATATGACCGCACGCATCTTGTCAGCTTTTTTGTTTTGCTGCTAACGCGAACCAGCCCTTTTCCTGACGCTCCTCAAGGATCGTAAACCGAGGCTCCAGGGCATCGCGCACCTCCTGCACACGGGTATCGATAATACCGCTCATCAGATAAATACTGTCCGGATTCAAGTATCGCGTGATATCCTTGGTCAACAGGATAATAATATCCGCCACGATATTGGCCACCACCAACTCGTATTTTCCAGCCACCTGATCCGTCAGATTGCCGCAGATCCCCTGGAATTTTTCCTCCACGCCGTTGGTCTGAGCGTTTTCCCCGGCGGTTTTCACCGCCAAGGCATCAATATCCACCCCGACCGCCTTTTCCGCGCCCAGCAGCAGCCCCGCCACCGACAGGATGCCGCTGCCGCAGCCCACATCCAGCAGACTCATGCCAGGCTTTAGATATTTTTCCAAAAGCTCTAGGCAAAGCCGGTGGTTTCATGCGTACCGGTGCCGAAAGCCAAACCTGGCTCCAGATGCAGCACCGTCCTGCCCTGAGGATCGTAGGCTTCCTCCCAGGTGGGGGCGGATCAAAAGCTTTTTCCCCCACAGGGATCGGATGAAAATACTGCTTCCAGTTATTGATCCAGTCCTCTTCCGCACAGCTTTCCACGGAAAATTCGCAGTCAATGCCCTCGCCGGCGCACCGCTCCCGGAGGAAAGCCAGCGCCTCTTTCGGGTTCTCCTCCGGGCTGATGTAAAGGTGCACCAGTCCGTGTTCCCGGTCCTTTGCCAGCAGCTCCTCGTCGATTAAATCAATATGGGCAATCTCCCTGGCTTCCTCCTCCAAATGAGAATAATCCTCCACGTAAATACCGCCGTCCACCGCCATTTGGGCCATATCCGCCGCCTGCTCCAGCTGGGCAGACGGCACCTTCATAATGATCTCCGTCCATTCCATCGGGGATTCCTCTTTTCTTCTTTTGCTTTATTCGAAGCGCCGCAGCCCAAAATACACGGGAGGAGGAAAAGCAAGCTCCCATGCGCTGTCATTCCGCTTTTCCTCCGCATATACCGTTAATAAAGCTATTATAGCATGAATTTCCGCAAGAGAAAAGCGGGCAAAGGCCTTCGCCTAAAACCACCGGGCCGCTTCCTCCTTGAATCTAGGGCCCGCACCCCAGGCGTACGGATCGTACCGGTCAAGGTTGCAGCCAAACTCCTTTAAAAACGTGATTCTGCCGTCTTCCGACCAGCGGATCAGGGAAAGCCCATCGAAGGCCTGAACGCCCTGTCCGTTCATTTCGCATTGAAAATACCATTCCACCACCGTTTGATCCCCCTGGTGGATAAACTGCTTAATATCCCAAGCCAGCACCCGTCCCCGGGTATTCCACTCCGCGAACCAATGCTCAATGGCCTTTACGCCATGATATTCCGGCCCCCAGCTTTCCATATAAACCGCGTTCTCGGAAAAAATCCGGGAAAGCTCAGGGCCTTTTCCTGTGAGCCACAGCTGAAACCAATTTTGAACGGTCATTTCTCTTTTCCGCATATTGTCTCTCCTATTCCGGGACGAAACCGCCCGATTTCCGGCAAACCTTTTTATCGGGACGAACCAAGGAACCACCCGCGCCGCTGTATTCTTCGGAGCAGGATGCAGCGGCGGCCATTTTATCAGAACCTCCCGGAGGCCAACCGCTTGACGAAAGCTTGCGGTCCGCCCAACTTAAAATCCGGTATTTTTTATTCTTCCCGGCTCTGCCGAAAGCCTGATCCGCACAGGAGCCCGTTGCAAAAACGCCTTGCCGGAAGGGAGTGCTGTCCGGCGGACAGCCGCCGCTCCTCCCGGCAAGGCGTTTTCCATTTCTCTGCCAGCCTCCGATTGACGGCCGGCGTGCCGCCGGTTCAGGAGACTTACTCTAATTCGAAGGCTCCGGTGTAAAGCTGATAATACTTTCCTTTTTCCTCGAGCAGCTTTTCGTGGGTTCCCCGCTCAATGATCCGGCCGTGTTCCAGAACCATGATCACGTCGGAATTTTTCACCGTAGACAGCCGGTGAGCGATAACAAACACCGTACGCCCTTTCATCAGAGCGTCCATGCCGCGCTGTACGATGGCTTCCGTGCGGGTATCGATCGAGGAGGTGGCCTCGTCGAGAATCATTACCGGCGGATCCGCCACGGCAGCCCGGGCGATCGCCAGCAGCTGCCTCTGGCCCTGAGACAAATTTGCCCCGTTTCCGGTCAGCAGGGTATGGTAGCCCTCAGGCAGCCTGGATATAAAATCATCCGCGCCCACCCGTTCGGCGGCCGAGATACAATCCTCATCCGAAGCATCCAGACGGCCGTAACGGATGTTGTCCAGCACCGTGCCGGTAAACAGATTGGTGTCTTGAAGGACAATGCCGATGGCCCGGCGCAGATCGGATTTTTTTTGATCTTATTGATGTTGATCCCGTCATATCGGATCTTACCGGCAGCGATATCATAAAAACGGTTCAGCAGGTTCGTAATGGTTGTTTTTTTCCCGCACCGGTGGCGCCTACAAACGCCACCTTTTGTCCGGGCTCGGCGTAAAGGGTGATATTATGGAGTACGATCTTATTTTTCTCATAGCCAAAGTCTACATCCATCATCCGTACATCGCCGGTCAGACGGGTATAGGTGACGGTTCCATCCGCCTGGTGGGGATGCTTCCAGGCCCACATATGGGTTCGCTCCTTGGTTTCCACCAGCATTCCGTTTTCTTCCTTTACCTGGGCCAGGGGTCACATAGCCGCTGTCGGCTTCCGGCTGCTGGTCCAGCAAAGCGAAAATCCGCTCCGTGCCGGCGATCCCCATAACCACCGCGTTGATCTGATGGGAAACCTGGCCGATTCCGCCGGAAAACTGCTTGGTCATATTCAAGAAGGGCACCACCACGCTGATGCTCAGAGACAGGCCGGAAATACTCAGATTCGGCACCCCTGAAAGAAGCAGAAGACCTCCGGCCAAGGCTACCACTACATACAGCACATTGCCGATATTGTTCAAAATCGGGCCCAGCGTATTGGCGTATTTATTTGCTGTTTCCGACTCCGTAAACAGCAAATCGTTAATTTTGTCGAAATCCGCCTTGCTCTCCTCTTCATGACAGAAAACCTTGACCACCTTTTGGCCGTTGATCATTTCCTCGATAAAGCCCTCTTCCTTACCCAGAGCCTGCTGCTGCCGGATAAAGTGCCGGGCCGAGCTTCCGCCGATTTTCTTGGTAATCAGCAGCATGACCGCCACGCCGGCTACCACCACCAAAGCCAGCCATACGCTGTAGTAGATCATAATGCAGAACACGGTCAGAGAGGTAATCACCGTGGTCAGCAGCTGGGGAAAGCTTTGAGAGATCATTTGACGCAAGGTATCGATATCGTTGGTGTAGTGGCTCATAATATCGCCATGGTTGTTTTGATCAAAGTATTTGATGGGCGCCCCTGCATGGTATTGAACATTTTCTCTCTAAGCTTTTTTTCAGGGCTCCCTGGGTAATGATCGCCATCAGCTGGGTGAACACAGTGGTGGATGCCAGGGCAATCACATAAAACGCAGCTAAAATCCCCACCAAAGAGAGAATCTGTCCGCCTACGGCATTCCAATCGCCGCTTTGCCAGCTGGTTTCAATCAGGGCGATGACATTCTGCATAAAAATAGCGGGGATAGAAGAAATCAACGCGCTGAATACAATACACACAAGGGTCACAGGAAGCATTCTAGGATAAAAGCCAAACAAGGTTTTGATCAGACGCTTTACGGTACCCTGAGATTTTTCCTGCTTACGCATCTTGATCACCTGCCTTATTCTGAGAGGTATAAATTTCCCGGTAAATTTCATTATTTTCCATCAGCTCCCGATGAGTGCCGATACCGTTGATCCTGCCGCCCTCCATGACGATGATCCGGTCCGCGTCCTCCACCGAGGCGGTGCGCTGGGCAATAATGATTTTCGTCGCTGCTTCTGCCCGCCGGACACATTGGTGCCTCCCTGTTCGATATAGGTGTCGTATCCGTCCGGGAACTGAGAGACAAATTCATCCGCCTGGGCAAGCTTACAGGCGTGAACCAGCTCCTCGTCGGTTGCGCTTTCGCTGCCCCACCGGAGGTTTTCCTTAATGGTACCGGAGAACAGCACGATTCTTTTGCAGCACCATGGCCACCTGATTTCTCAGAGTCTCCAGGTCGTAATCCTTCACATCCACGCCTCCCACACGAACCCGGCCCTCGGTGGCGTCGTACAGCCGGGAGATCAGCTGCACCAGGGAGGATTTGGATGAGCCGGTGCCTCCAATGATGCCGATGGTTTCACCGGACCTGATATGCAAGTCGATATCGGCAAGGGCCATCCGCTCAGCGGCTTGGGAATATTTGAAGCTGACCTGATCGAAATCCACAGAACCGTCCTTTACGTCATAAACGGGGTTTTCCGGGTTATGAAGAGTACTGCCCTCGGTCAGCACCTCCGCGATTCTTTTTCCCGATTCCTCCGCCATGGTGATCATTACGAACACCATGGAAATCATCATCAGGCTCATCAGGATCATAAAGCTGTAGGTCAAAAGGGCGGAAAGCTGTCCCACATCCAGATCAATCCCCCGTGAGGTGATGACGGTATACGAGCCAAAGGACAGCACAAACACCATTACCGCGTAAACACAGAACTGCATCAGCGGGTTATTGATGGCCAGGATCCGCTCGGCGCGGGTAAAATCGCTGCACACATCTTCCGCCGCACGGTCGAATTTTTTCCTTTTCATAATCCTCCCGCACAAAAGACTTTACCACACGGATGCCCTTGACATTCTCTTGGATCGAGCTGTTCAGGGCGTCGTATTTTTGAACACCCTTCTGAAAAGCGGCATCACCCTGCGGATCACCAGGAACAAGCCAAAGCCCAGCACCGGCACCACGAACAGAAAAAATCGCCGCCATTTTACCGCCCATGACAAAGGCCATAATAAAGGCGAAAATCAGCATCAGCGGGCAGCGGATGGCGATGCGGATAATCATCATATAGGCCATCTGCACATTGGTAACGTCGGTGGTCAGCCTGGTGACTAGGGATGACGCGGAAAATTTATCAATATTCTCAAAGGAGAAATTCTGAATATTATAAAACATATCCTTTCTCAGATTTTTGGCCAGCCCGCAGGAGGCCGTAGAGCAGGTATTTCCCGCCCATGCGCCGAACAGCAGAGAAATCCCCGCCATTAATACCAGCACCAGGCCATAAACGGCGATAACCTGAAACTCACAGCCCGCCTTAATCTGATTGACCAGGTTGGCGATGATAAATGGAATCAAGCACTCCATGACCACCTCCATGGAAACCAAAATCGGCGTCATGATCGATACTTTTTGTATTCTCGGATACTTTTGCCAGCTCTCTTATCATGTCATATCATTCCCTCTTTCCAATCTTGAATAAAAGGAGAGCAATGCTTACCCGCATACCAAAATGATAAACATTACTCGCGCTTCTTTTTCCGTTCCCGCTGTCTCCGGAAACTATGGCCCCCTGTTCTTCCCTATTTTGATCCAAATCCACCAGCATTCCGCTAGGGCCCAGCATTTTCAGGAGGCTCTCCTGTTCTTCCCTGGAAAGGCAGGCTACCATCCTCCGAACTCTGCGCTGGTAGTCCTTTTCCTGCTCCACAGCTTCCTTTTTGCCGGCTTCCGTCAGCCGCAGATTCAGCCTGCCGTCGGTTTTGCTCTTGGCCTTTTCCAAAAGCCGTCGGCCTCCATCTTCGCCAGGATTTTCGCTGAGCGAGCCGGAGCAAATTCCCAGAATATCCTGCAGCTCCCGCTGAGGCAGCCTTTGCCTTGCTCAAAATGGTGAAAATGCGTCTTCGTCCCGCCTTTTCGCCCATTTTATAGTGCAGAAAGCGCCCGCAGGCCCCCAGATATTCAATGATCCTTTCCGGCATCGGCCCGGTGATCCTTCCCGGCATCATGCTTCTTCCTCCCTTTCAGAATGCATTATGCATATTATAGTGGATAAAATTTTAAATTGCAAGGTACCAAGCGATTTATTTTGACCTGTATTTTGTAAAAAATATGTGAACTGATAAAATCCATCTGAGACGGTCAAAACGCCTCCCAAAAACTCCCGAAGAATGTAAACAGAGCCGGCGCGCCGGCTCTGTTTTGCCCTAAGCGTATAGCCGCCGCATAACGGCGGCACCTCTTCCCATTCTTCCGCGAAAGCTTTTTGCCGTCTAGGAAAAACGGCCTTTTTCTGTTACGAACAATAAGCGGCTCATATAAAAAGGGCGCTGCACTCTTTGGCACAGCGCCCTTTCGGCCGTTTCAGCTTCACCCTCTGCATAAGCACTGGGTCCCTTTTTACCCGGCAGGCAGGCTGTTTAATACCGTTTTATCCTACCCTTCTAATAAGGGCAGCCTGACGGTGAACACCGATCCCTCCCCTACCACGCTTTCCACGCTGACGTCGCCGTGGTACAGGCCGGCCAAATGCTTCACGATAGACAAGCCCAAGCCGGTGCCGCCGATTTCGCGGGAGCGGCTGGAATCCACCCGGTAGAACCGCTCGAACAGCCGGGGCAGGTGCTCCTGCGGAATCCCGATGCCGGTATCCTTGACCTTGACCAGCACCATATTCCGCTGGCGCTGCAAGGTCACCGTTACCCTGCCCTGGGGCTTATTGTATTTGATCGCGTTTTCCACCAGGTTCCCAAAAAAGCTGCTGCAGCCTGGTAGGCGAGGATGCCACCAAAAACGCCTCTTCCGCCTCCAGCCGCAGCACAATACCGTTTTTTTTCAGCGATGGGCTTCGCCCGCCGAAGCACAGTTTCGATTTCCTGATTTAAATTGCAAGGCACCGTCTGAACGTCATCCTTAGCGTTTTCAATCTGGGAAAGCACCAGCATATCGTCGATCAGATGATGAAGGCGCTCCGCCTCAATATCCAGCACGTCATAAAAATACTGACGGGTTTCCTCATCCCGGTCGCCGGATTTTAAAAGCTCAATAAACCCTCGAATCGAGGTCAGGGGCGTTTTCAGCTCATGGGTCACATTGGCTACAAACTCGCTTCTCAGCTGCTGAAGCTTTCTCACTTCCGTCACATCGGAAAGCACCAGCAGGCCGCCATCCTTTGCATCCTCCGCGTTTAAGGGCGCGGCGTACACAGTCATAATCCGCTCCGGGTTGGACAGCTTAATTTCCTTACGAACCACACTGTCGGTCTCGAGAGCCTCTCTGAGGTATCCGGCGAGCTGGGACAGCACGATGGAGCCGTCCAGCTTTTTCTCCAATTTTCAGTCCGCTATTTTGCAGCAGCACCTTTACCCGCTCGTTAAACAGCAGAATGTTGTCGTACTGGTCTACCGCCAGCACGCCGTCGTCCATTCCCTGAAGCACCGCCTCCAGCTGATGGCCCTGCTCTGTCAGCTCGGAGAACGCCTTTTGGGTCTGATCCGCCATCCGGTTAAAGGATTGGGCCAGCTGGCCGATTTCATTGGGGTAGTGCTCCGGTACCCGGCTCTCGAAATCACCGGCCGCGACCTTTCGGGTGGCCTCGGTGAGCCGAAGCATTGGGCGCACAATGTTCCGGGAGCTGACAACGGATACCACCGCCACAATAGCTCCCCCCAAGCAGACTCCCGCCAGCATGAAGAGGCTCAGCTTTCGGGTGGCCTCGTCCATCTCGGTCACAGGCATCGCCGCCCGCAGGACATAATCTCCCAGTACTCTGGCCTCATAAAGGTAGGTTTCTCCTGTGCTTTCCGATTTTCTTGTATCAAAGCCCACGCCGCTTTGCAGCGCCTCCTGCACCTCCGGCCGGCCCAGATGGTTCTCATTCTCCGGATTGATGCCGGTGGGATTGTCCTTGCTGGTTTCCCCAATCACCTGGCCGTCCAATGTAATTACTGTCAGGCGGATATCCTGGCCCGCCTGCTGCAAGGCCTCCCGCTTCCGCTGGACAAAGGCCTCCGGATCCTCCTGAATTTCATCGCCGTCGGTAGTAAGAAGCATCACAGCGGAGTCCAAGGTCCGGTGAAACTCCTCCAGATACAGGTTCCGCACCAGGGGCATAGCCAGCAAGGCCGCGGCGATCAAGCCGATGATTACCACCCCCACGTTGATCAGCACCAAGCGCTTCTGCAAGGCAGCTTCCCCCTTTTCCCATCAATCATAGTTTCCCGCCCATCGGAACAGTCTGCCGCCCGCTCGCGCCGGGTTAGGCGAAAGGCGGAAATTCCCTTCCGTTCCTGGGCTTCCCCGCCCTTCACTCTTTATTCCCTTCGGTCTGGACGGCGCACTCCCTTTCCTGTTAGGGTACAAAGCTATTTCAAGTCTTCGGCGGAGGCAAACCGGTAGCCCACCCCTCTCAGGGTGACCACAAGCCTTGGGTTATCCGGTTCGTCCTCGATTTTCTGCCTTAGATAGCGGATATGCACATCCACGGTGCGGGCATCCCCGAAATATTCCAGCCCCCACACCTTATCCAGCAAGGCGTCCCGGGTCAGCACCCGGCCCGCGTTCCGCATCAGCATGACCAAAAGGTCAAATTCCTTCATCGTCAGCTCAACCGGCTCCCCGTTTTTCAGGCAGCGGCGGGCCGCCGTATTCACGGAGATCGGCCCGCAGGTCAGAACCTCGTCCTGAACCGGAGAAAGGTATTCCTTTGCGGCGGATCACCGCCCGAACCCGGGCGCAGAGCTCTTTCACGCTGAAGGGCTTGGTAATGTAATCATCCGCGCCCATTTCCAATCCCAGCACCCGGTCGACTTCCTCGCCCCGTGCGGTGAGCATCAAAATCGGGATGGGCCTGGTGCTTTCATCGGCCCTGATTTTATGACATACCGCCAGACCGTCGGGAGGCGGCATCATCCAATCCAGCACAATGGCGTCGGGCTTTCGCACTCGGACAGCCGCCATTAAGGACACCCCGTCGGCAAACTCCTGGGTCTCAAAGCCGGAATCCTTCAGCGCCAGGGCCGCCAGCTTTCTGATATTCGGTTCGTCATCGGCAATATAAACTAAATCTGGCAAATCGGTTTCCTCCTAAGCTTCTAAATCCTTCCATCGTTCAAATCCGGATGAACGCCGGTTTCCATATAAACCACCCATTCCGCGATATTGGTGGCGTGGTCCCCCATACGCTCGATATACTTGGTGATGAACATCAGGTCAACCTCCTTCATCACGCTCTGAGGATTCTCGGTGATGGTGCCGCAGACCTCCAGCACGATCTTGCTGAACATGGCGTCCACCTGGTCATCCATGCCGCAGACCTGTCGGGCAAGCTCCACGTTCCGGGCGATAAAGGCGTCCATGGCCTTTTCAAACATCGCGCCAGCTGTTTCCAGCATTTGCACCACATGGTTCACAACGCTGGACTGGGCGGGAATTTCTCCCGCCTGTATAATATCGCAGATATCGGCGCACTGGTCCGCCACCCGCTCCACGTCAGTGATGATTTTTAAGCAGGAGGCGATCACCCGCAGATCTGTGGCGATAGGCTGCTGGAGCGCCAGCAGATTCATGCATACCGACTCAATTTCATGCTCCACCTGATTGATCTCCCGGTCGCCGCCCACTACCTCCGCGGCAAGGTCCTTATCCAGGTTTTTCAAAGCCTCCATGGTTTCCCCGATTCTCCGGTCCACCACGGCTCCCATTTCCTTCATGCTGCGGTTTAAATCCGCCAGCTTTTGATCGAAATATTTTCTTGGCATTCGAAATTTTCTCCTTTTATTATAATGGAATCCGCTTGGTTTGTCTACGATCAGCCAAACCGTCCGGTGATATATTCCTCGGTTCGTTTGTCCTTGGGCGTGCTGAACATCAGCTGGGTTTTATCAAACTCGATGATCTCCCCAGCAGGAAGAATGCCGTCATATCCGCCACACGGGCGGCCTGCTGCATATTGTGCGTCACCACGATCACCGTGTAATCCTTTTTCAGCTCCTCCATCAGGTCTTCGATCTTCAGGGTGGAGAACAGCCGCTGCTGCTGGCCGCCGGAAAGGCCCAGCGCGGACTTTTTCAGCCGGTCCTTTACCTCATCCCACAGCGCCGCCCCCCGCAGGGAATTTTCTACAATCTCATCCAGCTTCGCCCGGTTCTTGATGCCGTGAACCCGGGGGCCGTAGGCGATGTTGTCGTACACGCTCATGGGGAACGGATTGGCCTTCTGGAACACCATACCCGCCCGCTTCCGCAGCAGAGTCACGTCGGTGCGGGGGTCGTAAATGTCCTCTCCATCGATTTTGATGGTGCCGGTTATTTTGCAGCCGTCGATCAGGTCGTTCATCCGGTTCAGGGATTTGATGCAGGTGGATTTCCCGCAGCCGGACGGGCCGATAAAGGCGGTAACCTGGTTGGCCGGAATTTCCAGGTTCAGATTTTTCAGGGCGTGAAAATCTCCATAATACAGATCCATATTCTGAATGCTTACTTTGCTGTTTTCCATGTTATTGCTCTCCTTTTTTCAAGGTCTTGCTCACCAGTCCGGCCAAAAGGTTCAAAAGGAACACAATGACCAGCAGCACCGCGGCGGTGGCGAAGGCGATATGGAACGCGTCGTCGGAGGTAGCCTGCATAGCGGTCTGGTACAGGTGCAGGGTCAGGGTTCGTCCGGAATTCATGATCTGGCCGAAGAAATCCTTGGGCATATTGTAGGACATGCCGGAGGTATACAGCAGCGCCGCCGATTCCCCGACGATACGGCCCATGGCCAGAATCACGGCGGTGAGGATTCCCGGAACGGCGCAGGGCAGCACGATGCCCAAAATCACCCGCAGCTTGCCCGCGCCCAAGGCCATGGCTCCCTCCTTGTAGGAGCCGGGCACCGCGAGGAGGCTTTCCTCGGTGGTGCGGACGATGGTAGGCAGGATACAGAGGGTCATGGTCAGGCAGCCGGCCAAAATGGAGGTTCCCATGCGGAACATTACGCAGAACACCGTGTAACCGAACAGGCCGAACAGAATCGAGGGGATGCCGGACAAAATCTCCGTGGTAAACCGGATGGCCCGCACCAGCCTCCCCTGCTTAGCGTACTGAGTCAGATAAATGGCGGATGAAATCCCGATAGGCGTGGCGATCAGAAGTGTAATGGCCACGATATACAGGGTATTGATGATCATGGGCAAAATGCCCTTGGCGCCGCTTGGCGACTCCGAATAGGAGGTGCTGAGGAATTCCCAGCTGATATAGGGCAGGCCGTTGATCAAGATATAAAGGATGATACCTGCCAGCACGATTACAGTCAGCAGCGCCGCACCGTTGATGGCGATTTTCAGTAAAAGGTCCGAGGGACGGCGTTTCTTTTGATAAAGGGATTTAGTCACGCTCCATCTGCACTCCTTTCCTGGAAATATAGGTAAAGGCGATATTGACAATCATGATAAATACGAACAGCACTAGGCCGATAGCGAACAGCGCCTGGCGGTGAAGGCCGGAGGAATAGGACATTTCAATGACGATACCGGTGGTCATCAGCCGGACAGTACCCAAAATGGAAGGCATCTGCACCACGTTGCCGGCCACCATGATCACAGCCATGGTTTCGCCGATGGCCCGTCCCACGCCTAAAATAACGCCTGCCAAAATTCCGGATTTCGCGGCGGGAACCGTCACCTTAAAGATAGTTTTCACCGGAGTGGTGCCCAGGGCCAGGGAAGCCTCCCGGTAGGATACCGGCACCGCCCGCAGAGAGGTTTCCGACACACTGACAATGGTGGGGAGCACCATAATCGCTAATATTAGAATTACCGCCAGCAGGCTGTCGCCGATGGTCTGTCCGGGAAACATGCTCCGGATCGCGGGAACGATGATCAGCATCCCGAAAAAGCCGTAAACCACCGAGGGAATACCCGCCAGCAGCTGCACCGCCGGGCGGACCACACTGGCCACCCATTTCGGAGCGGTTTCCGACAGAAAAACCGCGGTTAAAATTCCGATGGGAACACCAATAATCACTGCTCCCACAGTACCGGCGATGGAGGAGAGTATCAAGGGCAAAATTCCGTAAACGCCGCTTTTCGGCTCCCATTCGGTGCCAAAGAGAAAATTTCCCAGGCCGATCTCCGCGATAGCAGGGGCTCCGGAAACAATCATATATACGGTAATGATCACCACGGAGCCTACTGACACGCAGGCAAAAATCCGGAAAATGCTTTCCGCCAGCTTTTCGCCGCCCTTGGTCCAAATAGCCAGCACACCGGCGGCCAGGCCTAAAATCAGGGTGAGGAGAAAAGGCCACTGATAGCTGATGATAATATTGCTGACCCCCAGGGATGTCACCGCCGTTTGAATGGAGGAACTGGTCATCAGCACAATGAGAGGGGTGGCGGCAGAAAGCACAAAGCCGGTTCCCGCCAGTCAGGCTTTTTCAAAAGGAGCAGCGCTCCGCCCGTCAAAAGCCAGCACCGCCCCGCAAAGCACAGCGATTTTGGAAAGCAAGGGGATAGAAATCAAATAGCCCTGAAATCGGATTCCCGGGCTGGTTAAAATTTGATAAGCGGACAGCACAAAGGTGCTGTCCTTAAAGGTATAATTGACATAAGGAAGAAAAAATGTCGCGATAGGAACGATTCCCATTGCAACGGCAAAATCACCTTCAGCTTCCGCTTTTTTGCCGTTCCCTTTTCAAATGGGCATCGTCTTTCATGGTCGTTTCCATATGAAACCTCCTTGGCGCGCCCCTCCTCCCCGCTGGGCCGCGCTTCTTTCGATTGGTAAAACCGCCAAACGGACCTCATGACATACGTCAATTGAGGTCCGGGCGTAAAATGTTAAAGGGGAGTTTGTAAAAGGCAATTTTTAGGCAAAGTAAATCTATGTAAAAGCTTCCGCCCCGTATGCTCCCGCGCACTTTTCAGCAGGCCCGCGGCGGGATCCCTGCGGCCAGGTTTGGCTCTTGCAGCTGCCGGGCCGCGTTTCTTCTTAATCCCGCGGCTGCCGGTTAATGGGCCGTCTGACCGTCCGGCCAGCTTTTCCGGCTGAGCCCTTGATCCTGCCATACGCGTCCTAGGGACCGCTGGGGAATCAGCTTATTGGTTTTCCGTATTCTCGTCAATGTCTACGGTAACCAGCTTCTGGTCGGCGATAATCTGCTGGCCCTCGTCAGACTTCAGGAAATCAAACCAGGCTTTTACCAGTTCGCTGTCGGTGCCCTTGGTATAGATCTGAACAAAGGGGCGCTGTACCACATAGGTACCGTTGGAAACATTCTCCTCAGTGGCTTCTACGCCGTCTACAGACACAGCCTTGATTTCATCATTGACAGAAGCCAGGGACACATAGCCGATGGCGGAAGGATCGGAGGCAACCTTGGAAACCACAATACCAGTTTCCTGAACCTCAGCAGCGTAAGCGCATTTCTTATCCTCGCCGAAACCGAAGATGCTTTCAAAGCCGTCTCTGGTACCGGAGCCTTCCTCGCGTCCGATCACAGTGATCGCGGCGTCATCGCCGCCTACCTCGCTCCAATTGGTGATCTCTCCCGCAAAAATTTTTTCAATCTGCTCAGAGGTCAGAGCGTCTACCGGGTTTTCAGGGTTAACCGCGATGGCGATGCCATCCAGCGCAATGGTGACCTTGGTGAACTTTCCGTCGGGATCCTCATCGTCCTTTACCTTTCTGGACAAGTCTCCGATTAAGGCAGTCCCGTCGTTGACCGCGGTCACAGCGGAACCGGAGCCGGTATTCGCTTTCTCTACGGTTACACCGTCATATTTCGCCATAAAAGCCTCGCCCAGTGCGTTGCACACGGCGGTCATGGAAGTGGAGCCGCTCAGCGTTAAGGTTCCGGAGAGACCGGCGTAAGCATCTTCTGAGCTGCCGTTGGATTCCGCCTGAGATTCTGTCCCGCTGCTGGAAGCCTGGACGGCGGAGCTGCCGTCATCGGTGGAAGTAACCTCACTGCTGCAGCCGGCGAACAGCGACAGGGCCATTAATCCGGCCAGCAAAATCGATGCGAATTTTTTCATTTCAATTTCCTCCTAATTTTCGAGTACGCTGTTATCTTACTTTCGCTATGTTAAATTTACGTTAAGCTTAGATTATATTTTCAGGCTAATCTCCAAAGCCTGCTCCTTCTACACTTTGAAAAAGCAGTTACGCTCCGGCGGCCCGCTGGAATCTTTGAAAACCTTTTTCCGCGCCTTTCTTCATTTCTCTGCTTCTTCGTCCCTTTCGCGCCTCTTAAACCGAAATGGTATAGCTCTCCTCTAATTTTCTTCCCCAGCTTTCCGTCCGCGCCTCCTCTTACTGGAAATCCATAAACGGTTCGTTGCACGAATTCGCATTGCGTGATGCCGTTCCCGCCGTGCTCGTTTTCCGAGCACTTTTATTCTCTCCCGCAAGATCAGAATGGTAATTTTACGATAGGGAAAAACGCAAAAGAAACGCCTTCTAATTTGTTTAGAAGGCGTTTCTTTTCCCTGTTTGCTCTTAACGATGTATGAAAAAACACATTAATAATAAAAACGAATAAATTTTTAATATTATAGAAATCACAGGCCGTGATATCATCGGTCTGAATCTCATTGATCAAAATATAGTTGGCGCCCACCGCCAGAAGAACGCCGGTCCGGTCTACAAGGGTATTGGCTCCTACCAGGAATTCCACCGTGACGGTCCTTCCCAGCTGAGTTCGCAGAAATCCATTCAAATATTGCAGGCTTTCTCCTGAGATAGGCGGCGGCTGGTTGGTAGGCGTCAGCGGCGCCAGAGGATTTGTAGAGGGAGTCTGGCTTTGCATATGCGAGGTGCTTTCCCCTACGTTAGAGCCTGTCATGGGAACGCTTTGTCCCGGTGTGGGCTGAATTTGCGGAAGCGGTGCCGGAATTTTCGGATTTTGAATATTATAGCCGGCGATTTCTTCTAACGTGGGAATTCGGTTGCCTGGGGTAGACGGGGAAGGATTCGTCGGAGTAAAGACCGCCCCTGGTGAGCAATCGCCGCCTGCACAGGACGGAATTCCATAAATGCTGGCTAAATCTAATTGTTCGTTATTCATTAGGTACCTCCTTTATGACTCGGCATATTTTTTCTGTAGGCCGATAAAAACAATGCTGGTTGATTCGGTTATAGGCCACCCCCATTCCGTTCGGGGGAAAATAAGTAGGGCAGGTTTCACTGTAGGGGTTATAGAAAAACAAGCTGTCTCCTACCGCGCTGAAGGTGTTGCCGGCCAAAACCCAGTCCGCGATTTGGTAATGAATTTCCTCCGGGTCCATGTTCCACACGTTCTGAGAGTTGTATTCCCCTCCCACTGTACTTCGCATACATACGAACTGACCGGGCTGCTCGATTATTTTTCGAATGTCTCCTCCCTGGCTTACCCGAAAAAATTCTCCGTAGGGGACATCAGCCCGGTTTCTCACCACTGAGGCTACCGCCGCCATTCCATCGTCGCCTTCTCCGCCCGCCTCGCATTTTATCAATCTCGCCAAAAGTTCTCTGGTTGTATAAGGCAAATAATCACCGCCTTTGATTTGTTCTTATTTATACTATGTTTTCCCTTGACATTTTGCGCCTTTTTCTTTAGAATAAAAGAACTTGGTGATGATATGCAGACCTCTCAACGGCCTTGGAACAGGTTGTTCCAAGAATAGTTAGCTTACCATTTAAAAATCACTATTTGGAGATGTACCCAAGTGGCTGAAGGGTCCGCACTCGAAATGGTCGACCAGACTGTTCGTTTTGTCCACCCGAAAATCCAGCAGTCATGCGGGTTTGTCTCAGTTCAAAAAAAAGTGAATATTTTGCTGTTCTGCCCTGTTGTTCTGTCCTCAGTATTTTTCAGAATTTCAGGCTTAACATATGGAGAGTTGTCCGAGTGGTCGAAGGTGCAGCACTCGAAATGTCGTGTTCACAAAATGTACCTAGGGTTCGAATCCCTAACTCTCCGCCAAAAAGTCCAGTAACCATGCGGGTTTGCTGGACTTTTCTTTTTTTCTCCAAGTGGTTTGTGCCCAACATTTTTGCAGGACAGAACAGCCAAACCCAGATGTTTTTTTACCTTGCGCCCGCCTCATCGTCAGATTTTTCTATCTCATCTCCACTTACTCTGAAAACCTTCAGCGTCCGGCAAAAAACATTCCGCTCACCATGGCCTGTGCGGAGGATATCTTTGACGAATAATCCAAATGCGCATAGATGTTTGCGGTTGTACTGAAATCCGAGTGTCCCAACCAGTCCTGGATCTGTTTTAGAGGAACGCCATTAGCCAGCAATAGGCTGGCACAGCTGTGGCGAAGATCGTGGAAACGCATCTTTTTCATTCCGTTCCTTTGAATAAAAGCGGGAAATTGTGTGGTCAGATAGTCGGGTTTCAGAAGATCTCCCCATTTCATCCACAAATACAAAGCCGTCGTATTCGTAGTTGTAGCAGTTGCCGCAGACCTTTTTATTCAATGTCTGCGCTTCTTTCACCTTTTGGAAATACTCTTTGAAACTGCCCACGAGGGGAAGTGTGCGCATACTGAATTTTGTTTTAGCCGACTCCTGTTCGATCATCTGGGTTTTTCCCATCAAGCTGAATAGAAGTGACCGTTCGTTTCACAGTCAGCGTTCCCCGTTCGAAGTCGATAGCGTCCCATTTCAGTCCGCATACTTCTCCGCGCCGCAGGCCGTAAAAAGGCGGCAACCAAAACCGGTAGTTCCAGCTTAGTACCCTTGATTACCTCAAAAAGATGTTGAAGCTCCGCCGCATCCAAAAACACCGGCTGAAAATCGTTCTTCTTTGGTCGATCTACTTTCAACGCTACATTCTGTGATACCAGATCGGTTTTCAAGGCGTATTTGAGCGCCTGATGGATCACGGCGTGATAGTGAATAACGGAATTCGGCTTGACGGTTTTCAGTTTTTCCGTATAGAACTGCTGAATGTGCCGGGGCTCCAACCCCCGCAAGGTACAGCCTTTCTTGCGAAAATATGGCTCAATACTGCTTTTGACCATGCCCTCATAGGAAGCATAGGTTGCGATTTTCACCCGGACTTTCACAATATCCAACCATTGCAGCAGATAATCCGCAAAAGGCATATCCGAGTTTAGTTCCTCCAGTTCCGTGGGCGGCTCATAGGTACTGCGAATGCGGGCAAGCTCCGCTTCGGCCCTTTTCTTGTTTCCCTTTTGGGGGAGTCCAGTGGATATCCACGGTCTGTGTCGTTTCCCATTGACATCCACATAGATGAGTACCACATAGTAGTACCCCTTTTAATCTCTAAGTGTCCTGACACCATGTTTTTGTTCGCCTCCCTAAGTTTGGGCATACACAGGACAGCTCACACCGACAGAGTCATTTTACTTCGTCGGTGTGGGTTCTGCCACTGTGCAATTTGTCATTTTGCAAACACTTTGGCTCGAATCAACGAGCCTCTCTGTCTCGTTCCCGCTTTCTCTGCCACTGCTCTAAAAGCTTTAAAACCGTGTCATATACTTGCTTGTCCGTGTAGCTTTTGGGAAAATATTTTCGGATATCTTCCCGCTTGAATTTGTACTGTTCCTGCTGGTTCGGTTTCTGCTCTGCCAAGATCTCAAAAATAGTATCACGGCTGAGTGTCCCCTCCTGTGGCAACTTCTTTAACCGTATGCTTTGCGCATGGGAGGGTGTGCAATCATTTTGCTTTATTGCATCCAGCAGTATGAACTGTTCCGAGCGGGAGAGATAGGAAAGTTCCACCGCAGGATTGAAAGCGATTTTGTTTTCATCTACCATAGAGAGTAGTTCGGGAATCAGGTGCGTTAAACGGATATAACGCTGTATTTGATTTCTGCTTTCTCCAGCATCCAAAGCTACCTTTTCATCACTTCTTATTAACCTCGTCCCAAGTTGGGACGAAGATACACCCTGATGTTTTATTGCGTCCAATTTCATCTTATAAGCGAACGCTTTCTCACTGGGCATGGTTTCTCTTTGCAGGTTGGCGTCTACCATTGCGATGACTGCTTCATCGTCGGTCATCTCTCGAATGATGACAGGCATGGTTTCAATGCCCAGCACCTGACACGCCGCCAATCTTCTATGCCCTGAAATCAGCTCATACCCGCCCTCCGGCAAAGGGCGAGCCAGTGCAGGCGTAATAGTTCCGAACTTTTTGATACTCTCGATTAAGTGCTTCATTTCCTCATTGTTTTGGATTTTAAAAGGGTGATCCCTGAACGGATGAAGCTCACAAAGCGGAATGTCTTTCACTCGTTCCAGTTTTGCGTCGTCCCTTTCTTCCTGCGAGGAAAACAGATCGTCCAACGAATAAGTCGGCAAAGTAAAATCGGATTTTCGTTTTGTCATCGCTCATGCCCCCTCTTTCTGTTCTTATTTGGAGCGTCTTTTCCTTGCCGCATCTGCTCCTCGATGCGGATTTTTTCTTTGATTTCTGGATAATCTTTGAGGATTCCCATCGCTGTTTTCTTGTCCTTGCGAAGCTGTGTGATCGCCCCTGTGCAGTCGTTTCGTTTTGCAAGGAGCGTTTGCTTTTCTTCCGGTCGGTGACAGGAATCTATTTGCCGATACAGGACTTTTCGATAATCGATGAGCAGCTTTATTTCGCTTTCAGCGGTTTGGATGAAGTGCTCCACGGAGGATATATCCGTCAGCTTTCGCTTACAGACTAGCCGCACCTGCTCAGAATGCCGATCCAGCTTTCGGTAGGCTTCCCGCATTTCAGGCGACAGCGGTCGGCTCTGTTTCTGCTTTGGAAACACACCCAGCAGATAACAGTAATGCAGGTAGAGCGCCCGCAATCCTGTGATTTTCTTTGCCGATTGAAAATTGCCTTTCATACGGTATTGCCTGGGCTGAATGGTCGTTCCATACGGCTTTTTAGCGGTAAATGCACAATAGTAACGGTAAGTTTCCTGCCAGTTGTACCGCCCGTTATCGTATATTTTCTGATAGAGTGCATCTCGGTTATATGCTTCACCCAGCCGGTAAAGGCGTGTTGCTTTTTTGCTGTTCACCGAACGAATGGTGGCGTATTTGTGGTAGGGATTCCATTCCACCACATAGCCGAGTTTCTTCATCACATAGCGAAAAAGCTTTCTCATTGGTGCTCATTGTTAGTGCCTTTTCGATCGCTTCCCGCATCAGGTTATACCGTGTCGGTTCGCCGTTTTTCTCGGCAAAATACAGCTTGCGTGGGGTTTTTCCTTTTGGGTTTTGAATGACTGTCAGTCCGTGCTCCCGACAAAGCGCATCGGATAAACTGCGTAGTTTCCAGTACGCT
>VOFI01000419.1_pt1 | contig 104001 bp, 137 predicted proteins | sample 5384131 | NCBI WGS metagenome assembly VOFI01 (sample SAMN12384728, study PRJNA508395) | human gut metagenome | isolation source: healthy gut H | host: Homo sapiens
GCTCATGCTGGCAGGAGTTGTGACTATACCTATCATCGCATTTTTCCTTGTTGGAGCAGGAAACGTTATGGACAACATCACTGCAAGCGGTGTTGAGGCACAACAAGTCTGAGAATGTTTTCATCGAGATGATACAGAAGGTATTCAACTCCGATAATCCTGCTTCGCCCTCTGTTATCTCGACTTTGCACTCCACGTATAAATTCATTTCTTTCTGTCTTATGCAGATAAAAGCAGGCGAGCCGTCTGCCTCAAAGATCGTATGCTCGTTTGGCGTAAGCTCAAAGCGTTTTTTATCGAGCTTATAAAGGTTCATATCGGGGTTTTGCATAAAGCACCACTCACGTCCGACTTTGGTATTCTCGAAAGTGTATTCTTTCCAAAACTCCTGCCTGATATCCCCGAGTCTGTCGGTTTCAACTTCCTTGCGAGTTGTGCCATTATCGCCCATTGTGAACCAGCCGTTCTCGTCGAAAGTCACTGGCTGCCTGTAATGTGGTGCATCACCCACATATTTATCATTCTGAACGCAAGGTGGACGCACCAGAAGTTGCCGTTTTCGTCCTCCACAAGGTCACCATGACCGCACCCTTGTATCTCGTATCCACCAAGATTTCTGTTTGTTAGAACTGGGTTGTGAGGATAATTCTCAAAAGGACCATAAGGGGTCTTACCTTTGGCATAGACTATCATATGACCGTATTCCGTGCCGCCCTCAGCCGCCATAAGATAGTATTCGCCCTTTATTTTGTAGAGGTGCGGGCTTTCAAGGAAACGTCCGCCTGCACCTGTCCATATGGTCTTGCTTGGCGTGAGCTTTTTGCCTGTTTCGATATCTATTTCGCACTGTGTAACGCCATGGTTGCCCTCATCGTCTTCACCATTGGACATAAAGTAGGCTTTGCCGTTCTCAAAATACAGTGACGGGTCGATACCGCCCTGCTGAACATAAACAGGCTCAGACCATTCACCGTGGATATCGTCAGTATAGACATAGAAGTTTCCGCCATTTGTGACGTTAGTCGTTACCATGTAAAATCTGCCGTTATTGTATCTAATAGTTGGGGCATAGATGCCGCCCCAAGAGCCTGCGCCCTCCAATGGGAGCTGACTTTTTCTTGTGAGAACATGACCTATCTGCGTCCAGTTCACAAGGTCGTCGCTTTCATATAGAGGAACGCCCGGAAAAAACTGAAAAGAGCTGCAAACAAGATAATATTTGCCCTCAGCCTTACAGATGCTAGGGTCAGGATAAAAGCCTGATATGACCGGATTTATGTACTTCATATTGTGACCTCCGTTTTTTTATTTTACAGCCATTATAATCTATTTCATATGGTTTTTCAATATCTTCTCGTGCAGGATCGGTGAATTTTTGTGCAAATGAAAAACAAATTTCAGTTTACGATCTTTGCGTTGGGGTAAAGCGATCAATTGATACGGATATCTAAGTGGGATAGTAGCTTTGACAGGCGAACGATGTTCGCCCCTACAGTTTTTTGCGGGGATATATGTTAATTTAAACGTTTTTGATAGCGTGTTAAGTATAAAAGTTACAAATTGTAATTTTTGTTCCGACATTTGTTCGTATGGCATATAACAGTCTATATTTTAGGGATATATCTTAATATAGAACTTGTGTTCCCTGTGAAAACAAACAAATATTTTAGTCATTTCGGCAAAAAACGATAAAATCTGTTGCCAAATTGTAACCTTTATGATATTATGAAGTTGATATACGAAAACGTATAAGATAATTCTGTCAGTTAGGGGGCGTTTGGAATGGAAAAGGGGCTGAAAAAAGTTTTTTCGGCTATGGGCGCAGTATTTTGTGCTGTTATGATGATCATGCTTTGTCAGGTGACAAATGCGGTGAGCTACAGCGAACAGACCGTCACTGTGGACTATGATTATCAGGTCATAGACTCTTTTGAGGGCGTTGACGCTAAATACGTTCTCGGCTATTCCGACACCGGTTATTACTGCTGTGCAGGATATGTTTCACGTTTTTATGAAGAAAAGTTTGGCGTTACAGTATACAACATAAACATGGTGGACGACAAGCCTAGCGTGTACTGCTACGGCAAAAGGGCGGAGCTTCGTGAAGTGAAAACTCCGCAGGCCGGGGACATAATGCAGGACAAGGATTACTCTCATGTCGCCATTGTAAAGGACTGTCAGGGAACGACGGCTACTCTTATCGAGCAGAACTACAAATGGACTTGGAACGACACTGTTTACACTGTGAAAAACAGAAAGGTACTTACTAACAATCACTATTTCTACAGACTTTACATAAACGGCGTTGCGCAAAGCCTTGACATCGACACAACAAGACCTGTTATCGCAAACGCAGGCTGTGAGAACATCACGGGAAAAGGCTACACTGTTAAAGCGGATATTTCTGACAACAGGGCTGTGGCTTCGGTAAAGGTATCCACTTATTTTGAGGGCAACAAGGCAAAGACTATAAGCCGTGTTTACACATCGGCGGTGACTCGCTTTCACACTCAGTAAAGGTAACTGACCTTGGGGGCAAGGACGGATATTATATTACAACCATAACGGCTACTGACGAGCCGGGAACAGCTCTGAGCAGGTCATAAAGACTTATGTTGACACAACTGCGCCGACCATATCGGGGGCAAAGGTGGAGAACATCACAGCAAAGGGCTTTGATGTTTCTTGCAATGTGAGCGACAAGAGCGGAGTTTCAAAGGTGGTCTTCCCTGCTTACCCTACAAAAAATGGTGAAAGTGCAAAGAAATACGCAGGCGGAAAGCTTTCGGGTGGCAAGGCTTCGGCTTATGTTTCTGCTGAGGACTATTCAGTAAAAAGCGGTGAATTTACCGTTAAGATAACGGCTTATGACAAATACGGAAACAGCTCAACAAAAACTATAAAGGCTAGCATAAAGCCTGCGGCTTCGGTAACATTGGATAAGGCTTCACTGACTCTTGACAAGGGCAAAAGCAGTGTTATTTCTGCAAAAATGGTGGCGGAAGCGGTCTGACGGACTTTGTTTCCTGGAAGTCTTCTAACAGCAAAATTGCTTCTGTGTCAGACGGAAAGGTCACTGCAAAAGGGGTTGGCAGAGCAACTATCACGGCATACACAACAGGAGGAAAAAATGTTAAATGTACCGTCACTGTAAAGGGTAAGATCAGTGACAGCAGTATTTCGGCTATAAAGACGCAAAGCTACACAGGAAAGGCGGTTTCTCCTGCGCCTGCAGTGACATATGGTGGCAAAAAGCTTGTAAAGAACACTGACTACACTGTGAGCTACTCAAAGAACACAGCCATAGGTCAGGCAAGCGTAAAAATAACAGGCAAGGGTTTATACAAAGGCACAAAAACTATGAACTTCAACATTCGTCCTGCCACAGTGACGAAGCTAAAAGTTTCTTCCACCGGTGAAAAGAGCGTCAAGCTTTCTTGGAAAAAAGGTTACAGGTGCTGACAGCTACGCTATATACAGATATGACAACACAAGCAAGAAATGGAAACTGTAAAGGCTGTGAGCTTCACTGACAGCGGACTTGCTCGTGCAAAGGGGTACAGCTACAAGGTAAAGGCTGTGAAAAAATCTGGCGGAAAAGAATACATTTCGGCTAGCTACTCAAAGGCTGTAGAGGCTGTCACAAAGCCTGCAAAGGCTTCATGCACGGCTAAATCAGCAGGCAGCGGCAGCATTGAGGTATCATGGAAAGCTGTTGGGGGTGCAAGCGGATATGAGATATACTCTTCTTCAAATGGCAGTGATTATGTGAAGTCGGCAAAGGTGGGTGGCTCTAAAAAAAGAGTGCTATCGTATCAGGATTTGAGCCTTACTCACTTAGAATGGTAAAGATAAGGGCTTACAAAACTGTGAACGGAAAGACTTCTTACGGGGCTTTTTCGCAGGCGGTTATGGTTATTGTTAGGTAGGCTGGATACAGAAACATATGATATAAAATAAGCAAGCGATAGGTGATATGCGGGCGACCAAAGGTCGCGATATATGGCGAAATTACACAAGTTTTTTGCGATCTTACAAATGGTAACGTTCCGAAATCGGGACGTCGAGGGCGCCGTCCCCTACAATGCTTGAACTATCGGTCGCCACTAAGATACATGACTGGTACGCTACACAATTGAGGTAAACCAAACGAGCGAACAATGTTCGCCCCTACATTTTTTATTTTTATTGCTACACAAAAAAAGGACAGCACTTTGGAAAAAAATGCTGTCCTTTTTCTATATTCATATAGGTCTATCTTTCCATTTTCCAGAACTCTACAGAGTATGGCTTAAGCTCGCTGCCGCCACCAAAATCATGGATAGTGCCTGTGAGAAGCTCCTCTGCCTGACCGCAGCCTGCATCAAAGTGAGCTGTGAAAGGCTGATCGTCAGCGTTTATTGCAACAAGGACACGCTCACCCTCGAACTCACGCTCGATTATACACTGCTTATTGGTAAGAACAGGTATTTTGATAGAGCCATAGCAGAGAGCCTTGCTGTTTTTATGTGCCTCTGCCATTTTTGAGATAAGCTCTGTAAGGTCGTTCCACTCAGGCTTTTCAAAGCTTACACGGAGCGCAGGATCGCCCTCGCTCTTGTTTGCCTTTGTTCCCCACTCAGAGCCGTAATATACACATGGGATACCAGGCATACCAAAGAGCATTCCATAGATAAGTGGCAAATGACGCTCATTTGTGAGCTGGCTTGCTATTCTTGATACGTCATGGTTATCAACAAAGCACAGCAGGTGCATTCCTCTGTATCTGCACCAGTTCTCAGGTCCGAACTGATTTTTCAGAGAGTGGCATATCTCGAACATATTCATGCAATTGAAGCTTGAATAAAGTCCCTTATAGCACTCGTAGTTCGTGCAGGAATGGAGCATTTCAGGATTTACCCACTGAGCATAATCACCATGTAGAAGCTCGCCGATAAGAACGAAATCCTGCTTGAGCCAATCGCAATGCTGTCTGAGGCGCTTCAAGAAGTTCTTATCAAGGCAATATGCAACGTCAAGGCGGAGTCCGTCTATATCAAACTCCTTGACCCAATTTGTTATGCATTCCAAGATATGATCCACTACCTGCGGATTGTTAAGGTTTAGCTTAACAAGGTCAAAGTGACCCTCCCAGCCCTCATACCAAAGTCCGTCGTTATAGTTGCTGTTGCCACCGAAATTGATATGGAACCAATCTTTATATGGTGAGTTCTCACGGTTTTTCAGAACGTCCTGAAAAGCCCAGAAGCCTCTGCCGACGTGATTGAAAACGCCGTCCAAAACTACCTTTATGCCGTTTTCGTGAAGCTCTTTGCAGACCTTTGCAAAGTCCTCATTTGTGCCAAGGCGGCAATCTATCTTGCGGTAATCTCTGGTCTTTCGTATGCCCACATAATATTATCTTCCTTTCTGATACTAATAGAAAATGTTGTTCGCAGATGAAATATGATTTGCTGAGAAAAAAAACGGGCGAAAGCTGTTCGCCCCTACAGGGTAACGTTACGTTATTTGTACACCAATTTTTTTCAACTCATTCATATTTTATTGGTTATCTGCGAAACTATAGTTAAACTATACAAAATACAGCATTACTATTATATCAAACTTTGGCATATTTCTCAATACTCATTTTTCATTAATATAATCCACACTTTTGTGCATTTTGTACAACTATTGACAAATCAATCGTGAAATGATATTATATTTATAACAAATGTCAAGGGTTGATTTTTGGTAAAGGCAGGGATAAAAATATGAAGAAGATACTTGTGCTTTTCACAGGCGGAACTATCGGGAGCATTACTACTGACGGCATAATAGATGTTGAGCGTGAGGGAAAATACGCTGTTGTAGAGGCTTACAAGAGTGCATACGGCGATGATGTGGAATTTGAATGTCGACAGGTACTTAATATACTCAGCGAAAACATGGGGTTTTCGGGGTGGGAGAAAATGATACACGAGATAAACAGCATTGACACGGCTTTATACTCGGGAGTGATACTCACCCACGGAAGCGACACCCTTGCTTACACTTCTGCTCTGCTTGGAATGTATTTCAGGCATTTTGATATACCCCTTTTTATTATCGCAAGCAACAAGCCCATTGGCGAGAAAGGTTCAAACGGGCTTTTCAACTTCACCTCGGCGGTGGGGCTTATAAAAGAGGGGAAATACAAGGGCGTTTTCACGCTGTACGAGAGGGTCATGCTTCCTACTAGGGTGATACCTGCAGACACCTGTCGGGACAGGTTTGGGGTATATGGTTATGACGGTTTCAACGACTTTTCTGTTCTCAGCGGAGTGAGCGAGAATATGCTGTCACGCCCTAGGGAACGGATTTTCCATAATGATGTCAAATTTGGGAAGCGTGTTCTTTTATAGAGGGTTATCCTGCAATGGACTTTGGGTGCTTTGTGCCAAACGAGGACACGGCGGCGGTGCTTTACTCACCTTATCACAGTGCGACGGCTTGCACTGACGTTTCAGAAGGAAAAAGCTATGCACTGACGGAATTTATCAAGCGGTGCATAACAAAGAACATCATGGTGTATATTTGCGGTCTGAAAAGAAAAGTGCCTATATACTCCACTGTGGCGGAGATAATAAAGGCAGGCAGCATACCAATATACACCACCTCAGCGGTGGCGGCTTATATAAAGCTTCTGCTTGCTTACAATCAGGAGGAAATGCCTGTGAAAGAGGTCATAGGGAAAGACCTTTTCTTTGAGGAGGTAAAATTCTCATAAACATTGTTTCAGTTATTGACAAAATGCTGAGCTTGTGATAAAATCAAAGTATATTAAAATAGTATATTTAGAAAAAGTGCAACGGAGGTAATAAAAATGGCAGACACAAAAATTTCAGACTCAGTTATTTATATTGGCGCAGACGATCATGACATTGACCTTTTGAGAGCCAATATGTTGTGCCAAACGGCATTTCGTACAACTCTTATGTTATCATTGACGAGAAGATAGCGGTAATGGACACTGCTGACCCTAGGGTAACGGACATTTGGTTTGACAATCTTGAAAAGGCTTTGGGCGGCAGAAAGCCTGATTATCTTGTTGTTCAGCACATGGAGCCTGACCATGCAGGAAACATCAAAAAGCTTGCGGAGAAATATCCTGAAATGAAGATAGTGGGAAACGCAAAGACGTTCCCTATGATGAAGCAGTTTTTCACCATTGACGGACTTGACGATAGGTCTGTTGTGGTAAAAGAGGGGGACACGCTTTCTCTTGGAAACCACACGCTTCAGTTCGTAATGGCGCCTATGGTACACTGGTACCTGAGGTAATGGTGACATACGAGCAGAGCGAAAAGCTTTTGTTCTCGGCTGACGGTTTCGGAAAGTTCGGTGCACTTGATGTTGAGGAGGACTGGGCTTGCGAGGCTAGAAGATACTATTTCAACATTGTGGGCAAATATGGTGCACAGGTACAGGCGCTTCTTAAAAAGGCGGCTGCCCTTGACATAAAGATGATACTTCCTTTACATGGTCCTATACTCAAAGAAGATCTTGGTTACTATCTTGGACTTTACAACACATGGTCAAGCTATCAGCCTGAGAGCAAGGGCGTATTCGTTGCATATGCTTCAATACACGGAAACACTGCAAAGGCGGCTGAAAAGCTTGGTGAGATGCTGAAAGAAAAGGGTGCTGAGAAGGTAGTTATCAGCGATCTTTCAAGAAGCGACATGGCAGAAAATATTGAGGACGCTTTCAGATATGACAGAATCGTACTTATGGCAAGCAGTTATGACGGTGGTGTGTTCCCTGTTATGGAGGACTTCCTTATGCACCTGAAGTCAAAGAACTATCAGAACAGAAAGATAGGTCTTGTAGAGAACGGTTCATGGGCTCCGACTGCGGCAAGAGTTATGAAGGGCTATGTGGAAAACTTCAAGAATGTTACCATTGCTGAGCCTGTTGTGACTATCCGCTCTACGCTTAATGAGGCTTCGGAAAAGGCTTTGGGCGAGTTGGCTGAGGTCATGGCTAAGGGTGAATAAATTTCGCTCAGTCAGATAAATCAGACACAAAAAAATGCGGGCGGCCAGAGGTCGCCCACACAGATATGAAAAAGGCAGGACGTTTTGTCCTGCCTTTTGTGTTATATCACATTGCCGTCTGTGGTGATTATTCTTACTGCCACGGGGATATTTTTGCCGCTGTCGGTGACTGCTTTTCTTACTGCGTGTTCTATTCCGCCACAGCATGGAACTTCCATTCGGGCTACTGTTATGCTGCGGATATTGTTTCTTTTCACTATCTCGCCAAGCTTTTCGGAGTAGTCTGTGGCGTCAAGCTTCGGACAGCCTATGACGGTTATTTTGCCTGTCATGAAATGACGGAGTTTTTGCTGACGGGGTATCTACCGGGGCTGGCTTTTTAGCAAATGTTTTCATCATTGAGCCTGGACAGCCATGGAAAACAGGCTTGCCAAGACGCTTTTTGTTTTCTTCCACTGCCTTTTCGTCATAGGCGGCAGCTTCTCGCTCAACAAAGGATATGGCGTTCGTTGGGCAGGCTGGAAGACAATCTCAAGGCCGTCGCAATAATCGTCACGCATAAGCTTTGCTTTGCCGTTCACCATGCCTATTGCACCCTCGTGGCAGGCTTTTGCACAAGCACCACAGCCATTGCACTTTTCTTCGTCTATTTGTATTACTCGTCTTATCATATGGTTACCTCCGTATTTTTTATTGATATCTTTCGTTTCGGCATAAAGCTCTTGACTTTATGCTATGATTATAATATAATCTTATCGCAAAGTCTGTTGTAATTACAACAAAAGCATAAAATTATTTCGTAAAAATGAGGAAGATAAAATGGATAATAAATACATCAAGATAATAAAAGGCACTCCCCTTTTCCATGGCATGAGCGACGAGGAGATAGCTCAGTTTCTCAGACCTGACGGCAGTGGCATAAAAAGCTTTCGCAAGGAAAGCTATATTTTTCACGCAGGAGACAAGACCGCTTATTTCGGCATACTTCTGGAGGGCAAGGCACTTATCGAACGTGACGAGCTTTGGGGCGGCAGGAGCATAATCGCTCCTTTAGAGGCAGGACAGCTTTTCGGGGAGGTCTATGCCTGCACAGGCGAACCGCTTGGGGTGAGCGTATGTGCAAAGGAGCAATGCACAGTGCTGTTTTTATCCCCTGAGTCTATTATAAAGGAAAGTTCGACGCTGACGGCTAGGCTTCTAAAGATAACGGCTATGAAAAATCTCAGGCTCAACGAAAAGATACAAGTGATAACCCCCAGGACTATCAGAGAGCGTGTTATGGCTTATCTTTCTTCGCTTGCAAAGAAAAGCGGATCGCACATTGTCACGACAAATTTCGACCGTCAACAGCTTGCAGATTTTCTCTGCGTTGACCGCAGTGCGCTGTCAACAGAGCTTGGAAAAATGCACCGTGAGGGGCTGATAGATCTAAATGGTCGGGAGTTTATACTGCCTGAAAACTGCTCTCGTGGAACGTGATTTGTTAATTTATATGTAAATAATAAGTCATTTAACCATATTCATTTTTTTCCGCTCTTTTTAAAGAAAAAATGCATATTTTATATTGACACAACCTGCTTTGTGTTGTATAATATATATAGTGCCGCCGTGACAGTTCATAATTACTTAAACGTTTATTGTGGAAATGTATTTATTTACAAATAGTCACGGTATTGGGAAATTGATTGAAAGGATTGATTGCTTTGGCAAAGAAGAATGAAAGCATAAGCGACAAGATCGTTCGTTTGTATAAGGAGGGCTACTCCATTCCTGAGATAGCAAAGAAATGGAGATGCCTAAGGATAATGTTCCGAGAATACTTGAAAAGCACTTCCCTGACTATGCAAGCTTTGAACAGCCTGTAAGAGAGGGTGCTGATGAAAACGGCAACGGAAAGAAGAGCGTTTTCAATATGTCTGTAAGCGAACTTTTCGGAAAGAAGAACAAAAAGCAGGAGAATGTTGAGCCTGCAAAGATAACTGTAAATCTGGCTATGGACGATGACGGATTTGTTGATCACAGTGTTGCGGCTATCGCCTCAATGCTTCAGAAAGGCAGAAGCGTAAATGATATCGCAGGATTCTTTAATAAAGATCCTGAGGATATCAAGGCTGTTCAGGGCTGCATGGACGAGCATTTCAAAAGAATGAATACATACAAGGGTCCAAAGGTCGAGCCTGCGTCTGAGCCTAAGGAAGAGCCTGCTCAGAACATAACTGATCCGCTGGCGGCAAGCCTTGCAAGCGGCATTGCAAAGAGAAAGAGCAATATGTATGCAACAGGTATCGAAACACCTGCAAAGGCTGAACCTGCTTCCGCTCCTGTTCCTCCTGAGGACAATAGCGTTCACCTTGTTACTCCTGAGGCTCTCAAAGAGGCTGAGGAAAAAGCTAAGGCAGAGGAAAATGCAAAGGCTGAAGCTGCTGTGGCTGAGGAAGTTCCTACAATGGACGAGGTTGAGATGCCGTCAATCGAGCCTATAAGCCTTGATGACACAATGGTGGTTTCACCTGCCCCTGAGTCTACTATGCCGTCTATAGAAGACGAGATAGCTGAAAAAAAGCTGCGGAAGCTGAAAATACAAATAATAATGAGGAGGGCGAGAATATGGGTATGAGTCCAATGGAAAAAATGCGTATGTTTGCGCAGGAGCAGATCGAGCTGAACAACAAGAAGATCGACGAGCTTAAGGCAAGCATTGCTGAAACTGAGGCAAAGTCTTTGGATCTTGGTAAGCAGGCAAGCGATATCTACGAGGAGATCGTTAAGCTTCAGGAAAAGGCTAAGGCACTCAACGCTGAGAAGGAGCAGGTTGATATTCAGATCAGTCAGGTAAACGCTGAGATCGAAGGCATCAGAAAAGAAAACAACGAATTCAAGAGCTATATGTAATAGCATCTTATTCAAATCATATAAGGCAGGAGGCTTCGGTTTCCTGCCTTTTTTTATTTGCGAGGAATGAAGTGGAAAATAGCACAGATGATAAACGAAAGAAGCAGTACGTCGCATTTCTGCCAAGCAGAAATTGCGCCGCTCCCCCCTACAGGTGGTGGCAGGCTGATGTTTTTTGATTAAAGTCAAACTTTTTACCTGAAAGTATTGAAAAATAACGGCAAATATGGTACAATGCTTTTATAAACCTTGAAAGGATATTTTATATGAGCAATATACTTATTCTGGCATTCCTGTTCTTTGCAGGGTGTCTGATAGGCTGGGGGATAGAAGTTATTTTCAGACGATTTGAGCCTAACAACAAAGCAAGAAAATGGATAAACCCCGGCTTCTTATTGGTCCTTATCTGCCTTTATACGGCTTCGGACTTTGCACCCTTTATCTGCTGGCAGGACTTGAAAAATTTATACACACTGACAACACGGCTTTGCAGAAGTTTATACTTTTTTTTGCTTATGGCTATTGCAATGACAGTGATAGAGCTTATTGCAGGCGAGATATTCATTGTGAAAATGCATGTCAAGCTGTGGGACTACACTGGAAACAAATTCAACTATAAAGGCATAATATGTCCGTTGTATTCGCTCATATGGGCAGCATTGGGCGCGGTCTATTATTTCTTTCATACACCGAAGAGTTCAAACGGCACTCAACTGGCTTGCGAATAATTTGGCGTTCTCGTTCTTTATTGGATTTTTCTATGGTGTTTTTGCTATCGACCTATTCTATTCCCATGAAGCTGGCAGAGAAGATAAAAACGTTTGCGGAAGAGAACGATATGGTCATCAGATACGAAGAGTTCAAACGGCACATCAGGGAAAGTTCAGAGGAGAGAAAAGAGAAATACAGATTTATGGCAAACAGGTGGCGAGCATTTGAGAAAGTATCGTGACAAACAGCGTGAGGAGCTGGACACAGGCTCAATGACTTTATATCAAAAATAAAAGTCGGATACATGAAAATTAACAAAATAACCATTGACAAAACATCAGCATGGTGATATACTGATTTCATATGTAAAAAACGTTGACGAAGACAGTAGGCTTTATGCGAAAATCTCAGCGAGCCGCCGACAGTGAGAGGGCGGTATGATTAGCTTCAGGCTGAATATCACTTCCGAGTTGCAGGCTGAAAATCAGTATGATAAGTAAGCTTCGCCGCTTTTCCTGCGTTAAAGGGAACGCATATGTCAGTATGCTGAAAAGGTGGTTTGCGAATGGCTTTACAGCTTTCGTCCTGTTTCAGGGCGGAAGCCTTTTTTATTGCATTTTATCTTTATGCGTAACTGATCGTTTATTACAAAATCAGAAAGGATTGATCTTCGTGTACAAAAAGGTTGACACCAATCTGAACTTCGTTCAGAGAGAAAAAGAAGTGGAAAAGTTCTGGGACGATAACAATATCTTTGAAAAAAGTATTGACAGCCGTAAAAAAGGGCGAGTCCTATGTTTTCTATGACGGACCTCCAACGGCTAACGGCAAGCCGCATATCGGTCACGTTCTCACTCGTGCTATCAAGGATATGATACCAAGATACCGTGCTATGAAAGGCTATCAGGTACCTCGTAAGGCTGGCTGGGACACACATGGTCTGCCTGTTGAGCTTGAAGTAGAGAAAATGCTTGGTCTTGACGGCAAGGAGCAGATCGAGGAATACGGTCTTGAGCCGTTTATCAAGAAGTGTAAAGAATCTGTATGGAAATACAAGGGTATGTGGGAGGACTTCTCAGGCACTGTTGGCTTCTGGGCTGACATGGAACACCCTTATGTTACCTATGACAACAACTTTATAGAGTCTGAATGGTGGGCTTTGAAGCAGATATATGAAAAGGGCTTGCTTTACAAGGGCTTCAAGATAGTTCCTTACTGCCCGCGCTGCGGTACCCCGCTTTCTTCTCACGAAGTAGCGCAGGGATACAAGACAGTTAAAGAGCGTTCTGATCGTTCGTTTCAAGCTTGTTGGCAAGGACGAATACTTTCTTGCATGGACGACAACTCCTTGGACGCTCCCTTCAAACGTTGCCCTTTGCGTAAACCCTGATGAAACTTACTGCAAGGTAGAAGCCGCTGACGGCTACACTTATATTCTTGCCGAAGCGCTTCTTGACAATGTTCTCGGCAAGCTTGCAACTGAGGACAAGCCTGCATACAAGGTACTTGAAACTTACAAGGGCAAGGATCTTGAATATATTGAATACGAGCCGCTTTATGAGTGCGCAGGCGAAAGCGCAAAGAAGCAGGGCAAAAAGGGTCACTTTGTTACCTGTGACAGCTATGTAACTATGTCAGACGGTACAGGTATCGTTCATATTGCGCCTGCTTTCGGTGAGGACGACTCTAAGGTCGGAAAGAAGTATGATCTGCCTTTCGTTCAGTTCGTTGACGGCAAGGGCGACATGACTGCTGAAACTCCATATGCCGGAATGTTCGTAAAGGACGCTGACCCTGAGGTACTCAAAGACCTTGACAAGTCAGGCAAGCTTTTTGCCGCTCCTAAGTTCGAGCATGATTATCCGCACTGCTGGAGATGCGGTTCACCTCTTATCTACTATGCAAGAGATACTTGGTTCATCAAGATGACTGACGTTAAGGACAGACTTATCGCTAATAATGACACTATCAACTGGATACCTGAGAGCATTGGTAAGGGACGTTTCGGCGACTGGCTGAAAAACGTTCAGGACTGGGGCATTTCAAGAAACAGATACTGGGGCACGCCGCTGAACATTTGGGAATGTGAATGCGGTCACAGACATTCTATCGGTTCTATCGAAGAGCTGAAGTCAATGTCAGACAACTGCCCTGACGATATCGAGCTGCACAGACCATACATCGACGCTGTAACTATCAAGTGCCCTGAGTGTGGAAAGCAGATGCACCGTGTATCAGAGGTAATAGACTGCTGGTTCGACTCAGGCTCGATGCCTTTTGCACAGCACCACTATCCATTTGAGAACAAGGAGCTTTTCGAGTCACAGTTCCCTGCTGACTTCATTTCAGAAGCTGTTGACCAGACAAGAGGTTGGTTCTATTCACTCCTTGCTATCTCAACGCTTATTTTTGACAAGGCTCCATACAAGAACGTTATCGTGCTTGGTCTTGTTCAGGACGAGAACGGTCAGAAGATGTCAAAGTCAAAGGGCAACGCTGTTGACCCATTCGAGGCACTTGCTAAATACGGTGCAGACGCTATCAGGTGGTATTTCTACACAAACTCTGCTCCATGGCTTCCTAATAAGTTCCATGACAAGGGCGTAACAGAGGGTCAGAGAAAGTTCATGGGCACGCTTTGGAACACATATGCGTTCTATGTGCTTTATGCTGAGATAGACCAATTCGACCCTACAAAGCATGAGATAGAATATGACAAGCTTTCTGTAATGGACAAGTGGCTGCTTTCAAAGATGAACTCTATGATAAAGGCTGCTGACGACAACCTAACAACTACAGGATACCTGAGGCTGCAAAGGCTATGCAGGAGTTTGTTGATGATCTTTCCAACTGGTATGTAAGAAGAGGCAGAGAGAGATACTGGGCACAGGGTATGTCACAGGACAAGATAAACGCTTACATGACTCTTTACACTGCTATCGTTACGCTCTGCAAGTGTGCAGCACCTATGGTACCGTTCATCACTGAGGAGATCTATCAGAATCTTGTTAGAAGCGTTGACAAGGACGCTCCTGAGAGTATCCACCTTTGCGATTATCCTGTTTGCGACGAGAACATGATAGACGAAAAGCTTGAAGCTGACATGGAGGAAGTTCTGGAGATAGTTGTTCTGGGACGTTCTGCAAGAAACGGCGCAAGCCTTAAAAACCGTCAGCCTTTGAGCGTGATGTACGTTGCAGCAGACCACCCACTTGACAGCTACTATATCGACATCATCAGAGATGAGCTTAATCTTAAGGACGTTCAGTTCTCAAATGATGTATCTGCATATATTGATTATAAGTTCAAGCCACAGCTCAAGACACTTGGTCCAAAGTACGGCAAGCAGCTTGGTGAGATAAGAACACAGCTTTCACAGCTTGACGGACACAAGGCTATGGGTGAACTGAACGAAACTGGCAGCCTGAAACTCACGCTTTCAAGCGGTGAGATAGCACTTGACAAGGATGATGTTCTCATCGAGTCTGAGCAGAAGGAAGGCTTCTACACCCTTTCTGAAAACGGTGTTACTGTAGCTATCAGCACTGTTCTCACTCCTGAGCTTATTGAAGAGGGCTTTGTAAGAGAAGTTATCAGCAAGGTTCAGACAATGAGAAAGGATTCGGGCTTTGAGGTAATGGATCACATCACTGTTTCTGTAAGCGGCAGCGAAAAGGTTATGGCTGTTGTTGACAAGAACAGAGAGGCTATTTCTCATGACGTTCTTGCAGACGATATCGTTCTTGGCGAAAATGTCGGCAACGAAAAGGATTGGGACATCAACGGCGAAAAGGTTTCTATCGGCGTAAAGAAGAACTAATTCTGAGATATAAAAAATCAAGCAGGACAGCTTTCGGGCTATCCTGCTTTTTTTGTTTTGGGTTATAAGCCATGCACAGCTCCCCTCTACACAAAACACAAAAAAATGGCGAGGTGAAAGACCTCGCCATTGATTTTTTTTATATTACTTTCTTGCTTCCAGAGCGGAGATAGATTCCATTATCTTTGACATCTTCTCCTCTGCCTTTGCAAGCTTTGCCTTTTCGGCTTCGATAAGCTGTTCAGGGGCTTTTGCAAGGAAGCCCTGATTGCTGAGCTTCTTGCTAAGGAAGTCTATATCCTTCTGTGCATTCTTTCTGTCCTTATCAAGACGTGCAAGCTCCTTGTCAACGTCTATGATATCCGCAAGCGGAATGAAAAATCTTGCACTGTCTGTAACAGCGGCGGCGCAATCCTTTTCCTCGCACTTATCTGTAATGATGACCTCAGATGCAGAAGCAAGTCTTTCAAAGAACATTACGCCCTGTGAGAATACTTCTGGCTGTGCAGTTTCAATATAAAGCTTTGCCTTTACAGACGGCGGAACGTTCATTTCACCACGGCAGTTTCTTATGCTCTTTATGCCTGCGATTATCTTCTCAAATGTTGCTTCTTCATCGGCAAATTCAAGCTTTTCGTCATATACAGGATAATCCTGAACCATGATAGCTGTGCCGTCATTTACGAGAGCCTGCCAGATCTCCTCGGTGATATAAGGCATGAATGGGTGGAGCATTTTCAGCATTCCTTTCATTACCCACACGAGAACAGCCTGTGCGGTAGCCTCTGTTTCACCGCCTGCTGCTATTCTTGGCTTTGTAAGTTCGATATACCAATCGCAATAGATATCCCAGATAAAGTCATAAAGCTTTGAAACTGCTACGCCAAGCTCGAACTTATCAAGATTATCGTTTACTTCCTTTGCAAGAGTATTGAACTTTGATATTACCCACTTATCCTCAACATTGGTTTTCAGGGAGCTTATCAGCCTTGAAATCGTCAGGAAGATTCATCATGATGAATCTTGCGGCGTTCCAAATCTTATTTGCAAAGTTTCTTGAGGATTTTACCTTATCCTCGATAAATCTCATATCGTTTCCAGGTGCGTTGCCTGTTGCGAGCATAAATCTCAGGGCGTCTGCGCCGTACTGGTCGATGATAACCAGCGGGTCGATACCGTTGCCAAGAGATTTTGACATCTTTCTGCCCTGTGAATCTCTAACAAGACCATGGATAAGAACAGTATCAAAAGGCTTCTGCTTCATGTTCTCCATGCCTGCAACTATCATTCTGGATACCCAGAATGGAATGATATCATAGCCTGTTACGAGAGTGTTTGTTGGATAGAAATACTCAAGCTCCTCTGTCTTGTCAGGCCAGCCGAGAGTTGAGAACGGCCACAGTGCTGATGAGAACCATGTATCGAGGGTATCAGGGTCCTGACGCATTTCCTTGCCGCACTTAGGACAGCAAGCATGGTCTTCCTTTGTTACCACAGTTTCACCGCAATCGTCGCAATAAAATGCCGGTATCTGATGACCCCACCAAAGCTGAGGTGAGATACACCAATCTCTGATATCGTTCATCCAGTTAAGGTAGTTCTTCTCAAATCTTTCAGGAACAAACTTGATAGAGCCGTCCTCAACAGCCTTTATTGCAGGCTTTGCAAGCTCGTCCATTTTAACGAACCACTGGAGTGATACTCTTGGCTCGACTGTTGTTCCGCAACGGTAGCAAGTACCTACATTATGCTCATGGTCTTCAACATAAGCAAGGAAGCCGCCCTTTTCGAGATCCTCGACTATCTTCTTTCTTGCCTCGTATCTGTCCATACCTGCATACTCAGGATAATCGTCAACTATCTTTGCGTCCTCAGTAAGAACGTTGATAACAGGCAGGTTATGCCTTTTACCGACTTCAAAGTCGTTAGGGTCATGGGCAGGAGTTATCTTTACGACGCGTACCAAACTCCATATCAACATAGCTGTCGGCAACAACAGGTATCTCTCTGCCAACAAGCGGCAGTGTGAGTGTCTTGCCTACGATATCCTTATATCTTTCGTCCTTTGGATTTACTGCAACAGCTGTATCGCCGAGAAGTGTTTCAGGACGTGTTGTTGCAAGCTCTACATATCCGCTTCCGTCTGTGAGAGGATATTTCAGATGCCAGAAGTGACCGGCCTGATCTTCATACTCAACCTCTGCGTTTGAGATAGATGTACGGCAATGCGGGCACCAGTTTATTATTCTTTCGCCTCTATAGATAAGTCCCTTATTATAGTAGTTTATGAAAACTTCCTTTACAGCCTTTGAACAGCCCTCATCCATTGTGAAACGCTCTCTGTCCCAATCGCAGGAAGAGCCGAGCTTTTTAAGCTGCTCAACTATTCTGCCGCCGTATTTCTTTTTCCAATCCCATGCTCTTTCAAGGAAACCGTCCCTGCCGATATCGTCCTTCCTCTTTACGCATAGCTTCAACTATCTTTGCTTCTGTTGCGATAGAAGCGTGATCTGTGCCAGGTATCCACTCTGCGGCATATCCGCTCATTCTCTTCCAGCGGATAAGTATATCCTGCAAAGTTTCATCAAGGGCATGACCCATATGGAGCTGTCCTGTGATGTTCGGTGGTGGGATAACTATACAGTATGGCTCTTTCTTGGAATCAGGCTCAGCGTGGAAAAATCCGCCGTCAAGCCAATATTTGTAGATCTTATCTTCTACCTTATTAGGCTCATAAAGCTTTGAAAGCTCTTTTTTTCATTATAAAACAATTCCTTTCACAAATATTTTTCTATCACAGTATCGTGGCAAGACCAAGAGGTATTGCCTTTTTGCCGTCAGACTCGTGTCTTAGGCTGTCTGCGAAACGGAACTGTGAATTTCATTTGAAAGCTGAATTTGAGATCACACATTATATTCTTTCCTTTCCGCATGATATGGCATTACTGCACCTATTATAATATTATCTCACTTTTGCACCGAATTGTCAAGGGCTGATGACGGTATGGAACGAAAAAAAAAAGCAGAACAGCTTGAAACTGCTCTGCTGAGAGTGTTGAAAAAGACTCAAACAAGCGGGACGTCGAGGGCGCCGTCCCCTACAATTTGCATAAAAACGAATTTACGCTTACAGCTTGAAATGAACGGGCATACCGTTTTTCATTGCTATTTTTACCTCGCCTTGGATAAGTGGCAGGAAGTATCTTACGGCTTCGGATTTACGTCATTGCCGTCCTCGCTTAACCACTGGGCAGGGAAGAATTTTTCCTTATTTGCAGCATCATGGGCGTCAACGCTGTCAACGGTCACAACATAAGGCACGTCGCTGATACGCTTGAATATCATCATTTTACCTGTTTTCCCTGCAAGAGCCGCTTTTACGCCTGCTGAGCCTATTTCCTCGGCTTCGTCTATATCCGTCTTTGAGCAGATATGAGAAGAACATCTCTGCATAACGTTAAGTTCAATAGAACGGACTTTACAGCCGATATTCTCTTTAACGAGCTGTTCAAGTGTCTTTCCTATGCCAGAGAGATACTCGTGACCGAAATTATCCACAACTCTCGGCTTATTTTCCTCGCCCTTAAGCTTTACGCCCTCGGAAACTGCGATGATAACGGCTTTGTGCTTTGCCATTTGATTTCTTATGTCCTCGAGGAACTTTTCGGCGGTAAAGTTATTTTCAGGGAGATAGATAAGGTGAGGGGCTATCTCGTCATTTGCTCTGAGTACGCAGGTGGAAGCTGTGAGCCAGCCAGCGTGTCTGCCCATTATCTCAACGATAGTGACGGACTCGATAGAATAAACCGAGCTGTCACGGATTATCTCCTGAACCGTTGCGGCAACATACTTTGCGGCAGAGCCGAAGCCTGGTGTATGGTCTGTTACAGGCAGATCGTTATCTATAGTCTTTGGTATGCCTATAACTCTTATCTTTGAATTTCTTGCCGCAAGATAATCGGAAAGCTTTGCCACGGTATCCATAGAATCGTTTCCTCCGATATAAAAGAAAGCTTCTATCCTATGCTTTTCAAGGCAGTTCAAGATACGCTCATATGTTTCACCGCCCTCCTCAACATCAGGAAGTTTATAACGGCATGAGCCGAGAACTGTTGACGGTGTCTGTCTTAGAAGCTCCATATCCTCGTTTGTTTTTATAACAAGCTTAAGATCTATGAGCTGGTCGTTTATGATACCCTCGATACCATTGAGCGAGCCGAAAACGGCGTCTATCTGTGGTGTTTTCACAGCCTGTTTGAAAACTCCCACCAATGAAGCGTTGATAGCGCAGGTAGGTCCTCCTGATTGTGCAACGGCAATATTCATTATCATCAATCTCCTTACAGCTTACTGAGAATATTAAAATTCTCATATTTGTTATTATTATAGCATATTATATATACAAATAAAAGGGTTATGAAAATTTATTAACATATTTTTTCCCTTTGTAACAAAACAAGCCTTCAATAAAACGTTATATCTATCCACTTTGATAATTTTCACATCTATTACATAAAAACGCCTCCCGATTTACACCATATTGTTATAAAGTAAATGTAAATCGTAACCGAATTTTAATTGACAGAACAGTTTATATTTTGTATAATTAAAGATATAGACACGAAATGTGTCGAACTCTAGTCAATGAACCGAAAGGAAGAATATAAATAATGCCTGACAACAGAAACAATAAAGGCTACTATCGTCCTGAACAGAATCGCAGACCTCAGCAGCAAGAAGGCTCCACTTGGCTCACTCCTACTGTAAAGGGAATAATAGCGATACTGCTGACTGTACTTGTGGTAGCCATAGTAATAATGATATTTGCAAAAACTCTTTTTGTGAACACCAACACCACTCCGAAAAAGACCGGTACGATAACTTCTACGGAATACATTCCGCCAAAGACCACCACCACTTCGGAAGAGCCGCAGAAAACATCTAAAAAGTCAAAGACCACTGAGCCTGACGAAGACCCATATGACGGTGATAAGGATGACAACGGTGACGCTGTTGGTGATATCCAGTGCATAAGTGCAGTTTATCTCCACCCACAGCCTACATCGAGCAGTGAAAATCTTCTCACTATCCCATCGGGTGCGACCTGCAAATACTACCGCAACGAAAACGGCTGGTATTATGTTGAATATAATGGCACAAAGGGCTACGCATGGCAGACATTCTTCTCGACACCACCGCAGTAATGTGTTTTACGATTTCTTAAATAACGCAGAAAGTGCAGCATGGAAATATGCTGCACTTTCTGTTTATATACGCAAAAAAGCGGAGGTGTTGTCCTCCGCTTGATGTAGCTTATCATACAGATAGAACGTGTTAAATAGCGGGCGAACGCTGTTCGCCCCTACACACAAATGTTACAATTAGAGTTCTACCTTATAGTCCTCTGAGCCTACACCCTTTACAGTGTAGTAAGCAACGCCCTCTTCAGGCTTGATGTATACTGAAACTGTCTTTGGTGTTCTGTGACCCTTTGCCTTGTAGTCAGCCTTTGCAGCAGCCACTACAGCTTCAACATTTATCTCTCCGCCTGCGAACTGAACGAATACCTCGTCCTTTATCTCAGCCTCAACTGCTTTCTTTACAGTTTCCTTCTTTGCCTTTGTTGCCTTTGCTGCGGTCTTTACTGCCTTTTCTGCCGTCTTGACAGCTTTCTTTGCTGTTTCCTTTACTGCTGCGCCTGTCTTTTCAGCGGCAGACTTTACCTCAGCCTTGACTTCCTTTACAGCTTCTTCTGCCTTCTTGTCAGCGGTGATCTTCTTTTCAGCCATTGTAAAACCTCTCCTTTAAAAGTGTTACTAATTACTTATCCACAGCCTCTTTAAGAGCCTTGCCTGCCTTGAATGCAGGAACCTTCTTTGCAGGAACATGGATAGGCTTCTTTGTTGCAGGATTGATAGAATCCTTAGCTGCACGATCTCTTACCTCAAATGCACCAAAACCTACGATAGATACCTTTTCACCCTTTACAAGTGCATCTGTGATAGTTTCTGTTACAGCCGCAAGTGCCTGCTCTGCTTCCTTTTTAGAATAGCCGCCCTTTTCTGCTATTGCGGATATCAGATCATTTTTGTCATTTTGAATCTACCTCCGTTATAATTTTTTACATTGTTTTTATGCTGTTATTATAACGTATTTGACCCCTATTGTCAATTAATTTGCCCGATTTTGCGTGCTTTCTTGCAATCTTTGTAGCTTTACATAAAAAAAGAGGCATAGTCACCGCTTGATTTTTGTACTTATTCACACGTTGGAAATAGTATTTATAATTTAGCCATAATTAACTTTCGATCAGCATCATTATTTTTTATAAACGCCTATTCTCGCACTTTGTAAAAATCACCCACAAAATATTCTTACATATATTTCATTTCAAAGTTCATTAAATATTTACATTCTTTTTATATGTTCTCTCATGCAACATAATTCATTTTTTCAATCCGTATTTTTCATAAAAAGCCTCAACATCGCTGTCGCTTTTCACAAGCTCGGGATACATTATCTCACGAGTGTTGCGGTTATAAAAGCCGATAGTTTTCTCGCCGGTACAGGTGCTTGACATTATTTTTATCTCCATTCCCCTGCACTCCTCAGGGACGGGCTTGACAGTTTTTTTTTGAAAATTCCCACGGAAATTCCCCCTAATATTTTTTCAAACGTCTTATATAAGCGAAAGTGTAGTCCTCGCCTTTATCACGAAGCATTGTAAGAAGATTCTCCAAAAGGTCTGATGTTTCAGGGTGGATGGCTCTTGTCTTTTTTGCTCTTAAAAAGTACGCAAGAGGTGCACCGTCGTCGTATTTGTCTTTCATATATATCTTGCTTGCGGCAACTCTGTCGCAGAACATTTCTTTCACATATTTAAGGGGCATTTTCACAGGGGTCATCAACTTAGTCCGCAGGTCATAGTCCGTCCAATATTCAAAGTGATGCTTATTTCTTCCCTTGTGATGCATCCAGCCGTAAGAAAATCCGTATTCTTCACGCTCTGCTTCATGGGGCGAACGTGTGCCTTGATAATATTTACAGCCCTTGAGAAACTCCTCCGGGAATATTTTGAAAGGTCATGCCTCAGGCCCTGCCACAAAATGCCTGCCTTATAGCAGTTTTTTATCACTCCGTGGCGATGTCTTGTAATGGTCTTGAAATGCTCCCATGCCTTTATCAAAACGCTCATCTCCTCTGCATTTCATCTTGTGACCTTATTATACTACTTTTGCGTTATTATTTCAACAGCCTGCGGTCATTTTCTGCTGCCGCAGATATCAAGCAGAGGACACTCGCTACAGCGTTCTCCCTCGCCTTGCAGTATTCACGTCCGAACAATACAAGGCGGTGACAGAAATCAGAAGATCTCTCAGGGGAAGTATCTTTCTCAGATCCTCTTCCACCTTTGCAGGCTCTTTATTTTTGTAAGCCCAAGTCTGCCGCATATCCTTATACAGTGTGTATCCGTTACCACCGCAGGCTTATGAAAAACATCTCCCATAACAAGATTTGCCGTCTTTCTGCCTATGCCTGCAAGAGTAGTGAGCTTTTCTATGGTATCAGGTATCTCACCGTCAAAGTTATCCATTATCTGTCTGCACATTGTTACGATAGAGCGAGCTTTTTGTTTTATACAGACCGCATGGGCGTATTATCTCCTCGATATCAGCAACATCTGCGTTAGCAAAATCCTCAATGGTCTTATATTTTGCAAAAAGCTCTTTCGTGACGATATTCACCCTTGCGTCTGTACACTGTGCAGAAAGCCTGCCTGCTATCATAAGCTCGTGGGGCTTTTTTATAGTCAAGGGAGCATATGCCCTCGGGGTAGACCTGCTCCAGCCTTTCCACTATCATTTGTGCACGTTCTTTCTTTGTCATCGGTACTGCTCCTTTGTTTATAAGTGCTTTATTACTTTATATTGTACACTTTTTTTGCAGGATTCGTCAACCAAAATTTCATATCAGGGACGATATTTCAGCGGGGTCTGTGCGTTATATCGGCATAAAAATGCGTTTTGTCATTTTTGCGGGCTGAAACAGCTTTGGTCACAGTACACTGATTTGTCGACATTTCGCGGAAATTTTACACGAATTATGAATTTATAATCGTGATTTTACTTCACATTTCAAAAAAAGCCTATGATTTTTATACAATTTCAATAAAATTATGAAATTTTGCATTTTACTACTTGCAAATTGCAAAATAGTGTGCTATAATGAGTAAGTGATGTGCGGAATGAGTAAAAAAGCCGTGCACAAATTATAATTTATAAGATGGGAGTTTTAATAATGGCTTTGAACAATGCGTATCTTGAAAGCGTTTATGAGAAGGTTGAGAAGAGAAATCCCGGCGAAAAGGAATTTCTCCAGGCAGTATATGAGGTACTGGAAAGCCTCATTCCTGTTGTAGAAAAGAGACCTGACCTTGTTGAGGCAGGTATAATCGACAGAATAGTTGAGCCAGAAAGACAGATCATTTCGTGTTCCTTGGGTAGATGACAACGGCAAGGTACAGGTAAACAGAGGTTTCAGAGTTCAGTTCAACTCTGCTATTGGACCATACAAGGGCGGTATCAGACTTCACCCTTCAGTATGTGCATCAGTAATCAAGTTCCTCGGCTTCGAGCAGATCTTCAAGAACAGCCTTACAGGTCTTCCTATCGGCGGCGGTAAGGGTGGTTCAGACTTCGATCCTAAGGGCAAGTCTGACGGAGAAGTTATGAGATTCTGCCAGAGCTTTATGACAGAGCTTTGCAAGCATATCGGTGCTGACACAGACGTTCCAGCAGGCGATATCGGTACTGGTGCAAGAGAGATCGGCTATATGTTCGGTCAGTACAAGAGAATCAGAAACGAGTTCACAGGCGTTCTTACAGGTAAGGGTCTTTCATACGGCGGATCACTTGCAAGAACAGAGGCTACTGGTTATGGTCTTTGCTACTACACATCTGAGATGATCAAGTGCATGAAGAATGAAACATTCGCAGGCAAGACAGTTGTTATCTCTGGTTCTGGTAACGTTGCTATCTACGCTACAGAGAAGGCTACAGAGCTGGGCGGCAAGGTAGTTGCACTTTCTGACTCTAACGGTTATGTATACGATCCAAACGGCATCAACCTCGATGTTGTTAAGCAGATCAAGGAAGTTGAGAGAGGCAGAATCAAGGAGTATGTAAACAGAGTACAGGGTGCTGAGTACCACGAGGGCTGCAGCGGCATTTGGACTATCAAGTGCGACATCGCTCTCCCATGCGCTACACAGAACGAGATCAACGAAGAGTCAGCTAAGGCTCTCGTAGCTAACGGTGTATTTGCTGTTGCTGAGGGTGCTAATATGCCTTCAACTCCAGAGGCTATCGCTGTATTCCAGAATGCAGGCGTTCTCTTTGGACCAGCTAAGGCTGCTAACGCAGGCGGTGTTGCTACATCAGCTCTTGAGATGTCACAGAACAGCGAGAGACTTTCTTGGACATTCGAAGTTGACGCTAAGCTCAAGAACATCATGACAAACATCTTCCACAACTCATACAATGCAGCTAAGGAGTACGGTCTTGAAGGCAACCTCGTTGCAGGTGCTAACATCGCAGGTTTCCTGAAGGTAGCTGACGCAATGAAGTGGCAGGGTATCGCTTACTAATATAAGCGTATAAACAAAGCTATATACGAAGCGGACAGTCAACTGACTGTCCGCTTTTTTATATCATGCCAGACTTATGTGAATGTTCCCGTAGGTCTATTTCACCTGATTTTCTTTTTATTATCCTGCCACGCTCAAAAGCACAAGCATTCTCAAGCGTTGTGCGGCTTATGGCGGCTAGGGCTTCTTCGGTGAAAAAGCCCTGATGAGAGGTGACGATAACGTTAGGAAAAGACAGAAGCCTTGCGGTCACGGAGCTTTCTAGGATATCCTCCTGTCGGTTTTCAAAGACGTTCTCTGTTTCTTCCTCATAAACATCAAGACCCACTCCGTGGAATTTCTGCTTCTGATACCTTTTATAAGGTCTTCGGTATTCACAAGTGCACCTCGGGAGGTATTTACGAAAACAACATTCTCTTTCATAAGGGAGATAGTTTCAGTATTGATAAGATGATAGCTTGCCTCTGTCAGGGGGCAATGGAGCGAGATAAGGTCGCTTTCCCGCAGGACTTCGCTAAGGGGATAATATTTCACAAAATCAAGGTCGGGATTTTGATAAACGTCATAAGCTATAACACGCATACCAAAGCCGTGGCATATTTAAATATACTTTAAATGCCTGTTTTCTACAGAAAGGATATGATGCCAATGTCACAATTTTCGGAACTTCTCAGAGAATACATAAAGAAAAAAAGATATTACTATAAAAGCCCTTGCCGAAAAATGTGGTATCGACAGAACATATCTTCATAAGATACTCAAAGGTGAAAGGAAAGTGCCAAGCGTAGATTTTGTAGAAAATATAAGCTTGCAGCTCATGCTTTCCACAGAGGATAAAAGCAGGCTCATGGAGCTTTATAACATTTCTGAGATGGGGGAAGATGTCTACAATCGCCGTAAGCAGGTGTCAAAGATAATACACGATATGGCAAACACCAACATGGAAGATCCTGACGCTCTGACTTTCAAGACAGAAGTTGATATTGACTCTGTGCCTGAGATATCCATCTATACCGACAAACGTGAGCTTAGAAAAAACCTGCAGGTACTTATATGCAGCGATGTTCATAATGGTTCTGACATTCAGGTCATCGCTCAGCCAACAGAGTTTCTTACCAATCTGCTGTCTATTGCCGCAGAAGGCAGCGAGTCTGCCATAAACCATCTGTTCTTCTTTGACAACACCTCAGGTGAAAAAACCACCGCAAAATACAATCTGGATATTTTTCCGTTCATATGTCACCTTGCACAAAAAGCATGAAAAGTATGAGGCTTTTTATTATTATGAGGGTGCGTCGGCATATTTCAACTCCACGAACATCATGCCAAACATAATGATAACGAATAATTTTCTGATCAGAACAGACAGCGATTATTGCGAGGGAGTTATATACAGATCTAAGCCTATGGTAGAATTTTATATGCGGCAGTTTGAAAAGTTCAAGACAAAATGTGCAAAGCTTCTCGACCACGCCGTGGATATTTTGGAATATGTTTACTTTTGGTACGATGACAACGCAAATTTCATCGGCGTGGATTTTCAGCCATGCACCATGCTTTGTCTTACAGAGGATATATACAACGCCCATGCACTTTTGCCAGCTGACGCAAAGAAATTTGTAAAAGCAAAGCTCACCATGGGCAAGAAGGCTCTTTCTGAACACAAATTTGTAAATCTGTTCAGTGAAAAGGGTCTTGCAGAGTTTATGACGACGGAGAGATTTTTGAGCTTCCGAGAAATTCATATACTTTTCCCACTCTTGCAGAACGCAAGATAATGCTACAGATAATGATATCGCTTTGTGAAAACGGCATGGCAGACTACAGGATAATAAAGAACGACTATTTTGCGGTGTCGAAAAATCTTTGTATCAACATTTCTGACAACACAAGTCTTAACATCATTGCCAGAAACAACTGCTTCTCTGATTTTTCTTATTTGAAGATAAGCGAAACGAGCCTTGTTCAGGCTTTCTGGGATTATTTTCAGCACTTTATAGATTCTGACGCTGTTTGCTCACATGAAGAAACTATCGAGATACTCAGGTCTTATTTGTAAAAAATGGGCGACCAAAAGCCGCCCACTGTAATGATATTATTTAAGCTGTTCACGCATTAAAGTGAGCAGCTTTTTTTCACGTCTTGACACCTGCACCTGCGACATACCAAGTTGTTTTGCCGTTTCCATCTGAGTTTTATTCTGAAAATATCTCAGATATATAAGCTTTCTATCCTCCGCTTCAAGGGAAGCTATTACCTGACGGAGAGAGAGCCTGTCAGCAATTTCTATGTCAGGAGCATCAACAGGGATATCTATTTGTCCGTGGCGGTCGTCTTCATCTGAGCTTTCAGTAAGACTAACAGGGGGCAGGGCGACGTTCATGGCTAGAGTAACGGCTTCTTCGCTTTCTCCTGACAGCTCACAAAGCTCGCTTACTGTAGGTTCTCTCCCCTGCTGTATGGAAAATCGCTCACGCTCTCTTACAAGGCGCATGGAAAGCTCTTTTATGCTCCGTGACACTTTTATCGTGCCACCGTCACGGAAAAGCCTTTTTATCTCCCCTAATATCACTGGCACTGCATAGGTGGAGAATTTCACACCACGGTCGCTGTCAAAGGCTTTCGCAGCTTTTACAAGACCTATACAGCCTGCACCGTAGAGGTCGTCATACTCTATGCCACGGTTGCGGAAGCGGTTTGCGCACAGGTGAACAAGCCCCAGATTTTCTTCTGCAAGAGGGGTCTCGACTATGCTGCTCATTTTATACTCTTTCTTTCAAGGTTTTTTCAAGGATAAGGGTAGTTCCTTCTCCAAGCTTGCTGCGCACCTTCACTTTATCCATAAAGCTTTCCATGACCGCAAAGCCAAGGCCTGCTCTTTCCTCCTCAGGTGCAGTGGTGAAAAGCGGCTGCATGGCCTGCTCGATATCGGCGATACCGCAGCCCTTATCCCTTATTTTTATGTAGACGTGTCTGTTCTCGAATATCCTTATCTGCATGAATATCTCCCCTAGGGTGTTTCGGTATCCGTGGACAATGGCGTTTGTGACTCCCTCTGACACTGCGGTCTTGACATCTGCAAGCTCGTCGATCTGAGGGTCAAGCTGAGTAAGGAAACCGCTGACTGCAACTCTAGCAAAGCGCTCATTTTCAGAATAGCTGGGAAAACTGACTTTCATTTCATTAAGGGGTTTTCGTTTCAATTTTATCACTCTCCTTTGTTTTGTCATCGGGGCTTTCATTCTGTTCCTGAGCCGCTTTCTTCTCTTGTATATACGGGGCAATATCCGTGACTATCTTTGTGAGTCTGTGCATACCTGCAAGCTGCAAGACCTTTCGGATATAAGCAGGAGGCGACGCTACTATCACCTCGCCACCCATTTCTGACATTATCCTGTATCTGCCCATAACAAGTCCGATGCCTGAGCTATCCATAAAAGTCACCTGAGAATAGTCGAGGATAAGGGTAAGAGGGTTATGGCTTCTAATGGCTTTATCTATCTCTCCCCTGAAATATTTCGCTGTATGGTGGTCGATATCGCCGCATATCTCTGCCACAAGAGTTCTGGCTGACGGATAGTTTTTTATCTCCACATTCATGCTTTATCATTCCTTTCATCTTTTCGTTTTATCCGCTGAAAATATATTATCACTTACAGTGGGATTTTTTTGTCGCATTATCGTATGGGTGAAAAAAAGCAGGAACACACTTTTTGTGTGTCCCTGCCTAGGAAAATTATTATGTTCTATGCTTATGTATTAAAGTCCGTTAGGATTATTCTTAATGAAGTTCCAGCTATCTGCTGTCATTTCATCAAGACCATATTGAGCTTCCCAGCCAAAGACCTTCTTTGCCTTTGCTGTATCAGCATAGCAGGTTGCGAGGTCGCCTGCACGTCTTGGCTTTACTACATATGGAAGCTTCTTTCCGCAGGCTTTTTCAAAGCTGTGAAGAACGTCATAAACGCTTGAGCCTTTTCCTGCCTGTTATCTTCTTTATTCTGTTAAGAGCCTCCGGCTTTGAGTTTGAAAAGTTATCAACTATAACTACTTCATAGCCTGCTTCAAGAAGCTCAACGCAGGTGTGGCTTCCGATAAATCCTGCTCCGCCTGTAACGAGTATTTTTGCCATATTCTTTACCTCCCAAATATGTCAGGTTTTTTCTTACACTTACATTATACCATATTTTCACGTTTTTGCAATACCATTTTTGTTTCAAACACATGGATTTTTGTTGCAAAGAAAATAAAAATATGCTATCATATCTATAACAGACCATCTCACAGAAAGGAACACACAGAATGAATACAGACCGCCATTCCTTTAAATCAGACCAGACGGACGCACTTTCGCTGTCAGTATACAACGTGGGCTATGAAAAATGTCAGGGGCTTCACAGTTGGGGAAGCGGTGTTCGTGACCATTATCTTATCCACCACATCATAAGTGGCAAGGGCGTATACAAAACACCGCAGGGAGAGTATCACCTTAGCGCAGGGGACACTTTTCTCATTTACCCCTACACTGTTATAACATACACTGCCGACAAGAACGACCCATGGGAATACTACTGGGCAGGCTTCAACGGCTCTGACGCTGAATTTATCCTTGATCGTGCAGGCTTCACAAGAGAATGTCCCGTTATCTCCGCAGACTTTGGAAGCGAGCTTAAAGACAGTCTTGAACGCATTTATCGTCTTAGTGGAAACAGAAGCTCAGATCTTGTGAAAATGACAGGTCAGCTTTACATCGCTGGGCATTCTTATGGAACGCTCGGGAAGTCAAAGCCGTTCGGGGAGCACCGCCAAGGGATATGTCACAAAGGCGAAAAACTACATTGCACACAACTACACCCTTGGGATAGGGGTCGAGAATGCCACCGATTTCGTTGGCGTGAGCCGTGCCACGCTATATCGAGCTTTCATGGAATACGAGGGGCTTTCTCCTGCACAGTATATAACTGATTTCCGTGTGAACGCCGCCTGCCGTTTGCTGGAAGAAACTGAGCTTCCTGTGTCGGCTGTGGCAAGGTCGGTAGGGTATAATGACAGCCTTTATTTTTCAAGGATATTCCACAAGACAAAGGGTGTGTCACCTACAGAATACAGGGCTGACGCTTTGTGTACAAAAAGTGAAAACAAGGCGTTTTCGGTTGACAAGGGTATATAAATGAGATATAATAAATAGGTATAATCAGCTACGAAAGGGTCTTAAACAATGAATTTCTTTATGGTCGGCTCGTTTTTCATGCTTTTCATGCTAAACGCAGGCTGGACTTCTAATTACGTTATAAAGCTTGTAGGCTTTTTATTTTTTCGCAGTGGGAACGGCTGAGTCGGAAGAACGCACTGACGCTTTCGCACATCTTAAAAAGCCTGCTTACACTTCTTCCGCTATGTGCGCTCTTGCGGTGGTATGTCAGCTTCTATTGAAGCTTCTCTCCCCCTGCGGCGATGGCGGCGAACGTTATAAGCATTTTGCTGTCGGCGGCAACTGTCTATATGTCACTGAACCTTATGAGAATGTTCCTTGTGGCGCTTGACAGCCACAGAGAGCTTGTGGAAGACGTTTCAAACATTGTAAGGCTTCAGGGCAGTTTCAACAAGCTTGCTCTTACGACGTTTATTTACTTTGGGGGCGACCTGCTCAACAGGCTAATACCAATAGAGTTCGTCACCACCCTTGCAGGCGTTATTGCGGCAATAGCAAAGATACTTGTGTATATTTTCCTGCTCATCATGCTTTACAACTTCAACAAGCTGAGGACAGATTATGAAAAACGCCGTGAAAGAGAAAACAAATAAGGATATTTCAAGAACGTCATGTTCACAAATGGCGTTCTGTTTTGTGTATAAAGGCAACAAAGAATAGGAGAACGAAAAATGCTATCAATAATAATACCAAGCTATACGTGATATCATAAGAAAAAGACGACGAGGAGAAAAGGAATGGAAAAGACTAAAACATCTCCCCTTTCATTTGTGAAAAAATGGTGTTATGATAAGCGGCTGTACTTTTTTTGGTGTTCTTTCTGCCTGTGGCAATAATGTTTTCAGCCTATGCGTTTTTCAAGATACACCCTATAGGCGACAGCTCGGTGCTTGTGCTTGATTTGAACGGTCAGTATGTTTACTACTACGAGCAGTTCCGTGACGCTTTCCATGGCAACGGCAGTTTTATCTACAACTGGTCACGAAACCTCAGCGGAGAAATGTTCGGTGTGTTTGCATATTATCTTGCAAGCCCTTTTATGCTGATACTTGTGCTGCTGCCGAGAACGATGATGGCGACCTCTATCCTTATTTTACAGCTTGCAAAGATAGGCACGGCGGCTGTGACGTTCATGTTCTTCTTAAAAAAGATATCAGTGCAGAAGCCTAAAACTATCTCACTTATCATATTCCCTACCATGTAGCGCTTATGTTCATTGCACATTTCTACATCGGCTATATGGTGGGAATTTTCACGTTTTTCTACTTCTGTTGGTACTGCCTTTCAAGAGAGGGCAGGATATTGCCAAAAAAAGTTCTTCTCACGCTGTGTGGCTTTCGGTATCGGCACGATTGTTGCGCTTATGTGTGCGGCATTCGTTCTTATAACCGTTTACAATTCTTTGAAGCTTGGCAAGTTTGAGTTCACTGACCCTGATTTCTCACTTGCAACACAATTTGATTTCCTTACGTTCATAACAAAGCTTTTCCCAATGTCATATGACACTGTTTACCCTGAGGGTATGCCTATGATATACTGCGGAACGGCTGTATTGATACTTGTTCCGCTGTTATGAACGACAGGATAACAATGAAAGAAAAAAGACCTCTACAGGTCTGCTCACTTTCCTGCTTGTAATACTAATGTATATAAAGCCTGCTGATATGGCAATGCACGGCTTCCAAGTGCCGAACTGGCTGCCTTACAGATATTCTTTCATATTCTCATTCCTGATGATAGTAATGGCATTCAGGGCGTTTGAAAACCTCGAGGGCATAACTGCAAAGAACATCGGCGGAATTTTCTTCGGACTTATGGTATTCCTCTTCTGGTGTGAGCGTGAGAACTACTCTCACTTCCAGCTTTTTGAAACAAAGACAAGTGAAACAGGCGACACCACAAACGTTATACAAGGCATATGGGTATCAATGATAGCGCTGGCGGCATATTTCGCACTTATCTATCTTATCAAGAAATATCCAAAATCAAAGGCTGTTTGTATCGTAATGGTAGGCGTTCTTGCGGTTGAGCTTTTTGCAAACAGCGCTGACACTATCGACAAGATAGACACTGACGTTGCATACAGCAAATACACCTCTTATGAACCTTACATGACGCAGACGAGAAACGCTGTGTCAATGATGAAGGAATATGACCCGTCGCTTTTCTACCGCATGGAGGCAACTTTCCACAGAACCGTAAACGACCCTATCGGAACAGGCTACAAAGGCATTTCACATTCAAGCTCAACGATGAACGCACCTGCCCTTATGATGCTCCACAAGCTTGGCTATGCTTACGGTGGACACTACACAAAATATGACGGCACAACTTTCATGACGGACGCTCTGTTTGACATAAAATATCTTATGGACAAAACGGGCAACACCTCTTTTGTAGGCACAAGAGTTAAAGTCCCTGAGGAATACAAGCTCACTACAGAATACACTGAGGGCGACGCAACATATAAATTCTACAACAACCCTAACGCTCTTGGTCTTGGCATGGTATCTTCGCCTAGTATTGAGGACGTGTCACTTTCTGAAGATAATCCTTTTGAAAATCAGAACATGGTATTCGACGCCCTCGCAGGCACAACAAAGGAATATTTCACAAAGATACCTGTTATAAACAGCGAAATGGAGAACGTTTCTACATCTCAGCTCACTGACGGACACACGAAATACTTCCCTACAGACACTTCAATTGCAGAATGTCACATTGACTATGTTGTGAAAATGGATAAGGACTCATATCTTTATATGTATCTTCCAACCAAATATGAGCGTTCCTGCAACGTGTGGATACAGGACGAGGACGATTATATGGACGGCTCTGAACCTATGGAATATGCAGGTCAGTTTTTTGTGGGCGACAATTATTCCATTATGAATCTCGGCAAATTCTATGAGGGGCAGGAGCTTCGCATACGCATAACGGTGGCAAATGACGATAACGAAGCTTACTGGAAAGACCAGCTTTTCTACACCTTTGATTATGACAGCTTTGCACAGACCTGCGCTGATATGCAGAAAACAAAAAAATGTGCTTGGTGAGGACGAGGATAGCGGCAAAAACGATAAATAGCGACGAAAGCTGACACGAAAAAAATCTATTGACAAGGCTTTTATAAAATAGTATTATAATAGGGACGGAAAAAAAAAATTCTTTTATAAAATAGTATTATAATATCCGCCCCTATTTTTTCGGACAGCGGATAAAGACTTCACAAATGAAAGGACTAATCAAAATGGCAAAAAAGATCTACACAAAGAAGCTTACATATGCAGGAATGTCCCTGTGTCTGCTGAGTTTTTTCGCATTCATTCTCTCGGCAGCAGGTGCACTGGCTGACCCTGTGGGAAAGCTCGTTTACAACAACGTTTTCACAAACAAGATAGACGTTTTGTTCACCCCCGACATTTTCGCTTATGTGAACACCTATGGTCTTTCATGCGCACTCGCCATATTCAGCCTTGTGGCGTTTTTCACATCTGCAAGAGCAAAGGCAAGAAAAAGCTTGATGGTGCATTCGCAGGCTTTCTTATCCTTTTCCCGCTTGTTGTGATGATAACAAAGGGCATAATGATATACTATGTTACAGTAAAAGGTCACTTCTCAAACGCTATAACAATGGGCTATGACAATGACAAGTTCAGGGTAGCCCTTTCACTTGCTGATGATGTTCTGCCATTTATTGCGGCTTTCCTGCTTTTTATCGGTGGACTTGTTATTTGGGCGAAGATTTCGCCGTTGAGATACCTGTTGCCGCAAAGACGCCTGACAATGCCCCTGCGCCTATCCCAATGACTACACCGCAAGAACAGAGTTTTGCTCAGCCTGATATGTCACAGTTCAGAAAGCCCGACAATGCCGAGCCTGTTATGTCACAGAGCGTAGTTGAGCCTGAGATACCACAACAGACAGAGCCTATAGAGCCACCTACAGAAACGGCTGAACAGCCTGCCTGGCAGACCGCACCTGAAAAGTGTCCTCACTGCGGCTCAGAGCTGAAGAGCGGAGCCAAATTTTGCAGCGTTTGCGGAAACAAGGTCTAAAAAGCTACACCAATACACTTCCATAAAAAATACGGCATATGCCACTTTTTCGGTGACATATGCCGTGTTTCATTTTTACTGCTCTGATACGCTGGGGCTTGTAAGACCATGCTTTACTCGGTCACGGACCTCCGCCTCTTTGCGTCGTTAAATCTGTCGAGAGTTCCAACAAGATAGCCTGTTATTCTTCTTATACGCTGAAAAGGCACATCTGCAAAGTGATAATCAACGTCAACAAAGTCGCCGTCTATTTTTTAGGTCGATAGTCTGGATAGTCTTTTCAGGGTAAAGCTTCTGCGCCCTGTCGATATATGAATTTATCTCTGCCTGGGACATCTCCCCGCCTGTTACGTTCACATTTACCATTTTACATTCCCTCCATTTTTTTTCTTTGTTATACATATTGTTGCCATAATAAAAGGATACCACAATATCTTGTATTTGTCAATAGTTAATACCTACAAAGCACATGAGTATATTTTGTAGGGTATGCCTGCATGGTCAGCCTTTCATTTCTTCCCTTATGCCTTGCCAATCGGGGCGGAAAACGATAAGCTTTGAGTTTATGGAAATATGCCTGTTTGAGATACATCTTCCCCAGCTTGCTGTCAGCGGTTTTATTGTGACCTTTTCAGGCACAAGCCCTGTGGAGGCAGACATTTTCTGCATACTTTTTGTTATCTCCGCCACTGTGAGATCGTTTATGAACTTAGTGGTCTGCTCTTTTACATAGGTCTGGTCGCTGGTCTTGTTCACGGCAATGAGAAGCTTGCCGTCCTCTATCTTGGGAGAAAAATACTTATCAGCCTGAACAAGGGTCAGGGTAAGCTCGTTCCCCAAAAGTCTGAGCCTTTCGCCATCGCAGAAATCTTTCGGCAGACCCACCGCCACCTTGTCTTTTTGCTCCTTTATCCAGCCCAGATTGTTATTAATAAAGCTTTCAAGCTGCTGCTTTTGCAAAAAGCCCCTTGGCAAGCAGAAGTATCACGCATAGCACAAATATGCCCACAACTATTATTGCGACAACGCTCGCCGTATTTCCCGAAGCCTTGCGAGAAACGTTATTCTTGTTATTATCCATATATTGCACGGCACAAGCCGTCACATTTCGCCTCCTTTTGCAGGAACACACCTGCACACCTGCAAACAAAGCACAGGTACATAAATATATTATAATATTTTTTATCATCAATGTCAATGACAGTTTAATTACAATATTGTCACATTTCACTCTTTAAGCCCTCTTCTTGAGATATTTGCCATATTTACACCGATATTTTGACATTATAGCCAAATAGGCGTTTACTAATTTGATTAAAATACATATTAACAGAATCAACAAAATGTGATATAATGAATTCTAAGGGCGTGCCTTGGGAGGCGTTGCCCTTATAGTATAAAAAGCAAGGGGGGCAGGAAGTTGCATAAAAAAATTATCTGCAGTGCATTGTCTGCTGCAATGTTCCTGACCCTTTTTTCAGCCTGCGGTCGATCTGAAGAGAGCGTGGTCAATACTAAAAACTCTTCGTTTATGGAACAAGAGGAAGTCGTTGACAGCCCCGCAAAGATATTTTTCTCGGCATGGAACGGCAGTGAGATAACCGCTGACACGGCTAAAGAGCATGGTATGATTTTCATGGACTCTTCAGAAGAAAGCGATATGCGCTGGGCTGAGTTCTGCGAGTGCGTAAAAAGCGGCACTGAGGCTGAGATAACAGTATGCACAAGCACGCAGGTGATACATGCTGAAAGCTCTTTGGAGGGGGACAGCGGTGTTCTTACCATAGAATCTGAGGACTTTTCTGAGGGCAGCATGAAGCTTTTCTCAAAAAAACTTTCTGCCGACAGCCTTTACAGCGTTTGTGAAAACGGATTGACGGTATATTACGCAGGAAGCAACAAGCTTTATCAGACAGAGAATGTAACAAGTGAGCTTACAGACGTTCCTTTTGAGCAAAAGATATACAAGTGCAGCAGTGAAGCCAACATGACATTCCCCTATCAAAAAATGTTTTCAAATTATGATGATTTCAATGAATATTATTTGAAATACAATGGTGAGCTGCAAATTCAGGAAATGAAGAAGGATATGGAAGCTTTTGAAAACGAAGGCGGCTTCAACAACCATGTTATTTTTCTAAAAGGAGAGCTTTCGGGATATGAGCATATCGACTACAAAGCAGTAAGGGCGGTCAAGGACAAGGATTCCCTTTTCATATATGTGGCTAAAGAGATACCCGAGAACAAGGCAGGGGCGACTTCAAAACGGCAGATAACTGTCACAGTACCGTCAGAGTATCTTGACGAGATAAGCCCCAAAAACATAAAATGGATAGTTTTCACACAAGAGTGACAAAAGGCGGACAAGGTGTCTGCCTTTTTTATTCTGAAAGTTGACAGATAAAAGCATTAGTATTATAATAAGGTCAACACCTCATAAGGAGATATTTATATGAAGCTTTTTTACCCTGAGATATTTGATGAATTTGTCTGCACAGGCTCGCAGTGTTCTGACAACTGCTGTATGACCGATTGGGATATCGAGATAGACGAGGACACCTACGGCTTTTACAAAAAGCTTGACAATGATATAGGCAGGAAGTTTGTGAACTCAGTTACGGAAGACGAGGGCGTGAAATATCTTGTCCACTGCGACGGCAAATGCCCTATGCTCAACGAAAAGGGGCTTTGCTCTGTTCAGCTTGCTTACGGTGAGGATAACATCTCAGACATATGCCGTGAACACCCGAGGTTTTACGAGTGGTTTGGAGATTACAAGGAGGCTGGCGTGGGACTTGCCTGCGAAGAAGCTGTGAGAATGTATCTTTCTGATGATGAGCCTGTGAGATTTTTTACCAAAGAGATAGATGAAGAGCCTGACGACCTTGAGTTCGATCCCCAGCTTCTTGAAACCATGCTTTTTGCACGGACGGCTTTCATTGATCTGCTTCAAAACAGGGAATATTCTCTCCATGACAGGCTTGTGAACGTTCTTTCAGCGTCAGCGGAGATACAATATGCTCTTGACGAAGAGGATACAGAGGAGATAAAAGCCATTGCCCAGGAGCTTTCCCACCCTGAGATAATTGCAGAGCGTGTGGAGAGCTTGAAAAAGGCTTTGCCTGAAAAGCCTTCGGAAAATGCCGAAAATATGCTTTTGTATCTTGAACGTCTTGACTTTATAGGCGACATTCTCCCACAGCAGATAAAGGACGCAAGCCGATTTGTGAAAAAGCTTTCCGCACCCTTAAAGGCTCAGACGAGCGGTGAGTACGAAAAGCTTGCGGTGTATTTTGTATACAGATATTTTCTTAAAGCTGTGAGAGATTTCGACCTGCTTTCAAAAAATAAAGGCTATGATAGTGTTCGTTTTTGCCGCAGAGATCATAAACCTCAGTCGTGAGCAGGACGCTCACGCACGCTTTGAAACCGTCAAGGAGCTTTGCAAGGAGATAGAATACTCAGGTGACAACATGGACAGGATATATGACGACAGCTATCTTCCCGATATTTTCTCCGATACTTCTATGCTTGCACTTCTTGAATGGACGCTTTAGAGAAGAAGATAACCAAGCGCCAGAAGAAGCTTTATGTCTGCGCCCTGCTTGTATAATATGTAAATAAGCAGACCGATAAGGGCTTTTTCCTCGTCTATCTTTATATCGCCTAAATTCCCCCCAAGCAGACCGCTCAAAAGCGAACTGCTCTGAGGGGCTTTTTGTGGGCTATGAGCATTCTGAGTGCGAGAGGTTTCCTCTGCTTTAGGTGGTGCAGGCTCGCTATTAGGGCTTGCGCCCACAATGCTTCGTGAACGCCTTTGCATTTCTCTCACACGGCGAATGGCTTCCTCCTGCATGGTGGTGAAATTATTGTCATCAGAATAAGCCAAGCAGATCACCTCCCAGAAGTCCGCTTTCTTTCAGTGCGGGATACACCGCAAAAAGCTTGAATATTTTTATGAGCCTGTCTATTTTCGCCTGATTTTCTTCTTTCAGCAGAGGTCGCAGAGCAAGAAGAAGCTGGATATTTTTATCGGGCTTTGAAGCTGACTGCATAATGCTTTGTATCTTCATAAGCTTTGCAATATCAAAACCCCCTGCCTGTGTCGCTTGCGCAGGCGGAGAAACGCCGCCCAAGCTTTGGAGAAGCTGAGAAAAGTCCATGTTCCGGGGGCTTTGTGGAGCTTCGCTCTGACCGCCCTGTTCTCCCTGTCCGCCGTTATCCGCCGTGAGCATATCCGCAAGCTCCTTTATCTGCTTCATGCTTTCCTCGTCATTAAGCACATTCTGTATTTTGTTCATCAGATCGTCCAATTATTTCACCGCCTGTTCAAGCTTTTGCTCTGTAAAATACTATTTTCCCTGAAGCTTTTTGAATATCGCCCTTGCCTGTGGTGAGGACAATATTTTCTCGGCAGTTTTCGGATCTGACAAAGCCTTTTGAAGCATCATAGCCTCGTTTTGTGGCATACCCTGAAGCGCCCTGTCATAAACTCCGCTTTCAAGCTGACCTTTCAGCACATCAGGAGTAGTGCCTAGCTTTCTTGAAGCCACTGCAAGAAGCGCCTGCATGGCTTTTGGATCCATAGAATTGAAGCTGTTTTTTGCGCTCATAAAAATTCTCCTTTTTTCTATAGTATTTATAAATATTTATGTTATAATATTGCTTGTTATAACTGGTAAAGGGGTGTAACTATGAGAATAATCGTTTTTTCGGATACTCATGGAAATTATTCTGCAATGCACAAAATATTCAAGAGAAACGGCGACGCCGACCTGTTTATTTTTCTTGGTGACGGCGAACGTGACCTTGACAGCTGAGAGTGCAGTATCTTGACAAAAGATAGTAAACGTATCAGGAAACTGCGACTTTGCTTCGCTCACTCCCGAAAATGACATATACATGACCGATGACGGTATAAAGATATTTTTCACCCATGGCCACAAGTGGGGCGTGAAATACTCTACCGACAGACTTTTTACAAAGCCAAGGAAATAGGCGCACAGATAGCACTTTTCGGACACACACACTGCCGCTACTACGCCTATGAGGAGGGTATCCACATTTTAAACCCCGGCAGTGCAGGTCAGCCGAGAGACGGCAAGCCTGCAAGCTATGCCTATATCGACATTACAAAGGACGGGGGCATATTCTGTAGTCACGTTGACCTATAATATGCTCAGAGCTTAGATCTTGTTAAACAAAAAGCGGACGAACACTTTTCATGTTCGCCCGCATTTTTATGCTAAAAATTATTCTGATATCTCTTTTCTTACCCTTTCAAGCTCATCAAGGAACATCTGATCCGCATGGCTGGCGGTAATTGCTCTGATAGATAAGAACGTCCTTATTGGTCTTTTTGAAGCTATGACAAACTCTCTGCACAAAGCTACCATAACGCTTCAATATCTCCTTTGGCAGAGGACTTACCCACATAAAAGAGTCTGGACAAGCCGAGAGGATATCGAACTGACTTCCTCTCTCATAGACGTAAATATGCCTGCTGTGATTATTAAGCTCAGCGTTTTTCTTCTGATAAGTCGCTGAGATGTTCGGCACGATATTATCCCCGTGCAATACCTCTATGTATTTATCAAGGACAGTTTCGTTTTCTCTTTTTTCTTTAGCAAGCTGACTGTTTTCGCTTGTGATAAGTACATAATCGAACTCCCACACGTTATGATATTTCAGATTTTTCTCTTCTATCATAGACATGAAAAAAGCTCTCATATGCCACAGGGTAACGGATTATACCCATGTTATATTCGCATTCCACCACTGCGTTTATGGCTTCCATGGAGTTTGTTTCCCTTATTTTTGCGTCAAGCTCCACATTCGTGCCTAACTTGTTCACAAAGCAAGTGAAAGCGTGGGTTATATAGCTTGCTCTTGGCAAAAGCAGAGAGAAGTTCACAGCGTTTTCACCATTATCCTTATAAAGGCTCTCCATTTTATCCATTTGCACAAGTATAGCCTTTGCATACTGCAAGAACTGTTTGCGCTTTTCTGTGGCAACAACACCCTTTGCACTTCTTTTAAAAATCGGTATGCCAACTTCTCTTTCCATTTCCTTTATGGCTTTTGAAAGGTTAGGCTGACCCATATAAAGTGCTGAAGCTGCTTTTTGTGATAGACCCAAGTCTTTCGACCTCTACCATATATCTGAGATGAGTTAAATTCATAGTTTCCCCTTCTTTGTTATCGGTATATAAAATTTTAAGGCTGTCATATAATATTATATATGCTTTCTGTCAATTTCATTATAAAGCTTTGTTAAAAACTTGTCAACCGCAGAGAGCGTTTTTTAACATTTATTTAACATAAAGCGAAGGCATTCACCTCTTGACAATGCCTTTACACTCTGTTATAATCTTATATGTTTAAGGCTTACTTCTGCCGCCGGGTAGAAGTTTTGCGTCGGACCTGCTGTCGTTAGGCTTTAAAAGACAGCGGTGTTCGGCGTTTTTTTGTGGGATAAACGGAGGGTAAAATGAAGAAAAATTCACGTCTTAGGGACTTTGCCAGATACGCTTCTCTGAACGTTCTTGGAATGATAGGTGTATCGTGCTATATCCTTGCGGACACGTTCTTTGTCGCAAAGGGCATGGGTGCAGACGGTGTTACTGCACTGAATATCGCCATTCCAATATACAGCCTTATCCACGGAACAGGTCTTATGATCGGCATGGGCGGAGCGACAAAGTTTGCAATATACAAAAGTCAGGGACGTGACGAAGCAGGAAGCAGAGTTTTCACCTGTGCACTGCTTATGGCTCTGGTGATTGGAGCGATATACTTTTTTGGGCGGAGCGTTTTCTCAATGCCACTTGCAAAGCTTCTTGGTGCAAAGGGCAGCGTTGTGGGCATGACTAATACCTACCTAAAAGTGCTTATGATGTTCGGACCGTTCTTTGTGCTTAACGACACTTTCAACTGCTTTATAAGAAATGACGGAAACCCAAAGCTTTCAATGGCGGCAATGCTTACAGGAAGCTTTTCAAACATAATACTTGACTATGTGTTCATTTTCCCGCTGGATATGGGCATTTTCGGAGCTATCCTTGCAACAGGGCTTTCGCCTGTCATAAGCCTTTGCATACTGAGCATATACAAATTCCGCAAAAGAACAGCTTCCATATCATAAAGGCAAGGCACGAAGGGAGAACCTTTGGCGGCATATTATCCATAGGCGTGCAGTCGCTTATAACTGAGCTTTCATCAGGCATCGTAGTGCTTGCATTCAACATAATAATACTTGGTCTTGCAGGCAACACAGGCGTTGCAGCTTATGCAGTGATAGCGAATACTTCCATTGTGGCGGTATCCATATTCACCGGTATCGCACAAGGCGGTCAGCCGCTTATCAGTGCTGCTCACGGCATTGGCAACAAAGACCGTCTTAGAGCAGTGCTGAGATATTCTATTATATCACAGCTTGTGATAGCGCTTATGGTTTACCTTGCTATTGCATTTTTCACAACGCCTATCGCCGCTATATTCAACAGCGAGCATATCGACTCTCTTCAGCGCATGGCAGAGGACGGCATGAAAATATACTTCACCGGATTGTTTTTTTTCTCAGGCTTCAACATAATAATATCTGCATTTTTTTGCGGCTTCTGAAAAAATCATACCAGCCCAGACCATCACCATATTAAGGGGCTTTGCTCTTATCGTGCCAATGGCTTTCATTATGTCCAAGGCAGCAGGATTAACTGGCGTATGGCTTGCTTATCCTGTCACGGAATTTATCGTAGCGGCAATATCCATAATATGCTATATAAGAAACAGACACAAGACATAAAACAAAAGGCAAAGTATCAGGCTTTGCCTTTTTTTTTTGCGTATTTGTGCATAAAGCTTGAAAAAAGTTGATTTTTATGCTATCATAAAGAATAGTGATTAATTTTGCGGAGGTCAACTGACAAATGATAAACACAAGCGGCAACACGCTGATAATAGATATAAGGGACGAGCTTTCTTTTGAGTATGGTCACATTGACGGAGCAGTGAACATCCCTGCCGAAAAGCTTGATAAAAGCGACCTGCCAAAGGACAAAAAGCTTCTTATCTGCTGTAAAAGCGGACTTATAAGCGACACTGAGGCCGAAAAGCTTCGAGAGCTTGGCTATGACGCTGAAAACCTAGAGGGTGGCTACTATGGCTGGCTGAGAGAAAAGCTTTCCAAAGAGGTCGTAGAGGATATCTCACAGGACGCTGAGCGGAGCATACAAAAGAAATTCCGCAAGGAGATATGGAACAGATTCACACAATCTGTGAACGAATATGAGCTTATAAAGCCTAATGACAGGATAGCGGTGTGCATATCGGGCGGCAAGGATTCAATGCTCATGGCAAAGCTCATACAAATGCTTCACCGCCACAGCAAGTTCCCTTTCGAGGTAAAATTTCTTGTTATGGATCCGGCTACAGCCCTGCAAACCGTGAGATAATCGAGCGCAACGCAAAGCGGCTTGGAATACCCATAACAGTGTTTGAGTCTGATATTTTTGACTCTGTATACAATGTGGAGAAAAATCCATGCTATCTGTGCGCACGAATGAGAAGAGGTCATTTATACAGCAAAGCACAGGAGCTTGGCTGTAACAAGATCGCACTTGGACATCACTATGATGATGTTATCGAGACCATACTTATGTCAATGCTTTACGGCGGACAGATACAGACAATGATGCCAAAGCTCAACAGCACGAATTTTGAGGGTATGCAGCTCATAAAAGGGCCGCTCTATATGGTCAGAGAGGACGATATCAAGCGCTGGCGTGACTATAACGGGCTGCGTTTCATACAGTGTGCCTGCAAGTTCACCGACACCTGCACCACCTGCGCACCTGACAGCAGGACAGTATCAAAGCGTATGGAGATAAAACAGCTTATTGCAAAGCTAAAGCTTGTTAATCCGCAGGTAGAATACAATATTTTCAAGAGTGTGGAGAATGTTATGCTCAATCAGGTCATTGCATACAAAGACGACGAGGGCAGACACAGCTTTTTGGAGAGATTCAAAGAGGAATAAAAACGCATCAGCCACAAGCGGCGAAACAGGCGACCAAAGGTCACCCCTACAAAAAATCATCGCCGCAGGCGATACCTTAATTCCTCATTCCTCACTTATCTATAAGGTGGCATAATAATGATATTTCTATTTCTTCTGCCCTTTTATCTGGGCGTATCATCATACATGATGTTCCGATTTTTCTACTGGATGAAGCACTGCAACCACAGATTTAACTGGCTGCGTTTCAAAGTGCCTTTTGCAGTGGTCTATCTTTTCATGGCGCTTTCGCCTGTTATAGCTTTTCTGCTTCCAAAACGCCGTTGCTATCGTCATAAGGCGAATTTCTACATACTGGATAGGCATTATGCTCTACTCGCTCTTGTATGTGGTGCTTTTTGACCTGCTAAGACTTATCGCAAAGCACACGAAGCTTAAAAACACGCTGCTTTTTTTTCCCGTGGAAGCGTTATTTCCATAGGTTCGGTGGTTGTGGCTTGTGCGGTGGCGACCTGTCTTTACGGCATTTTCAATGCACGAAACATCAAGGTGAATGAATACAGCGTAACTGTCAACAAGTCATGCGGCAGTGACAAGCATTTAAAGGCTGTGCTTGTGGCTGACCTGCACATGGGTTACGCTATCGGTGTGGATCACATCACCAACATGGTTGAAAAAATAAACCAGCAGGACGCTGACATTGTTATAATAGCAGGAGATATTTTTGACAACAGCTATGACGGCATGGACGATCCCGAAGGTATAAAGGCACAGCTCAAGTCCATAAAGAGCAAATACGGCGTTTATGCGGTCTATGGCAATCATGACATTGATGAAAAGATACTAATGGGCTTCACATTCGATTGGGGCGGCAAGCAGCTTCATAGTGAAAAAATGACAAACTTTATGAAAGAGTGTAACATAAAGCTTATCAATGATGAGTCTGTTTTGATAAACGATGAATTTTATCTTGTGGGCAGGCGTGACACTGACAAGCCCGGTACTGAGGACGGCACTCGTGCAGAGATATCAGAGCTTACGAAAGATCTTGACAAGACCAAGCCGATATTCGTGCTCTCCCACGAGCCTGACGAGCTTCAAAAAGACCGCTGACGCAGGTGCAGACATAGATTTCTCAGGTCACACACATGACGGGCAGCTTTTCCCAGGCAATCTGACAATAGGTCTTTTTCTGGGAAAACCCATGTGGCATGATAAAGAAAGATAATATGTACTCCATTGTCACCTCTGGTGTTGGTGTATACGGCACTTTCATGAGGGTAGGAACTGACGCTGAGATATGCTCTGTAGATATTGTTTTGCAGGTTAAGTTATATAGTAAAAGGTCTGTCACTTGATTTTGGTGACAGACCTTTTTTATGCTAAACAATATCTTTTTTTCAAAAACGGCTTTGATATTCATATCCCCATTCACCTTAGCCTTTATCTCCGATTGGGTATTATCGCCCTTTACGCCCTCCCAATGGTCAAAATGCCAGCCTGATTTTGCTTGTGCGTTCAATTTTATCTCACAGCCGTCAAAATATGTGCCGCTATAATCACTTTCTATTTCAACGCCCCCTATCAAAACGCTTCCCTGCTTGTTATCCGCTGATATCTTCACTGTTCTGCGCTCATAATAGTCAAACTCTCTTTCAAGATAGCCAAGCACTTTATCATATCTTCCCTCAATAAAATTCTGCCAACGTATTATCATAGGGTCTGTAGCTTTCGCAAGGTTTGCCCATGTTGGAAAACGGTCGAAATAATTATCAAGCTCGCCGTAATAGATATTCTTATAATATTCGAGATACTCCCGAACCGCTCCGCAGTAAAGTTCACGCTTCCAATCTGACACATTGCCGAGGTGAGCTTCAAATCAAATTCCTCGTTATCTATAAGGCTGCAAAGTATTCCGCCAAACTTTGTATAGCTTTGGCTTCTAAGATACGAGAACATATTTGTTTCCAGATCCTTCTCGTTATAATGCGAGCATGACGATTCCGTGTCGAAAAGCACAAAGCGCCATCTGCCATCTGCATAGCTATTGCCCTGCTCTATGGTTCTTGTGCGCCAGCAAGCATAGTTGTTCTGCGGTACCAATCGTCATTGAAGATATACATTTCCGTGGCGGCATACTCCACAAGGGTATCCATATCTATCATTGCGCAGGCTTTGCGATAATTCTCCTCAATGGACATATCGTTTTCTGTGATAAACTTATACATATCATTGAAAAGCTTTTCGTCCTCAGCCTCACCCTCGCTCAGCTTATCATTTTTATACATGACAACGTTGCTTTTTGCAACATTATATCTATCCGCAAAATATCTGTCGCTGTAATCCGACTGCAAGGTATAAAGTCCCCAGTATTCACCGTCTATAAACACCACGCAGGCTGTTCCCTGCTGAGTTTCAACACCTCTGCCTGACACCATATTTTGTATCATCATGTCCTTGAATTTTGAATAATTGGCGTCATTTCCGCCGTTTCTAAGCACAAAGGTCTTGCATGAGGTGATAGCCTCGCCGTTTACATCTGTAAAGCTATCCCAGAAAACTGTATCAAAAGAGCTTTTGCCGTAATCGTTTCGAGCATAAAGCCTGAACGACTTTTGATAATCCGCCCTAGACCAGCCGCCTTGTATCCTTATGCCGCAATCCTGAGAAATAAGGCTGTTGCCCTCACTGTCGAAATACTCAACATAACATTCCTTTTCCCACTCTCTGCCACGCTGATTGTAGTTTGCAGGGATAGAGCCGTTCCAAGGGTGGTCGGGATTTTCTTCGTCATATTCTTTGTATACGTCCCCAAGACAGTAAATGCCCGTTTTTTCGTTGAAAAGCCCATCAGGATCGGTGGTAATGGATACTATAGGCAGATCGTTATGATCTGCACTTGAAACGTCCACAAAATAAGTGGCAGTAACAGTTTTTCCGCACTTTCCGCTTGTACCCTCTGCGCAGGCTCTTATGACAGTGCCTTTATCAACTGCGCTTTTGTCAGGCAGTTTTATGCTGTCACGATAGTCAAGCTGTATTTTCATAGGGTCATAAGCCGAAAGGACATTTTCATCATCTGACCTGTCGTCAATTCTCAGGGCATTTTCATAAACCTTTCTTGTGTCCGACGTGGCAGGGTCGGTACCGTCGGTGGTATAATACACCGTCTGACTCTCTCCTGCGGTTATCTCAAGGTCAAAAGCCTTTTCATAGCTACCTGCCGCCTGAGAAAACACCGGGGTATCTCCGATAGTTTTCTCTGCATTCGCCGCAAGAAGTGTAGGCTCTGAAACGTACAAAGGCTGATCTCCACCGCCATTTTTTGAAAGTGAAAATCCCGTAAGTGAAATATCTCTATTTGTAGGATTATATATCTCTATCCAATCGCTTGGTTCTCCGTTTTTGTCCTGCATAGCTGTTTTCTTAGATGTTTCGCTGTTTGAGGGGCATATCTCGCTTATATATATTTTCGGCGGTCTTATTATAACTGCAGCGAGCATTACCACCGCTGCCACCGCCGCAAGACAAAGCCCTATCACGAAAGCCCTTTTTAGTCCCAATACAAAACCTCCTGCTCTGCAATACTACAGATATCATTATAGCCTTTTTTTCACATTTCTGTCAACCAACTGCAAAACATACAAAATCCATGGGGATTTTCTCTGTGGCTTTTACTATTTCTACAATCCTTTTAACTTTTACTTGACAAACTTTTACGGCTGTGCTTTAATAGAGTAGTAGGGTAAAATCCCCGTAAATACGAAAGGAATGGTACATATATGAAGTTAAGAAAAGTTCTGGCACTTGCCGCTGCAGCGGTAATGGCTGTGGCTGCTCTTGCGTCATGCGGCGTTAAGGAGGACTCCTCAAACGATTCAAAGGCAGGCGGCTCATCAGAAAAGCACTATAAGATAGGCATTGTGCAGATAATGGAGCATACATCTCTCAACACTATCAGAGATGCTGTTATCGACAGACTTGCAGAACTTGGCTATGTTGACGGCAAAAACTGCACTATCGACGCTCAGCAGGCTAACAACGAGTCAACAACTGTTCAGCAGATACTCGACCAGTTCAAGGCTGACGGTGACGATATCATCATCGCTATCACAACACCATGCGCACAGCTCGCAGCTCCATACTCTGAGGAGATACCAGTAGTATTCTCCGCAGTAACAGACCCTATCGGTGCAGGTCTTTGCGACTCGCTTGAAAGCACAGGGGCAAACATCACAGGCACATCTGACAAGCTCGCTATCACAAAGATACTTGACTTTGCGCTTGAAATGAAGCCTGAAATAAAAACTCTCGGTTATCTTTACAACACAGGCGAGGACAACTCAGTTTCAACCCTTAAAGAAGTAAAGGCTTACTGTGAGGAAAAGGGCATCGCTGTTATCGAAGGCGCTGCTTCAAACACATCTGAGGTGCAGGAAGCTGCTCAGAACCTTGCCGCAAAGTGCGACGCTGTATTCTCACCTAACGACAACACTATCGCAGGCGCTATGGGTACAGTTACAGAAGTTATGAACAAGGCGAAGGTTCCAATGTTCGTTGGCGCTGACTCAATGGTAATGGACGGCGGTCTTGGCACTGTTGGTATCGAGTATTCCGACCTTGGTAAGGAAACTGCAAACATGGCAGCTCAGATACTCAGCGGTGAAAAGAAGGCTTCCGAAATACCAATAAAGGTATTCAACGAAGACCTCAGCACTTATATCAACAAGACAACTGCTGACACGATCGGTATCACTATTCCTGACGATATTGCAAACGGAGAAAAGACAGTTTACTTCGATTAAACTATTGCAAAATCAAATCAAACATAGTATAATAGTAGGGAGCGGGACTTTCGCTCCCTGCTATTTTTTATTGAAAGGAAAATTATATGAAACTGAATAAGAAAACAGTTATCTCGCTTATACCGAAAGCTGTGCTTTTGATCTTACTTCTTGTGATAATAAACACTCAGCTCACGGAAAGCGTTGTTACGGGAACATTTGAAAAGGGTCTTGTTTTTTCTATCCTTGCACTTGGAATATTCATCTCATTCAGGATACTTGATATCCCTGACCTGTCGGTAGACGGAACTTTCACCCTTGGCGTTGCAGTATCAGTTATGCAGGCTTTCAACGGCGACCCTATCAAGGGAATACTGCTGTCAATAGTTGCAGGAGCTATCGCAGGAAGCGTGACGGGAATACTTATCACAAAACTCAACGTTCAGCCTATACTTGCGGGAATAATCACAATGACGGCTCTTTACTCCATAAACCTGAAAATCATGGACAGACCTAATATTTCACTCTATAAGAAATACTATATTTACAATAGCACAGAAATATTTCGGCGACTATTACAAGCTTGCGGCGGCAGGTATCGTGCTTATTATTGCGGCTGTTCTGCTTTTTTGGTTTCTTAAAACTCAGGCAGGAATGTCACTTAGAGCCACAGGCGACAACGAATACATGGTAAGGGCTTCTTCAATAAACTCAGACAGAATGAAGATAATGGGCTTTGCCATTGCAAACGCTTTGGTATCCCTTTCAGGCGCAATGTACGCTCAGTATTCCTCGGCAGGCGACTCAAACAGCGGTACAGGTATGCTGGTGGTAGGCCTTGCTTCTATCATTATTGGTGAGATATTCTTCAGCAAGCACTCGATCCTCTGCGGAATACTTGCGGCGATATTTGGTGCGGTGGCATACAGATTTGTTCTTGCTTTTGCAATGAATCTCGGTATGGACAGCAACTACACAAAGCTTTTCTCAGCCTGCATAGTTGCCCTTGCTATCTCTCTGCCTGCTATCAAGAAGTATATCACAAAGGCATACAAGCATGCAGTGACAAATAGGAGGTTTAAAATGCTTAAGCTTGAAAATATAAACATAACCTTCAACAAGAACACTGCCAACGAGCGTAAGGCGCTCCAGCACATAGACCTTGATGTGGCTGACGGAGATTTTGTTACAGTAATAGGTTCAAATGGTGCAGGAAAATCCACACTTATGAACGTTATCAGTGGCAGTTACGAGGCTGACACCGGCAAGATATTCCTTGACGGAAAGAACATCACTCACCTAAAGGAGCATCAACGTGCAAGAACTATAGGCAGGCTTTTCCAAGACCCGCTGAGAGGAACTGCGCCAAACATGACCATAGAGGAAAATCTCGGCCTTGCCTACAGTCGTGGAAAGCGTCGTTCGCTGACTATCGGTATCAGGAAAAAGGACGTTTCAGTGTTCAGAGAAAGGCTCAAGGAGCTTGACTTAGGTCTTGAGGACAGAATGAAAATGCCTGTGGGACTGCTTTCAGGAGGTCAAAGGCAGGCTCTTACGCTGGCGACTATCGTTACACCAAAGCTTCTGCTTCTTGACGAACACACTGCGGCACTTGACCCTAAGACCGCAGAAAAGGTCATGAGGATAACCGAAAAGATAGTAAAGGAAAACGCACTGACTACTCTTATGATAACACACAACATTTCAAATGCCATTGAATACGGCAACAAGACTATCGTAATGAGCCAAGGCAAACTGCTTCTTACTATCGAGGGCGAGCAGAGAGCAAACATGACGGTGGAAAAGCTTATGAAGCTTTATTCCGACACCGCCGAGGACGAACTTTCAGACAAGATGATACTTCAAGAATAATCAGACATACAAAAAGCTGCGGAGTTTTCCTCCGCAGCTTTTACTTTTGTTCTTTCACATAAGACTAAACATATGTTATATCTATTCCTGCGATCTTTGCTCTGCCCTTTATGATAAGGATCTTTTCTTTTTCATCATAAGCTCCGTTAGGCTGGTCTATTCCGCCAAGAACGCAGTCGGCTTCCACCTTTATGCCCCAGTTCTTCGGGATATAAAGCTCCACTCCGCCGCAAAGCACATCAACATTCAGCTCGACTTCGTTTCCTGCCATATCGGCAGAATCAAAGTACACCTCCATACCGCTGTAACGGCAGCTTATGTCGACTCTTTTCAACACCTTTGAGGTTATATACTTTGTGCAGCCTGAAAATTTTGCGTCGATACGCACATATTCCCCCGTTGTCTGAGGATTTATCCCAAGCAGGATTATCGGTAGTGTGGGTGGTCCACTTGCTTTTGTGTAAACCTGTAGCGGTAAGGGAAAATGAATGAAAATCCCACACTCAAAAGCAGTGCCGCACCCAGAACCGGCCATGGGGTGAACTTCTCGATACCGAGAGTTTCGTCAAAGAGTATCGCCATGATAGCCATAGGGAAGAATATTCCCCAGAAGTTAAGGTGTCTGACGCTCGTTACGATAACAGGAACGAGAAGCAGTGAGATCACAACGCTCCACACGCCGAGAATAAGCGCAACGCCTGCAAGGATAAAGAACAAGCCCCATATAAGATTTTTTGTTTTTCATAGAAATCTCCTTTCTCCAAGTCTGAGCTTCAAAAGCTTGTAATAGCTTCGTGAGGCGTAAAGCTGTTTATGAGTGCCTGCAAAGCTTATAAGACTTGCAGAGGTTATGTTTCGCTCAACGGAATAGATGTGCTTTACATTCACGATTGCTGATTTTGACACCCGCACGAACTTTCGTGGAAGTATCTCTTCAAGCTCGAAAAGCTTCATTTTGACCTGAAAAACGTCGTCAGAGGTATGAGCGTTAAGATTATGTTCCCCTGTTTCAAAAAACAGTATGGAATCAAGGGGAGGATAGAACTGAACTGCGTCTTTGAAAAAAAGCTATCGCAGGATCGCCCTCAGCGGACTCCGCCACCCTTTTCATTTTAAGCACACGTTCATCGGGCTGGGCGCACCTTATGACTATCTCGTCTTCAGACATATTCTCGTCTAATCCTGACCTTCACGCTTTCACCCCCGTTTTATCTGACAGCCTTATTATAATCTATTTTTCCCTTTGTGTAAACCCCTTTTGACTGACAGGTGCAGATTTCTATGCAAGAGGTAAATTTTATGACCCAAAGGGGTGCTGACCATGCAACACCCCCTTGATTTAGTTTTTTACCAGTAGCTTGCCTCGCTGCCTGTGCCGTTTTGCATATATTTGTATATGAGTTCAAAAAGCTCGCTGTTGTCAACATTGTTTTGTTCCATATAATCCACAACGCCCTGAGCGGTAAGACCGCTTGCATAGTCGCTTTTTCTAAGCACCATTGCAAACTCTGCCGCAGAGCAAGCCTTTGCAAAATTCTGTGACACAGCCTCTGTATAGTCAGAACACATAACAGACTTGTCTATAAGCTTGCTTTCGCTCGCCTCCGGGTCTTTATACCTCACTGAAACTGTGAGCATTTCTCCGCTGAGCTCATTGGTTTCAGCCTTGCTCTCGTTATCCTGATATTTCAGCGACTTTTCATTGCCGTTATTTGGCACTATCTCATACAAAACCGTGACCTGCTGACCCGAGCCGATATCGCCTGCGTCCTTTGTATCGTCCTCAAAGTCCTCATCATTGAGAAGTCTGTTTTCATAGCCCACCAGCCTGTATGCTGAAACATTTTCGGGATTAAACTCTATCTGCACCTTTGCGTCCTTTGCGACAGTGAAAAGAGTTCCGCTCATTTCTGTTACAAGCACTCTTTTTGCTTCGTCAACGCTGTCGATATAAGCATAGTTTCCGTTGCCGTTATCAGCAAGGGCTTCAAGCCTGTTATCCTTATAGTTTCCTGAGCCGAAGCCAAGCACTGAGAGATATACCCCTGAGTCACGCTTTTTTGTGATATAAGGTCGGTAAGCTCTTCTTCACTTGACAGACCAACGTTCAGATCGCCGTCAGTTGCAAGGATAACTCTGTTGTTGCCGCCCTCTATGAAATACTCCTCTGCAAGCTTGTAAGCTGTGGTAATTCCTGCCGCACCTGCTGTCGAGCCGCCTGCTGACAGGCTGTTAAGTGCTTAAACTATCTCCTCGCTGTTGTCGCCACTTTCGCCCTCAAGAACAACGCTGTCGCTGCCTGCATAAGTGACGATAGAAACTCTGTCATCAGCCCCAAGGTTTTCAGCAAGCATTGAGAAAGCCTGCTGAACAAGAGGAAGCTTATCCTCGTCCTCCATTGAGCCGCTCACGTCTATGAGGAAAACAAGGTTTGTAGGAACGTCCTTGACCTTTGCTTCCCTTGCCTGAAGCCCCACCAGCATAAGCTTTGCTTCACTGTTCCAAGGACAATCGGAAAGCTCGGTATTTATAGACACCGCACCCTCCGCAGGCTTTTCATAGTCATACTTGAAATAGTTTATGAACTCCTCTGTTCTCACAGCGTCAGTGTCGACCTCCCAGCCATCATTTATCATTCTTCTCACGTTTGTGTAGGAAGCCGTGTCAACGTCTGTGTTTCTGCGAGTCTTTAAGAATACCCGAATCATCGTCAAGACTTTTCCAGCCGTTTTGAAAAACGATATCCCCGTCAAGAGAAATTTCTATCTGAGGTGCATTTTCAAAGCCATAGAATAAGTGCCGTTTTCCTTTCTCAGTGGTATGAAATATTGCTGAAACTGAGCTGTTCGTATGTCTTTTCTTCTCTGTTTTCAAGCCTAGCCTTGTCAGCCGTTTCTACGCTATGCTTTGAAACACTGTCCGACTCTGAGCGGATATCGGCGTAAAGGCTTACGCCGCCGATAATAAGCACGAGCGAGGCTGCTGCCGCTGCAAATTTTCTGTAATTTCTGCGGCTTACTTTTTATCTGTGTCTGATCTTTGTCCGTTTTGTTTTCAAGCTGTCCCTCTATCCTGTCCCAGAGCTTTTTCCATGTCAGGGGCAGTATCAGAAATATGCTTTTTGTAAAGAAATTTTATGTTCTTAGCCATAGATACTGTCCTCCTTTATGGTCTTTTTTAGTTTGAAAACAGCCTGACGGTATTTCCATGTGACAGTACCCAGCGGCTTCCCCACTGCCCGACTTATCTCACGAAATGTCATATCCATTCCAAGCCTCATGTTCAGGATATCCCTTTCGCCCTCTGAAAGCAGCTTCAAAGCCTCCTCGAAGGGAGCTTTCCGATCACATCGTCGTCTACCCGCATACTGTCCTGCTGTTCTTTATGCCCTGCTTCTTCATCATCAAGGGTCGGCGTTTCGTGCCGCCTTTTTCTGATAAAGTCAAGAGCGAGATTTTTCGCCATTACAGTCAGATATCGCTTATGCCCCGTTCCCTTTCGGTACTGACCTGCGGTGTCCCATAGCTTTAGGAAAAAAATCTGATGTGAGGTCCTCAGCGTCCTGAGGACTTTTCACAATGTCAAGCATGATGTTATATATCACCTTGCCGTAGCATTGATAGATCTCCCTAAGCCCGTTTTTGTCATTTTTCAGGATCAGCTCCACCCTGAAATCGAACTCAGTGTCGGTCAAGTCTTTCACACCCCTCGATAACTTATATACGATTCTGCACGGGAGATTTTATGGCAAAATAGTATACAAATTTTACTTTTATTTTTTGTACATTAATAACAAACTTATGTGCAAACACAATTGTGCCGATAAGATATTTTAGCACATTAAAGCATATCTGTCAAATAAAAAGAACACACCCCCGTCCATATGAACGAGGGTGTGTTCTTCGTGTGAAGATCTATGAGAAATTATTTGGAGAGGTCAATATTTCCTACAGCGTCCCTTACCTTAAGGACAAAGGTCGGAGAAACTGAAAGCTCGTCAATGCCCATTCTCAGGAAAGTTTCGGTGAGAGTAGTGTCAGCCGCAAGCTCACCGCATATACCTATCCATGCACCGTTCTTGTGGGCATTCTCTGCAGACATTTCAATAAGTCTAAGTATAGCCTCATGGTGAGTGTCGCAGAACTGCTCTATATCAGGGTTCTGTCTGTCGCAAGCAAGGGTATACTGAGTAAGGTCATTAGTGCCAACGCTGAAAAAGTCCACAAGCTTTGCAAGCTTATCGCTTATGATAGCCGCCGCAGGGGTCTCTATCATGATGCCAAGCTCAACGCTGTCAGAAACTGTTATACCCTGTTCTTTAAGCTCAGCCTTGACTTCACCACACATAGCAAGGGCTTTTTCTACCTCTGAAACGCTTGTTATCATAGGGAACATTATGCCCAGATTGCCATATACGGAAGCTCTGAAAAGCGCTCTGAGCTGAGTTTTGAATATCTCAGGTCTTGTAAGACAAATTCTTATTGCTCTGTATCCCAAAGCTGGGTTTTCCTCTTTTTTCAGACCGAAATAATCCACCTGCTTGTCGGCACCGATATCGAGCGTTCTTATGATTACCTTTTTCCCTGCCATGCTCTCAAGAACACGCTTATAAGCCTGAAACTGCTGCTCTTCTGTCGGAAAATCTGAATTTTCAAGATAGAGAAACTCGCTTCTGAAAAGACCTATTCCGCCTGCGTCATTGAGAAGCACAGCACCGATATTGTCAACGCTTCCGATATTTGCATAAATGTTTATCTTTTTGCCGTCCTTTGTGACATTCTCCTTGCCTTTGAGGGTCTGCAAAAGACGCTTTTTTTCTCCTCGTCTGCTTTCTGCTTTGCGGTAAGCTCAGCGGTGGTCTTTTCATCAGGGTCAACGAATATCTCACCTGTAAATCCGTCAACGATAGCAAAGTCACCGTCCTTTATTTCTGACAGGAATTTGCTTCCTACGCCTATTACCGCAGGTATGTTCATATTTCTTGCAAGGATAGCTGTATGTGAATTTGATGAGCCATGTGCAGTAACGAAGGCAAGCACCTTGTCTTTATCAAGAGATATAGTTTCGCTTGGTGCAAGATCATCGGCACAAACTATCATCTTGTCGTCACCTGCTGAGCCGTCGATGACATTGCCCGTGAGGTTTGCGATGATCCTGTTGGAAATATCCTTTACATCTGCGGCTCTTGCCTGCATATATGGATCGTCCATAGAAGCAAACATCTCCGCAAAGTTGTCTGCCGTCACTGCCACTGCATATTCTGCGTTGACCTTCTGGCTGTCGATGATATTCTCTATAGATTCGTTGTAATCATCATCTTCAAGCATCATCATGTGTATCTCAAAGATCTGAGCGTTTGTTTCGCCCACCTCCCTGAGTGCCTTGTCATAAATGCTCTGGAGCTGTTCTGTGGCTGCCTGCTTAGCTTCGGCAACTCGCTTCTTTTCTCCCTCGCTGTCTTCTGTGTGAATACGTTTTATAGCGGTATCCTGCTTTTTGAATACTGAGATCTTACCCATTGCTACCGCACCGTAAACGCCTTTTCCTGTATACTTAGTCATAAATATCCGCCCCTTTTCTCATAGATCTTATTATTCTTCACGCTGTTTCCAGCCGATGGGACGCTCCTGCGAACACACCGCAGAAACGTCCCGCCGGCTGGACGGCTTTTACCGCCCAGCTGACAGATAATAATTAAAGTGTTTCCTCAAAAAATGCCTTGAGTGCTTCGGAAGCCTTGTCCTCGTCTGCACCCTCGCAGGTAACAGTAACAGTATCGCCCTGCTTAACGCCAAGACCCATAAGAGCCATAAGCTTTGTGATGTTCACGCTCTTTCCGCCCTTTTCGATAGTGCAAACGCTCTCGAACTCCTTTGCTTTCTTTGCAAGAAGTCCAGCCGGTCTTGCGTGGATACCAACTTCGTCTGTGATAGTGTAGCTAAATGTTTTCATGATGAATACCTCCAAATAATTATTTTATCTTCAAGATCATATCTCCTGCCGAAACGCTGTTTTGTGCAACAGGTTCAACAGACGCATAATCGTCCGTGTTGCCTATTATCAAAGGCGTTGTCACCTTATATCCTGCGGCTTTTATCTTATCCATATCAAAGCTTATGAGCAGGTCGCCTTTTTTAACTTCCTGACCGTCGCTGACATGGGCTTCAAAATACTGTCCGCCAAGCTTTACAGTGTCGATACCGATATGGAGAAGTATCTCCACTCCATCGTCCGATACCATATTTACGGCATGCTTTGTGTCAAAAACGCTGTCTATCTTTCCGTCGCATGGAGCGTAAAGCTTGCCCTCTGACGGCTCAACGGCTGCGCCTCGCCGAGTATCTTTTGTGAGAACACATCGTCCTCAACGTCCTCAAGCTTAACAGCAGTGCCGTTCATGTGGGAGTAAAGCGTTATTGTCTTGCCGTTAGTTTCTGTGTTTTCTGCACCCTCGGTCTGCGGTTTTTCTTCTATTTTATCAGAAGCTTTCTCAGTGCCGATAATGCTGTCAGGGTCGTCGCTGTATGGTGAATCAATAAATTCCTCAAGATCTGATTTTATAACTGAGACCTTTGGTCCGTAAATGACCTGAACGCCGTTGCCCTTGTGGATAACGCCCGAAGCACCGCTGGCTTTGAGCATATCGTCCATGACCTTTGAGGCGTCATTTACTGTAACTCTAAGTCTTGTTGCACAGCAGTCAACGTCTGAAAGGTTATCTTTACCCCCAAGACCTTTGAGTATCGTTGCGCTTACAACGTCTGAAGCCCTCTTGTCTGTGCTCTTTACCTTTGCCGCCTTAGCCTCGTTCACGTCGCTTCTGCGATTCAACGTCATCAGGCTCTCTGCCAGGTGTTTTAAGATTCATCTTTGTTATCATAAAGTAGAACACAAAATAGTAAACAACTGCATAGATAAGTCCCACAACAACTATCCATATCCAGTGGGTCTTTGCGTTGCCCTGCAAAACTCCGAAAAGGGTCATGTCTATAAGACCGCCTGAGAACGTCATTCCAACGCCAACGTTAAGAATGTGCATAAGCATATAGGAAAGTCCTGCCATTACGCAGTGAACAGCGTACATAAGAGGTGCAACGAACAGGAATGTGAACTCCAAAGGCTCTGTTATACCTGTAATCATTGAAGTAAGAGCCGCTGACAGAAGCAAGCTTCCTACTACCTTTTTCTTTTCAGGACGAGCAGTTTTGTACATTGCAAATGCTGCAGCAGGAAGACCAAATATCATGAACGGGAATTTTCCTGCCATAAATCTTGTTGCCGATACTGAGAAAACTTCTGTTGACTTTGAAGCAAGCTCTGCAAAGAATATGTTCTGTGCGCCTGCTACCATGTTGCCGTCTATCATCATCGAGCCGCCAAGCTCTGTCTGCCAGAAAGGCATATAGAAAACGTGATGAAGTCCGAACGGGATAAGTGCACGTTCAAGTATTCCGTATATCCATGTGCCTGCATATCCTGAGTTGAGAACGAGCACGCCAAGCTTTGAGATACCAAGCTGTACTATAGGCCACAGATAGAACATTATGATACCAACGATAAGGTATGTGACAGTTGAAACGATAGGAACAAATCTTGTTCCGCCGAAGAATGAGAGCACCTGCGGAAGTTCTGTTTTATAGAACTTGTTGTGCAGTGCCGCAACGCCAAGTCCTACAAGGATACCGCCGAAAACGCCCATTTGCAGCGTGGTGATACCAAGCACTGACGTTGTGGAGTTTTCTGCCATTGCCTCAACGCCGCCCTTTGCGGTGATAAGTGCGCTGATAGTGGTGTTTTCACCATTTTGGTGATATCCTGTATCTGTTCCATTTTTGTGCCGAGCCTTGCGTTTATGATGTGCATTGCGATAAAGCCCGCTTCATCACCCCTCAGCTCAACGCCCAAACGCTGATATATCTCCGCCACGCAATATCTTCCAAGAGCAAGCTCCTTCGGGAAGCAATCGCTTATGGCGTCCATAAGCGGGTTTTCAAATTCAAGTCCCTGCTTTTTTTTTCTTTCAATGGCAAATGAGATGTGGTCTGAAAGTGTTATTATGAGCGACTCGTTTAGCCGTCCGTCCTTTATATGCTCATATGGTATCTCGGTCAGGCACTCGATAAGCCTTTTTCTAAGCTCTGAGTCTGTGACAAGATACATTTTCTGAATCTTATCCTTATCAGGCTCGTCGCCGTATTTTTTCCCAAAGCCTATCCCCTTGCCTGAGATTATCTGCTCTTTTCCTTTATCGTCTATAACGCTTACGGTGTTATTATTTATCACCTTGATTATTTTCATTAAAAATCCCCCTATAAAATAAAAAAAGCCAACCTTAATACGAACCCACACAATATGTCCGTACAAAGTTGGTCATGCCCAGTCTATAAATGAAAGGTAACACTCCAATAAAAGATGTTATGTATCAATTTCACTATAATTATATTAACACACCTACATTTATTTGTCAACAGCATACATAAAATTTGTTTTCTGAATCTGTTTTTTTAACAAATAAACTTATTTTGTTTTGTATAAAACCTACAATTATCAGCCTGAAAAGCACAAAAAAGCCGTGGAAACACTGATGTTTCCACGGCTTTCGGTATGTTAAGAGAGTATCTGTATAGCTTTTTATTACTTTGTCATAAACTCGCAAACAAGGTTTGCAAACTCAACAGGGTTGTCGATAGACATACCCTCGATAAGCAAAGCCTGATCGTAAAGAAGCTTTGCATAATCCTTCAGCTTGTCCTTATCGTTGGCATAAAGGTCTTTCAGCTTCTCAAAGATAGGGTGGTTTGGATTTATCTCCAGTGCCTTTTCAGCCTTGACCTTGTTGCCGTCATTCTGAGGCATAGCGTTGAGGACCTTCTCCATTTCGATAGTTATGCTGCCGTCTGATGAAAGACAAACAGGGTGAGTTTTAAGCTTCTTTGAAAGACGGACAGTCTTTACCTTGTCAGCGATAGCTTCCTGCATGAAAGTGAACATATCCTTGTTCTCTTCGTCAAGCTTTTTAGCCTCTTCCTTTTCTTCCTCTGTGTCAAGGTCGAGATCAGCGTCGCTTATGGACTTGAAAGGCTTGCCGTCATAGTTTATCATCACCTTGATAGCGAACTCATCAACGTCCTGTGTGAAGTAAAGAACTTCATAGCCCTTATCCTTGATCTTTTCAAGCTGAGGGAGCATTTCGATCCTTTCCTTTGTTTCGCCGCAAGCATAGTAGATCTCTTTCTGATCTTCTTTCATTCTTGAAACATACTCTTTGAGTGTAACGTTCTTGCCGTCAAATGAGGACGGGAACATAAGGAGATCTTTCAGAGTTTCGTTTGCAGCGCCGTATGACTGATAAATGCCAAACTTGAACTGAAGCCCGAATACGCTGTAGAACTTCTCATACTTCTCACGGTCGTTTTTCAGAAGCTTTGCAAGCTCGTTCTTTATGGACTTTTCAAGGTTCTTTGCGATTATCTTAAGCTGTCTGTCCTGCTGTAAAAGCTCACGGGAGATGTTCAGTGACAGGTCCTCAGAGTCAACAACGCCCTTTACAAAGCTGAACCAGTCAGGAAGCAGGTCTGCACACTTTCCATTATCATTACACCGCTTGAATAAAGCTGGAGTCCCTTTTCATAGTCCTTTGAGTAATAGTCAAAAGGCGCACGAGCAGGTATATAAAGCAGTGCGTCATATGTTGCAACGCCCTCGTTCTTTGAATGGATATGTGCAACAGGTGGCTCATAGTCTCCGAACTTCTCCATATAGAAGTTGTTGTAATCCTCGTCCTTTAGCTCGCTCTTGTTCTTCTTCCAGATAGGGGTCATGCTGTTAAGAGTTTCGATAGCCTTATGTACCTCAGGCTCTTTACCCTCCTCATTATAATGAGTATGCTCGACTTCCATTCTGATAGGGAATCTGATGTAGTCAGAATATTTCTTTACAAGCGACTGTATCTGATACTGATCAAGATATGTTGAATACTTCTCGTCATCAGTATCGTCCTTGAGTTTAAGTGTGATAGTTGTGCCGACGCCGTCAGGCTTGTCACACTCCTCTATTGTGTAGCCCTCAACACCGTCAGATGTCCCTGATCGCTGCCAAAAGCCTTTGTTACAACGGTAACTTCCTTTGCTACCATAAAAGTAGAATAGAAACCTACACCGAACTGACCGATGATATCAACATCGTCCCCAAAGGTCATTGTCTTTCTTGAAAGCGAACGAGCCTGAGTTTGCGATAGTACCAAGGTTGTTTTCAAGATCCTCCTCGGTCATACCGATGCCGTTATCAGAAACTGTAAGCGTTCTGTTTTCCTTGTCGATAGCGATATTGATAGCGAAGTCGCTCTTTTTCATTCCCACAGAAGTGTCTGTCAGGGACTTGAAATACAGCTTATCAATAGCGTCGCTTGCATTTGAGATTATCTCTCTGAGAAAGAGCGTGCTTGTTTTTTGGATAGTTTTTGCTATACTTTTCAGGAAACGAGAATCAAGCTTCATAAAGCCGCTATCTGAAAAAAAAGGCACGGCAGTAAAAGGGTTAAAATGGTTTTCAGCCTGCTTTGTGATAAACATTCTGCTGTCACAGCTCATATCTATCCTCACGGGTATACTTGGTCAAAACGGAGTGACAGTTCCCACAAGCGATTTTTTCCATTCATCAGCCCTCTGCCCTTGCAGTAATAGTGCAGTTCTCATACGTTGTGATAATAGCCCCTATCGTGGAGGAATTTATCTACCGTGGAGCGATCCTCACGGCTCTAAGCCCATACGGAAGGGGTGCGGCGGTGCTTTTCTCAGCACTTGCATTCGGACTTATGCATGGAAATATCCCTCAGGCGGCTTCGGCATTCGGCACGGGACTTGTTTACGCTATTATTGCCGCAAAATGTGGCTCGATACTGCCAACAGTTATAATACACTGTCTAAACAATCTGCTGCAAACTTCTCGTCCATATCTGATGCGATAGGACTTGAACACTATGAAACCTTCATGAGCGTTGCTGAGATAGTCATAGGTCTGGTAGGCTTTATGGTTCTTTTCACAAGCCTTAAAAAGCTTATCATTGATGACAGCGAAAACGTGCTTACACCGAAAGAATGTCGCAGATACGTCTTTACAAACCCTGCCACTATAGTATATATGCTCTGCCTTATCATACCGATAATAAAGAGTCTTGTTCAAGCAAACAGCTAAAAATCACAAACAAAAAACGGGTGACTGCCAATAACAAATTGACAGCCACCCGATATTTTTATCCAAAAAGCCTATTAATAAGCCTTGCCCCAAAGCACCATATGCTTCGCAGGTTTTCCACAGCATACGCAGGTATCTGCTATCTCTTCCTGCTCGAACGGGATACATCTTGAACCTACTCCTGTGAGTTCTTTTTACCTTATCCTCGCAAGCCTCATCGCCGCACCACATTGCCTTAACAAGCCGTCGCCCTTTTCCTCAAGAGCCTTTGTTATCTCGTCAAGTGTCTTGCAAACATAGGTACGTCTTTCTCTGTTTTCAAGTGCCTTCGCATAAAGGCCATCATGAACAGCCTGAAGTCTTTCATTTACTGTTTCAACAAGCTCACCAAGCTTGCAGAATACCTTTTCTCTGTTGTGTCTTGTAACAAGCACACACTGATCGTTCTCAATATCCTTTGGACCAATTTCAAGTCTTACAGGAACGCCCTTCATCTCATACTGTGCAAACTTCCAGCCAGGTGACTGCTCTGAATCGTCAAGCTTAACTCTTATGCCTGCATTTTTAAGTGTGTTGTAAAGCTCGTTAGCCTTGTCAAGAACGCCCTCTTTGTGCTGTGCTATAGGTACGATAACTACCTGAACAGGTGCAACAGCAGGTGGCAGAACAAGTCCGTTATCGTCGCCGTGTGTCATTATAACTGCACCGATAAGCCTTGTCGTAACGCCCCATGATGTCTGGAATGGGTGTGCAAGCTTATTATCTCTTCCAGTATAAGTGATATCGAAAGCCTTTGCAAAGCCATCGCCAAAGTAATGCGAAGTGCCTGCCTGCAAAGCCTTGCCGTCGTGCATAAGAGCCTCGATAGCGTATGTTGCTTCTGCACCTGCGAACTTGTCGCTCTCTGTCTTTCTGCCCTTTACGACCGGCATAGCAAGCTGCTGCTCGCAGAAATCAGCGTATACGTTGAGCATTCTCTCTGTCTCCTCGATAGCCTCCTCAGGTGTCTCGTGGATAGTATGACCCTCCTGCCACAGGAACTCTCTTGAACGAAGAAATGGTCTTGTTGTTTTTTCCCAACGTACAACAGATACCCACTGATTGTAAAGCTTAGGAAGATCTCTGTAGGAATGAACTATATTAGCATAATGCTCGCAGAAAAGCGTTTCAGACGTTGGTCTTACGCAAAGTCTGTCTTCAAGCTTTTTCACTTCCGCCGTATGTTACCCAAGCTACCTCAGTATACCACTTTGCGAAATCCTCGTCCATGGAGGTTATCGCGTCAACCATTTTCTTATCCTTAGCCATTTATAAAACCTCTTTCTTATATCGTTCAGGCATTGTCATTATTCTTGTTGCCGTCGTCTTTTTTAACAGCTTCACTGCTGACATTCTTCTTTTTCTTTTTTAAAATTAAGAGCATAGATATCCTCGTTATATATCTTATAGTTAGGATCCCAGCCGTCAATATGGGACTTATCAAATATGCCCTGTACCTTATAGTTCTCAGGATCATTCCCTGTATTCTCACCGTCCACCCTTTCGGGATCGTCCTTTTCGGCAAGCTCAGGGTGACGTTTTTCAATAAATCGTGCTATTTTTGGAGTGATAAGGCAGGCAATGACGATAAAGGTCATTATTACGACACAGCCTGCTGCCAGCTTCAACAGCAATAGCAGTAATTCTTTATTCAGACAAGTCACCTCTTTTCGCAAACATAAAGTTATTATAGCACAATTATTATCCAAATTCAAGAGGTGAAATATGAATTTACCGCCATTTCTGACCTTTAGCACGAAAAAAGGCGGAACAAAGTCCGCCTTAAAGCATTTTCTTTCGTTTGAAAAAGATTATACACACTATCACTACTATTATACTAAGGGCTATAACACCCGGATACCCCTCTTTAAGTTCGGGCATATCCTGAAAGTTCATGCCATACCAGCCCGTGATAAGGGTCAGAGGGAAAAATATAGTGGATATGACCGTAAGAAACTCCATATTCTTGTTCTGCTGAGCATTGACATGGGACTGATAAGCGTCTCGCACCTGCGTTGCATATTCAAGAAATGTACAGTTCTGCCCATGAGCCTGTCGGCACGGTCTGAGATAGTGCCGAAATATTTTTTTCTGCTTTTTCTCAAAGGAGCCGTTCTCGTCCTCTTCAAGCTCTCTGCCCAGATCCATTATTTCATCATAGTAGCTTCTCAAAATAAGAAGCTCTTTTCTGATAGGCGTTATGGTTTCAAGAAAATCGTCCGTCTTGCCATCGTTTACGTTTTCCTCAAGCTCCATAAGCTTTTGCTCATGTTCCGCAAGAAGCTCGGTGTCACGGAGCATAAATTCGCTGAAAAAATTGTAGATAAAATGCTCCCTGCTCTCTCCCTGATTATGCCTGCTTCTCTGTATGCGTTGGACTAACCTGAGCGAGAACTCCTCATCGTCTATTATCACCATGTTTTTGTTGTCGATAAAAAACTGTATCCTGTGGCGGCTTCCCTTTATGTCAAGAAGCTTGGGGATAGAAAGCGTGCCTGCCAAACAGAAAGGCTGTGATTCTATCTTACAGAACACAACGTCACGCAGGGATATCACGCCCTCGTAGGTTATGTTCGCCGTTCTGAGGGTTTCCTCTGCGTGAGCAGAGTCGGTAATAAACACAGCCGAGCAAGTTTGTTCGCTTAGCTGTGCCGGTGTTATTTCTTCAAGTGAACCCTTCAGGGCAAATATTGTCATTTATCCTCGACCTCCGCCTTTGAAGCTCTTTCATAGGCAAGGTCATAGAAAAGTTCCTGAGAATTGAGCGGCTCTTTGCCGTCTGAAACAAGGGTATATTCCCCGTCAGAATCAAGCTCTCTTGCCTGACAATTATCTGCAAGCATTTTGTCGAACATCATGCTTATCTGAGACTTGATATCCTCGTCAAGAATAGGTGTAGCGACCTCAACACGTCTGAGGGTATTTCTTGTCATAAAGTCTGCGGAAGCAATATATATCTTTCTTTCCTCGCCCTTGCCAAACATATAGATACGGGAATGTTCAAGAAAACGTCCTACAATGCTTATTATCCTGATGTTGTCGGTTTCGCCCTCAACGCCCGGATAAGACAGCATATGCCTCTTACCACAAGATCTATCTTAACGCCTGCTCTTGAAGCTTCGATAAATCTGTCGATTATCTTCTTATCAGTGAGAGAATTTATCTTCACGCCAATATAGCCCTCTCCCCCTGATTGTGCTATGGCTATCTGCTCGTCTATCATATCAAGCACCTTGTTTTGCAGACAATTCGGTGCAACAAGAAGCTTGTCAACGCTCTTTACAGTATCGTCAGAAGCAAGAGCATTGAACACATCTATAGCGTCCTTTGCGATGTCCTTATTGCAGGTCATAACAGACAGGTCGGTATAAAGTCTTGAAGTTTTCTCGTTGTAGTTTCCAGTGCCTATCTGAGTATAATACTCGGTCTTTGTGCCTGAACGCTTTGTGATAAGACAAAGCTTTGAATGTACCTTATAGCCCTCCAGACCATAGATAACAGTACAGCCAGCCTTTTCGAGTCGGCGTGACCACTCGATATTATTTTCCTCATCAAATCTCGCCTTAAGCTCCACCAATACAAGAACGTCCTTGCCGTTCTCTGCGGCTTCACAAAGGGCTTCGACCACCTCACTGTGCTTTGCCACACGATACAATGTCATTTTTATAGACACAACATTTTTATCGTCAGCCGCCTCACGGAGCATATTGATAAAAGGCTTTATGCTATCAAAAGGATAAGAAAGCAGTCTGTCTTTCTTTTTTATCTGCGGCAGGATCGGCTTGTTATCGTCAAAGGCAGTAAACCTCTGCGGAACTCTCTTTTTTATAGAAAAGCTCGGTTTTCTGTCTGAGTATATCCTGTATCTGGAACAGGAATGACAGATCAAGAGGAGTGCTGTTTCTGAAAACAGATTTTTTATTCACTTCAAGCTGTTTGCAGAGCAGGTCAACGATATTGTTATCAAGCTGCCTTGAAAGCTCCAGTCTGACAGGTGCAAGACGTTTTCTTTTTCTTTATAAGGTCAGCCATGAACTCACGGTAATCAAGATCTTCGTCGTAAAGTGCGTCAGCGTCGATATCAGCATTTCTTGTAACTCTTATAAGTGACTTTGACTTGACGGTGTAGCCCTTGAAAATTTTAGGTACATAGTGGAGGATAAGCTCTTCAGAAAGCATATACTTGCCTGTTGAACCGACCTTTATAAGGCGTGGGAAGACCTCGCTTCCGCAGGAAATAACACCCAGCTTCTCCTTAGAATTTTTGCTTTCAAGGACAACTGCGGCATAGATATCCTTATTTTTAAGGAAAGGGAAAGGCTGTCTTTTGCCCACCACCATAGGCGACAGGAGCGGAGCTATCTGATTAATAAAATACTGTTCCAACTGAGAATTTTCCTCCGCTGTAAGCTTGGAAAAATCAACAAGAGCAACGCCCTGCTCGGCTATTTTCTTCATAAGGTCAGCGTAGATCTTATTTTTTACGCTCGTTAAGCTCGCCGACTCTTGCGATAACGGCTTTGAGCTGTTCCTTAGCGGTCATATTTGTTTTATTTTCCCTGCTGTCTGGATCGTCCATCATCTGGTCAGTAAGCGAGCCTACACGAACCATAAAGAACTCGTCCAGATTGCTCTGATAGATAGAAGCAAAAGAAAGTCTTTCACAGAGTGGCACGCACTCACGCTCAGCCTCCTCAAGGACTCTTTCATTAAATTTCAGCCATGACAGCTCTCTATTCATAAACACATTTTTCATTGTGCCATACTCCTTTTATTATTATATCAAAACATCTATACTGATTTAATATATTATATCACAAAACGGCAAACTGTTAAAGAGTTTTAAGCAAAATTCATGTAAAATATTCTTATTATACACTTCCTATATTGTAGCTGCACACAAAAATTATGCAAAATGACGCATTTGCTTTTTAGCGAAAGCACAATACTGTGCAAAAAGGCAAAAATCAAAAAAGTCCAAACTTTTTGTGCAAAAAAGGTTGACAACGGGGTATAAATAGTGTATAATAATCAAGTCGCTATGAGAAACGCATATGGCGAGTTGGCTAGAGCACTTGGTTCATACCCAGGGTGTCACCGGTTCAAATCCAGTTACCGCTACCACATTTCTCATAGCGAAAAATCGGCCCGTTGGTCAAGAGGTTAAGACGCCGCCCTTTCACGGCGGAATCATGGGTTCAATTCCCGTACGGGTCACCAGATCACTTCCCTGAAAATAACGCATTTGCGTTGTTTTCAGGGATTTATTTTTCCCTAAAATCTCCTCAACCACTTATCTGCCACTTATTTTGAAAATAACCGCTTTCGACTACCTCTTGGCTGTGTTCTATGTACCCCGCAAGGCTTGCGCCCTGCGGTTGTTTTTATGCCCCGAAAACTTGTCCGAACTGTTCTTCTTCCTGCTCGTCCTCATCTTCGTAGGTGCCCTCTGTGCTGTCCTCGGAGTGCTTTTCTTCTTTCACTTTAACCTCGTTTGTGAAGCTTAGAGCGTTGCTTATCGCATCGCAGTTGCGTGCTCTCGCCTCTTGGAACATATGGGAATATAAATTTAAGGTCGTTCCAACAACGCTATGTCCCATATCTGCGGACACCGCTACAACGTCCACACCCTCAAAAATCAGTAGCGAGGCATGGAGGTGACGTAGAGAGTGAATATTTCGGAACGGTATTCCGATACGCTCGCAGTAACCCTGAAGCCACTCAAAGGGAGTCTGCGGATTCATAGGTGCGCCGTTCCATTTGGTGAACAGCCTGTCGTGACCCTCCCATTTTGTACCGAGCTGTTTCGCTTCCTTGGCCTGCTCTGTCCTGAACTGCTTTAGCAGATTCATTATAGACGGCGGAAACTTTGACACACGCTTGGACTTTCGCGTCTTAGTGGTATCGGTGTATATGCCTTTTTCTTTTTTGTATACTGAGATGTTCTGCGGACATGGATCAGGCTGTTCTCAAAGTCGATGTCTTTCCATTCCAATCCCAGCATTTCGCTTCGCCTGAAGCCGCTGTATATCGCAAGCAGCAGATACACTTGGTATTTCATAGGCTCGTCCTTTAAATGTTCGTAGAGTGTTTTTACCTCGTCCAGCGTATATATCTGCTTTTCCTCTTGCTCAGATTTTGGAACAACCACCCGTCTGCAAGGATTGTCAGTCAGCATTCCCATACGGATAGCGTAGCTGAATACGTCGCTTATGAAGCTTAGATGATGCACTGCCGTTTTCCTCGACAGCGGCTTACCTGTGTTCATATTCTTGCCGTTGACAAGCATATCTGTCACGAACTTCTGAATATCACGAGCAGTTATCTTATCAAGCCGCTTGTGACCTATGGCAGGATAGACACGCTTGGTGAGCTGTTTCATTCGTGCGTATGATGTAGGGCGAAGATTGACTTTTGCATATTCCTCAAACCACTGCTCAGCAAAGTCCTGAAACTTGATATTCGCCGTGACCTGACCTTTCATGCACTTGTCCTCAAAAAAGAATAGCCTGCTTCTGAAGCTCTTTTTCGATCTGCTTCTTGTTCATACCGTCCGCAGGCTTCCATGTCATGGTCTGCACGACCTGATTACCTGATGTATCATATCCGCAGGAAACTCTGATCTGATAGGAGTTTCCCTTTTTCTTTTTCTTATCGTAGCCATAAGTTGATTCCCTTTCTGTCAACATAGATTTTATGGCATACTCCTGTTACTCTAATCATAGCGCGCATTCGGCTGTATGTCAAGTAACTTAATGTATCTTTTTGTCTTTTCGGGAGTATGCCCAAATCTATGTCCTTTGTTCTGTGGTGTTTGTGGTTTTTCTGTCTGTTGACGTTCAAACAGCGTAAAATCGCCGTTCTCAGCATACAGACTTACTTGTTGGTTGTCTGTCCGTTGAAATACGCAAGCAAGTCTGCCTTGTTGATAAGCATCTTGCCGTTCACGCCGTCACCTGTCCTCAGATACGGCAGCTTACCCTGCTTGATCAGCTTACGGACGGTATGTTCGGACAACCCCTTGACTGCTTCGGTGCATTCCTTTACGGTCAGCATCTCCACGGCATCAGACTTGACCTTGGATACCTGTTCGGGATCATTGGCTTCGATAAGTTCGCTCAGGATATTTACGAGCTGAGCGATAAGCTCGTTCTTTCTGTTTGTTGTCATAGTGACCTCCATAGCAGGTACTTCCCCTGCTTTCTATCTTGTTTGTATGTTTATTCCAGCACGTTTTTTCTTGTAGTGCTGTTGTACTTGTACTGCTGAAAATCGGAACTCAGCCCACAGGCAGAAATAAAAGCCTTAGCCTTCCTCAGTTCACGGGAAAGCTCGTCCTCACGGCTGATACGCTTGGCTTCCTTTTTCAGCTTCTCACGGGTGAAAAGTCCCTTTTGTTCCTCGGCTTTCTTGTAGGTAGCAAGCTCCCAAGAAACAGCAGACAACTTTGCTTCCAGTTCATCACGCTCCCTAACAGGTTCATCACGTTCCTTACGGAGCTTCTTAGTCTGTTTCTGCGATGCAACTTCTTTTTTTTTGCAAGGTCGGTGATGTTCTGCCAGTCCTCCTGCGATACTGTAACCTTACCGCCGAACACGGTCTTTCCCGTTTCAATGCTGTCGATCTCCGCAAGTTTAGCAGTTTTCTCCTTGACAGCTTTAAGCATTTCTCGCTTTTCGCCAAGTTCCGCTTTGACCTGAGCATTCTGCTCTGCCAGTTCGTCAGCCTGACGACGCTGTTCCTTGTACTCCTCAACTTCCAGCGTACCTCTCGCCTTTTCGGGAGCGAGGGGCTTGATGCCGTGTTCAAGGCAGTTCTTATTCAGCACTTCGACCTCGGCAGCTCGCCAACGGGCAATAGCCTGCTTCCCTTCACCGAAGCTCATTTCTTTCAGAGCCTGGGCGATACCGTTCTGTGTGTCTTGCCCACGCTTGTAATGCCCAACAGGAATGTAGTCAATGTGCAGGTGTGGAGTTGCCTCGTCCATGTGCAGGACGGCATTAAAAACATAGAAGTTCGGGTTGCGATCCTGGAAACTTTGTCAGCCACCACAAAAAACACAAAATCCGGTAAAATCAGATATGGGGATTCACATGAACCATCTGAGCCTTTTTGTTGTTGGCGGCGGTCACATTTTCGTAGGCGATATATCCGTACTCGGCAAGCGTATCGAGTGCCGAATAGAAGTCCTTTGCAGTAGGAAAAAGATTGCATCGGCACGCGTGGTAGAGGTCTGACTTCAAGCCATGTTTAATATTCTTTGTCTTGAAAATCTGAATGATCTTCTCAGCCTTTACAATGTTCCCGTCGGGAGCGTTCACCATATATCGCCTGATAGCGATAGTAGTGAGCTATATTAAAAGCCCTCAGCAGTGTGTCATGATTTACACTTTCCTCGGAAGGCTCGATACCCCTGGAACAGCAGTCGGCACAATGAAGAATACAGGCTATCCGAAGTATCAGACCATGAAACTTTCCGCCCCAGTCCTGACAGCAGCACATGGATTCCTTGATCTCTTTTTCGATATAGTTGTTGCAGTATTCGATATACTCCTCGGAAGCGTGGCGGGACAGGTGCAGTATCATTTCCTCTCCATTGTGATCCTTTTTTCCTTTCAGGAGCTGATGAATGAAATCATGATATTGCTCCCTGACTTCTTTTGATATAGGTGCGGTATCATATCTACGATTTCCCACATCGCTCTTGGCGAAGCAGGGAACGAAACGTGCGATCAGTCCGCTTGACCTGAAAGCGGTATCATTCATCATGTTGTCCCATATATACGGCTGACCTGCGAGAGCGACAGAAAGATAAGGACGGGGAATTTCCGTTCGTCCTCGGATAACTCTGTTGCAGATGTACTTCTCACCGTTCCACGCTTTAAGGAGCAAGTCGAGATTTGGAATACCGCCATTGTACTTGCCGTTGAAGTTGGAAAGCATTCCGGCTTCGTCAGAGATCATCAACAGAGAATCATTCTCGCTCAGCTCTATCACAAGGGATTCGGGCGTTATATCGTCAACAGCGATACGAATAGGAGTGGTGTTTCTGATATTATCTGCCTGGACACGGAGCTTTGCTATGGCTGCGGTGTCAGGCTCGTCCTCTTTCTCCATAGACTTCACACGGGCTTCCATAACGTCCTGCTGTGCCTTGTACATTTCCTCACGGTGGTCTTTGTTGTACTTGCTCTCAAAGGTGTCGAACGGAGCTTTGATAAAGTGCATAACAGGGCTTTTTCTTTCAGAAGGCTGTGCTATGATGATAGAATACAGCACAGGCGGTTCGGTGTGGTCTGCCTTGCCCGCAAGTCGGTACAGACCTGTGAAGCAGTAGCCCACGGCTGAGAGCATCGCTGTCCCTGCCATTCCCACATCGGTGGAAGTCGTGACCGAGATCGACTGTGCCATGTTTCGCAAGACGCTCGGCAACGCATCGAGCGGAAAAGGGATAGCGTTCGCACTCTGCCGAAGCGGACGGGGTTCTACCCATTTGATTTCATTCATAAGTTTTGTTTTCCTCTACTTTTGTAATTTTTCTTGTATTTCTATTGACAGATTGCGTTTTCTATGCTATAATAAGAAAAGAAATAACACGTTCCAATTTCTAAAGTGTATTATATGCTATTCAAGTAGCTTCGTCAAGCAAAAATAATCAGAACCGAGTAAGTTCTGCCTTTTGCACAAATTGGAGGGACACAAAATGACTGTCTTTTGGAGAAAATACAATGAATTATGTGATGAGCGAGGAATCAAGCCGAGAACATTAGCCACCGAGCTGGGCATTTCGGCTGCGACCGTCACCAAATGGGTGAATGACGGTATGCCTAACCTCGATATGATAACAAGAATAGCCGAATACTTCGATGTTCCGATAGATTATCTCATTAACGAGGACGATACGCCGATCATTCCGCAGGCAAATAAGAAGAGAAGTGTGTTCAAGTCGGTAAGCTCCCTTTCACAGAGGTGGGTTAGCCTTCGTCGTGGAAGCGAGATCAGCCTGGAAATGCAGCTCAAGATCATTCCCTATGTGAATTGTACGGTGCAGTTTCTGAATAATGATAAGTATATTGAGTACGTCCCCGAAGCTGAGTATGACACCGAGCATTTGAAGGACACCGAAACGATATTCGATATTCTGGGCATTCTCGATCACTGTGCCGACACCGAGAGCTATCGCATCGTGCAGGTGCAACTTTCACGCATCGTGCTGTATCACCTGAAAGAAAAAGGTTTTGACCGTGAAGCACTCCGCACCGAGCATCTCGATCAGGAGAAGATGGCGTATCTTTACACGGGCAAGGACAGCGGTAAAACGCATAACTACGGGCTGAACTTCTCGGATATGGATTTTCTCAGGGAGTTTACGGGGCTGAGTTATCAGATTATGTTTACGGGGATTGAATAAGGATATGGAGCTGAGAAGCATTTCCTATTTGGCTCTTTTCTTTTTGAGAGGAACTTTGATTCCGGTGGAGTCGAAGTTGAATGACTAAGACCGATAAGATCATTAAAACAGTTCTCGAAATCTTGACATTACGCCTGAAAAATGGTACAATAATATATTAAAACTCTTTTATTATTTGTGTATTAGGAAGGATATAGAATGGTAGCTGATTATATTCGTGAAAAACTTAAAGACGGTCCTGAGCAAGAATTAGTTGTTGGTCCATTAGTAGAACGTCTTGTATCCAATGGTTGGAAAATAGAGCAGATTGTTTACGGAAAAAATGAATGGAAAGTTCCTAAAACTCCTTCTGAAGCATCCAAAAGAGACAAAGGGACTTCATTTGATTATTTTCCAGTTGACATAGCGGTATTTGAGAGTCCAGAAACTTGCGGAGATTATCGTCATCTTCTATTTTTAATAGAATGCAAGCAGCCGAATATTGATGTTGGATTACAACAACTTGAAACATATTTATCCTTAGAACCTCATGTTAAACTTGGAATATGGGCGAATAATCCTGATATTTCTTCAGATACATTATTTGTTTATAAAGATGCTAAAGGATTGAGCTTCCCAAAAAGAAAACGGTTAAAGACATTCCCTTAATAGGTGCTCCAATTAGTCCAACGTCAGTTAATCTTACTTTTAACGATTTAGTAATACCGACAAAAGATACGTTATACAAAACATTCTCCGAATTATTAGACAAAGTTGTTGCGCAAGATGGAAACGTTACTCGTAGAGAAGAACAACTCGATCAATTATGTAATATAATACTTTTTAAAACTTGATAGTGATAAACAGGGTAAAATTGATCCAAAAAACGAAGTGTATTTTCGAGTTTTTGCTACTGAAAGTGGTACGGGCGATTACATTAAGGAAAAATTCAGTACTTTCACCGATATTTATCCGGATATATTCATAACACAATCTGATCAGGAAATCCGTTTTGATAATGCTACAATTCATGATATAGTTGAAAAAATATCAAAATTCAACTTTATTGACATTGGAGCAGATACGGTATCTATTGCTTTTCAGGTGTTAAGAAGTGCGGCATTAAAGCAAGAAGAGGGTCAGTATTTCACGCCAAAACAGGTAATTCAAGCTGCAATGAAATTGATGGACTTGAATCTCAATGACATTATTATTGACCCTGCTTGTGGCACTGGTGGATTCCTTATTCAAGCTCTTATTGAACTTAAAGAATTATATCCAAATCAAGAAAGAGAAATCTCTCGTTGGGCTCAACTTCATCTCCATGGTATTGACAAGGACGCTATTGGCATTAAACTGACAAAAGCTATTATGCAGATTTTAGGCGACGGTTCTGCTCATTGTGTTAGAGGTGATAGTGTTCTAACTCATACATGGGAAAGTAAATATCCTCATTTACTAACAAATTCCTTTAAAAACGGAAGATTTACAAAGGTGTTTACAAATCCTCCCTTTGGAGCGCCATTAAAGATTAAATATAAGGACGCAAAGAAATCAGGATTAAGCATCACAGAATATGTTGATACAGGTAAAGATATTGAATTAGGACTTGCAATGTTTAATCGATGCTATGATTTATTAAAGGATAAAGGAAGGTTATGTATCGTTCTTCCAGAAACATATTTTTTTCTCTCCTTCATACAAATTTGTACGTGATTGGGTAAAAGATCGATTAAAACCCATCTGTGTTGCCAATGTACCGATGGATGCTTTTCAAGGCTTTTGTAGAGCAAAAACTAATCTCTATATCTTTGAAAAAATCGACAAAAAAGAAAACTAATGTAAACCTGGAATCAGATTTAGTTACATTCCTCAATCCTCAGACTTGTGGAATATATAAGAACGGAAGTGATAGGTTTATCGTTAATAGTGCAGGAGAAAGAACCAAAATAATCGATAACGAATTGTTAAGATTAGCAATTAAGTATCAAAATGGGCAGAATGATGAGATGTTCACCGTTCCACTTGCAGATACATATAAAGCTGATGTTCTTGTTCCTCAATATTATGACTACTCATTACAGCGCCCATTTGACGAATTAAAACTCACTCATAAATTCGAGCAAATCTCAATTGAAGAACTGATTAATAAAGGTATTATAACTGTATCAGGTGGACATGGAAGCCCAAGTAATGATATGAGGAATGGAAATATTCCCTATGTGAAAGTATCTGACATTAGAAATATGAGAATAAATGTAAATCCTACAAATCTCGTCTCAATAGAATTGGCGAAGAGATTTTGGAAAACAGATAACGGAAAAAGTAATTTATGTGCTTGGGATCTTATATCTCCAAGCCGTGCAAGCAAGTAATATAGGTGAATTTGCTATTCTATTACCTGGAGAGGAACAGATTGTACTTACCAAGGAAGTGTTTGTAATCAGAGTACATGAAAATGACCTTGGCTATTCTCCATTCTATTTATTATGGGCATTATCATTAACCGAAACCCGTAAACAATGGCAGAGAGTTACACTAATGCAAACTAACAGAGGAGATGTTGGTCAAAGATACAAAGAAATTCTTATTCCTCAACCGATTTCTAAGGAATGGGCAGAAACGGTATCTGCTCCATTTAGAAACTACTTCACAAGTATAGCGAGAAAGAATAAATAATGAAAGACATTCATCACTATTGACTTTAAAAGGGGCTTTTTGAGTTTAAAAACTATTGAAAGAATAAATAAGAGAATCATATCTCTGATAATGCGGTAATAAGGGATTTCAAACTTAAAAGCGAATATGACGAAAATGGGTATATTGCTAAACTTAGAGAATACTATTCCGAAATCGACTCAATTAAGACAGCAAAAATTACAGGAAATCCTTTGCTTACTGGGACTTTATCTTTTATGCCACCAGCAGAGATTAGTGATAATATTAAGACATACATCACAGAAATTGCTAAACACCTCAACATAGAATTAAATGAGAATTTCTTTGATCTTGGAAATCTACATAAATCATTAGATGGCTTACCAATGTATTCCTCTGTTAGTGGTTCTGACCAAGAAGAAAGAAAATATCATTTAATATACAAGCTATATGACACCATAAAAGATTTTCTAAAATGGATTTCGGCTGACAAGGCATTAACTGGAATGAAATCTCTCGGGCTAATTCTAACAAATGCTGGAACAGACTATGATGAAGATGTAGAAGTTTCATTATATTTCCCCAAAGGCTCTCTTGTTACCGTTGATACATTTCCCGAGTTGAGTGTAGATGATAAGAATTATCTAATGAATGATAGAGATTTAGATGAAATATTCCATATTCCTTCTACGGCTGAATTTTTGGATTATGCAGACTCAGTTAAACTTCCTAAACAAGTTTCAGTACCAGTTAAACCAATTCAAGGTATATTTGGATCATCATATGATAATTCCGGTGATTTTACGGATTATTTATCAGATGTTTGGGGATTTGAAACTTATACTACTGACAAATGCTATGTAGTAAAAATACATTTTGATTATATCAAACACAATACTTCTGTTGCGTTTCCTTCAATAATATTGTTATTTAATGATGTGACGGATATTCCGTATACCATTACTTCTAAAAAGAAACGCAGAAATAAACAACGGAACAATAACAATAATAAAGTAGAAGATTACGATAAAGCTAAAAGCGATTTGAATATGAGTTGCATAAATGAACAAAGTTGAGAAAAGAAGCAAAGGAAAAAACGATATAGCAAAGCTGACGTTTGAAGGAAGTATTCAAACGCCCGATGAGTATGTACCTGAGACTACAATTAATGTTCGGAGTAAAACTCCATAACCTTGCCGTAGTAAACTCGAAGGAATTTGTTAAGCCCCCAATCAATCTGAATAAATTGCATTTCGGCAGGTTTGTGTTTTTGACCGCGTAGCCTGTTTTTCGCCTGTTTCGCTGACGTTTCTTCTGAATAAAGTCTTGTTTTTGAATAGATTTCAGCAATGATAGTGGAGCAAGTGTATCTCCGATACAATCCATTTCCTTGACAACAGAATATTCAGGCAAGGTGTTGCAAAGATCCTGCATTTGTGCTAAAATTGCGTGATTCCTCTATTGAGTGGATCAGCTTGACGGCTTCACTAACGGCAATTTTGACGGATTGGGAGTTAGGAAGCGTAGGGATACCGTTTTGAGCAAGGGCAAGGATTTCCGCTGCCTTACGCTCGTTTAAGCGGTATCCCTTTTTCTTTGCCCATTTGCAGTAATATGTAAATTTCATTTCTCCCATATCGAGAATATTCTGAAAATGAATATATCGACTGACAAACTCGGTCAGCTTGTGATTTTCACCTTGATTTGAAAGAACATCATTGATTTTGGGCATAACTTGGTCAAGAAGATTGGAGAAGTTCACCTTTGATTTAACAAGCATACCTGTAACCTGATAATACTGACGTGCAAGAAATTTAAGTTCATCGTATATAACATTAGAGGGATAAGCCTTAACAAGCTCGTTCCAGTATGTAATACCGAAAGATGCGATTTTAATCGAATCAATTTTATCGGTTTTTGCTCGTCTTATGCTTTGCGAGCAGAACTTCTTCATACGCAAGGCATTTACACAGCATACAAAAAAATGTTGTGAGAAGATAAATAGGTCGCAACAGGAAGATGATAGTGACCTGTATCTTCCATAACAACACGGGTTTCTTCATCGAATGATTTGATGAGAGAAATAAGAGAATCCAGTTCATCGGCAGTGTGACTGTCAAAGGGTAATTCAAGTATTTCGCCGCAAGGTTTCATAATGCAAACAGTACTTTTTCCTTTTGATACATCAATTCCTACACTAATCATGATAAATCCTTCTTTCTGATATTTTGTAATGTTTCCGCTCAGGAGCTTATTAAAATTCATTTTGGTTAGTGATGCGAACGCTGCTGTAAACACAGCAGGTACACTTAATCGAATTTTATAACAAGAAGGCGGCTGACACTTTCTATTACGAACCTTAGTTCTAAGGGGGTGACCGTCAGTCCATTACCTTCTTTTATAAAAATAAGCATAGCCTGTCACCACTGTAGTCAGCAGTTTGGACTATGCTAATATCATACCAAAGGAATAATTATGAATCTAAATATACGGATATGCGATATTAGAAACATTAATAGTTTGAATGTTTCGTTACCATTTGAAAAAGGTATGTATGCTCTTGTTGGAGAAAACGGATGTGGTAAGAGTACACTTATGTTACTATTATCTCTGGTAATTAAGCCTTCTTCTGCGAAAATGATTACATCTAAAGATCTTTCTCCAAATTCATATGTTGAGATTTCTATCGGAGATAAAATTGATAGGTGGACACCAGATAAGAATAATAAGCTTTCTACTGGCAAAAATATAATCAAGATGTTCGTTTTAATGGCTTTTATGAAGGTAGCATTTTTTATGGAACACGTTTTTTTTGATTATAATAAAGTTACAAAATTTATTGGTAAAGCAGATATTCATGAAAAACTAATTGAAGCAGATACTTTTTTGTTGCTGAAACTTTAGGTTATATTCTTCATAATGATAAAAAATGGTATAAAAAACTTAAAAAGATTAAATCTAAAAGAGTTGCAAAAGAAGAAGGCTTTATTGGCATTCCATATTTTTATGAAATTGAAAGAACAATAAACAATAAACTTATTAGCCAATATCAAATGAGTAGTGGCGAAAGTATGCTAATATCATTGATAGATTTTATTAATAACATCATAAAGAGGCATACTTATGATCGAATATTATTATTAATTGATGAAGTTGAATTAGCTTTACATCCTGCTGCTATTGATAGACTTCACATCTTTTTATCGGATTTAATAAAAAATTCGGATTCTGAAATAATAGTATATTTTTCAACGCATTCTGCAGAACTTATTCACAGAATAGCTCCTCGAAATATATATTTATTAGAAAACGACACTAAGACTATTGAAATTATCAATCCTTGCTATCCAAATTATGCAATAAGGAGTCTTTATATTCCAAATGGTTTTGATTTCCTGTTATTAGTTGAAGACGAATTGGCTAAAGCTATTGTAGACAAAGTTATTCGTGAAAACAATCTTGCATCAAGTAAATTAATATGTATTCTTCCTTCTGGAGGTTGTAATCAAATGTTGAAATTACACCACGATATGGTAACATACAATACTTTAGGAGTTGGGAAACATATTATCAGTATTTTTGACGGAGATGTGAAAGGAAATATAGCCAAGCAAGAAGAATATAAACAATTGCCTAAGTGTTTTTTTACCCATTCCAAGTGTAGAGAAATACCTAAAATCCAAGTTAGTTGATACACCAGATAAAAATTTCATAAAATTGTTAGGTGATAAGTATTTCAATCAGCGTTCGCTAAGTGATATAATCAAAGACTATTTAAATGATGATAGAACGTCATCTTCAAATGACAAAGACGGAAAAAATTTCTATTCGGTCATATGCGCTAATTTGGATAGAATTGGTATATCAGAATCAGACTTTATTAAGTATTTGTCAAATGATATTTACGAATATGAAAAACCTACAAAATTTGTGGAATCGATAAGAAAATTACTTTCATAAATTAATTCAAAAACGGCTGAATCCAAAAGCACAGCCGTCTGCTCTCAAATATAAACCATACACTCAAACACAGTTTCTCTCGCCATGTTGACGAAGCAGTTCTCCAGACCTAGCATCTTCTCAGAATCACCGCTGAGGACAGCTTTCTGATAGCAACTGTCAGTCTGTTTCCAAAGCTCAACCTGACGTGAGATAGCTTCACTGACTTTCCGTTCCATATCATCAAGGTACTGCATGATCTTGCCCTCATTGACGAGCCTGCGAAGCCTGTCGGGGCAATGACTGTCAGAGAAATGAAGATGATACCTGATAAAGTCGGTGTGGTATGTCTTGCTCTCCTCGGTCTGCGTATCGGTGTTGAAGTGTGTGACGGTCACGGTATTGGTGTCAAGTCTCCACAGCGGAACTGATTTCTTTTTCAGTGGATTGTAAGCGGTTTGTTCACTTTTATATCTGCTCATAGTTATTACCTCCGTTATGCTTTATAATGATTGGATTCACGGTGTTCAAAAATGTATTCCGTGATTTGAAATTATAATAACAGGAGTATGACCATAACGTTGTCCTTTGTTTGTCCTTTACAAGTTTCAAAAGATAGAATAAAGGACAGCATAATAAAACGAGTAAAGGTTGAAAAACGCCGTAAATACGGGCTATTTCCCATATCACGGCAGGTTAGAAAATGTGAAAAATTTAATTCAATTCCCGTACGGGTCACCAATCAATAGTCTCGGAAACAGCGTAATATCGCTGTTTCCGAGTTTTTATTTATTCGGAATTTGTTCTCAACCACTTATCTGCCACTTGTTTTGAAAATCACTGTTTAAAGATATGTTATTGTGTCACTCGCAGGACGCTGTCTTGCGGGTGATTTTTATGTCCCAAAAACTTGTCCGAGTTGTTCTTCCTCTTGCTCGTCCTCATTTACATATATATCTTCATAGCTATCCTTGGCAGGCTTTTCTTCCTCTGTGTTTGCCTCGTTTGTGAAGCTCAGCGCATTGCTTATCGCATCGCAGTTTCTTGCTTTAGCCTCTTGGAACATATGACTGTACAAGTTCAAAGTCGTTCCGACGACGCTATGACCCATATCTTCTGATACCGCTACAACATCCACGCCCTCAAAAATCAGAAGTGAGGCGTGCAAGTGACGTAGAGAATGAATATTTCTAAACGGTATTCCTATTCGCTCGCAGTAGCCTTTTAGCCACTCAAAAGGAGTCTGCGGATTCATGGGCGCGCCGTTCCATTTGGTGAACAGCCTGTCGTAATCTTCCCATTTCGTTCCAAGCCGCCTTGCTTCTTCATTCTGATCTGCTTTGAACTGCCGGAGCAAGTTCATTATCGAAGCAGGCATTTTGGATACACGTTTTGATTTTCTTGTCTTGGTGGTGTCGGTGTATATCCCTTTTTCCGAAGTGTACTGCGAGGTGCGACGAACGTGTATCAGATCATGCTCAAAGTCAATATCCTTCCACTCGAGTCCTAACATCTCGCTGCGACGATAACCGCTGTATATCGATAGAAGCAGGTACGCCTGATATTTCATAGGCTCGCTTTTCAGATTTTCATAAAGTATCTTTACTTGCTCGATCTATCGGTTATAAACTTTTGGATGTCACGCGCTGTTATTTTATCAAGCCGCTTGTGACCGATCGCAGGATATACCCGCTTGGTAAGCTGTTTCATTCGTGCGTATGATGTAGGGCGAAGATTGACTTTTGCATATTCCTCAAACCACTGCTCAGCAAATGTTTCAAACTTTACTGCCGCAGTTATCTGTCCACGCTTGCAGTCTTCTTCGAACAGTATAGCCTGCCTTTGCATCTCCTTTTCTATCTGCCTTTTCGTCATACCCGGTTCAGGCTTGTAGCTTTTGTACTGGTTGCGCTGCTTTCCGTCCACGCCGTAACCGCATGACACTTTAATTTCGTAAGTCCCGTTGGGACGCCGTCTTATTGTCGCCATATATAAACCTCCGTTTCAAAACTATGGCGCATTTCTGCAACCGACATTATACTACATCTCTGCGGAAATGTCTAACAGAAATGCGCCTTCGTTATTAAATTCTACCTAATCAACAAAATTTCTCACCAGTTTCGCCACGGAGATAACTCAAAAACTTATCCCGATTGATGAGATACTTTTTTCCTGCCATGATGTGTGGGATCTGATTGTTGATACACATCTGGCGGACTCTATACTCTGTCAGTCCTTCGACAAGCGCTGCCGCCTCCTTGATTGTAAGCATTGTGATCTTTGTGTTGTTATCCATTCTGTTATCCCCCTCCTTGTTGTCTTTCCGATTGTTCTGCCTTTGATTTTTCTTCCGATCATTTTAAACAGTCCTTTCCTGATATTCTCTTAGACGTCATCGACAACGCCTGTAATCACGCCGATTTTACGCACTTTTCAGCCCTTGCGACCCCTGAATCATTCAAAGCTCAAATTTATGACCCCATAAAAATTATGCACAATCATTTTGCTGAAACTGCGTGTTTTCGGCATTTTTGCGGCGAGCTTTGCTCGTCCGCTGTGAACGTTTAGGGGGCTACGACCCCGAAACTTTAACTTGCAACAATATGCCGACAGCCGATTTTACTCCATTTTTCTCATCTTCCTTCTGCAAAAAATATCTTGCTGTACCTCGCTCACAAACGCCGACAAATCGCTCACAGCGGCGTTTTGTTGGCTCGTTGGTTAAACTATCCGACCTCGGCTGTGGGGCGGTACAAATCGCCCGATAGCCGTTCTTCCATCTTTAGCTTATTCAGCATCGCCACATTCACTACTGTGTTGGAGTTATCCCTGACCGAGACCGTGTTGCGGCTTGTCCTTGACAGCAGCAAGCCCTCTTTACGAAGCTGACGGAGTAGCTCATTTTTGCTAATAGAAAAATGCTCGCCCTGCTCGGCGCACAGCTTTCGCACCTCGGAGTGTGTTGTGTCTGCGAACAGGTAGTAGTGCTCATCGTCCTGCAAGCCGATGCAGTTTCTCTGACGGGGCGTGGAGTCAAGCCCTTTTGTTTCTACATAGCACCTGCCGCTGTCCAGCAGACTTTTCAGCTTCTCACAGAAGCGAGTGGTCGGATTTTCAAGCTCGATGATTTCTGCGTTTGCAGACACAGCTTTCAAAACGATCTCGTCGAACACCTTTTCAAATTTATCAAGCTCCGACTTGTTGATTTGATTTTTCGATTTAAGAAACACAAGCAGAAATGCAAACCCGATTTTCAAGTGTGCAAGCATGTCGGGTGTGCGGTTGTGAAACTTAATTCTGTTTGCACACAGCCTGTCCAGATAAAACTTGCGGTATTTCAAAAACACATCTTCGAGTGTTTTTACAAAAGCACTTTCATCATCAAGATACACATTTTTAATCCACTCAATGTAGCTTTGCATAATCCCACACGGTTTTGAAGATTGTAACTCCGCTTTTGAATTTAGTCGCGCACGACCAATTCTATCACCGTAGTATCGCGAAATATTCTGCGCAATGCTTTTCATCTCCTGTTCGTGAAACATTCCGCTCGGATGAAAATCGTCAATGCAAGTCAACACGTCTTTTAAATAGTATATGTTGCTCAAAATGCTATTCGCTGTGTCGTGGAATGACATCGGTAGGTCGCTTGCTGAAAACTTTCCGAAGAACGAAAGGAACAGCGCTGCAAGTGTGGATTTACGACTACCCGTCTTACCAATCAGCGCAGTCACAAACTTTGGCTCACAGCCTGCACTTTTCAGAAAGTGATTGAGCGGACACAGAAACGTTACCGCCAGCAGCGGTAGCATAACACACTGCGGTGCAAAACTGTTTTCAAGCATTGCAGACAAGTAAATCAAGTCCTCCTGCGAACCCTTTTCAGTGAAAGAATAGTTTTTCAGCTTGCCCTGCAGTTCAACGGTAAACGGACTGTTCTGCGTCGGCATCAGGAACACATACTCACCGTTTATCTTCTTCCAACCAGTTTGGAGATACATAGTTTCAAATTTCACCTCACCTTTCGTTAACATAATTGCGTGGCAGATTTTACTTAGCACGTTTTGCTTAGGCTGTGCAGCACCCAATGCACCCCAGCGGTTTAAGAGCCATTTCATGTTTTGCATTTCGTCTGCGGAAACAATCTGCTCCGACAGTTTAATTCCCGACTTGTGAACCGCACCGACCTTGAACATTTTCTTTTGCTCTGTGCCGTCATCTCTGGTGATTTCCGAAATAAGTGTGGGAACAAAGTCCGCAAGTTTCATTGGAACGACCTGATCTTTCACCTGAACCATTTCATAAAGGCAATTGCTTTTTAACAACGTAGGGATCATTGTAGACTGTTTCATCAATCAGTTTTGCTTTTTTTCCTTCTGTCATGATTTCTGACATTGGCATCACTCCTTTTTTAATTTATGTAGTTGTTGTAGTGTCCTGCGCTTTCAAACAGTAGCCGAACGCCCGACAGCTTATCAGGCTCATAGAGCAGCGTTCCTATTGCTTGCGACGGTTGGTATCACGCTTGAGAACGTGCAATGTCAGCAAGCTGAAACGTAAGTATCCGTTTCTGATTTTCATCGCCAACTGCAGTTGCTAGATGCAGGTTGAAGATTGTATTTGTCGCTCGTTTTGAAATACAAAAGTCATGGCGTACATCTTCAGTAGCTGGAAAAGTTCATCACCCCTCCGTCAGAAATAACGTATTCGGTTACCGATTATTCAATTTTCAAGATTCCGTCAATCATTCGCTCTGTATATTAATTAGGCGAATTTTTTCTAATTTATCAAATCGCATTACAGGCAAAAAATCCATTCACTACATGGTTTCAAATGCTTATATCAATTGTACAATAAAAGTTACCACAAATCTGAAAAAGTGTGATATAATAAATACAGGTCACCGCTAAAAACCTCCACCGCACATCTGCGCATAGGATTTTAGAGCTGACCTATAGATACACTTTTGAGGGGTACTTGACATGAACAATGCAATTTCAAACAATCCGAATTACGATATGCCCGACGACAGCTTTTTTAATTTCTATTTTCTTATTCACAAGAATAGAATTTTCACAACAAAAATAGCTTTGAAGGTTGGCGAAATCACAACGGCTCTGCTGAATATGAAAGCTGAGGATATGAAAAAGATTTATGACTTAACCGTCTCTTTTTGCGGGGTTTGCAGATAATAATATGGCGATGAAAAACGAGCAGACTATGACGGAATTTGTTGACCGCATAATCGAAATCGAACAAATTGCGGTGACTTTACCACCGTACTGCTATGTGAATATTGACCTGAAAAAAAGAAAAACAGCGTGCCGAAATAATGAAGAGCAAGGCTTTCTACGGCAGGCTGTATGATATGACGTCGGAGGAGTTTGCGGAGTATGAGAGGTACAAAAAGTTGTTTTCGGGGTACGGGATTGGCTTTACATAATCGCCTGCTGCATAGCCGAAATGTCAGATGAATATTTTACACGGCTTAAGAAACGTGACGAAAGCAACTATGCGATTGCGTGGGGTGCGTTTAACGAATATTCCACACTTTCGAGTGAGCTGATGGCGAGCGTGCCGTACTATGAAAAGGCAAGAGTTCGTGAAACCATGGACGTAAATATCGGCGTTTCGGGAATGATTGATCCCGATGATAAAGACAAGACATGGGTGGTTGATACCTGCGAATTTCATAATGCGCAAAGCGTTATTCAATACGATTTTTTCAGAGGAATGCAGCACGGCAGAGCGCCTTTTCGCTGTCACCACTGCGGACGTTTTTTCCTTGCGACTGACAGCTACAAGACGTTTTACTGCAATGAAAAGTCTCCCGAAAATCCCAACAGAACCTGCCGTCAGACTGGCGCGAAAAACAAGCACAAGGAAAAGGCTGAGAACAATCCGATTATCCAGACCTACCACAAGGCGAGGAACAAATATTATCAGCAGAAATTCCGAGGAAGTATTTCGGATGCGGATTACGACAAAATTCTGCACTACCTTGAAACCATGCGTGACAAGGCAATTCGGGGCAAAAGTGACGAGAATGGAAATCTGATAACGTACAAAAAACGCTCGAAGAGCTTTTTGAAAAGCACACGCTTTACAAGACATTAAATATCGGGGAAGAACAATGACCAAGAACACAAATGAACAGCTGATTCAGGATAATTACCGCAACGTATACGCACTTGCACATTCTCTTGCAAAATCATACAATCTTGCATTTGAGGCTTTTGAGGACTTGCAGAAGGTCGGCTACATTTCACTGATTGAGCAGTCGAAGACCTTTGACGAGAACAGCGGTGTGCTTTTTGGACATATGCCTGTAAGGGTGTTAAGTTGAAAATGCTCGAAGAACTCCGCTTTATTCTCGATACGGTGAGTATTTCGCCTTATTTGAACAAGCAGATAGGAAAGGTGAGGAAAATCGTTTCAGCCAATGCCGAAAGCAACACATCCGAACTTATTGAAATCGTAAGTCAAATACTCAAAATATCAGCGGACAAATCCGAGGAGTTGCTGATTTTAAGCACAAAAAGAAAACAAGCATTGATGAGTACCAATCAATGCTTGAAAGTGGTGAGGGTATGCAGGATGACAAGCTTGAAGATAAGCTTAGGTCCGATTGTCTGAATCCCGAAGATCTAATGCTGGAGCAGGAAAATCAGGCTTTTGCCATGCTGTTGGCGGACAGTCTGGACGACATTCTAAGTCATCGGCAAGCGGAATATATCCGAATGTATTTTGGCATCGGGTGCGCTCCGCAGACCTTTGAACAAATTGGGGAGGAGTTCTGCGTTAACGCCGGCACGGTGGAAAAGGGCGTTAAGTCGGCTCTGAAAAAGTTGAAAGAGTATATTGACTGACCTATGTTCTATCGAGTTTCCAGAATGGGAATTCAGGTAGTATGCGTACTCCATTTTTGCTCCGTATTACCGCATTACAAAGAGCTATTTGCCCAGTATTCTCAGCGTTTTGCGAGGTTTCGGCTCGCATTACATTTGCATAACACAAAACAAACAAGCATATTACAACGGAGTGGCTGTAGTACGCTTGTACGCTATTGTATGCTTTTTTTTGAGGCGTGGTATTACTCATAAAGTGCGGGTTTTACGGCACTTGCGAGAATGTAAGCTTTGTACGGCAGATTTTGACGGAGAGCTACACCTTACTCAGATTTTCATTCTTGCCGAGGAGCACGTCAATCATCAGCTTTTCGCCGTCACGGAATCCGGCTGAGTAGTTATCCACGGACATTACATCGTTAAGCTAAAACTGGGTGTCACATATCTTTTTGAGCAGTTCACCGTTTTCATCTCCGAGAATTTTGATTATCTGGTCATACAGATCAGCCTCGGTTTTCATCAGCTTGGCATACTGCGAATTGTCCCGAATTTTTGCGTCGAAAAGCCTAAATTGCCGTAGTAAGTCTTTTATATAGTTCATTTTTGATACCTCCGTGATTGGTTTGAAAGTACGGTATATCACAATTATTCGTGGAATGGTAGTGGCAGATGTGATGAAAATTGAGTGGTGGATTTGGGGAGAAGTGATAAATTAGAATCATTTTACTGTTCAACTGGCGTTTTAGCCACTGTTAAAGGCAGGTGTGTGTTACATTTACGTTAAAAAATGTAAACATATATTGAAAAAATATGAAAAGTATGCTACAATGAAATGAATGCAAAAATGACTTTTTCAAGCTTACGCTGATGAAGGGTGATAAGGGAGTCGATGTTGCGGAAATAGTCTCCGATTTTCTGTTGCTCTGATACACAAGGGAGCGTTATCGGAGTTTCTTCAAGTTGAGTAATTGTATAATGTGCGATTGTTCCAACATGAGAGACACTATTAAGATAATCTGAAAAAGCAGGTGAAAAGAAGAACGTATAAATAAAATACGGAACTAATTTCTCATTGTTTTTACCCATAATAAGTCAGCATCTTTTTGTATATAAAGGCTCGTTATTTGGCACTATATAAGGCTTTCCAACAGAACCACCGCCAGTTACAAGTATATCTCCCTTTTCTAATTTACCGGATACGGCTGACAGTTTTTCATATAGTTCTTCTGAGATAAATGCCTTTTCATTTTCTGTTCCATTTAATGCAGCCATAACATCACTTGACCTATAAAATGGTACTCCGCTTGACTGCCATTCTTCTTTATGAACTCTTGAAGCAGACCTAATTTCAGTCAATTCCGAGAACTTACGCTGTTCCCAAGTATCAGTGAAATCCTTGAATCTTATTGCTGGAACGTTCGATTTTTTCGTCATTTTACACACCTCCCAGCAGTTTTTTCAGTTCTGCCAGACCTTGCATATCAAAATCGTTGCCGACTAAATCGTCAATCATTGTACAAAGTGATTTTTCGGTCTCTTTGATTTCTTCGTCAACCTCTTCAAAAGTGGTTTCATATTTTGGAAAGCACCTCAAGCTTTGAAATCAACTCGTTTACAATATTAACGGGTAGCTTAAAAAGCTCGGTCACAACAGGGGTGATCCATTTTGCTTTCAGGAATTCTCTGATCTGCTCGTCGGTCAGCTGTTCGATCGCCGCCTTTGTTTTTATAATCAAAGCCGCATTGTCTTCCTTGATTTGCTTTTTTTCAAAGTCTTTTCCTCTTTGGCAAGATCGGTATATTTCTTGAGTACAGCAATGATCTCGTCTTCAACATCTCTCACCTTTATTGACTTTTTAACCTCCGCCGCAACAAAAGCAGTTTTGTCATCATTTACGAAAGCCCTTGACTTGTCCTCTTCGCTAAGTCCGTCAAGCAGTTTCTCATATTCGGATGCAATTTTGGAGAGCCTTGTTTCATATTCATTCAGCTTTGAAAGTTCATCGAAAAAATACGCAGACTGAACAAGACCGAACGGAATAACGTGTCCTATCCAGCCTTCCTGAACTTCGATTTCTTTATTGTCTTTCCTCTTGATAACCATATTGGGATCGACCTGTCTTGCAGCACCAAATCCCTCTGTCTGAATGATTTCAAGGTCAATTGCGATTCTGCTCCACTCGTTATCAAGTATCTGGTAAGCCTCATAAACGTCCACTAGAGGAATGTCAGCAAGTCTTGCAAAAATATTGTCAGAAAGAGTGCTTTCTTCCTTAGATGTGTTAATTGCGGTCTGGTCACAGCCGATCAGTTCATCATAAAGATAAGTATCAAGATCTGCAAAAGCTGTTTCAAACAAGCTTGCAAAGCCGGTTACATCGGAATGTTCGTATACGCTTTTTTAATATCAGATGAACGCAGTTTGTTGTTCTTTCCAATAAGTCAATCCCTTTTCGAAAAGCCATAAATATTTTGATGCGTCAATAATCAGAACGTCGTTGCAGTGTTCTTACGGATTTCACCTTACTCACCGCCACGGAACAGAACGCCATGTGGCAGAACAATTGTCATAATTCCATCGGGTTTGATATGATACAAATCATGCAGTAAAAACGCATAGTCCGCCTTGCTCTTTGGTGCAAGACCGTATTCACTATATCTAGGATCGGAGTCCTTTCCTTCGGGATTCCACGGCTGAGAGTATGGCGGATTTGAAACAACGGCGTCAACACGCAGTACAGGCGGATAGCTGTCCAAATCAATCGGCCAGTCATCTTCAAGGGTGTCCGCATTTCTTGTAAAGATGTTTGCCGGTGTAATTCCGCGCATTACGAGATTCATTCTTGTCAAGTTGTATGTATTCTCTTTCAACTCCTGCGCATAATACTGAACCTGCTCGCTATCCATATATTTTGCGGCACTGCGTCCAATATTTATAAGGAGTGAGCCTGAACCGGAGGTTGGGTCATATATAGCAATATTTTCCTTGCTTTTAAGGTGATTTGCAACGATTTCGGACATAAGCAGCGACACCTCGTGCGGAGTATAGAATTCGCCTGCCTTTTTTCCTGCGTTCGCTGCAAAATTGGAAATCAGATACTCATAGATGAAACCAAGCACGTCATATCCCTGTCTTTCATCCATCGGGATATCCTTTATCAGTCCAAGCAAGTCACTGATTGCCTTTGTTCTTGCACCGCTTGTCTCACCTAGTTTAGAAAGTCCGGTCTGCAAAGTATCAAAAATCTTGTCAAAAAACTTTTCTGTGAGTGCTGTCAATCAGACGGTCAAACGCCGATAATGCATCTGTAATGTTGGAAACATCGAAATCTTTTTTGCCTTTTTTTCAGCCAAGTTGAAAAAAAGATTTTCATATGAAATAAAATAGCCTATATTCTTCTTGCATCAGGAGTATGCTAATTTTGCATTATCTGTTCCAAGTCTTGCTGAACAGAAGAAAATCGGAGCTTATTTCTCTCATCTCGACTCCCTTATCACCCTTCATCAGCGTAAGCTTGAAAAACTTAAAAATATCAAAAAATCTTGCCTTGAAAAGATGTTTGTGTAAGGAAAATCGATTAAATTGAAGATGCATACGACAATATTGATCGCATGATAGAAAATAAAAAAGAAAAGCAGTAATTATGCTGCATAAGGGAGTGACTACTAATGGGATTTGACAGTGAGACAGCGTTTGAAAGTGCCTTGATAAAATGTCTTGTGGAAGAAAAGGGCTGGAAAGACGGCGTAATAAAATATCCTACCGAAAAAGATTTGCTTGATAACTGGGCAAAAATCATCTTTGAAAACAACAGAGATATTGACCGTTTGGGCGATTTCCCGATGACAGATGGTGAAATGGCACAGATTATGGGGCAGATAGCCAAGCTTCGCACGCCTTTGAATCTAAACGGATTTATTAATGGCGGAACTGTGCAGATTATCCGTGACAACGAAAATGACACGCACAATTTCAAGAAGACGATATCGCTCAAAATCTTTGACCGCAATGAAATAGCCGCAGGCAGAACTCGTTATCAGATTGCACAGCAGCCGAAATTCAAGGCGAAGAACAGCATTTATCCCAATCGCCGCGGCGATTTCTGTCTGCTGATTAACGGAATGCCTGTCATTCACGTTGAACTGAAAAAAAGCAACGTACCTGTCAGTGAAGCACAGTATCAGATTCGTAAATATCTCTACGAAGGTGTGTTTACGGGGCTGTTTTCACTTGTGCAGGTGTTTGTTGCAATGAATCCCGAAGAATGTACCTATTTTGCCAACCCAGGAAGTGATGATAAGTTCAGAAAAACTTTCTGCTTTCATTGGGCAGATAAATATAACAATCCGATTAATGATTGGAATATGATTGCCGAGCGGCTTTTGTCAATTCCTATGGCGCACGAGATGATAGGTTTCTATACGGTTGCAGATCAGACCGACAACACACTTAAAGTTATGAGAAGCTATCAGTATTATGCTGCAAGTAAGATTTCCCGTCGTGTCAGTGAGATGAAGTGGGACGAATCAACAAGAAAAAGGATTCCACCACAGCTGATGTATTCGGCGATGAACTTGAGGGCACAAGGTATACGGTTGCCGACGGTATGCGTGACGGCAATGTCCTCGGATTTGACAGCGTTCCTCAGCCTACATATAAAGACAAAGACCTGCGAAAAGCGGTTGCACTTGAAAAGGCAAAAGCACAGGATGAAACCGAAGTCTTTGCCAATGACAGCAAGAAAAAAATTTATATGCATTGGATGTATGACGTACCTATGGGAGAACAGCTTGATGATGACGGCGATTCGCTAGAAAGTATCGAGGGATGTCTTACAGATGCACAGTATAACCGTGATGAACACAGAAAAGCAGTAATTGATGATATTCTAGATAATTGGGTGAGCCAGAGCCACAACGGAAAGTTTCATGCAATACTCGCAACAAGCAGCATCCCCGAGGCAATCAAGTATTACAAATTGTTTGCCCAGCGTGACTGCGGTTTGAAAACAACTGCCGTTTTTGATCCCAGCGATGGAAACAACGAAAGCTCTATCGAAAAAATTGATGGTATAGCCCAGATGCTCGAAGACTATAACAGTCTATTCGGTACGTGCTTTAATATCTCGGGATACGCCTCATTTAAGCGTGACGTGTGTGCAAGATTGGCACATAAAACACCCTATACCGCTGTAGAAAATGAGCCGTCTAAGTGTCTTGACATTCTCATTGTTGTAGATCAGATGCTTACGGGTTACGATTCCAAGTGGCTTAACACGTTGTATATGGATAAGTTTTATAAGTGGTCAAATATCGAAATGATTATTCAGGCATTTTCGAGAACAAACCGTGTGTTCAATGATGATAAGCCCCATGGAATCATTCGTTACTATCGCAGACCATACACTATGAAAAATATTATAGAATATGCTTTCGAGCAATATTCGGGACAAAAGCCTTACGGCATTTTCGTAGCAAAGCTCATACAAAATCTTGAAAATATGAATGCTGCTTTTTCGGATATCAATGATATATTCAAGATTGCAGGAATCCCTGATTTTTTCAAGACTTCCCGATGATGTGACGGAGAAAAGAAAGTTTTCAAAACTGTTTAAGGAGCTCAACAAATTCCTTGAATCGGCAAGGGTTCAGGGCTTTGTTTGGGAGAAACGTGACTATGAATTTGAAGACGATAACGGAAACAAGGACATTGTAACGCTTTTATTTGATGAGAACATTTATAACATTCTTCTGAGGCGTTACAAAGAGCTGCGCACGGGTGGATCGGGCGGTTCCGACGATGAGCCGTATGATATTGAACCTTATCTGATGTCGCTTTCTACGGATAAAATTGATGCCGAATATATGAATTCCCGTTTCAGAAAGTATATCAAGATGATGGGTGACGGCACTGATGAACAAACACGAAATGTCATGTTAAACGAGCTGCATAAATCATTTGCCAACCTATCTCAAGATCAGCAGAAGTATGCCAACATTCTTTTGAAGGATATTCAGAATGCTGAGCTTGTTATTGATGATGACAAAACAATTCTTGATTACATCACCGAATATCAGTCAAGAGCAAAAAGTGACCAGTTCTGTAATTTTGCAAGAAACCTGGGCATTAACGAAACTGCTTTTGAAGAAGTTCATGTCATTGCACGTTACGGAAGAGGATATAAATGCTTTCGGTAGATATGATAAGCTTGTTGAGCAGGTTAATATTGATGTGGCAAAAGAATATTTCGAGAAAGCAGAGAAAACCGAAATCCCCAAGCGAAAGGTTCGCTCAAAGCTGGATAAACTTTTAAGAGAGTTCATCCTGAGCGGCGGCTTTGAAATTTCAACTAATGAATAATAACATAATGTGAGCCGTATGGAGTCAAGATTCATTCTTGGCTCCTGTTTTTTTGCTTACGCTGATGAAGGGTGATAAGGGAGTCGATGTTGCGGAAATAGTCTCCGATTTTCTGTTGCTCTGATACACAAGGGAGCGTTATCGGAGTTTCTTCAAGTTGAGTAATTGTGTAATGTGCGATTGTTCCAACATGAGAGACACTATTAAGATAATCTGAAAAAGCAGGTGAAAAGAAGAACGTATAAATAAAATACGGAACTAATTTCTCATTGTTTTTTACCCATAATAAGTCAGCATCTTTTGTATATAAAGGCTCGTTATTTGGCACTATATAAGGCTTTCCAACAGAACCACCGCCAGTTACAAGTATATCTCCCTTTTCTAATTTACCGGATACGGCTGACAGTTTTTCATATAGTTCTTCTGAGATAAATGCCTTTTCATTTTCTGTTCCATTTAATGCAGCCATAACATCACTTGACCTATAAAATGGTACTCCGCTTGACTGCCATTCTTCTTTATGAACTCTTGAAGCAGACCTAATTTCAGTCAATTCCGAGAACTTACGCTGTTCCCAAGCGTCAGTAAATTTGTTTGCAATTATTCATTCAATTAATAAAACCAGTTAAAAACGGCTATAAGCCGAAATAATAGGAGGTATAAAATGTTAAAGTCAATCACCAAGGACGCCTTATTCCATGAATATTATGCACAGTGGATAAGAGTTTACAAGGAGGGAGCAATACGCAAGGTCACGATGGACAAGTATCTTATGACGCAGTCCTGGCTTAAGCGTTTAGCACCCGATTTAAAGGTGCATGAACTCTCGAGAATCACATATCAGCAGTTGATAAATGATTATGCGGTTTACCACGAGAAACAGACTACGATGGATTTTCATCATCAGCTGAAATGTGCAATACTTGACGCGGTGGATGAGGGTTTAATCGAGCGTGATCCGACGCGCAAAGTAATTATTAAAGGCAGACCGCCCAAAGCAAAGAAGGTAAAGTACCTTAATCAGTTTGAATTGCATACACTGCTTAACACTCTTAATCTTGAGCCTGAAATTAATTGGGACTGGTTTATTCTTCTTGTTGCCAAGACAGGAATGCGTTTTTCGGAAGCGCTTGCACTTACTCCCAAAGATTTTGATTTTCCGCGTCAGACACTATCTGTCAGCAAGACATGGAATTATAAAGGTGACGGCGGTTTTCTGCCTACCAAAAATCAGTCATCCGTACGTAAGATACAGATGGACTGGATGACGGTAATTCAGTTCTCTAGATTGGTTAAGAAGTTGCCGGAGACGAACCGATATTTGTCAAATGCGGCTCGAAAATATACAATTCAACAGTCAATGACATTTTGGAAAGACACTGTAAAAAAGCTAATGTACCTGTTATTTCGGTACACGGACTTCGTCATACCCACGCCTCGCTTTTACTTTTTGCGGGCGTTTCAATCGCAAGTGTAGCAAGACGACTTGGTCACGCAAGCATGACAACAACACAGAAAACGTATTTACATATCATACAAGAGCTCGAAAGCAAGGATATTGACCTTGTGATGAGATCACTTTCTGAACTGTCATAACAAACAAAAAGGCGGATGTTTAGTCCGCCTTTTGCTATGGATATGCCTATGAAGCTTCTCGCCACATAACAATGCCGAGGCGGCTCGCTCTTGTCAATCTCGCACACAAGCTTGCCCTCGTCGCATAGCTTTTAATTAAAAATTAACCGCCTGCTGTCATTACGCATACGGTACTCTTCCTGGTAGAAATGCACCACTTTCAACCACTTGTTTGCCACTTATTTGTGCTAAAAATCACCGAAATCGGCTTAAAATCACTACAATTGCATTGCTCAAAAACGTCGCAAAATCGAAGTATTTTTCTGCAAAATAAGTATGTAAATCCGAAGCTCCGACTTCAGATTTTTTGCTGTTATGAGCCGCTATTGAACTTCAAAGCGTTTGCAACAGCATCGCAAGCTTTGACCTGATACTCCTGAAACATATGACTGTAGACAGAAAGCGTTGTCGTCTTGCCAAATAGTAACACACTTTCATATGCTGGGTAAATAACGTAAATACGCCTTTAAATAGGCTTCTTTTATCTTTCAGAGGTTCGTCGAGCAGCTTGTAGTAGATGTAGATTTCACGAGGCTGCCCCTCCACATAGGCATCAAGGGTGATATACTCGATCAGCTCCAGGCACATCTCACGGGTAAGCTCATGCAAACGAAATCTGCCCTCTGTGAACTTCTTGGTGTCAACGGAATACTACTCCTCGTGGTGCTTCGCCTTTCGTACAAGAAAATAGCCAATCCAATCAATGACCCATGGATGAGCTATGATCTTACCGACAATCTCGATATGAACCTTGTTCCGAGAGAGAAGGCAGAGGGCAGCGGAGAGTATCTTATTGCCGAATATTACCACGCCAAGCGACTGCAATCGCTTCTGAAAGTTGATTTTTTCAAAGGTCTTATGGTCGGGCATCAGATACGCAGGTGTCTGAACTGCAACAGATTTTTATTGTGAACGGCGGCTATAAGACAAAATACTGCGATATGCCTTCGCCTGAAAATCCAAACAGAACGTGCAATCAGATGGATTTTGCCAAGAAAAAGCCCAAAGAGAAAAATGCCGAGAAGCGAACATTTTTGGCTAAATCAGAGAAACTTTACCATTCCGATGATGAAGATAAAAAAGTTTTGCTAAAAAAGTTTGAAAAAAAGCTATATACCGAGTCGTTTAAGATTTTAAGATCACATGAATTAGCGGAAGAAGCTGTATGGGAAACATTTTATAGAATAGCCGATAATTTTCATAAAATTCACAATTTACCCGTGTACAAAATGGAAGCTTACTTGATTATAACTATTAGAAACGCTTCTTATAGACTTTATAACAAAGAAAAAAAGCATTTCTACAATGACATTCATGAAGAAATGAGAGATATTCCTTCCGCCGATGAATTTAACGATTATAATGTTGCCGATTTATCTAAGGCAATCAGCGAACTGGAAGAAAAATACAAAGTCGCAATTACATATTTTTATTATTACGGACACAATGCCGATGAAACCGCCAAACTTATGGGAGTTTCACGGAACGCTGTATATAAATATCTGAGAAAGGCTGAACAGATTTTGTTTGAAAAATTACGCAGCGGCAGTTTTAATGATGAGAATGGTTCGTAAGAGAATGGTTCGTAGGTTTGTTTGTCTCGCAAAATGAAAATAACGCTGATGTGCATGCTGTTCAAGGAGCTATTCCCGCAGATGATATGAACGATGAATTTATCTATTATGAGCCGACGTTTATTCCAAAAGGATTTGTAGAAGAAAGCAGAATTAAGGATATTGCACATTTAGGCATTGATTATCGTTTCAAAAATAAAATCATTTTTTATTCTCAAAGTCCATTAACGGCAACCCATAATATTGATACTGAAAATAGGAAAACAGAATATGTTACCGTATCAGGCTGTGAAGCGTTTTTATCCTATGATGACAACTCATCTATCATTGTTTGGAATGATGGAAATTATGTATATTCCATAAACGGAGATTTGTGCAAAAATGACATAATTGAAATGGCAAATTCGGTTAATCCTACAAAATAAAATATTTTTTACGAAAAGTGTGTACAAATTTACTCAAACTTGTATCTCAGTATATAAAGGGAACAAAATTTTGAGGAAAGGAGTGCACATTTTTTATGAAGAAAATGATTTCTGCGATAATGGCTATATGCATTATGATGTGTTCGCTTAGTATGAGTGTTTCGGCGAATAGCGTAATCGATTATGTAGAACCGGGTATAGAATTAATGTATCTGTACACAGACAATGTTAGTACAAGTGTATATCGTTCAGGCTCAAATATAGCTTATAAATGTGATGCTAAGGGCAAATCCACAGCAACAAAGATAAGCATTTATCTGTATCTACAGGAATATTCAAACGGTGCTTGGAGTAATGTTGATGTTGTTACAAAAGCAGTGAACGGACGCAGCGCATACGTCAGCGATACCTATTCATCGGCGGTATCAGGAAGAAAATATCGTACTGAAGCTCATGTATATGTTTACAGCGGAAGTAAATACGAGTATCTGGAAGTCAACAGCGGAACGTTGATTTTCTGATACATAACTGGTGTAATAAAAATAGAAAGGTTTGGTGAATCCAATGAAGATGTGAATATTTATTTTGCACAATTATTCATTGCAATAATTGTGTGATATGATGAAATTAAAATACTCTGCAACAAAACTTAAAGAAAATTACACTTATATTGAGAAAGGACGTTTAATATGAAAAAGATCGTTAAGAGAATTGCAGCTATGGGTGCTGCTGTTATGATGATGGCATCGATGTCGGCTATAGGTGTAAACGCGTTATATTCGTTTGATTCATCCATGTGCAGAGGTAATAAAACCTATTATGGATATGTTAAGAACAAGACTTCAGGCTGCAAATGCAAGGTGTCTGGTGAATTCAGGTTTATGTAAGGATAATACATCGGAGGAGAAGTGAATCTTCTCCTCTATGTATTAATATAAACCTACGGAGGCAAATATATGATCAAAAGTATACTTACCCAAACAAAAATAATGCTTAACAAAAAGGGCTTTATGTTCGGCTTTTCGGCAATGATGATGATATGTCTCTTAGAGGTTGTTTTCAGTTCATACGGTGTTACCGCCCTACGAATGGAAGGAGACGGCTTTCCGGGAACGACCCATCGTCGGTCATAACTTCCTTTGAAGCATTTATCCTCTGTGTACCCTCAGGACTGCTCAGCTATCTTGAGCTGCTGTTCCCATTCCTGTGTGCTTTGCCCTTTTCTTTTTTCGATACTTACCGACAAGGCAGCCAACACGGATACTCTGTTGTGTGCCTAACGAAGGTACATCATATCAAAGATCACAGCTGCATTTATCGGCTCATTTCTGATATTTTTCGTTCCGCTGATGATAAACGGCTGTCTTAATTATCTCATCTTCGATAATTCCATGGGAGCAAATCTATTCAACCCGAACTGGCGTTTTAACGGCTTCGGCGTTATGCGTGCCACAGACTACCCCAATGCTCCCTTTGGAGAACTGCTGGCGGCTGCGCCCTTTCTGTACAGTATGCTTCATGCTTTTATGTTTTCTCTGATGTCGGGAGTGTTCGGGGTGCTTGCTCTTGCCTGTTCGGTGTTTTGCAGAAGGAACAAAGTGCTGACCTTCGGGGTCGGATTTCTTATCATAAACATAATGCAGTTCCTTGAAAACTACAGCATGAATGATGATATAGATAAAAAATATACCGCACTCGATCCATTCAAATATGTTACTTACTATTACTGTGACGGCAGGAGTGGAGTGAACTATTTAGCGTTTTTCATTGCTATGGGTGCGGTGATAGTCGTGAGTTCGGCTCTGCTGCTTTTCTGTGGCAGAAAAGACTATATCTAGGGAGTGAGAGAATGAAGAAAATGCTTCTAATGATCGCATCTATTGTCCCATTGTCACTGATATTCAGCACATTATGCCTTTGTTATATCTGCAAGGTACGGCTTTGAGAATACCCTCATAAAAACATAAACCCTTTGAAAATGCAGGACTATTTCGGACTTGTCGGGATATAAAAATCTGAAGCTGCTGGCAGGGATAAAAAAAGAAGATAAGCAAAGACAAAATTCGTGAGACTATCTCGGAGGTAGGGCTTGATCCCGACGATAAGCGCCCGATCAGAAAATATTCCCTCGGTATGCGGCAGAGGATACTTATTGCACAGGCTATTATGGAGGAACCCGATGTGCTGCTCCTCGATGAACCTACAAATGGTCTTGATGACAGCGGTGTTGACGAAATCAGAAAGCTGATCTCTGCACAGGCAAAGCGAGGGGCAATAGTCTGTGTTGCAAGTCACAACAAGGAGGATATCGCCCTTCTGAGCGATAAGATATTCAGAGTTGACAATGGCATGAAAGTATTTTTGACCTTACAGGCGGCTTTGATTGCAGTCACCCTTCTGCTTTGCTTACATGCAAGGGGCTTGTCAGAGGATGTAGGAATAACCCGCATGGACACTATCGAGAAGATACATAACAGCAATTGTGACTATATTGCTGTGATCCATGATACAGAGGAACTGTATGATCGCTTTTCTCAGTTTGACAGTGAGAATGCAGACTACGGCATTGGGCTTTACGGAACAGCCATATTTGTAGGAACTCCACAGGACAGCTTTTCCTTTTCAAAGGGCAGTACCTTCTGCACCCTTGATGTGGATAAGGTCATAAAGGGTAATATCAAAACAGACAGCATTGATGTTGAAATCAAAGGCGGCTTTCACTACGAAACAGAGGCTGAGTTCAAAGAGCGGTTAATGAATGCTGAGGACATGGAGATAGAGACACCTTCTGAAAAACTATTCTCGCTGGATTTTGGCGGCATGAATTTTATGGTACCAGGGAAGAAATATCTCATAATTGCGCAGACTCTTGATTTTAAAGAAAAAACTGTTTACAGGATAAACGGTTATCAGATAAGCTGGCTGTGTCTTGATGAAACGGAGAGCAAGATTATGAAAGAAGAATATGTTTATTCAGAATGTTGCAATAATGAGATATTTTCGCCGGATCATAGTATTATCGAAGCATTTTACGCTAAAAAGGACGATATACTTAAAACTTATAATATAGTACTGTGATTTATTCAGTGATTCCTTAATATGTGGTCATCTCTAAATTCTGTTGGCTTATCTGCGGCAAATCTTTATCCGTCATATTGTCCAAAATTCCCATGACATACGCTAGTATGCCTGCGAAAATTTAGTACAATCTGCCGAATAAATCTGCACCGCATCCAAACGACATATGAAGTTTATGCATTCACACGGGATGATGTGATTAAAAGTTTTGAATTATGACATAGTTTTATACTTGATAAATTAAAGTGTGATCGTGAAGCTATTGCTATGGAATTATTTGAAGAAGAGAAAGAAGATGGAAAACAATTGGTTTCTGATCTCACAAAAAAGCAGTATTAATAAAAAAACGACCGCCTGCTGTCATTACGCATACGGTACTATTCCTGGTAGAAATGCGCCACTTTCAACCACTTGTTTGCCACTTATTTGTGCTAAAAATCACCGAAATCGGCTTAAAATCACTACAATTGCATTGCTCAAAAACGCCGCAAAATCGGGCTTTTTCGCATTTTACTAAAGACCACATCAGGTGTGCGGTTTAATTCAATTCCCGTACGGGTCACCATTACGCAATCCCACAGATGGCTTAAAATAGCCGTTTGTGGGTTTTCTTTTTTCTAAAAATCAGGCTTTGGCACTTGTTTGGCACTTATTATCTTTTAACTATTAATTTGGGTATCCGCAGAGCTTTCGCTCTGCGGTACTTTTTTGCTCATAATGCCAGCACCTGCTGCTCGGTCTCAGTTTCGGTATCGTCCTCGGCAGGACTTTCCTCCTCTGTGCCTATATCGTTTGTGAAGCTCAGGGCGTTGCTTATCGCATCACAGTTGCGAGCCTTGGCTTCCTGAAACATATGAGAATACAGATTCAAGGTAGTTCCTACGACGCTGTGTCCCATATCCGAGGATACCGCTACAACGTCTACGCCTTCAAATATAAGCAGGCTTGCATGGAGATGTCGCAGTGAGTGGATATTCCTGAACGGCACTCCGATACGCTCACAGTAGCCTTTCAGCCACTCGAACGGTGTCTGCGGATTCATAGGTGCTCCGTTCCATTTTGTGAACAGCCTATCATGGTCTTCCCACTTGGTGCCGAGCTGTGCAGCTTCTGCCTCCTGTTCAGCTTTGAAGTGTTTGAGCAAGTTCATGATAGAGACAGGCATCTTGGACACTCGCTTTGACTTTCTTGTTTTCGTAGTGTCGGTATAAATACCCTTCTCGGCTGTATACTGTGATGTTCGGCGGACGTGGATAATGTTATTTTCAAAGTCGATGTCTTTCCATTCCAGTCCCAGCATTTCACTGCGTCGGTAACCACTGTATATTGCAAGCAGCAGGTAGACCTGATACTTCATCGGCTCGCTTCTCAGGTTCTCATACAGCTTCTTCACCTCATCAATGGTGTAGATCTGCTTTTCCTCCTGCTCCTGTTTCGGCACAAATACTCGCCTGCAAGGGTTGTCCGTCAGCATTCCCATGCGTATAGCATAGCTGAATACGTCACTGATAAAGCTCAGGTGATGCACTGCCGTTTTCCTCGACAGCGGCTTACCTGTGTTCATATTCTTGCCGTTGACAAGCATATCTGTCACGAACTTCTGAATATCCCGAGCTGTTATTTTGTCGAGCCGCTTGTGCCCTATGGCGGGATAGACACGCTTGGTGAGCTGTTTCATTCTCGCATACGAAGCCGGTCTGAGGTTGACTTTGGCATATTCCTCAAACCACTGCTCTGTGAATTTCTCGAACTTGACAGCCGATGTTATCTGTCCCCTCTTGCATTCTTCCTCGAACAGAACTGCCTGACGAGTGAGTTCCTTTTCGATTTGCTTCGGTGTCATACCCGGCTCAGGCTTGTAGCTCTTGAACTGTTTCCGCTGCTTGCCGTCTACACCATAGCCGCATGACACTCTTATCTGGTACGTTCCCTCGGAACGCTTTCTGATTGTCGCCATATATTAAAACCTCCGTTTCAAAACTATGGCACATTTCCTCCACCGACATTATACCACAGCTCTGCGGAAATGTCTATCAGAAATACGCCGTTCGTGTTAAAAATCTACTTTACTGATAAAATTGCTCACGCTGTTTCTCCACGAAGGTATCTCAGAAAAAGCTCCTTGTTGATGAGATACTTCTTGCCTGCCATGATGTGCGGTACTTGATCATTGATGCACATCTGACGTACTCTATATTCGGTCAACCCTTCCACAAGAGCTGCCGCCTCCTTTATGGTCAGCATTACGATTTTGGTTTCTGTTTGTTTTCAACCATTCAATCATACTCCTTCTCATTGTCTTGTTCATGTTTCCTATGTGATTTGAATTGTTCATTTTAAAGATTCCTTTCGATTTAGATTTGGGCATCAGCCCATGTGTATTCGAGTGCTTCGTTGCGCTCTCGCTCCTCTGCAAGTGCCTTTCTGTCAACGTTCTCACGAGCGTACTCGGTATCGTCGGCAGGCTCGTCCTCGATTATCGAAGCCATAGTTGCAACGCCGCCGACAATGCTATCAATACCGACTGCGAGATCACTATCCACTTGACTGCTTTTGATCTTAGCCTGTGCTTGTATTCGTCGAGCTCTTTCAGCTTCGAGCCATATTCCTCGTTCAACTTCCCAGCCTGTGAAGACAGGTCCGCTGTTGCTTTCTCCAGTTGAACCGTCGCTGTTTCCGACAGTTCTTCTGCTTGATTCAGCAGTTCCCGACAGGTCGCTATGGTATCCCTCTGCTCGGAGCGTACTGTTTTCAGCAACTGTTCTGTATCCGCTTTCGTCGCCAGCACCGAGAGTCTGGTGAGTATTTCCAGCTGCTCCTGCGACATCAGCTTGTTCAATTCTATCAGCGCTCTCCAGTTGGAATCGAGCACCACCACTGTTGGCTGAGTGTCCGCCGCTGCTGACAATTCCTTGTCGTACATCTGCTGCAATTCTTCTTGTTTCGAATTCATACTCCATATTCTCCTTTCGATAACGTTCGCCGTGCAGTTTATTGTCACGGCATCTCCTTCCATTAGGACAAGTATAGGTAATATACTTTCGGTTGTCCTCCCACCGAACATCATAGCCTTGCTGCTTCATCAGGAAGCAGAACTGCTTCTTGGTCTTTGCTTGCTTCATGACTTGGTTTATGACGTTCATCAGCTCCCACTTGAAGCTCTCGCCACGCTTGGCTGACCTGTACTCGCTGTCGGAGAGGTAGTCCCTGTTCATTTTCTTCTTTGGAGTATTCATCAGCTGTTCAACGCTTTCCTTGTTGGAATGATACTTCTTTCCGTCCTCGAAGCTTACCGAGTTCAACACCAAGTGGCTGTGGATATGCTCTCTATCAATGTGAGTTGCAACTACACACTCATACTTCCCGAAGGCTTTCTCTGCGAGCTCCACCGCTATCTTGTGTGCGAGTTCGGGCTCGATTTCGTAGCCGCTGGGGAAACTCTGCACCAGATGATAGTAGAGCCGTCCGTCAGGCTTGTGATACAGGTTCTTGGTTGCGGTCATTTCATCGAGTGCAGTCTCGGGTGAACAGTTGACTCCGGTCACGAACCGCTTGTCCTCTGAGACTGTTTTCTCCTTTCGGCTGACGTAGTTGAGGACATTCCTCATGCCGCCAGCGGTCTGAGTTTTGTTGTTTATGAAATGGATGATAGGCACTATCTCACCTCCTTGGCTATGTCGCAAACGGCTTGGGTGACAGCCTTGTGCTGTTCAATAAGCTCGTCCAGTCGGACGGAGTGAAGCCGTCCTTCGTGCGTCAGCATTGCTATCTGATTGAGGTTACGCCCGATAGCTTTCTGCTGCTTTGGACCTCGTCCAGTCCGTCCGCTACGATAATCTTCTTGTCCATTGCCGACCTAAGAACGAAGTCGCTGAGGGACAGCTTGTGCCGCTGAGCCTTGTTGTGTATCCGCTGATACTCATCATCGGTACAGCGGATAGTAATCGTTCTGTTCCGTTTTCTCATTGTATCACCTTCCTTCCATAGTGCGATTTTTGAGAGGGGGTTCGGGGTTCTCCCCGACCAGCAAGCGTTCGGCGGACTGCCGAATGCGATGCTGGCATTTCATACCTCCGTCGCCTGTACTGCTCCGTCAGCGGCAGTTTTCTCCTTGTGCCAATGCTGCCACACTCGCTCCACGTTGCGCGACAATCGCTTTTGTGGGTACGGGTAGGATAACTACCCGATTTTGACTGCTGCGGCAAACATGGGCGTTTTTGTGCGTGTTTTTACTGTCATCCGAGAGCGGTATAAACAAAGGCAAATAGACGTTTTCTGAACTTCGGGTGCCGGTATGGTCAGTAATTTCTACCCACAGCATGCTTCCGTTTTTACTGTCACCCGATTCATCATAAACGAGTTCAAGTATTCGTGAGCCGTGACTTCTGCGCATACTGAATTGCACTCCGTACACTTTTAATTCATCGGTGTGCTGAACAAGATTGCGAGTCATCCAGTTCGGAGCATACTCACGACCGAATCGTTTGTACATAAGCTTGCAGAGTTCAGTCGCCGAACCTGTGAAACGTTTTTCATCGACCATGAGATCATGTATGGCAAAAGAGAAAAGGTCTGGCTGACGTTCAGGCACATCGTCAACTACATTCCACCTGTGATCGTTGAACTCCAAGCACAACTCCACGTGTTCAATGTCACGACCTGCGCAGTGCAGTTTGGCTTTTTTACTGCCGCGACGCTCTTCGATCATCACCATGATACCGTCAACGCTTCCGATGATACCTGTTGAACCTGACACCATATTGAATGGGTCACTGTCATAACACTTGCGAGTATGATGTACGACAAGTATTGCGACTTTCAGCTTGTCCGCAAGTGATTTAAGTACTGAGAGCTCTTTGTAATCTGAACCGTAATTGACATCAGTATTGCATTTGACCTTCTGCAACGTATCGATGACTATGACTTTCAAATCAGGAAGCTCCTGTTTACTTTTTTTCAAGTTCTTCTTCCAGACCGTTGCCTATTGACTTTGCTTCGATTGCGAAGTTGAGATTCTCACAAGGTTCATCTGTGAGTTCGTATATCCTGTTCTGCAAACGAAGGAGGTTGTCCTCAAGACTCAGATACAATACCTGACCAATATTTGTATCGTGTTTGAGGAACTGCTCGCCATTTGCGACCGACAAACACAAGTCCAGCGCTAACCATGACTTGCCTATCTTCGGTGCGCCTGCAAGGATATACAGTCCAGGATACATCATTTTGTAGATGATGTACTCTTGCTTTTCCAGCGGTGTTGTCATAATGTACTCGCTGTTGTAAATTGTTAATTCGTTTCCTATAAAATCATCTCCTTCTTTTTTATCGGAACACAGCTGACAGCTTTTTTCGTTACGGGCAACTACTCGCGCGAACTATTTGTGTGGGCTGTGTCAGGCGGATATTTGCTCTTTTGATCGAAAAAATGTGGGAGCAGTATCCTTTATGCAAATCTACCGTTTTTGCATATGTTTTTGACCGCTCTGAAACATTTTCCGAAACACAAATTCTTTTTTATGAGAACCGACCTTTTCTCACAGAAAACTGATATTGACCGCAAAGCGCATAGAATAGAGCTTTACAGACATTTCAACTTGTCGGAGGAAGAGTTCAGAGAGGCTATTCATCTGCTTGACTGAATTGGCAAATTATACGCGGCATAAATGAATACATCAAACAATGAGAACAAATGTTGCTTTTTTCAAATTACTATGGTATAATTATCTTAGATATGCCAGACGAAAACAATAATCCTACTTAATTTATAGGATTCAAGAAAGAGGTGTAATATGTCAAAGTTTTATATCAGAGATGTTGCTTATGTGGTCACAT
>VOFI01000729.1_pt1 | contig 104001 bp, 110 predicted proteins | sample 5384131 | NCBI WGS metagenome assembly VOFI01 (sample SAMN12384728, study PRJNA508395) | human gut metagenome | isolation source: healthy gut H | host: Homo sapiens
GTTAGCAGGTTGAAACCGTATTATTTTATATAAAATTGTTACAGATAAGGAGTCAATATCCTCGAAAGAATATATCAAATTTCTAAAACATATGGATTTAGAGTTCGCAATATCCGAAGGAACGGTTCGAGGAAAGGATAGCAAAGCTGGTTGACCATGTATCAATCAGTCTTGTTGCAAGAAACAGGGAGAATCAAATGGTCGGTGTCCTATTCGGATTGACCGACTATGCCTATTGGCTTTATGTAACTGACACATAAGGGAATACGGAGATATGAAAGTACTTGTAATTTCAGACGCTCATGCAAATATTCGGGCGTTGGATACAATTTTGCGGGAGGAAGCAGACTATGATCTGTTATGCTGCGCAGGGGATTTTACGGACTACGGGATCTCACCTCGGGAGGTTCTGGAGCGGTTTCGCCAGTTGGAAAATACAGTCCTCGTATATGGAAACCATGACCGCCATGTCATAAATATTTACGGGAGCGGAGAATGGACAAATGTAGCGGATGGAAAATACAAATGGGTGCATTATAACTGTGAAAGACTGAGTGAAAAAGAGATCGATTGGATGAAGCAGCTCCCGGAAAAGGCATATTTTGAGGCAGATGGATGGAAATATGGAATCGCGCATCAATATGATAATGGCTACGGGACAATCGAGAGCCGCTATGCCTTTGATCAGTATTGGGATGCCAGCTATGGAGCAGAGTGTGACGGAAAGCGACGATTGATTTTCGGGCATACCCACAGACAATGCATTCATACCCTTGGGGAGGGGATGGAATGGATAAATCCGGGAAGCATTTCCTACAGAAGACCGGATGATCCCGACAAGACTGCGCACTACGCGGTAATCTTGGATGGAAACATACAGCTCAAAAGCATTGCCTATGACAGAACGCTATCGTGGTGCTCATGGTCATTGGGCGCTTTTTGTGGCGCATCTGTTTCTTCGGCTCGGCGGTGCGGGTCGCGGCAGACCTGCGGGAGCGGATGTTTGACCACAGCCGCCAGCTTTCGCAGCAGTATTACCAGGTTAACAAGGTCGGCAACCTGATGAGCCTTTATACAAATGACCTGGATACGATTCAGGAGTGCTTCGGCGACGGCATTCTGATGTTCTTCGACGCGCTGACCCTGGGTCTGCTGGCTCTTTATAAGATGTGGACCATGGACGTGCGGCTGACCCTGCTGGCCCTGATCCCGGCGCTCATCATGTTCGTCATCGGCACCCAGATGAGCAAGGTGATGACCCGGCGCTGGGAGGAACGGCAGAAGGCTTTCTCTGATCTTTCGGATTTTGCACAGGAGAACTTTTCCGGCATCGCGGTGATCAAGGCATTTGTCAAGGAATACAAGGAACTGCAGGCTTTCCGGAAGCTGAACAAGGAAAACGAGGAGATCAACGTTACCTATACAAAGATCGCAACCCTGCTGGAGGTGCTGGTGACGCTGTTTGTGGAGTCCGTGGTCTGCATCATTCTGGGTTACGGCGGTTATCTGGTCTACCAGGGCCGGTTCAACGCGGGCCAGCTGGTAGAGTACATCGGCTATTTTGAGGCCATCGTCTGGCCCATCATGGCAATTTCCATGCTGATCGAAAAGACCTCCCGCGGCAAGGCTTCCCTGAACCGCATCACCGAGCTGCTGGACGCCCCCATTGATGTGGCCGACCGCCCCGGCGTGGCCGACCTGACCGACCCCAAAGGCGGCATCGAGTTCCGCCACCTGACCTTCCGCTACCCGGACGGCGAATACGATGTGCTGCAGGATATCTCCTTCACCATCCACCCCGGCGAAAGCGTGGGCATTGTGGGCAAGACCGGCGCGGGCAAAACGGCGCTGGTGGACCTGCTGCTGCGCACCTATAATGTGCCGGACGGCACCCTGTTTGTGGACGGCAAGGACGTGAACACCCTGTCCATCCATTCTGTGCGCGCTGCCTGCGCCTATGTTCCACAGGACAACTTCCTCTTCTCGGATACCATCGCCCACAACATCGGCTTTGGTGTGGACGATGCCACCCCGGAGGATATCGAGCGGGCGGCAAGCATGGCCGATGTGCGGGATAATATCGTGGATTTCAAGGACGGCTACGAGACCGTTCTGGGCGAGCGTGGTGTGACGGTGTCCGGTGGTCAGAAGCAGCGCATCTCCATCGCCCGCGCCCTGCTCAAGGACGCGCCCATCCTGATCCTGGACGACTCCGTCTCGGCGGTGGATACCAGCACCGAGAAGATCATTCTGGACAACCTCAAGAACAGCCGGGCAGGCAAGACCACCCTGCTGATTGCCCACCGCATTTCCACGGTGGAGCGGCTGGACAAGATCATCTTCCTCAACGAGGGCCGGGTGGAAGCCGCCGGCCCCCACGACCAGCTGTATGCTTCCTGCCCGGAGTACCGCCGGATGGTCGATCTGCAGCGGCTGGAGGATGAGACGAAGGGAGGCGAAAACGCATGATGCATCTGAATCCGTTGGTTCTGGTGGGCGCTGTCATCGGCGTGATCACCGCCCTGCTGGTGGAAGCCTACGCCGCCGTCAAGGACAAAAAGACCGCCATGGGCTTTGAGCGCAACATGGAGGACGGCGAGATCATGCGCCGCCTTGCCCGCTATGCCCGGCCCTACCTGAGCAAATTCCTCATTGTGGGCCTGCTGATGCTCTTCTCCATTGCCTACGATATCATTTCACCCCTCATCGTGGGTCGCATCGAGGAGCTGGTGGCCGGGGAGTTTGAACTCCGCGCCCTCTTCCTGGGCGTGTCAGTGTATGCAGGTGTGCTGGTGTTCTCTATGGGCAGCACCTACCTGCAGGCCGTGATCCTGCAGCGGGTCGGCCAGCGCATCATCTCCGATCTGCGCGAGGATCTGTTCACCCACATTGAGTCCCTCTCCCACGAGCAGCTCAACGAGATTCCGGTTGGCAAGCTTGTTACCCGCGTTACCAACGATACCAACGCCATTTCCATGATGTTCACCAACCTTTTGGTGAACCTGATCAAAAATGCGTTCGTCATTTTGGGCATTCTGGTGGCCATGCTCTGCCTGAACTATGAGCTGACCCTGATGGTGCTCTGCTTTGTGCCGTTCATCGTGATTTTTACTGTCATTTTCCGCAAGTTTTCCCGCCGCGCCAACCGCAAGCTCAAGAACGCGACCACCGATATCAATACCTATCTGTCCGAAAACCTGTCCGGCATCAAGGTCACCCAGATCTTTGGCCGGGAGGACGAGAAGATGGAGGATTTCCGCCAAAAGAGCCAGAAGCTGGCCCGGGCCAATCAGGAGCAGATCTTCGTGTTCAGCGTGTTCCGTCCGCTGGTGTATATGCTCTATGTCAGCTCGATCCTGTGCCTGTTCTACCTGGGCGGCATGGGCCACCTGAACAACGTTTCTTTCCTGGGGCAGACCATCACCGGCGGCACCATCGTCACCTTTTATATGTACATCTCCAAGTTCTTTACCCCCATCCAGAATCTGGCGGAGCAGTTTAACTGGCTGCAGTCGGCTTTGGCGTCTGCGGAAAAGGTGTTCTCGATCATGGACATCCAGCCCAGGATGCAGGATGCCTCCGACGCCATTGAGCTGACCGATGTAAAAGGCGAAATTGAGTTCCGCGATGTCTGGTTCAGCTATATTCCCGGCGAATGGGTGCTGCAGGGCGTTTCGTTCCATGTGGATGCCCGCCAGACCGTGGCTTTTGTCGGTTCCACCGGCTCCGGCAAAAGCACCATCCTGTCCCTCATCTGCCGCAATTACGAGTTCCAGAAGGGCGAGATTTTGATCGACGGTATCGACATTCGCAAGATCAAGATCGCTTCCCTGCGCAGGCATTTTGGTCAGATGCTGCAGGATGTATTCCTGTTCTCCGGTACCATCCGCTCCAACATCGTCCTGCGGGAAGAGGGCATCCCCGACAGCGAGATCATGCAGGTCTGCCGCTATGTCAACGCTGACCACTTCATCAACAAGCTGGACCACGGCCTGGATGAGGAAGTGCGCGAGCGCGGCAACAACTTCTCCGCCGGTCAGCGCCAGCTGCTCAGCTTTGCCCGCACGATCATCCACAAGCCCAGCGTGATGATTCTGGACGAGGCTACCGCCAACATCGACACCGAGACGGAGACAGCTTTTCAAAGGAGAAGACAGGCACTTTGATCGCGGTGTAGGAGGAAATCGGGGCAAGACCGGTGCCGTAAGGCATATCCTTTAATTTTTCCCCGAGCATGACGCGGGTGGCGATATCGACCATCGGGATGCCGGTGACTTTGCTCAGATAAGGCACGGTTCTGGAGGAACGGGGGTTTACCTCAATGACATAAACCTGATCCTGGCAGATGACGTACTGGATGTTGATCAAGCCCCTTCGTGTTTAAGGCGAGGGCAAGGCGGGTGGAGTAGTCCACGAGCTTTGCGGTTTTGGCGGGGCTTAAATTCCAGGCAGGGTAAACTGCGATGGAGTCGCCGGAGTGGATGCCTGCGCGGTCGATGTGCTCCATAATGCCGGGCAGCAGGACATCCTCGCCATCGCAGATTGCGTCGACTTCAAGCTCCGTGCCCATCATATATTTATCGATCAGGACGAGGTTTCCTTCCATATGGGAAAGAATAATATCCATATATTCTTTTACATCCGCATCGGAAAAGGCGATAATCATGTTCTGGCCGCCAAGGACATAACTGGGGCGCAGCAGAACCGGATAGCCGAGACGGTTCGCTGTTTCGATCGCTTCCTCTGCAGTGTGGACGGTATCTCCGACGGGCTGCTTGATATGGAGCTGTTTTAAGAGAGCTTCAAACCGACCCCGGTCTTCGGCAGCGTCAATACTGTCTGCAGGTGTGCCCAGAATCGGAACGTTGTTTTCTGAAAGCCATTTGGTCAAGCGGATTGCGGTCTGTCCGCCGAAGGCAACAACTGCACCGACCGGATTTTCCACACGGATGATGTCTCCGACATCTTCCGGAGTCAGGGGTTCAAAGTACAGGCGGTCTGCTGTGTTGAAATCGGTGGAAACGGTTTCCGGGTTGTTATTGACGATAACAACTTCATATCCGGCATCCTTTAATGCCCAGACACAGTGAACGGAGGCATAGTCGAATTCGATTCCCTGACCGATTCGGATCGGACCGGAGCCAAAGACGATGACGACGGGCTTTTTGGAGCTGTGTTCCGCGATAAAAGCGGAAGCCTCGTCCTCCTCGTCAGTGGTGGAGTAGAAGTAGGGGGTTTCTGCCGCAAACTCCGCGCCGCAGGTATCGACCATCTTATAGGAATACGGAAGGTGGGGGAAAGTAGAGTTGCCGGACAGGCGTGCAATCGTTTTATCCGGAAAACCGTTTCTCTTTAATTCCCGCAGAAAATCATGTGTGAGCGGCTCTGTCTCCAGCCGTTTTTCGAGGTCGCACAGATGCAAAAGCTTTGCTAAAAACCATTCGTCGATCAAAGTCAGCTGATGGATTTTTTCGATGGAAAAACCGCGGAAGAGCGCTTCGTAAACAGCGAAGATACGTTCGTCGTCCTGCGCCAGGATTTTGGCGGTTAGGGCTTCGTCGTCGAGTGCGCGCATATGCACGTCTGCCAGGCAGTCATGGGAGATTTCTGCTCCGCGAACGGCTTTCATCAGCGCCTGCTCGAAGTTTCTGCCAATGGCCATGACTTCACCGGTGGCTTTCATCTGGGTTCCGAGCTTTCTTGTCGCATACACAAATTTGTCAAAGGGCCATTTCGGAAATTTGACGACAACATAGTCCAATGCCGGTTCGAAGCATGCTTTCGTCTTGCCGGTGATTTCGTTTTTGATTTCGTCCATCCGGTAGCCGATGGCGATTTTGGCAGCGACTCTGGCGATCGGATAGCCGGTCGCTTTGCTGGCGAGGGCGGAGGAACGGGAAACCCTGGGGTTTACCTCAATAACAGCGTACTCGAAGCTCTCGGGATTTAGAGCAAACTGTACGTTGCAGCCGCCCTCAATGCCCATAGCTTCGATGATGTGGAGTGCAGCACTTCGAAGCATCTGGTATTCTTTATCCGCGAGGGTGACCGCAGGGGCGATAACGATGGAGTCGCCGGTGTGGACGCCCACCGGATCAAGATTTTCCATAGAGCAGATCGTGATGACGTTTCCATCGCCGTCGCGCATGACCTCAAATTCGATCTCTTTCCAGCCGGAGATACATTTTTCCACCAGAATCTGCGTGATCGGGGAAAGACGGAGCCCTGCGGAAGCAATTTGGCGCAGCTGTGCTTCGTCAACAGCGATGCCGCCGCCGGTGCCGCCGAGGGTAAAGGCGGGGCGCACGATAACCGGATAGCCTGCAGAGTGCGCGAAGGAGAGGGCACCCTCAAGCGTCGTCGTAACGACAGAGGGATGATAGGCTCCCGGATCGCTTCCATGGTGCTTTTAAAAACCTGACGGTCTTCGGCTTTGGCAATGGTTTCCGGGTTTGCGCCAAGAAGTGTAACGCCCTCCTGTGCCAGAAAGCCTTCCTTTGCCAGCTGCATCGAAAGCGTCAGGCCGGTCTGACCGCCGAGGGTGGAAAGAATGCTGTCTGGGTGTTCTTTTTTGATGATTTTTTTTAGAAAATCCAGAGTCAGAGGCTCCACGTAGACATGATCTGCCATGGCGGCATCTGTCATGATTGTTGCAGGGTTAGAATGAACTAACACAACCTCCAGACCTTCCTCTTTTTAAAGCACGGCACGCCTGGGTACCTGCATAGTCAAATTCGGCAGCCTGACCGATGACGATGGGACCGGAGCCGATTACCATTACTTTTTTCAGATTGGGATTTAACGGCATGCTTTATGCCCTCCTTTCCATCAGTGCGACAAATTCGCGGAACAAAAACTCGGAGTCATGAGGACCGCCGCAGGCTTCCGGATGGAACTGCACTGAGAAGCCGGGAAAATCCTGATAAGAAACGCCCTCACAGGTTCCGTCGTTTAGGTTGATAAAACGAAGTACTGCATTATCCGGGAGGGAATCGTTTTTGACGGCATAGCCGTGATTCTGACTGGTGATATAATCCCTGCCGGTGAGCAGATCTTTCACCGGCTGGTTTGCACCGCGGTGTCCGTATTTCAATTTTTCGGTGTCCGCACCGTTTGCAAGGGCGAGAAGCTGATGCCCCAGGCAGATGCCGAAAATCGGAATGCCGGATTTGCAGAGGTGGGACAGCTCGGAAATGATAGCCGGGTTATCCTTCGGGTTGCCGGGACCGTTGCTCAACATGATACCGTCCGGCGAATAGGAGAGGATGCGTGCTGCTGTCGTGGAAGCGGGAACGATGGTCAGGTCGCAGTTTAATGCGTGCAGCTTTCGGATGATATTCTGTTTTGCACCGAAATCCCACAAAACGACGTGATGGCGGGGAAGCGGGGACGTAATCTGGTAAGGCTCCCTGCAGGTAACGTGTGCTACCGCGTCCGTGATTGCCCAGCCCTTTAAGTCTTCAACAGCTGCAGAGTCCGGGCGGAGGGATGTGAGCCGTCCGTTCATGACGCCGCGCTCGCGGATGAGCTTGGTCAGGTAGCGGGTATCCAGATCATAGATGCCAGGGATATTTTGCTGCTTTAAAAAAGCGTCAAGATCCATCTGACATCTGAAATTGGAAGGACATGGGCACCATTCTCTGGTGATGTATGCGCTCATGTGAATTCCTTTGCTTTCAAAGTCTTTTGGATTGACGCCGTAGTTGCCGATCAGGGGAAATGTCTGAACGACCATCTGTCCGTAATAACTGGGGTCGGTCAGTGTTTCTGTATATCCGGTCATAGCCGTCGTAAAAACGACTTCCGCGATGACGTCCTCTTTCAAAGGAGCGCCGAAATGTTTTCCGGTCAGACAGGTCCCGTCCTCCAGCTGTAAGTACACAGTTTGTTCCATAAGTACACCTCGCTCATTCTCTCGTGTTTGCTGTACAAATACTGAAAGGCGTCCATGAATCAAACACTTTTCTAAATAGAAAAGTATTTCACTCATGAACGCCTTTTGTTCATCTGATGCATTATAGCATTGGGAAAGGGGGCGGTCAAGAATAAATTTTATTTTGTTTGACAGTTCCCCCGTGACTTCGTGAGCAAAAGGAGCGGTGGCGGAGCCACTGCGAAAAGCGCCGCAGGCGCGATTCATGACAATAGAATGTTCACGGAGCGTGCATTCTATTGTATTGCGAATGGCGCGGGGAACGTCCGGGAGAAGGCCACTGTGGAATCGATTATAAACATATCTACCAACTATGTTAGTGTTGACAAATAGGAAGCATCCAATTAGAATGATAGAAAATATCCGAAAAATAACTGCAAAGGAGAGCAGAAAAATGAGCAATCATATAGAAACAAAGTGTATTCACGGAAATCTGGATTTTTCCTGGGACGAGCCGACAAAGGCGGTGAGCTTTCCAATCTATCAGACGGCGACGTTCGGACATATCGGTCTGGGACATTCGACCGGCTTTGACTACACGAGAGAGAAAAATCCGACCAGACAGCATCTGGAGGAAATCCTTACCGCGCTGGAGGGCGCTTATGACACGACGGCATTTTCTTCCGGCATGGCGGCGGTGACAGCAGTATTTGATCTGTTTGCACCCGGCGACCATGTGATCTGTTCTGAAGACCTTTACGGCGGAGTAACCCGTCTGGTCAATACCATCGGCAAAAAGAACGGACTGATGGTTGATTTTGTCAATACCGGTGATTTGGATGAGATCAAACGGGTGCTGCGTCCGGAAACAAAGGCACTCTACATCGAGACGCCCAGCAACCCGATGATGGAGATCACTGACCTTTCGGCATGCGCAGAGCTTGCAAAAAAGAACACAACCTTCTGATGATCACAGACAATACCTTTTTATCTCCATATTTGCAGAACCCGATTGCGCTCGGTGCAGATATCGTCATTCACAGCGCGAGCAAGTTCCTGTGCGGACATAACGACACGATCGCCGGTTTTGTCTGCTCTGCAAAGGAAGAGCTCGCAGCAAAAATCCGCCTGATTGCAAAGACGACCGGCGGTTGTTTGTCCCCCTTCGACAGCTGGCTGGTAATGCGCGGCATCAAGACACTGGCGGTGCGCATGGAGCGGCAGCAGGAAAATGCGGGCAGCATCGCACGCTGGCTGACGGAGCAGAAGAAAGTCAGAAAAGTATATTATGCTGGACTGGAAACGCATCCTGGTTATGAGATCAATGCAAAGCAGGCGAGAGGTGCGGGTGCGATGATTTCCTTTGACGTCGACAGCGTGGAAACGGCACAGCGCGTGCTGGAAAAGGTGCGCGTCATCACCTTTGCGGAGAGCCTTGGGGGTACAGAATCTTTGATCACCTATCCGATGAAGCAGACCCATCCGGATGTTCCGAAGGAGTGGAGAGAAAAGCTCGGCATCACCGACACTCTGCTGCGCCTGTCCGTTGGACTGGAGCATGTGGACGAGCTGATTGCGGATCTGGAGCAGGCATTTGTTTCCTGAGAAACAAATCCACGCTGTAGGGACTGCATTGCGGCGGAGCAGAAAAATGTCGTGTTTGCGACCTGTTGCAGGCATAAGAATCCTGCAGGGCAGGATTTTTTGTTGAGAGGGAGATTAGAAATGACAACCTATAATTTTGATCGGGAAATTGACCGGAAAAGACAAACAGCCTGAAATATGATTTCGCCGTGGAACGCGGACGTGACGTAGATGTGTTGCCATTGTGGGTGGCGGATATGGATTTTCAGGCGCCGAAGCCTGTGTTGGATGCACTGCAGAATGCGGTTTCCCATGGGATTTTCGGTTATAGCGAGGTAAAAGGAGAATATTTTGACGCACTGTATCGCTGGTTTGACAGTCGGTTTGACTGGCAGCCAAAGTCTGAATGGCTTGTAAAAACCCCCGGCGTGGTATTCGCCCTTGCGATGGCGGTACGCGCTCTGACAAAAGAGGGCGACAGTGTACTGATTCAGCCGCCGGTTTATTACCCGTTCTTTGAGGTGATTCGCGATAACAATAGAAAGATCGTAGAAAGCCCGCTTCTTTTGACGGACGGACATTATGAAATTGACTTCGACGATCTGGAAGAAAAGATCGCATCCCAGAATGTAAAGCTGTTTTTGCTGTGCAGTCCCCACAATCCTGTCGGCAGAGTCTGGACAAAAGAAGAGCTTCAAAAACTGGGAGAGCTTTGCGACCGCTACCATGTGTTCGTTGTGGCAGACGAGATTCATTGTGATTTTGCCTTTCCGGAGCATCCGCATACGATATTTGCAAAGGCATGTCCGCAGCTGGAAGAAAAGATGATTCCTTGCACTGCGCCGAGTAAAACCTTTAATCTGGCGGGGCTGCAGGTTTCCAATATCTGGGTTCCTGGAAAAGAGGTCCGGGACAGATTTAAAGCCGAGATCAACGCAGCGGGATATTCCCAGTTGAACGCCCTCGGTTTAATCGCGTGCCAGGCAGCTTATGAAAAATGGCGGCGAGTGGCTTGAGCAGTGCCGGGTATATTTGCGGGAAAATTTGAAGGTCCTGCGCAGCTTCTTAAAAGAAAGACTGCCTAAGATCCGTCTGATCGAACCGGAAGGCACTTACTTTGCATGGTTGGACTGCTCGGGACTGGGACTGTCGGATACAGCGTTGGAAAATCTCATTGCACATCAGGCAAAGCTCTGGCTGGATGGCGGCTCTGTCTTTGACAAAAAGTCGGGACAGTTTGAACGCATCGTGCTGGCGTGCACGAAAAAACGCTTTTGCAGGCGCTTACACAGCTGGAAGCAGCCTGCCGGGAAAGAAATTCATAACGCAAAAACAACTGCCGGGAGGCGGTGCTTTTATTCAATGAAAAGTCTGTGCTGACGCCGGAAAAAACCATGGAATATTTTATTCATGACAATAGAATGCTTGCAGAGCGTGCATTCTATTGTTTAAAAAAGGGTTGACAGATCCGAAAAGACAGAATATAATCACATTAACATATAAAGTAAGTAGGTTTAAGGAGGAAGAGCAAATGAGCAACGTTTATACATCCGCAGATCAGTTAATCGGCAGAACTCCCCTGCTGGAGCTGACACATATTGAAAAGGCAGAGGGCTTAAAGGCGCACATATATGGCAAGCTGGAATACTTTAATCCTGCAGGCTCTGTAAAGGACAGAATTGCAAAAGCGATGATCGATGATGCAGAGGCGAAGGGCGCATTAAAGGCAGGCTCTGTAATTATTGAACCTACCTCCGGCAACACCGGCATCGGTCTTGCGTCTGTTGCAGCAGCGAGAGGCTACCGTATCATTATCGTAATGCCGGAAACCATGAGCGTAGAGCGCAGACAGCTGATGAAGGCATACGGCGCAGAGCTTGTCCTGACAGAAGGTGCAAAGGGCATGAAGGGTGCAATCGCAAAGGCAGACGAGCTGGCAAAGGAAATTCCCAACAGCTTCATTCCCGGACAGTTTGTAAACCCTGCAAACCCGGAGGTACACAAAAAAAGACAACCGGTCCTGAGATCTGGGAAGATTTGATGGTAAGGTTGATATCCTGGTAGCAGGCGTTGGTACGGGCGGAACCGTGACCGGTACAGGCTAGTACTTAAAGAGCAAAAAAGGCTGATGTAAAGGTTGTTGCTGTAGAGCCTGCAGGCTCTCCGGTTTTGAGCAAAGGCACAGCCGGCGCACACAAGATCCAGGGAATCGGCGCAGGCTTCGTACCGGACGTTCTGGACACCGGGGTTTATGACGAAATTATCACCGTAGAGAATCAGGATGCGTTTGCAACCGGCAGAAAGATCGGTCATCAGGAAGGCGTGCTGGTAGGCATTTCTTCCGGTGCAGCAGTATGGGCAGCGATCGAGCTTGCAAAGCGTCCCGAAAATGAAGGAAAAAGAACATTGTTGTGATCCTGCCGGATACCGGTGATCGCTATCTTTCTACCCCTCTGTTTGCAGAAGAGTAAGAGGCAGAGTTTAAGCTCTGTTACAGTTCACCCGTGCCATTCGTGAAAATTTTCTTGACAGAGCGAAACGGGTATGCTATCTTGTAAAAAACAAAAAGCGATGACGAAGAAAAGTAGTACAGACAGACGGCACAGAGAGCAGGCGGCGGTGGGAGTCCTGCGCGGATATCTGTAGGAAAGAACACTTCCGAGCTGCAAGCTGAACGCAGGATCTGTAAGTAGGCGAGCCGGAGTCCCACGTTACAGGGATAGCGTTTCATGGGAACGCGAAAAAGGGGCCGTACAAGGAAGTGCGGCAAGTTAGGTGGCACCGCGGATATAGCAGCAGCTATTCGTCCTATCTCCAATAGGACAAATGGCTGCTGTTTTTGCGTTCTTACAGTTCCCTTCGCAGCTTTCCGTGCGCAGCTTCTCATGCGAGCATGGAATCTGCACCCGGAAAGCGAAAGAGAAACTGCAACGCAGCAAAAGAAAAGGAGGAAAAGCTTATGTGTTCCATTCTCTGCTACGCGGGAAAAGATGTCACCAAAGAAACGATGGAAGGATATTTGTTAAAGACAAAGATGAGAGGACCGGATGCCCAGCAGGTCGTTGAGACCGAATTCGGGTATCTCGGCTTTGCAAGACTTGCGATCATGGGGTTGACCCCGGACGGCATGCAGCCGTTTCAACGGGACGGCAGCTGGGTGATCTGCAATGGTGAAATTTACGGCTTTCGCAAAATCAAAAAGGAGCTGGAAGAGCGCGGTTATCAGTTCCAGAGCGGTTCCGACTGTGAGGTTTTGCTTCCGCTATATGAAGAATATGGACTGGAAATGTTTTCCCATCTGGATGCGGAATATGCCTGCGTATTGTACGATCACAAAAGCGGCAAGCTGATCGCAGCCCGTGACCAGATCGGAATTCGTCCGTTGTTTTATGGTTATTCCAAGAGCGGAAAGATTGCATTTGCCAGTGAGGCAAAGAACCTGATCGGCTGGGTGGACGAGGTGCGTGCATTTCCGCCCGGAAGCTATTATTACGATGGAAAATTTGTCAAATATGAGGATATCGCAGCTGTCCATGGTTATGTGCACGAAGATATTGATGTGATTACAAAAACATCCATGATAAGCTGACGGAGGGGGTAAAGAAACGTCTGGATGCAGACGCTCCGCTGGGCTTTTTGTTATCCGGCGGTCTGGACTCAAGCCTTGTATGTGCAATTGCAGCAGATATTTTGAAAAAACCGATCAGGACCTTTGCAATCGGCATGGACACAGATGCGATTGATTTAAAATATGCAAAAGAAGTTGCTGATTTTATTGGCGCAGAGCATACCGAAGTCATCATGACAAAGGAAGAAGTGCTGGAAAGCCTGGAAACCGTTATCGAAGCGCTTGCAACCTATGACATCACGACGATTCGCGCGAGCATGGGCATGTACCTTGTCTGCAAGGCAATCCATGAAAAAACAGACTTAAAGGTGCTGCTGACCGGTGAAATTTCCGACGAACTGTTCGGCTATAAATATACGGACTTTGCACCGAGCGCGGCAGCCTTTCAGGAAGAGGCAGCAAAGAGAATCCGTGAGCTGTACTGCTATGATGTCCTGCGTGCCGACCGGTGTCTTGCGGCAAACAGCCTGGAAGCCCGTGTACCCTTCGGCGATCTCGACTTTGTCCGTTATGTGATGTCCATTGACCCGGCGAAGAAGTTAAACACCTACGGAAAAGGAAAATATCTGCTGCGCAAGGCATTTGAAACAGATCATATTTTGCCGGAAAACATCCTGTGGAGAGAAAAAGCTGCATTCAGCGATGCAGTAGGACACAGCATGGTGGATGATTTAAAAGAATACGCAGAGAAGTATTACACCGACGAGGAATACGAAACGCTCCGTCAGAAATATGATTTTGCACAGCCCTTCACAAAAGAAAGCCTGCTGTATCGGGAAATCTTTGAAAAGTATTATCCCGGACAGGCAAGGATGGTGCCGGACTTCTGGATGCCCAACAAGAGCTGGGAGGGCTGTAATGTCAATGACCCCAGTGCCCGTGTGCTGGCAAACTACGGTGACAGCGGAAAATAAAAACAATAGAATGCACGCTCTGCGAGCATTCTATTGTCATGAATAACGGGTGGGACTTATAAGCCCCACCCGTTTACGCGTTCCATTCGCATTCGCCGGACGTGCGGAACATCAGCAGCGCTTCGCGGCAGGAAAATTCACCCAGCTCATAGTATCCGTGGGAAAGTCGGTTGATGCGTTCCAGAGAAACTGCGCGGTTGGCACATTTTGGCTGGTCATAAATAAACCGTATGCCTTTGGCATAATATTCAGCATCGAATTCGGGAGTTCCTTCTTCCTCATAATAAGGGTCGAAGAAAAACACCTCGTCCCTGGAAATGCCGGTTAAAAGAACATAGTGCGGAACTTCAAGAAAAAGACGCAGCACGACAGCTGCGCCGTGCAAAAGCGCCTGACTGATTTCGCTGTCCGGGGACAGTGTAACATCGTTACCGAAAAAGAAACTGCGTCTGGATCGGAAAAGAGCGGACAGCTGCCAGCTGATTTAACCAACTGCCGACAAAACGCATTGCGGCGGCGGAAGTGCCGTGACGGCATGGTTGTCCCTGTTCATTATAAGTGTCCATTGTATAGAGCATAATACATTTGAGGATGTCAGGACTGATTTCTTCCCGATCAAACAGGTAGCGGATTCCGTTGGTAATAGAAACAGAACCGCAGTCATATTCTGAGGACTGATAATTTAAGTAATTTTTCATTGAAAAATCCTCCGGTAAAAGCATATTATATAAGGTCAGTGGATTGTTCTGTACTGCGCACTCCAACAATCCTACCCATCTATGAGCAAGCTCCTGTGGGTTCAGACCTTTTGACCCTGGCATCCTTATAGGATAGAAAGAATCGTGCGCTCTGCTGTCGAATATAACGCGAACCCCGTACTTTGTCAAGAATATGGGAATAGAGTCTTGACAGATCGAAAAAAATAGAATACAATTCTCACTAACATACCGGATAGATAGGTATTGAGCGGCGGATGATTCGCCTAAAAGGAGGAGCAGTTATGAAAAAGCGAAACAGGATCTTAAGCCTGCTTCTGGCAGGAGTGATGGCGCTGGGACTGACCGCGTGCGGCGCATCGAATGCAGGTGCTGCAGCAGATGAAACCGGAAGCGCAGCGGTGAGCACAGAGAGTGCATCCTCAGACACAGCAGCTTCGGGAGAGAAGATTATCAACGTCGGTGTGACCAATACCATCGGCAGTATCAATCCCCTTTTGTTAAACGGCGGCGAGATTAACAAATATGCGACCGGACTGATGTTTTTGCCGTTGATGGAGCTGGATGCTGACTTGAACTTCGAGGGCATGCTGGCAGATTCCATCACAACAGAAGATAACAAAAACTTTATCGTTCACATCGATGATGCTGCAACCTGGTCGGACGGAACGCCTGTTACGGCAGATGATGTGGTTTATACCGCGCTTCGCCTGGCGAGCCCGGTCATCGGCAATACTGCAATGATGTATTATGTATTTGAAGGTGTTGGCGACGACGGCTTTGTAGAGGAAGGTGCAGAGAGCATCGACGGCATTCAGAAGGTAGACGATAAAACGGTACAGTTTACGACCAAAGAAGAAATGCCGATTACTACCTTTGAAAACAGCTATGCGAGATATCTGCTGACTCTGCCCAAGCATGTGATCGAGCAGTATTCCGAGGAAGAGCTTTCCACAGCGGATTGGTTCAACCATCCCGATGTTGTCAGCGGACCGTTCATCGTAACGGATTTCGATGTGGATCATTATATTTCCTATGAAGCGAACAAGGATTATTGGAAGGGCGCGCCAAAGATCGACAAGCTCAACATCAAAATCGTAGACGGCAGTCAGCTGTATGCAGGTCTGCAATCCGGCGAAATCGATATCACCCAGCAGACGATGAGTGATATCCCGCAGGAGGACTATGAGAGCGTAGAAGCCCTGGACAACGTAGACGTTGTATACGGTTCCCCGGTTACCAACCAGTCCGTATTTATCCAGACAAAGAACGTTCCGGATGTAAAAAGTTCGTCAGGCGATGCTGTATGCGATCGACCGTCAGCAGATTCTGGAGGAACTGTTAAACGGACATGGCGAAATTGTAGATGGATTCTTGTCCAGTGCAAGCCCGTTCTATGATGAGTCCCTTACACCGGTTTCCTATGACCCGGAAAAGGCAAAAGCACTTCTGGAAGAAGCTGGATGGGACGGCTCCCAGACAATCCGTTTCTATGTAAATTCCGGCGATTCGACCTTTGTAAACGCAGCCTCCATCATCGCTGCAGAGTGGGCTGCAGTCGGCATCAAGGCGGAAATCCAGACCGTTGATTTCGCAACGCTGATGAGCGTTGCAGGCACAGAGGACTATGATGTACTGGCAGTACAGTACACCTATGCGCCGGTGGATCCCTATCCGGATGTAGCATGGCTGCTTGGCGGTGAAGGAAGCTGGACCGGCTACAGCGACGATACGTTAAACGAAGCGTTGACCAAATCCCAGCTGACAAGTGATCCAGAGGAAACAAAAGAGCTGTTCTCCGTTGTGGATAAAAAGGTACAGGAAGATGTTCCGATGTTCTCCGCCTATGTTATCAGCGCACAGGGGGCAGTCAGCAAGCGGATTACAGGCGCAGCTCCCAGCGTATACGGCTTCTTCAACGATGTCCAGAACTGGGACGTAGTGGAATAAAGAAGAATCCTGTTTCACAGAATTCTGTTCTGCCGCAGTGGGATCTTCGCGGAGTATTTTTATCAGAGAAAAAAGAAGTTTTCTTCCGATAAAAAGTTTGTATTTCATATATTTTATGCTATGATAATAACTGCCGCACATCTCTTTTTTGGGAGGTGTGCGGCAGAATCTGATATATGAGTAAAGTGAGGAAAAGCAAATGCCGCATTTACTGGAAGTAGAGGGGCTGACAACCGTTTTTGACAGCGACTACGGACGCACTGTCAGCGTGGACCATGTAAATTTTCATGTGGATAAGGGAGAAGTTGTCTGTATCGTCGGCGAATCCGGCTGTGGCAAGAGCGTGACCTCACTTTCTATTATGGGGCTGCTTGGAAGAGGCGGAACCGTGACGGAGGGAAGCGTCGTATTCGAGGACAAGAACCTTCTGACGATGACGGAAAAAGAGCTGGATAAAATCCGGGGCGACCGTCTGACGATGATTTTCCAGGACCCGCTGACCTCTCTCGATCCGGTCTTTACAGTCGGCAACCAGCTGATGGAGAGCATCCGAAAGCATATGAGACTGTCAAAAGAAGAGGCGCGAAAGCGGGCAGAGCAGATTTTAGGAAAAGTTGGTATGCCCGATCCTCACGGTGTCATGAAAAAATATCCCCATACCCTTTCCGGCGGCATGCGCCAGCGTGTGATGATCGCGATGGCTCTGTGCTGCAATCCGGGCCTGCTGATCGCAGATGAACCGACGACGGCACTGGATGTGACGATTCAGGCACAGATTATGGCGCTGTTGCGCAGCCTGCAAAAAGAGAGCGGGATGTCGATGATCCTGATCACCCATGACATCGGGCTGGTAGCGAGCATGGCGGACCGCGTGATCGTTATGTACGCCGGACAGATGATCGAGGAAGCACCGGTAAAGGAGCTGTTTGCTGCACCGGCACATCCGTATACAAAGGCACTTTTTGCAGACGGTTCCCGGAATTTATGACGAAAAGGACAGGGAGCTTGTCGCGATTCCCGGCATGGTTCCGGAGAATTATGATTCGATCCCCGGCTGTCGGTTTGCAGACCGCTGCGCCTTCCGGATAAAGGCTGCGATCAGCCTCAGAGCTACAGACAGATCGGGGAAGGACATTTTGTCAGATGTATGCTCGCCAAAGAAGGAGAAACGTGAAGATGAGCATAAATATGGAAGAAAAAAACACGGAGAAGGAGCCGCTGATCCGGGTAGAAAACCTGAAAAATATTATCCCATCCGGGGCGGCGTTATTACCCATACGACAGGCTATGTGCATTCGGTGGACGGCGTTTCCTTTTCGATTGCAGAGGGAGAAACCCTCGGTCTGGTGGGTGAATCCGGCTGCGGCAAATCGACGGTGGGCAGACAGCTGGTCGGCCTGGAAACGCCGACGGGCGGCAGGCTGTTTTATCATGGAAAGGATATGGAGAAGCTTTCCGGAAAAGAGAAAAAGAGCGTGCGCACGCAGCTGCAGATGGTGTTCCAGGACCCATATTCTTCCCTGAATCGAGAAAGCATATTTATGAAATTTTATCCCAGCCGATGCTCTATCATGGGATTTCCAATAAAAGAAACTGTCCACAGGGATGTTGATCGACTGCTGGATATGGTAGGACTTCCCAAACACGTCCTCGGGCGCTACCCGCATGAGTTCTCCGGCGGACAGCGGCAGAGAATCGGGATTGCGCGGGCGCTGTCGTTAAATCCCAGGTTTTTGGTCTGCGATGAGCCGGTCAGTGCGCTGGACGTTTCGATTCAGGCACAGATTCTGAATCTGCTGCGCAGCCTGCAAAAGGACCTGGGGCTGACGTGTATGTTCGTTGGACATGGACTTGGCGCGGTCAACTATGTCAGCGACCGGATCGCAGTCATGTACCTTGGTAAAATTGTGGAGATCGGGCCGGCGCAGGAGGTGTTCCATCATCCGGTACATCCTTACACCCGCGCCCTGATCGATGCAGTGCCGATTGCAGATCCCAAAAAGCGGGAACAAAAACCGCTTCTGACCGGAGAAATCGGCTCCAGCACGAACCCGCCATCCGGCTGCCGCTTCCATCCGAGATGTCCGTATGCGACGGAAAGCTGCAGACAGGAAGTGCCGGAGCTTTGCAGTGTTTTTCCCAGGCAGCAGTCATCTTGCGGCGTGCCCATATGCAATTGCGCAGCTGGCTGGCGGCGCACCCGCATACGATGCGAAGATGCAGCAGGTTGTCGTAGAGCAGAAATGGAGATAAAAGTGACATGGGAAAATATATGATCAAGCGTATCCTGATCGCCATCCCGGTTCTGATCGGGATCACGATCAGCGACTATGCGATTATGTGTCTTGCGGGCAGCCCACTGCAGATGCTGCAGGGACCCCGAATTTCCCAGGCTGCGGTTGCGGCAAAGGAAATCGCCCTCGGTCTGGATAAACCGTTTTATGTGCAGTATTTTGTCTGGTTAAAACAGCTTTTACATGGAAATATGGGCTATTCGATCAAGTCCTATCAGGCAGTCAGCGAGATGATCGCAAGCCATTTGGGACCGACGCTTTTTGCTGATGGGCGTATCGCTTCTGGTCAGCTTGCTGATGGCGGTGCCCGCCGGAATTTACAGTGCGATCAAGCAGTATTCCGCAGGAGATTATACGGTTGTTACACTTTCCTTCCTGGGAAGCAGCGTGCCCGGATTTTTCCTTTCTTTGCTGTTGATCTATTTGTTTACGGTAAAGCTTGGCTGGCTTCCGTCCAGCGGAATGGCGACGCTCGGAACTGCAGGCGGCGCGGGTGATGTGGCAAAGCATATGGTGATGCCGGTGTTAGTCCTGGCTACCTCCATGGCGGGTACAAATATCCGTTATATTCGAAGCGCGATGCTGGAAATTTTGCAGCAGGATTACCTGCGCACGGCAAAGGCAAAGGGAATCGGAAGATTTCTTGTCATCAATAAGCATGCGCTGCGCAACGCACTGATCCCGATTATTACGGTAATCGGAATGGAGATTCCAGTGCTGTTCGGCGGTCAGGTTATCATTGAGCAGGTCTTTTCCTGGCCGGGACTCGGACTGATGACGATGAGCGCAATCACGAACCGGGATTATCCGGTTATTATGGGTGTCTGCCTGCTGTCTGCAATCGTTGTGCTGGCGGCAAACCTGATTACGGATATTTTATACGCACTGGCAGACCCGACAATCCAGCTGAAATAGGAGCGGCGAAGATGGAGAAAAAAGATCGTATCAAAAAAAGATATTTCAAGAGAAAGCTATTTGCAGACCGTCATCCGTCGTTTTAAACAGCATCATCTGGCAACGGTCAGCCTTGTGATTTTAGCGGTTTTGGTGGTGGCAGCGCTTTTGGCACCGATCATCGCACCGTATAATCCGGATGAAATCGTCGGAGGCTTTTTCCAAAGCGCCCACAGCAGAGCATTGGCTGGGAACGGATCAGATCGGTCGTGACGTCTTGAGCCGGCTTTTGTATGCGACGCGGATTTCCCTGTTGGTCGGTGTGCTGGCGACGGCGATCTCTACTGTGATCGGTGTGATTCTAGGACTGATCGCCGGGTATTTTGGCGGCGCTGCGGATATGATTATCATGCGTTTTACGGATATGGTCATGTCGTTTCCCTATATTTTGCTGGTGCTGGTTGCGGCGTCGATTTTTAAGCCGGGGCTCTGGAGCATCATCCTGATTCTGGGCTTTGTAGACTGGCCGGGAATTGCCCGTCTGGTTCGCGGCAATGTGCTGAGCCTGCGGGAGAGTAATTTTATTAAAAGTGATCTCGTGGCAGGAATGCCGCTTCCGTATATTCTGTTTTCCGAGATTCTGCCGAATACCGCTGCGCCGATTCTGGTGTATGCAACGTCGGTTCTGGCGTTATCGATGTTGGATGAGGCGGCACTTTCGTTCCTCGGAATGGGTGTGCAGCCGCCGACCGCGAGCCTTGGAAATATGTTAAACGGCGCGCAGTCGCTGACTGTACTGACGAAACAGCCGTGGCTCTGGATTCCGTCCGGGCTGATGATCGTGGTGCTGGTCATTGCGATTAACTTTATCGGTGACGCGCTGCGGGATGCGCTGGATCCCAATAGCGGAAAGTAAGACTGGAACACGCAAAAGCAGAAAGAACTGCAGCAGGAACACTGCAGGAGGACATCGGAGGGATTTGCGATGATACAGGAAATGGATTTAATGGAAATTTTTACTGGTTTCACAGACATCCGGAGCTGTCTTATGAGGAATACGATACAACTGCGCAGATTAAAAAGCTGTTGAAAGCAGCGGATGTAAAGATCCTGCCGATTCCGATGGAAACCGGTCTGATTGCTGAGGTAAAGGGAGAAAAGGATGGTCCGGTGCAGGCGCTTCGCTGTGATATTGACGCGCTGCCGATTACTGAGCTGACGGATTTACCTTATGCGTCGGAATGTCCGGGAAAGATGCACGCCTGCGGGCACGATTTTCACATCACGGCGGGAATCGGGACTGCGATCTGGCTGCAGGAACATAAGGACGAGCTCTGTGGGACAGTGCGGTTTTTTCTTCCAGCCAGGAGAAGAGTCCTCTCTGGGCGCATGGAAAGTGTTGGAAACGACGGCACTCGATTCGGTTACGCGCGTCTGGGGCTTTCATTCTGATCCGACCAATTTGGTCAATGCCATCGGCATCCGGGAGGGCGCAGTTGCGGCGGCAGTAGATCGGTTTGTGATTACGATAACGGGCGTCGGCTGCCATGGCGCACACCCGGATGATGGCGTTGATCCCATTCCGGCGGCTGCAGCCATGGTTCAGGCATTTCAGACGATCGTGACCCGCAATATCAATCCGTTCCATCCTGCGCTCATCAGCGTTACACGACTGGAAGCGGGCAATACCTGGAATGTGATTCCGCAGACAGCACAGCTGGAGGGAACTGTTCGGACCATGGATCGGCAGGATCGCTGCCTGTTTGAAAAACGCTTAAAAGCAATTGCAGAGCAGACCGCATCTGCCTATGGAGCGTCCGCAGAGGTAGAGTGGATTCCGGGTCCTCCGGTTGTTTGCAACGATGCAGAAATGGCGGCTTTTGCAAGGAAAACGGCAGAAGCGGAGGGCTTTTGGACTGTTCCGGAAGAACAGTCGCTCGGCGGAGATGATTTTTCTTTCTACATGGAGAAAGTGCCCGGCTGCTATATTAAAATCGGCATCGGAAAGGGGGCGACAATCCATCAGCCGACCTTTCAGGTGGACCCGGCGGCATTGATGCCTGCGGTACGGTATTTGAGTCGTCTGCTGCTGCGCTGGGGCGAGGAAAATGCCTGAGTGACGCAGCCGAGGAATATGTACAGCAATACGCAGCTTTTGCGTAAGAACACAATATAAGAAAAGGGGTAAAAAACATGAGCACATTTCGATTTGCCATTATGGGAGCAGGTAACATCGCACATCAGTTTTGCGATGCAGTGACGCTGGTGGAGGACTGTGAGGTGAGCGCGATCGCCAGTAAGGATCTGGGACGCGCACAAAAATTTGCGGAGGAATGCAGCGTAGCCCATGCGTATGACAACTATGAGCAGATGCTGATAGAGGAAAAGCCGGACTGTGTTTATATTGCAGTGACGCCAAACGACCATTTCCGTCTGACGATGCTTTGTCTGGAGCATCGCGTTCCGGTGTTGTGCGAAAAAGCGATGTTTACAAACAGTGCAGAGGCACAAGCCGTTTTTGAAAAAGCAGAAAAAGACCAAACCTTTGTAATGGAAGCGATGTGGAGTCGTTTTCTGCCGGCGGTCAACCAGGCAAAAAAATGGGCGACAGAAGGAAAAATCGGCAGACTGGAAGCCTCACAGGGAAGAATCGGTTTTCTCGCGCCGGAGGGAGCAGACAATCGGTATCACAGCCCTCTGCTGTGCGGCGGAGCTGCGACGGATATCACGGTTTATGCCTATGAAATCGCGACCTGGCTGGTCAATGAGCCTGTCCGCAAAACCTATGCGGCTGCGAACCTTGATCAGACCGGTGTAGACTTAACCGATCAGGTTACGGTGAAGTTCGAACATGTGCTGGCAGATCTTGTGACGAGCTTTGCAGCACCTATGGGCAACAGCATGGTGATCTACGGTCGGGAAGGGCGCATTGAGCTGCCCGATCCCCATTATGCATCCAAATGCTTTTTATATGGGGCGGATGGGATGCTGAAGGAAGAATTCACAGATACGACGACGCAGAAGGGCTTTACCTACGAGATCGAAGAGACGATCCGCTGCGTGCGCGCAAAGAAGACGGAAAGTCCGGTTGTTCCGCATGCGACGACAATTGCCTGCGCGGAGCTGTTTGATCAGATTCAGACGGCAAAGAAAGAGTGAACTATCGGAAACAACGTGCAGAAAAAGGCGGTACAGATTTTGAGCTCTGTACCGCTTTTGTGTTGGTGTACCCGGTGCGCATTCCTGCAGGGCGGGGTTTCTGTCGCGAAGTTTAGAAATAATCCGAAAAATACGGTTTCTTGACCGGAATCAGCCGCTCCAGCCAGGTTAGCATGTAGTATTCCGTTGAAATTTTTTCATGGTCGTAAAGATAGGTCGGGCGCTTGTAGCCCATCATCAAGGCAGTGAGCGTGTTAATGTCGAGTTCTACGACGTTAATGGACTGATTGTCCTCGACACGCTCACAGGTTGTTCCACCCTCGTGCCAGGAAACGAGAAAATCTCCCTGATTCCAGGAAGCAAGGCCGTCTGTAACCCGGAAATGGATTTTGAAATCCTCCGGTTGGATCTGCCAGGGATACTCCTGCAAAAAGCTTTCAACATCCACGATTCGTGCCATAATATAGGGAGCTATCGTTTCTTCAATCTCACTGTCTTCAAACAGATATGCCATGGGTTCGCCGGAATAATTATCCCCTCGTACCTGTGTGATCATAGAAAATGCGCGCTGATGTAGTTCCATAGACCGTGTCTGGCCTCGCTGGTTAAATAAACCATTTCCTTAATATGAAAAATTTCATTTGCAATGTAATAAACCAGATAACCAAGGGGCTTGTGCTCTTCATTATAATAAAGGGCTACGATCATATCATCATTTTCCCAGCGCCAGTATTCATCCCAGGCCAGCTTGTCGCGAATGAGTGCACCGTGGTGCTGCATGGCGAAATAGGAATACACGTTATGAAAATCCTCGGAATCCAGGCTGACACGTTCGACCATGCCCCGGACGGGGAAGGCCTTTGGAAGCTGCGTATCCTTGACAGTGAAGGTGAGTTTGTCGGACACGATCTCCCAGCCCATTTTCCGATAAAATGGAATGGAATATGGATATAGAAAGGAAATGGGAAGCTTCTTTTTGTGCATATAGTCGATGACATAGCGCATCAGGGAATGAATCAGTCCGCGTCCGGTGTATTCCGGATAAGTAGTGACTCCGGTGATGCCGCCCATCGCCATAATGTTATCCTGAATGTTGATCTGCATGGAATAAACAACGATCATGGATGCCAGCTTTTCTTTATAAAACCAACCGAGTACATAAGCGTCCTCGAGAATCGGACGTTTGGCATATTTGATCTCCTCCTGCTCCCAGCCGGTCTGGAAGAGCTCGTAGGAGGTTACCTGAAAAGCATACTGTAAAAAGTGCGTTGAACTGCTCCAGATCGTTGTGATCGAGCTCACGCATGCGGAAATCACCGTTGATTTCAAGGTAAGTGTGCGTGTCCTTGTCTGACATAGAAGATGCCTCTTTTCTGAATGATGCGGTCTTTAGATTTCAAAGACATCATACAACCAAATGAAAGGCTCGTAAAGAGGAAAACTTTTCGCATGACAGCTTTTTGAAATTTAGAGTATACTGTGATATCAGAGAGTCGTATGGATGAAACGACTGCAGAAAGGGACAGGAGGCAAATTGATGAATCAGATTCCCCAGGCAGGAGAAATTTATCAGCATTTTAAAGGAAAGCTTTATCGGATTGTGGCACTGGCAACCCATACGGAAACCGGTGAGCAGCTTGTGATCTATCAGGCACTTTATGGAGAGTTCCAGGTTTTTGCAAGACCGCTTTCCATGTTTTTGGAAAAGGTGGATGCAAAGAAATATCCTGATGCAGCGGGAAAAGACCGTTTTATGAGAATCCCGATGGCAGAAGCAGCGGCAGTGCCCCAGCCCGTTCCAGCGCCGTCAGAAAACCCTGTTGAGCCCCGGCCCGCTGCAATGCCGTCAGAGAGCACTGTTGAGTCCCGGGCCGTTGCAGCATCCTCTGAGAACTCTGTTGAGCCCCAGCCCGATCCCGGTCTGCTCGCTTTTTTAGATGCGGACAGCTACGAAGAAAAGCTGGAAGTATTTGCATCGCTGGAGGGCAAAGTCGATCTTCATATGTTGAATGCCATTGCTGCTTCCCTGGATCTGGAGCTTTCGGAGGGCAGCTTGGAGGAGCAGTACGACACGCTGAAAAGCTGCCTGATGACACTGGAGCGTTATGAGTGCAATCGCCTGCGGTGAGCAAAAAAGAAAAAAACGGAGAACTGGATTGAAACAACAAACCCCAAGAAATATTGAAGTACAGAGAAAACAGGAACTGTTAAACCGGATTGCACCGGGACTATTAACATGGTATGATAAAAGCAGACGGAGCTTACCCTGGCGGGAAGAACCGACGCCGTATCGGGTCTGGGTATCGGAGATCATGCTGCAGCAGACGCGGGTCGAGGCGGTAAAACCGTATTTTGCGCGCTTTATGGAGCGACTGCCGGATATCGAAGCGCTCGCCGAAGTGGATGATGATGAATTATTAAAACTTTGGGAAGGGCTCGGCTATTACAGCAGGGCACGGAATTTAAAGGCTGCGGCACAGCAGATTGTGACAGAATATGGCGGAGAGATGCCGTCGGATTACAGGGAGCTTTTAAAGCTAAAAGGAATCGGAAGCTACACAGCTGGCGCGGTTTCTTCGATTGCCTTTAAACAGCCCAATCCCGCAGTGGACGGAAACGTGCTGCGCGTCATTGCCCGGCTTTTGGAGGATAACAGCGATATTTCCGATCAGTCGGTAAAAAAAAGAGTAGAGGATGATCTGCGTCCTGTCATGCCAAAGGATCGCCCCGGTGACTTTAATCAGGCGTTGATGGAGCTTGGCGCAACCGTCTGTCTGCCAAACGGTGCACCGAAGTGCAGCAACTGTCCGTGGCAGGAATTCTGCCTTGTAGGATTGCATGGCACCTGGCAGCAGTATCCGCAAAAGGCAGCCAAAAAAGGCAAGGACGATCGAAGATAAGACGATTCTCGTGATTCGAACGAGTAGACAGGTTGTTTTGCGTAAGCGTCCGAAAAGGGGACTGCTGGCAGGACTGTATGAATTTCCGGCGATGGACAAAAAGGCATCGTTGGAAGAGGTCAGGGAATGGCTGAAAAAACAGGGTGTGGAAGCTGTCCGGATAGAGAAGCTTCCGGAATCAAAACATATTTTCACCCATAAGGAGTGGCACATGACCGGCTATCAGGTTCTGGTGGATGAACTGGAGCCCATGGGTCAGGATGAATCCCTCCTTTTGTTGAGACACAGGAAATCGAAGGAAATTACCCGATTCCGTCCGCATTTGCAGCCTACAGCGCCTATCTGAAAATTCAGACAGGTATCCAGAAGATGAAAGGAACAACACTATGAAACTGCTTTCTATTGCAATTCCCTGCTATAATTCGCAGGATTATATGGCACATTGCATCGAATCTCTGCTTCCGGGGGGAGAGGATGTTGAAATTTTGATTGTCAACGACGGTTCGAAGGATGACACCGCCAAAATCGCAGACGAATATGCGGCAAAATATCCTACGATCGTAAAGGCGATCCATAAGGAAAACGGCGGACACGGCTCTGCGGTCAACACCGGAATTGAAAATGCGACCGGAATTTATTTTAAAGTGGTAGACAGTGACGACTGGGTAAAAGAAGATGCCTATCTCGCCATTCTGGAAAAGCTGAGAGAGCTGACCGGCGGTGTGGATACACTTGATCTTCTGATCAGCAACTTTGTTTACGAAAAAGAGGGTGAACGCCGCAAAAAGGTGATGCGTTATAAACATGTCCTGCCGGAATACCGTATGTTTGGCTGGGAAGATGTCGGACGTTTCCATGTCGGTCAGTATATCCTGATGCATTCCGTTATTTACCGGACGAAGCTTTTTGCGGGAATGCGGTTTAAAGCTTCCGGAGCATACGTTTTATGTGGACAATATTTATGTCTTTGAGCCTCTGCCGTATGTCCGCAACATGTACTATCTGGACGTGAATTTCTACCGCTATTTTATCGGCAGGTCAGATCAGTCCGTCAACGAAAAGGTCATGACCGGACGAATCGACCAGCAGATCAAGGTCAACCAGATCATGACAGACTACTTTGTGGAAAAGAAGAGCGAGATCATGGGCAATAAGCCCCTTGCAAAGTATATGCTAAGCTATCTGGACATCATTACGACGATCTCCTCCATCCTGCTGATCCGCATCAACACACCGGAATCTCTCGAGAAAAAGCGTGAGCTGTTAAACTACATCAGCCAAAAGGACAAGAAGGTTTACAGAAAGCTGCGTTACGGTCTTTTAGGAAACTGTATGAATCTGCCTGGAAAAACCGGAAGATGGATTTCTGTGGAAGGCTACAAAATCTGCCAGAAGTTTTTTGGCTTCAACTAATCGAAAAAATCTTGTTGTCCTTTGCAAATTGTGCTAGAATATACAATGGGTTTTTAGGGAATACGTTTACAGAAAGGATAATATGGGTGGATTTATGAAAAGACAAGACATTCATAAGGTACTGATTATTGGCTCAGGACCGATCATTATCGGACAGGCATGTGAGTTCGATTACTCCGGCACACAGGCTTGTAAGGCACTGAAAAAGCTGGGCTACGAAATCGTACTGGTAAACTCGAATCCGGCAACGATCATGACGGATCCGGAAACAGCAGATGTAACCTATATTGAGCCGCTGAATGTGGAACGTCTCGAGCAGATTATTGAAAAGGAACGCCCGGATGCACTGCTTCCGAATCTGGGCGGACAGTCCGGACTGAATCTTTGCTCCGAGCTGCAGGCAGCAGGCGTGCTGGACAAATACAATGTAAAGGTAATCGGCGTCCAGGTAGATGCCATCGAACGCGGCGAAGATCGTATTGAGTTTAAGAATACCATGAATGCGCTTGGTGTTGAGATGGCAAGAAGCGACGTCGCCTACCCGTAGACGAGGCACTTGCGATTGCGGACAAGCTGGGATATCCGGTTGTTCTGCGTCCTGCATACACCATGGGCGGCGCCGGAGGCGGTCTTGTTTATAATAAAGAAGAATTAAAGACAGTCTGCGCAAGAGGTCTGCAGGCGAGCCTCGTGGGTCAGGTTCTGGTAGAAGAGTCCATTCTTGGATGGGAAGAGCTGGAGCTGGAAGTTGTCCGCGATGCAAAAGGAAATATGATTACCGTATGCTTTATTGAAAACATTGATCCGTTGGCGTGCATACCGGTGATTCCTTCTGTTCCGCCCAATGCTGACGATTTCCGAGGAGGTACAGAAGAAGCTGCAGGATCAGGCATATCGTATCGTAGACGCAATTGAGGTGATCGGCGGTACGAATGTACAGTTTGCACATGATCCGATTTCCGGTCGTGTTGTTGTTATTGAAATCAACCCCAGAACTTCCAGATCTTCTGCACTTGCAAGTAAGGCAACCGGTTTCCCGATCGCTCTTGTTTCTGCAATGCTGGCAAGCGGTCTGACTCTGGATGAAATTCCTTTCGGTAAATATGGCACACTGGATAAATACGTTCCGGACGGCGATTATATCGTTCTGAAATTCGCGCGCTGGGCATTTGAAAAGTTCAAAGGTGTTGAAGATAAACTCGGTACTCAGATGCGCGCAGTCGGCGAAGTCATGAGCATCGGCAAGACTTATAAGGAAGCATTCCAGAAAGCAATCCGTTCTCTGGAAAAGAGCCGTTATGGTCTTGGTCATGTAAAGGATTTTGATCAGAAGTCCAAAAAGGAGCTTCTGACCATGCTTGCAACTCCCAGCAGCGAGCGCTATTTCATCATGTATGAAGCGCTGCGTAAGGGTGCATCTGTAGAAGAAATCAACAAACTGACCAAAGTTAAGGATTACTTTATCGAGCAGATGAAGGAGCTGGTTGAGGAAGAAGAGAAGCTCGTTGCTGCTTATCACGGACAGGTTCCTGCAGATGCTGATTTGAAACAGGCGAAGCTGGATGGCTTCTCTGATAAATATTTAAGCCAGATCCTGGGTGTATCCGAGGAAGCAATTCGGACACGCAGAACAGAGCTTGGCGTTGTGGAAGGCTGGGAAGGTGTTCATGTAAGTGGTACTGAGGATTCCGCATACTATTACTCCAGCTATCATATCAAGGACGAAAGCCCGGTAGACAACAGCAAACAGAAGGTAATGATCCTCGGCGGCGGTCCTAACAGAATCGGTCAGGGTATCGAATTCGATTACTGCTGCGTACATGCTGCAAAAAGCACTGCGTAAGCTCGGATTCTCCACGATCATTGTAAACTGTAACCCTGAGACGGTATCCACAGACTACGACACTTCCGACAAGCTGTATTTCGAGCCTCTGACTCTGGAAGATGTCCTTGCAATTTATGAAAAAGAACAGCCGGTTGGCGTTATCGCACAGTTTGGCGGCCAGACACCTCTGAACCTGGCAGCAGACCTGAAGAAAAATGGCGTCAACATTCTGGGTACCACTCCGGAAGCCATCGACCTTGCAGAAGACCGTGACCAGTTCCGTGAAATGATGGAGAAGCTGGAGATTCCGATGCCGGAAGCAGGCATGGCTGTCAATGTGGAAGAAGCATTGGAAACTGCTCACAGAATCGGCTATCCGGTTATGGTACGTCCTTCCTACGTCCTTGGTGGACGCGGCATGGAGGTCGTTTATGACGATGAAGCGCTGACCTTCTACATGCAGCAGGCAGTGGGTGTAACACCGGACAGACCGATCCTGATTGACCGCTTCCTGCATCATGCAACCGAGTGTGAAGCGGATGCGATCAGCGACGGCGAGAATGTATTCGTTCCTTCCGTCATGGAGCATATCGAGCTGGCTGGTATCCATTCCGGCGACTCTGCTTGTATCATTCCTCCGAGAGGACTGACAGAAGAGCAGATCGAAACTCTGAAAGACTACACCAGAAAGATCGCAAAGGAGCTGCATGTTGTTGGCCTGATGAATATGCAGTATGCGATTGAGGACGGCAAGGTATTTGTCATCGAGGCAAATCCCCGTGCATCCAGAACCGTTCCGCTTGTATCCAAGGTCTGCGGCATCAACATGGTTCAGATTGCAACGGATATCGTTACCCTGCCTTATACCGGACGCAAGAGCCCGGTGCCGGAGCTGAAAGAAAAGAAATTCGCTCACTACGGTGTAAAAGAAGCGGTATTCCCCTTCAATATGTTCCCGGAGGTTGACCCGGTTCTCGGACCTGAAATGCGTTCCACCGGTGAGGTTCTTGGACTGTCTACAGACTTTGGTGATGCATTCTTCAAGGCAGAAGAAGCGACAAAGACCAAGCTGCCCACTTCCGGCTGCGTGCTGATTTCTGTTAATGACAGAGATAAGGCAGAGGTAGTTGACGTTGCAAGAGGCTTCTATCAGCTTGGCTTTGAAATTATGGCAACCGGCAGAACCTGTGACCTGATCGAACAGGCCGGTATTCCTGCCCTGAAGGTATGCAAGCTCAACGAGGGACGTCCGAACATCCTGGATAAGATCACGAATGACCAGATCCAGCTGATTGTCAATACTCCCCGCGGCAAGAAGGGTACAACCGACGACAGTTACATTCGTAAGGCTGCCATTAAGAACCGTATTCCGTATATTACAACCATGGCTGCTGCAAAGGCAACTGTAGAAGGCATCCGTTCCGCAAAACGTGACGGCAAGCTTCCGGTGCAGTCTCTGCAGGAGTTCCATGCAAGCATTATCGATAAATAAAATATCAGATAGCGATAATAAAAACAGCTGCCGTGTTTGTACGGCGGCTGTTTTTGCTACGGCGCGCCCGGCAGCATACAACGCGAATGGAAAATGAGGCTTCTTATAAAAAAGAATGTGCTTTTGGCACATTCTCGCGCCAAGGCGCGGTTGCTTTAGCAACCATCTACCCTTTGCGCCGAGTACGCATCCTCGCGGAGCGTTTATTATCGTATGAAAACGAAGTTTTCTATACGATAATAAGAAAAAAGGACATGCAGCTCATCCGGAGATGAAAAGCATGTCCTTCTTTTTATTCAAAGAAATTTATTTCAAAGAAATTTATTTCAAAGAAATTTATTTCAAAGAAATTTATTTCTTTGCGCCCTGTTTTGCAACTGCGTTCATCTTAGCTTCGATAGCAGCCTGGTCGCCAAGGTAATGATGACCGGTTACGTTGAAGTTATCGTCAAACTCGTAAACAAGCGGAACGCCGGGGATGTTCAGCTCTGTGATTTCATTCTCAGAGATGTTGTCCAGATATTTAACCAGAGCACGCAGAGAGTTGCCGTGAGCTGCGATCAGAACCTGCTTGCCAGCCAGCATGTCCTTCTTGATGTTCTCTTCATAGAAAGGAATTACTCTTGCGATGGTGTCCTTTAAGCTCTCTGTCAGAGGCAGCTCCTTCGGATCTACGTTCTTGTAAGGAGCCTGCAGAGCAGGATTACGCTCGTCGGTAGGCTCAAGAGCGGGGGGGCTGAACGTCGAAAGAACGACGCCATACCTTAACCTGAGCTTCGCCGTATTTTTCAGCAGTTTCGGATTTGTTGAGACCCTGCAGAGCACCGTAATGACGCTCGTTTAATTTCCAGGTTTTGATAACAGGAATCCATTCTTCATTTAACTCCTGCAGAACATGGTTAGCGGTGTGGATTGCACGCTGCAGATAAGAAGTATAGCAAACATCAAAGGAGAAGCCTGCTTCCTTTAACAGAACGCCGCCCTGTGCAGCCTCCTTGTGTCCGGTTTCGGACAGATCTACGTCAGTCCAGCCGGTGAACAGGTTTTTCTGATTCCATACGCTTTCGCCATGGCGGATCATAACTAACTGATAACCCATAGTGATTGTTCCTCCTGATTGTGATTTAAGGCATTTAAGCCTGCTTGATTCCAAACAAGCATACACGATTTGAACGGAAAAATCAAGACTTTAGCTTGCCTTTTTAGACAGGATATGGTAATATCCTAACAGTTTGGTCATAGGGTTTGTCTGATACAGGGCTATAGATTTTGCAGTTTCTGAGATTAAAACTGCAGGGTTTATAGCTCTTTTTATCGTATAGGAAACTTCGTTTCCATACGATAAAAATGCTTCGCGAGTACGCGAGAATGTGCCTAGGCATATTTTTTTATTTATGACAATAGAATGCTCGCAGAGCGTGCATTCTATTGTTGCCGTAGAAAGGAAAGGAAGGAGTCAAAATGGATCAGAATTTTATGAAAGAAAAGAAGGTGCTGCCGCTGGTATTGTCAATGTCTTTGCCGATGATGCTGTCGATGCTGATAAATTCACTTTACAATATTATTGACAGTATGTTTGTGGCACGGGTCGGAGAGAAGGCGCTGACGGCAATTTCCCTTGTCTATCCGCTGCAGACACTGGTCACGAGCATCAGCGTAGGATTTGGGGTCGGAATCAGTGCAGCAGTCGCATTTTTCCTGGGAATGGGAGAACATAAAAAGCGGATCAGAGCGCCTCTGAGGGGTTGTTTTTGAGCATTGTGCACGGTGTACTGATGTCGGTGCTTTTGACAGCAATTCTTCCGTCTTTTCTGAGACTTTTTACGACGGACGAAGAAATCTATCAGATGGGTATTACCTATGGAACCTGGGTACTGAGCTTTTCCCTTGTGATCTCCGTCTATATTGCTTATGAAAAAATTTATCAGTCACTGGGAAATATGATCGTTCCGACATTATGTCTGGCAGCGGGCTGTCTGACGAATATTGTGTTGGATCCGATCCTCATTTTGGAATTGGTCCCATTCCGCGGATGGAAGTAAAGGGTGCTGCGATCGCTACCGTGATCGGACAGATCGTGCCGCTTGTCATGTATCTTGTATGGCATAGGAAAAAAGGGCTGGGCGTCTCCATCCATATAAAAGATATGAAGCCGGATCCTGCGATCTGTGGCAGGCTCTATGCGGTTGGAATCCCGTCTTCCCTGACTCTGGGCATGCCGTCCCTTTTGATTACTTTGCTGAACAAAATCGCAGGCGCGTTTTCTTCGGTTTATGTGTTGGTGCTGGGTGTTTATTTCAAGCTGCAGACCTTCCTTTATCTGCCTGCCAGCGGTATTGTGCAGGGCATGCGTCCGATATTGAGCTTTAATTACGGGGCAGGAGAAAAAAAGCGGATGAAGCAGATTCTATCCGTGTGTACCGGACTGATCTTTGGAATCCTGATGGTCGGTACGGCGCTGTTTTGCTGCTTCCGGAACCGATCATGGGTATGTTTTCCAAGGACGGTGTAACGATCCGGGAAGGGGCGGCTGCACTTCGGATCATCAGCCTCGGATTTGTGGTTTCCGGAATCAGCGTTGTGGCTTCCGGTGCACTGGAGGCACTTGGGGAGGGAATCCCATCCTTTATCATTTCCTTGCTGCGCTATCTGGTGCTTATCGTTCCGGTTGCTTCCATTGGAAGCAGGATATTCGGTATTACAGGTGTCTGGGGTGCGTTCCCGGTGGCAGAAGTGCTGACTGCAGCTGTCTCAGCCGGAATTTTTACAGCAAGATACCGGGCGTGTTTGAAGAGGCTGTGAAATCTTTTACATACCTGACCTCCTGAAATGAAAGAAACTATACAGGATTACTGTAAAAATCTTAAAAAAACTATGAAATAGCTAAAAATTTCAATAACTAATCAAAAAATATTCTATTTTTAATAAATCCTCTTGTGATTATAATAGGTTTATCAGCTGAGAACGAAAGAAATTTAGCAAAACAACCAAATGGGAGGAAAAAATGAAAAGAAAAGCATTAGCAACAATGATGGCAGCAGCTATGGTATTATCCATGGTTGGCTGCGGCGGAGCCAAAACAGATTCTACAGCATCTACAACCACAACAGAAAAAACAGAAGCAGCGGCAACAGAAGCTGCAGATTCTGCTGCATCAGCAGATGCAACTGTAGAAAATAAAGACAAGCCTCTGTGCTGGTTTAACCGTCAGCCCTCCAGCAGTGCTACCGGCGAGCTGGACAAAGAAGCTCTGAATTTCAACGGCAATACTTACTATGTAGGTTTTGATGCTAATCAGGGTGCTGAACTGCAGGGACAGATGGTTCTGGATTACATCAAAAAAGAATGCAGAAACCATTGATAGAAATGGTGATGGCGTGATCGGATATGTTCTGGCAATCGGTGATATCGGACATAACGATTCTATCGCTCGTACCCGTGGTGTTCGTTCTACACTGGGAACCGGCGTAGAAGCAGACGGCACAGTAGATTCCACACCGGCTGGAACAAACGTAGATGGAAAAGCAAAGGTTGTACAGGATGCAACTCTGGAAGTAGATGGAAAACATATACGATCCGTGAGCTGGCTTCTCAGGAAATGAAAAACTCAGCAGGTGCAACATGGGATGCTGCAACAGCTGGTAATGCGATCGGAATCTGGACAGCTTCCTTCGGCGATCAGATTGATGTTGTTGTTTCCAATAACGATGGTATGGGAATGTCCATGTTCAGCGCATGGGCAAAAGACAACAAGGTTCCTACCTTCGGTTACGATGCAAACAGCGATGCTGTAGCAGCGATCGGTGAAGGCTACGGCGGAACAATTTCTCAGCATGCAGACGTGCAGGCTTACCTGACACTGAGAGTTCTGCGTAACGCACTGGACGGTGTAGATATTGATACCGGTATCGGTACGGCAGATGATGCCGGAAACTGCCTGGTAGAAGGTGAAGACTACAGATACAGCGAAGAAGATAGATCCTACTATGCGTTAAATATTGCTGTAACAGCTGAAAACTACAACGATTTCACAGATTCGACAAGAGTTTATGACAAGGTTGCCAACCAGCTGGATGAAAGCAAGAGCCCGTCTAAAAAAGTATGGCTGAACATCTACAACGCATCGGATAACTTCCTGAGCTCTACCTATCAGCCGCTGCTGGAGAAGTATGATGATCTGCTGAACCTGAAAGTAGATTACATCGGTGGAGATGGACAGACAGAATCCAATATCACAAACCGTCTTGGAAACCCGAGCGAGTATGATGCTTTCGCAATTAACATGGTTAAGACCGATAATGCAGCAGCATACACATCTCTTCTTTCCAAATAATTAGAGATCGAAAAAGCGTAAATGGATGAATTTATAGAGGGGTGTCAGCAATGATGCCCTTCTTTACTAAGAAAAGGAAGCACAGCTATGACAGAAGATAAGAACAAATATATCTTATCGATTAACGGCATGAGCAAATCATTCGGTAGAAATAAGGTTCTGAAGCATATTAGCATGAATGTCAAACCTGGAACCATTATGGGACTGATGGGTGAAAACGGCGCCGGGAAATCGACAATGATGAAATGTCTCTTTGGAACCTATCAGAAAGATGAAGGAACCATCGTACTGGATGGAAAAGAAGTGAACTTTTCCGGACCAAAGGATGCACTGGAAAACGGGGTGGCAATGGTACACCAGGAGTTGAACCAGTGTCTTGAAAGAAGTGTTGTAGATAACATGTTCCTTGGAAGATACCCAAAGAATTCCCTTGGGGTTGTCGACGAAGGAAGAATGAAAAAAAGAAACCTCAGATCTGTTCAGAAGACTGGGAATTACAGTGGATCTGACCCAACCAATGAAAAAAATGTCTGTATCTCAGAGGCAGATGTGTGAGATCGCAAAAGCGATTTCCTATAATTCCAAAGTTATCGTACTGGATGAGCCTACCTCATCTCTGACTGCACCGGAGGTTGAAAAACTCTTTAAGATGATGCGTCAGTTGAAGGCTCAGGGAATTTCTCTGATTTACATTTCACATAAAATGGATGAAATATTTGAAATCTGTGATGAAATATCGGTGCTGCGGGACGGAAGCCTGGTTATGACCAAGGCGAGCACAGAAACAGATATGAATGAACTGATCGCCGCCATGGTTGGTCGTTCTCTGGATAACAGATTTCCACCTGTAGACAATACACCGGGAGAAACCATTCTCTCCGTACAAAATATATCAACAAAATATGCACCAAAACTGCAGAACATTTCTTTTGATATCAGAAAAGGAGAAATCTTTGGATTTTATGGTCTGGTTGGTGCCGGTCGTACCGAGCTTCTGGAGACGATCTTCGGAATTCGTACAAGAGCAGAAGGAACGGTCGTGTATGACGGAAAACTGATGAACTTCTCCTCTCCGAAGGATGCTATGGATCATGGATTTGCACTGATCACAGAGGAAAGAAAAGCCAATGGTCTGTTCTTAAAGGGTGATATCACATTCAATACTACCATTGCAAATATGAATCATTATAAAAGCGGGATCGCATTATCCAATGATAAGATGGTACGTGCAACAGCCGATGAGATCAAGGTCATGCATACAAAATGTATGGGACCGGATGATATGATCTCCAACCTTTCCGGCGGTAACCAGCAGAAGGCCATCTTCGGTAAGTGGCTGGAGCGTTCTCCAAGCGTATTCATGATGGATGATCCGACACGAGGAATCGACGTTGGAGCAAAATATGAAATCTATGAACTGATCATCAATATGGCAAAACAGGGAAAAACGATCATCGTTGTTTCTTCCGAAATGCCGGAAATTCTTGGTATTACCAACCGGATCGGTGTTATGTCCAACGGACGCCTGGCTGGAATTGTAAATACAAAAGAAACAAACCAGGAAGAATTACTGAGACTCAGTGCGAAATATCTGTAACAGGAGGAAAAGTGGAAATGGCAGAAAACAGCGTTATTATTTCGGCTGAAGAAGAAGCAAAGCTTTTGAAGCCCATCGATGAATATGTGGAAAAGATCCAAAAGAAAATTGACGCATTGCGCGTAGACGGATCGGACAAGGTGAATGATCTGAAAAACCAGATCGCTATCGCAAAGGAAAATAAGAACTTATCCAAAGCACAGAGAGATAAGATCATTGAAAACAGCAAAAAGAGCTGGAAAATGCGAAAAAAGGTAGAAGCAAACAACAAGGAAGAAATTAAAAAGCTGATCGCAGAGGCAGAGGATTATCTGGCGAAGCATTACAAGAAGGATTACTACGATGTAGTAAACAATAGCTGTAAGGCTGCAAAGGCAGAAGAAAACAGCAGATATGAGAAGGTCAAAGCAGATTTAAAGAGCGAGCATCAGAAAAAGATCGCTTCTTTGAAGGATGCAGAGGAGATCAAGGCTGAAAAATATGTGTTGAAAAACAAATTGTTTGATGCACAGATGGCTCACGAGTCCAGAATGCAGGAGATCAAAGACAGAAGACATGAAGCATTCATGCATAAATATCATCTGATCGATCTGCTGAGAACCTCCAAGTTCACATTCCCTCAGCAGAGAGCACAGAAACTGGAAAATTACAGATACTCCTTCAATTTATCCCAGTTTTTGTACAAAAATGGCCTGTACATCGTAATCATCCTGATTTTTATTGCGCTGTGTATCATCACACCAATCGTTAAAAAATACACAGCTGCTGACCGTTACCAATATCCTGAATATCTTACAGCAGGCATCCCCGCGTATGTTCCTTGCACTTGGTGTTGCCGGCCTGATCCTGTTGACAGGTACGGACCTTTCGGTAGGACGTATGGTTGGTCTGGGTATGGTTACAGCAACCATTATCATGCATAATGGAATCAATACAGGTGCCGTATTCGGGCATGTATTTGACTTCTCTGCTATGGCTCCTACTGCGAAAGCATTGCTTGCATTGTTAATGTGTGTGATCTTTTACAACGGTATTTTCCATGATTGCCGGCTTCTTCATGGCAAGATTCAAAATGCATCCGTTTATTTCTACAATGGCGAATATGCTGATCATTTTTGGCCTGGTAACCTATGCTACCAAGGGTGTATCCTTCGGTGCCATCGATTTTGCGATCCCTAACACCTTCATTCCGCAGATCGGTAAATTCCCGACGATCATCCTGTGGGCAGTTGCAGCAGTTATCATTGTATGGTTTATCTGGAATAAAACAACATTTGGTAAAAACCTGTATGCGGTAGGCGGAAATCCGGAAGCAGCAGCAGTATCTGGTATTTCTGTATTCAAAGTAACGATGGGAGCATTTATCCTGGCAGGTATCCTGTATGGCTTCGGCTCCTGGCTGGAATGTAACCGTATGGTTGGTTCCGGCAGTGCAGCTTATGGACAGGGATGGGATATGGATGCCATCGCAGCCTGCGTAGTTGGCGGTGTTTCCTTTACCGGTGGTATCGGTAAGATTTCCGGAGTTGTAACGGGTGTATTGATCTTTACCTCTCTGACCTACTCTCTGACGATTCTGGGTATTGATACAAACCTTCAGTTCATCTTTGAAGGTATCATTATCCTGGCAGCCGTAACCCTTGACTGTCTGAAATATGTACAGAAAAAATAAGGATATCAACGTTGGAGGCTTTTGATTCCGACAACGTTTTTACAGGAAAATAGGAAAGCAGGACCGCCCGGCCGTCCGATGGATGGCGAGGGCGGTCTTTTGTCGTATAGGAAACTTCGTTTCTATACGATAAAAACGCTCCGCGAGGATGCGCACTCGGCGCAAGGGTAGATGGTTGCTAAAGCAACCGCGCCTCGGCGCGAGAATGTGCCAAGGCACATTCTTATTTGCTCTTTTGGTAAATTTTTTATATATTCCTTCAGAAGAAAGCAAATTCTGCTATAATAAGAAAGGGATAAAAAGAAGGGATAAAAAGAAGGGGATAAGCATGGAACAATATAAAGTGATTCTTGTCGATGATGAGGTGGAGGTCATCGATATCATGAAACAGAAGATCCGCTGGAATGATCTGGGATTTGATGTGGTAGGCAGTGCCACCAATGGCGTGAAGGCCTTGGAGCTGGTGGAAAAGCTTCAGCCTGATGTGGTGCTGACGGATATTAAGATGCCTTATATGGATGGACTGGAGCTGGCAAGAAAGCTGAACCAGGACTATCCCAATATTTACATTATGCTTTGTACAGGCTTTGACGAATTTGAATATGCAAAAGAAGCGGTTCATCTGGAAATCAAAGAATATATGCTGAAACCCATCAGCGCCACGGAGCTGTCAGACAGTCTGGTGAAGCTGAAAAATACCCTGGACAAGGAACGGGAAGAAAAATTAAATGTAAAAAAACTGGAGGATTATTTTCAGGAAGTGCTGCCAAAGCTGCAGTCCAATTTCTTTATTTCCCTGATCGAGGGAAGAGTTGGCGAAGAGGACTATGAACGATTTCTTCAGAACTATCGGGTGGATATGAAGGGACCTTTGTTTTGCTGCATTATCTTTCATACTTCGGAAAATGATGTGCCGGATGGCATGAATCCCTTTATTGTTATCCATGTCCGTGGAACGTGAGATCAAACAGCGGCTGATGGAGAACTGTAATTGTCAGGAATTTATCTATATGGGCAACACAATTTTGATCATGGAGCTTCATTCAGAAGAGGAGATGGCCCAATTGACGGATAGCTGTGACCGATTCTGTCGCTGGGCATGGAGAATTATGGGGGCGGCGGTTACTGCAGGAATCGGAACCGTATGCAATAGTCTGCATGATATCAGCATCTCTTACGAGGGAGCCAGAGAGGCAGTGTCCTACCGTGTCTTATATGGAACCAAACGAGCGATCAATATTGCAGAGATAGTTCGAAAGAGTCAAAAAAGGCGGTTCCCTGAGAAGAAACAAGAATGCAGGATCTGTTCCGTGCCATTCACGTGGGAGATCAGGAGGAGATCCGGAAAGAAGCGATCAAGGAGATAGAAAAACTCCATAAGAATGCAGATACCATCAGTCAGTATAATCTGGCTACCATGGAGATTGTCAGCGGATTTTTCAAGTTTTGTGCCAATAATTCTATGGATTTTAATGATATCTCCGGAAATGTACAAAACCTTTACGAAAGAGTCACACAGTTAGACGAAACCTCCATGACAAACTGGATCATCAATATGTCTACAGCCATCAGCGAAAAACTGAAAAGTACCAGAAACAGTACCTCCAGACGTATGATCACTGACGCACAGAATATTGTAAAGCAAAGATATATGGAGCCTGACATTTCACTGGATGAGGTATGTGCAGATCTTGGGGTATCCAATTCCTACTTTTCTTCTATTTTTAAGAAGGAAACAGGGCAGCCCTTTGTCACTTATCTTACGGATTACCGAATGGACAGGGCAGAAGAAATGGTACTGAACACCGATGAAAAAAGCTATAAGATAGCAGAAAAAGTAGGATATCAGGATGCAAACTACTTCAGCTATGTATTTAAAAGAAATTCGGCGTTTCCCCATCCAAATACAGAGCCTCCGGAAAAAAGAAAACGAAAAGTAGAAAAAGTACCGTATTTAACATACAGACGATCATTCTATCTGTCCTTATGGCAATCTCATTGGTCACGATCATTGTCATGGGACTGTTGCTGTACCATCGCTTCAAGCTGGCATTGGAAAAAACAGCAGTGGACAACACGGAAGCAACCGTGGAGGGAACTGTAGACCGGTTAAATGCAGATCTGCTGGATATTCGCCAGATCTTTAATGGAGCAAACTATAACGTGGTTCAGCAGTTTGATATATCCAGCCGGGAATTTGTGGAGCAATTCAGTCTTCTTTATGAGACCAACTCTGATAAGGTTCAGAGTGTGGCATTGTATGACCATGAAGGAAAACTGATCGCATCGGAGCCGGTGGCGTTAGAAAAGAAAAAAATGTGCAGGTGCAGACTCAGGAGTGGTATAAAAATGCAGAAAATGCAATTGAAAATGTACATTTTTCCCACCCCATATCCAGGAATTGTTTGAAGACGGAGCCTATCGGTATCAGTGGGTGGTTTCTCTGAGCAGCTATGTGGATGTCAATAAAGGAGAAATACCGGAAACCGGCGTTCTTTTACTGGATATGAAATATTCTGTGATCCGGGATGTCATGAAACAGATCAACGATTCTTCCGATGGGATCTATTATTATCTGAGCAGCCAGGATGGAGAGATGATCTATCATCCCCGGGGAACGGAATTAAACCGCGGATTATTTAAAGAAAACAGTCTGGAAGCTACAAAGTATGAGAATGGAACCTACGAGATCCGCGCCGATGGTCAGAACGAGACCGTGATTGTCAGAAGCGTAGCTTATACCGGCTGGAAGATGATCGGTGTTGTGCCTGAGAGCGTGCAGAAGTCAAACTTTAAAAATTTCCGTTACTATGTATTTGCCACTATTTTAGTCCTGCTGGTTATGCTTTTGGAGGAAATCAGCTGGTATCCCGGAAGATATCCAAACCGATCCGGGAGCTGGATGCTTCCGTCAAGGCCCATGAGGCAGGAGGAAAACCGGATATCTATATCGGCGGCTCCTCGGAGATCCGTCATCTGGGACATTCGGTACAGAAGTCCTATGAACAGATCGAAAAACTGATGGACGAGATCATCCGGCAGCAAAATGAACGAAGAAAAAGTGAACTGGATGCCCTGCAAAGCCAGATCAACCCTCATTTCCTGTATAATACACTGGAGTCCATCACATGGATGGTGGAAGCCCAGGAAAATGAAGCAGCGGTTCGTATGATCTCTGAACTGGCAAAACTGCTTCGTGTCAGCCTGTCCAGGGAAAGACCATTATCTCTATCAAAGACGAGCTGCAGCACAGCAGAAGCTATATGAATATCCAGCTGGCCCGGTACAAAGAACGATTTAAAACAGAATTCCGGATCGAGAAAGAGATCGAAAACTACTGCATCGTAAAGCTGGTGATCCAGCCCATTCTGGAAAATGCCATTTATTATGGTGTTGGAAATATGGATGAGGATGAGGACGGCAGGATTATCGTCAGTGGAGAAAAGAAAGAGGAGGACATCCTGATCACGATTGAAGACAACGGTATGGGTATGCCGGAAGAGGTCCTGGAAAAAATCCTGACGGACAACAGCAAAGTTCCGAAGCACGGTTCCGGCGTTGGGGTGATCAATGTGCATTCCAGAATCCGGCTGATGTTTGGAGAAAAATATGGTCTGTCTATAGAAAGTGAACCGGATGAAGGAACAAGGGTCACGATCCGTATTCCTGCAATTCCATATACACCGGAAAATGCAGAAAGACTGGAATCACAAAAATATATCCAGAGGAGATCGGCAGATGAAAAAGAACCGGATTAAATTTCTTATAATTGAGCTTTTTTTGCTGATGCTGGCGGTCTTCTTTGTATGGAAGATTTTTGATCAGAACGTTGCAGAGACCAGGATTGCCGTAGTCCTTCCGGAGTCCGGTGATAAGCGCTGGGATGCCCTGATCAAGGGGATGAAACAGTTTGCAGCAGAGAACAATGTCCACATGATCATCTGTAACACCGATGAGATCGACGGACCGGAGGCGGAAAGAGAATTTATCAAAGAACAGAAGGACAATGATATCGATGGCTTTATCCTGTATCCCACACCCGGACGCGAGACCGAAAATATGCTGAAAAAAGAGTGTGGAAATAAACCCTATTTGCTGATGGCAGACAGCCTGGCGGTAAAAGAGGGAGAAGCTGCCAGTCCTGCGATCCAGCCGGATTATCGGGAGATCGGAAGAAGTCTGGGAGAACAGCTGAGAACGAAAGAGCGAAAGATTGGAATTATTGCCGACTGGAAGATGTCTGAGGCGGTACAGTCAGAGATCAGCGGATTGAATGAGGCACTGGAAGGCAGCGGCAGTGAGATCCGCTGGTGTATCTATCGGAGAAAAGAACAGAACATCGTGGAACGGATAGGGGCAGAAAAAAAGGGCAGATACCCTTGTGGTGTTGGATGCCGGAGTTCTGGAAGAACTTGGAGAACAGGCAGAAAATGGAACATACATGGGCGCGGAGCTCTATGGTGTGGGCTACAGTCTGAGGACGATCGCACTTTTGGATCAGGGAAATATCCAGGGACTTATTGTGCCGGATGGATATGAAATCGGTTATAGAAGTGTGGAAGAGATGGTCAGAAAGATAGAGCATAAGTTCTATAAAATGCAGGGATATACAACAGAATATAAGGTGTTTCAGAAAGATAGTTTTTCTATGGACGATGATTTAGAAAGGTTTTTATATTCCTATGAATAAAAAAGAAAAGAAGAATGGCAATGGTATTATCTGCTATAATAGGGAGTTTGGTCCTTGCGCTGTCCGGGTGTTCCGATCAGTCAGGCCAGACAGAGAAAACTCTGCGTGTGGGGTAATCACCTACAGTCAGGATGACCCCTTTATCAACGCACTGACGGATGAATTGAAGGCGCAGCTGAAAGCCATGGAAAACAAAGAACGAAGGATTATCGTATCGACAAAAAGCGGAAACGACGATCAGCAGGAACAGAACGAAAAGGTGGAAGAGATGATTGATGCCGGCTGTGATGTGCTCTGCGTCAATCTTGTAGACCGGACAGCACCGTACCGGATCATCCGGATGGCAAGAAACGAAAATATTCCGGTGATCTTCTTTAACAGGGAGCCGGTAAAGGAAGATCTGATGCAGTGGGATAAGCTGTATTATGTGGGCTGTGATGCGGAACAGTCCGGGATCATGCAGGGAGAGATCGCAGCAGAATATATCAACAGCCATCCGGAAGTGGACAAAAATGAGGATGGAAAGATCCAGTATGTACTTCTGGAAGGGGAAGCAGGACATCAGGATGCCATCAGCAGAACAGAGTATTCGGTAAAAACACTGATGAAAAACGATGTTTCACTGGAAAAATTAAGCTATCAGTTTGCGGACTGGAACCGGGGACAGGCGGAAAACCGCATGAACCGCCTGATCAGCCAGTACGAAAAAGAGATCGAACTTGTCATGTCCAATAACGATGAGATGGCACTGGGGGCGGTGGAAGCCTACCGGAAAGTAGGCTATATCCGCAAAGACTGGCCGGTGATCTTTGGGATCGATGGCCTGGAAGACGCGCTGGAGGCCGTAAAGGCCGGAGAAATGCAAGGCAGCATTTACAATGACAGAGTGGACCAGGCAAAGGAAATGGCAAAAATGGCAGTGACGCTGTTTGAGGAAAGGACCTCGACCAGGAAAGTCTGAAAGATGGACGGTACTATTTTTCGGAATACAAGAAGGTGGACGGCAGCAATATAGAGGAATATTTAAACGCAGAAGAGGAAGAAGCAGATGGAAAAAACATGGAGCCATGATTTTTACCGGGAGACAGATCCGGCAAAACGGCAGCAGATCTTAAAAGCGCATGCAGGAGAGGAAGAAGACTGGGCGGAAGAATACAGAAACCGGCTCTGGACAGCCCGATACGGAAAATACAGACTACAGAAGGATGAATTTGTCAAATGCCTGATGGAACTGAAATACCTGGCGGAAGGAAGCACTCTGGAGTTTGGGGGCGACAGAAGAAGGATGGGAGCTCGGATTCTTTCTGCATTATGCCTGGCAGAAGCGATGCAGTCAGAGGAGTGTTATCAACAGATCCTTCTGGAGGAATTGTATAATGTATTTCTGAAGTTCATTCAGGTCAGCCGAGGGGGCAGAGGCTTCACCTCCCCTGGTATTTGGCATGGGACAATTATCAGAAGAAGGAATTGCAAAAAAATCGCCGAACAGATCAGCGCAATTGCCTTTCAGGCGCCCCGCCTGCTGCGCATGGAAAAAGAATTTTCGCTGCTGCAGGAAGCCGCCCTTCGGGCATATCGCCAGGAGTATCCGAATAGGGAGCATTTTTTGAATAAATAGAAAAATGAACAGAAAGGAGTCTACAATGAACAAGAACAAGTTTGCCGCAACACCGCCGATAGGCTGGAACAGCTACGATTAAGAAGACGGTTATGATGCTGTGGACATTTTTCCGTTCCCCGCTGATGGTCGGTGCAGAGCTGACAAAGCTGGACGACTGGACGCTGTCCATGCTTCAGAATAAGGGACTGGATTGAAAAATAAAATTTTTCAATCGCGAGATTTGTGTCTGCGCGCACTGGACACAAACTCGGCATACGCAAAAAGCGTGCGCAGAAATGAGGAGAAACATGGATAAACACAATTATTCCGCACCCGTTTCGCTGAAAAACATTCAGGTGACGGACACCTTTTGGAAAGGGAAATGGAGCTCGTACGCAAGGAGGTGATCCCGTATCAGTGGGATGCCTTAAATGACCGCGTGGAGGGCGCGGCACCGAGCTTCTGTATGCACAATTTCAAGGCTGCAGGAAAGCTGAACCGGGAAAAGAAAGAAAAAAGGAAACACATTTATTGCGCCGAAGTATACCTATCGCGGCTTTGAGGTGCTGCCGGAGGATCCGAAGCAGTTAAAAGATGACGAATTTTACGGGTTTTTGTTCCAGGACAGCGATTTTTCGAAATGGATCGAGGCGGTTGGTTATTCTTTAACGCAGCATCCAGATCCGGAGCTGGAAAAAATCGCGGATGGCGCGATCGATATCGTCTGCGCCGCACAGCAGGACGACGGATATCTGGACACCTACTATATTTTAAGTGGTCGTGACGCGACCTTTACGAATCTGAAGGACCATCACGAGTTGTACTGCTTCGGACACCTGATTGAAGGGGCTGTGGCATATTTTCAGGCGACTGGCAAGGACAAGCTGTTGAAGGCGGCGGAACGATTTGCAGACTATGTGGCGGCAAATTTCGGTACGGAAGAGGGAAAGCTTCACGGTTATCCGGGACATGAAATCGCAGAGATGGCCCTTGTGCGGCTTTATGAACTGACCGGGAAGGAAAAATACTTAAACCTTGCCCGGTATTTCGTGGACGAGCGCGGAAAGCGTCCCTACTACTTTGATCAAGAGCATCCCGAAGAAGTAAAAAAGGGGCATGAGGACGAACTTCGTTATTTCTATAATCAGGCGCATCTGCCGGTGCGCAAGCAGGACGAGGCGTTCGGACATTCCGTGCGTGCGGTTTATCTATATTCCGGCATGGCGGATGTGGCGAGGCTGACAGGGGATGAAACGCTGTATGGGGCGTGCCGGAGACTCTGGGACAACATCACGGAGAAAAAAATGTACGTTACAGGCGGAATCGGCAGCACCCATCTGGGCGAGGCGTTCACCTATGCCTACGATCTGCCGAACGACACGGCGTATGCGGAAACCTGTGCGTCGATCGGTCTTGTCTTTTTTGCGCGGAGAATGCTGGAAATCGCGCCGGAGGCAAGGTATGCAAACGTTATGGAACGCGCACTTTATAATGGCGTGCTCAGCGGCATGGCACTCGATGGAAAGAGCTTCTTCTACGTCAATCCGCTGGAAGTACTGCCGGAGGCATGTCATAAGGATGAACGAAAATTTCATGTCAAGCCGGTTCGCCAGAAATGGTTCGGCTGCGCATGCTGCCCGCCAAATCTGGCGCGTCTGCTCAGCTCGATCGGTTCCTATGCATATACGGAAAACGAGGATACGCTGTTTTTACATCTTTATATGGGAAGCACCCTGGAAAAGAAGATCGGCGAAAAGACAGCAGATATCCGTGTGGAATCCAACTTCCCTTGGGAGGGGGATGTGAAAATCACAATCCGCGCAAAGGATACCGGATTAAAGCTTGCACTGCGGATACCGGACTGGTGCAGCAGATATGAGCTGGATGGTTTTACCGGTGGTACGGAAGAAAAGGACGGCTACCTGTATCTGCAAAAGGATTGGGGAGAGGAAGAAGAATTTACGCTTCATTTCCCGATGGAGGTTCGAATGATTGCGGCAAAGGAAGCCGTGCGTGAGGATATGGGGAAAGTGGCCGTGATGAGAGGACCGGTTGTCTATTGTCTGGAAGAGACAGACAACGGAAAAGATCTGCAGAAGCTGCTGATTGACCCGGAGTTAAACGTAACGGTGTCGGACGGAAATATTTGCGGAACGCCGGTCAAAAAGCTGACTGCAGCAGGGTTTCGGCAGCTTGATACGCATATAGAAAAAGAAAGCGAAGCGCTGTATCATGTCTGGAAGAAGCCGGAGTTTGAAAAAGCGGAACTTTCGTATATTCCGTATTATACCTGGGCAAACCGCGGTGAAAACGAAATGCAGGTTTGGACGCGGGTCAGAGATTGACAGAAATAGACATAAGTGCTGCACTATAGTACGCTCAGTTGAAAGCAGAGGTATGTCGAAAGCAAAAGGAGGGCATCAGGCATCGGGCCGGATGCCCTCCAGTACGTTTTGCATGTCCTGCGGGAGTGGAACATGAAATTCCAGAGGTTCTTTGGTGATAGGATGATGAAAACGCAGACGAGTTGCGTGCAGCGCCTGTCTGGAAATCCATTCCATATCAGGATTATAGAGGGAATCTCCGATCAGCGGATAGCCCAGATATTTCATATGGATCCGAATCTGGTGAGTACGACCAGTTTCCAGTGTCAGGCGGATCAGGCTGTGCCCGTTTTTTTCTTCCAGCACTTCATAGTGAGTAATGGCAGATTCGCCATGTTCAAAGTCGATGGTACGCTCGATGATGGAGCCGTCCTTTCGTCCCAGTGGAGCGGTGATGGTTCCGCAGGAGGGAGTGACCCTGCCGCGAGAGATCCCGAGGTATTCCCGGTGGATTTCCCGGTTCCGGACCATGGTTGCGAGAATACTGCCGCTGACCAAATGCTTTGCGATGATTGTCAGACCGGAGGTGTTATGATCGAGCCGGTTGATACAGCGAAAGACGAAGGGACAGTCTTTCTGAGCAAAATACCAGGCGAGCCCGTTTGCAAGGGAATGGGTGTAGTTGCGCATCGACGGATGGATCGGAAGATCGGCTGGTTTGTTGATTACCAAGAGGTCTTCATCCTCGTAAACGATGTCCAGAGGATGATAAACCGGAGGTATTTTTTCAGAGACCGCAGTTTCCTGAATGTGTACGGTTAAGCGGTCGCCTCCCTGCAGGTGGCGGATCATATAGGAGGGAGTACCGTTTATGAGGATGCTTTCCGGCATCTTTTTTAAATCTGTAAAGTTGGCGGAGGAATATCCCTGCCGTTTTAAAAAAAAGCAAGCGACGGTAGGAGAATCGTCGCTTGCTTTGATTTCATAATGTAAAATGCGTTCCATAAGTTAGTTGGATTTAACTTCCTTCCACATGTCATTATAGAGGGAATCCCCGTCTTCACCGAGATAGGTAAAGGTTTCCAAACCGGAATGCTGGCTTAAATCCGGGAAAGCAATTTGGGAATTTTTCAGGTCTTCGTCCTCGATCAGGTCGCGGGCTGCATCGTTGGGGGTGGAGTAGGTAATGTACTCGAAATTCTTTAAAGCAACGTCACCGCGGCACATAAAATCAATGAATTTTTCTGCATTTTCCATATTAGGCGCATTTTTGGTGATTACCCAGGAATCGATCCAGACATTGGTTCCTTCCTTGGGAACGACATATTCCAGATCTGGGTTTTCACGCTGAGTGAAAATCGCTTCGCCGGAGTAGATAACGCCGAGTGCTGCTTCGCCGCCGATCATCTTGTCACGCACCTGGTCGATAACGTAGGCCTGTACAAGAGGCTTCTGTTTGATCAGCAGGTCCCGTGCAGCTGCAAGCTCGGTTTCGTCAAGTGTATTCATGGAATTGCCGTTTAATTTGAGTGCAACCATAAATGCGTCGCGTACGGAATCCTGCATCAGAATGCTGTCGGCATATTTTTCATTCCAGAGAATGGACCAGCTGTCCACGGGATCGTCAACCATAGTCTTATTGTACAGAATTCCAACGGTTCCCCAGCAGTAAGGTACGGAATATTTGTTCTCCGGATCGAACTGCTTTGACTGTTCCCAGTACTGTTCGCCGATGTTTGCCTTGGCATTGGGCATGTTATCGAAGTTCAGCTCGGAGAGCAGATCATTTTCAATCATTTTCTGGATCATATAATCGGAAGGGCAGACAACATCATATTTGGAAGCCCCGGCTTCGATTTTGGGATACATGATTTCGTTGGTTTCAAATTCATCATAAATAACCTTGATGCCGGTTTCCTCTTCGAACATGGAGATAGTCTCCGGATCGATATATTCCTCCCCAGTTGTAGACGATGACCTGTCCGTTTTCGTCAGAAGCAGAGGAAGCGCTGCCGCAGCCGGTTGTCATGCCTGCAATCAGACCGGTGCACAGGGCAGCAGTAAGGAGCTTTGCAATGGTGTTCTTTTTCATGAATGGATTCCTTTCTGTAAGTAAAATAGTTTAGGAAGACAGTTGGCTGTCTGTGTATCACGGGAGAATCCCGGAGTGTTATTCATGACAATAAAATGCTCGCAGAGCGTGCATTCTATTGTTTTTCCCTTTGGTTTCGGAGCCTTGTTGACAAGGATCAGAAGAACCAGAACGGTCATAAAAATAAGTGTGGAAAGTGCATACATTTCCGGCTTAATGCCCTTTTTAACCTCGGTGTAGATTTTGGTGGAAAGGGTGTCTACGCCGGGACCCTTCGTAAAATGCGTGATAATAAAGTCATCCAGGGACATCGTAAAGGCCATTAAAAATCCGGACATGACACCGGGCAGCAGATCAGGAAATACGACCTTGAAAAATGCCTGCCAGGGGGATGCGCCAAGATCGAGGGCAGCTTCGTAAACACTTGGGTTTAATTGCTTTAAGCGCGGCATAACGCTCAGGATCACATAGGGAATATTGAAGGTTATGTGGGAGAGCAGGATGGTGATAAAACCAAAACGCGCTTTAAAGGTTAAAAACAGAAGCATCAGGGAAATACCGGTTACGATCTCGGCATTCAACATCGGGATATTGGTGATGCTCATCAACACAGCACGGCTCTTTTTTTCATGCCCTGAATGGATAGCGCAGCAATGGTGCCGATCAGCGTTGCAAAAACAGCAGATAACAGCGCAATCAGGAGCGTGTTGTAAAGTGCCTGCATGATTTCTGAGTTGGAAAACAGCTGAGTGTACCATTTCGTTGTAAAGCCGCCCCATTTTGCCCGGGTTTTGCTGGCGTTAAAGGAAAGAACGACCAGCGTTGCGATGGGGGGCATACATGAAGATAAAAATCAGGGCGATATAAATTTTTTTGGGCAGTTGTTTTTATCATAAGGAAGTTCCCTCCCCGTTTTTATCAAAAATCGCAGTCATCAGCATGTTGATCAGGATAAATACCATCAAAACAATGGAAAGACCGCTGCCTAAATGCCAGTTGCTTGCCTGAGTGAATTCCTGCTCAATAACGTTTCCGATCAGCAGGATCTTGCTGCCACCCAGCAGATTCGAAATCACGAAGGTTGCCAGAGCTGGTACGAACACCATTGTGATACCGCTGATGACACCAGGGAGGCTCAGCGGGAAAATAACGCGTAAAAGGTCTGGAACCAGTTGGCACCGAGATCGTGGGCGGCATTGATGACATTCGGGTCAATCTTTGTCAGCGCATTATACAGGGGCAATACCATAAACGGCAGGAAGTTATATACCATGCCGAGGATAATCGCACCGGGGGTATTGATGATATTTAAAGTCGGCAGCCCGAAAAAGGACAGTACCGAGTTGATGACGCCTGTTTTTTCAAGGAGTGTCTGCCATGCAAGGGTGCGCAGGAGAAAGTTCATCCACATGGGAAGGATGAAAATCAGGACGATAAAGCTCTGCTGGCTGACATGCCTGCCTGCCAGGATCATGGCAAGGGGGTAAGCTAGCGCAAGACAGACAACTGTGCTGATTAAGGAAAGCACGAGTGCAGTAATCAGTGCCTTCATATGCTCCGGCGAGGAGATGGCAGTGACATTTTCAAAGGTAAATGCACCGCTTCTGTCTGTGAGCCCGTAGTAAAAAACCATGCACAGCGGGATAATGATAAAAGCGACAGACCAGAGCAGATATGGCGCAGCCATGAGCCTGTTGTGGGGCCACGGCGCCTTTGGCATCGTATTTTTTTTCACTGATTTACTCATCGATGGATACCGCCTCCTCATCTTCCGAAGCAGGCTTGTTCATGATCTGGATATCGAAGGGATCAACGCGGATGCCGACCTCTGTGCCCACCGGGAACATATCGGTGGAGTGTACCAGCCATTCGAAACCATTGGCGGTAACCTCCATTTCATAATGGACGCCCTTGAAGATCAGATGTGTTACCGTTCCGGTCAGCGTTCCTTCTTCCGGCTTGACCAGATCCACGTCTTCCGGACGGATTACAACATCGACGGGCTTGTTTGTGCCAAAGCCCTTATCCACGCAGGGAAACTTCTGTCCGAAGATGGAAACAAGCTCATCGCGGATCATGATGCCGTCGATGATGTTGGAGTCTCCGATGAAGTCTGCAACGAAAGCATTCTCCGGCTCATTGTAGATGTTTTCCGGCGTGCCGATCTGCTGGATATAGCCCTGGTTCATGACCACGATGGTATCGGACATGGTCAGAGCCTCCTCCTGGTCATGGGTGACATAGATAAAGGTAATTCCCAACTCATTTTTCAGACGGATCAGTTCGTACTGCATGTCCTGACGCAGCTTTAAGTCCAGGGCACCAAGGGGCTCATCGAGAAGCAGGAGCTTCGGCTCATTTACGATCGCCCGTGCAATGGCAATACGCTGCTGCTGACCGCCGCTTAGAGAATCAGGCATACGGTTTTCGTAGCCGTCAAGGTTGACCAGCTTGAGGGCATAACGGATTTTGTCCTGAATATAGCTTTTGGTCTTTCCCTTGATCTTTAAGCCGAAGGCGATATTTTCTGCGATCGTCATATGGGGAAAGAGGGCATATTTCTGGAAAACGGTGTTTAGCTGACGTTTGTTGGGCGGCATGTTTGTGATGTCCTTGCCGTTGAATAAAACGCAGCCATTATCCGGCTTTTCAAAACCGCCGATAATGCGCAGAGTTGTTGTTTTTCCGCAGCCGCTGGGGCCAAGGAGGGTTAAAAACTCGTTCTCTCGGATGTAGAGGTTCAGATCATCCAGTACGGTGTTGTCATCGTAAATTTTGGTGATGTGCTGTAAATCGATCAGCCGGTTGCTCATTGGTACTTCTCCCATGCGGTATCCGACAGCGGATACTGTCCCTTCCTTCAAATAATGAAATGTCAGCGCAAAAAGACGACTTTTCCTGACAGTGTGTTTATAGTTTGCGTTAGCTTCGAACAATTAAAAGCTTGGAGGACTGGAAACCCAGATCAGGCTTGCTCCCGTCTTTTTACTTGCCGAAATATAATGTGTCGACTTAGGCGTAAAATAAAAGGATTCGCCCTTTTTGGCGCGGTAGCTCTTTTTGCCGATATGGATCGTGATGCTGCCGCTTAATATATAGCCGAACTCTTCCCCTTCGTGTGGGTTGTCTGGATAGGTGCTGCCGCCCGGTGCAAGCGTCAGGCGGATGGGCTCCATAATGTTTTTCTGGGCATTGGGGATGATCCATTCGGTTTTGTTGCCGTATTCTTCGTCCAGCTTTTCAAAGTAGTCGCTTTCTTTAAAAACGATCTGCTCTTCCGGTTCTTCATTAAAGAAATCCTTTAAATCTGTTCCCAGTGCCTGCAGGATGTCCATCAGGGTGGCGATGGAAGGAGAGGTGAGATCCCTTTCCAGCTGGGAAATAAAGCCTTTGGAAAGCTCTGTCCGGTCAGCCAGCTCCTCCTGTGTCAGTCCCTTTTGCACTCGCAGTTCCTTTACCTTTGCTCCGATTTTCATGTCTGATCCTTCATAGTTATTTTAAACAAAAAGTTTAATGATACTAAACAAACGCACTGAGCTTTATTATACGTTTTTTGACGGGTCTGTCAATGGGGAAAATAATATTTTACATAGTTTTTTCGCGGGTGCAGGCAGAACGCCATTTTAGAGCGATTTTTGGCGCCTTGGGCTATTCCCGCGCAGGGGCAAGCTGCGTGCGCGCAGACACGCTTTTTGCTCGGATGAAAGCGCAGCGGTACATAAGGCAGCAAAGCACGCTGCCCAAGTACCGGCGCTTTCAAACGGTCTGCGGCTGCATCGCAGCCTGTCCCTGTGCGGGACCACCCCAAGGCGCCAAAAAACGGTTTTGGAGGGTTCGTTGTGAATGCAAGGATGGAACTGGAACGAAAAGTGAAAAAGGGATTAACAAAAACGGGACAGGTATGGTAAAATAAATGAGCAGAACATTTTTGCCGCAGGAGGTTTGAACATGACAAATCAGAAAAAGTACGTTGCCTATGTCTCTACCTATACAATGGGAGACAATCATGGTATTACGATTTATGATGTAGATGTAGAAAATGGAAGATTTACATTAAAGGATCGTGTCGAGATTACGAACTCATCCTATCTGACGATTTCGCACAACCGTAAATGGCTGTATTCCATTACAGACTTTGGTGTGGAATCCTATGAAATTTTAAAGGATGGACATTTAAAACCGATCAACATGGCGGGCATTAATGGCATGCGCGGCTGCTATCTTTCCACAGATTATGAAGATCGTTTTCTGTTCGTGGCAGGCTGGCATGACGGCAAGATCACAGCGCTGCGTTTAAAGGAGGACGGCAGTGTCGGAGAGATTACGGATGAGATTTTCCATCGTGGACTGGGCAGTATTGCAGAGCGGAATTTCCGTCCCCACGTCAGCTGTGTGAAGATGACGAGGGACAATCATTATCTGTGTGCAGCAGATCTTGGCATGGATCATGTCAAGGTATACCGCCTCGATCATCAGACCGGTAAGCTGACGCTGGCAGATGTTATCCGCAGTGAAATGGAATCTGCACCCCGTCATATCAAATTCAGCAGGGACGGAAGGATTCTTTACATCGTTCATGAACTGAAAAATATCATAGATGTTTATACCTATGAAGAAAAAAAGGGCAATCCGTTCTTTGAAAAGGTACAGACGATCTCCACAGTCAACGATTATCATGCGAGTAATTCCGCAGCGAGTGCGCTGAATCTTTCGGAGGATTTCCAGTATCTGATCAGTTCCAATGCGGGAGATAACAGCGTCGTAATGTACAAGATTGACCAGAAGACCGGACTTTTGACGAAACTGTTCTGTCTGCCTATCAGTGGAGAATATCCGAAGGATGCGATGCTGTTCCCGGATAATAGACATCTGGTTTCCTTAAATCATGAATCGAATACAATGACATTCTTTACAGTGCACCCGGATACCGGATTGATCGTTATGAACGGGCCGGAGATCAAGGTGGATCAGCCTAACTGCGTTATTTTCCACAGACTGGAAGAAGAATAGAATCAGAAAATTCCCCATCGGCAAAGGCCGGTGGGGAATTTTTATGGGGGCGCCTTGAAACGTGTGTGGATAGGAAAAAAATCATTGGCGTTGCAGCTGGTGCAGAGCTTCTGCCAAAGAAAACAAAAGTGCTTATTTCGTGTAGATTTTTTCAAGATGATCCATTCGTGCCCCCATATTGGACAGCATCAGGTCCAGTATGGTCAGGGCTGTCATGCTTTCTACAACCACGACTGCGCGGGGAACGATGACAGGATCGTGGCGTCCCTTGATCTGCAGCGTACGTTCAACATGGTCACGGCCGATGGTTTGCTGTGGCTGAAAGATGGATGGAGTTGGCTTGATATGAGCGCGCAGAAGGACGGGAGAGCCGTCGCTGATGCCGCCTAAAATACCGCCGGCGTGGTTGGTTTTCTTGGAAACCTGTCCATCCTTTATGCAAAAGGCATCGTTGTTTTCGGAGCCTTTGCGGGAAGAAACCTCGATGCCGTCACCGATTTCAACAGCTTTGACTGCACCGATGGACATGATCGCTGAAGCAAGCCTTGCATCAAGCTTGTCAAAGACCGGATCGCCGATCCCGGCAGGAAGACCGGTCACACAGCATTCGATCACGCCGCCGGAGGAATCCTGATTTTTGATACAGGTTTCGAGAAAGGCTTCTGCGTCGGCGGAAGCTTTTTTATCCGGCATACCAGTAGCGGTCTGAGTGATTGCTTCCCGGTCAAAGGTATCCGGATGAATGGAAACAGGACCGATCGAACGGGTATAGGCGCAGACATCGATACCGAGCCGGTTTAAGATCTTTATGGCGATTGCACCGGCGGCAACACGTCCGGTCGTTTCTCTTCCGGAGGAACGGCCGCCGCCGCGATAGTCACGAAAGCCGTATTTTTCATCAAAGGTGTAGTCTGCATGTCCGGGACGGTAGTTCTGGGCGATTTCCGTATAATCGGAGGATCGCTGAGAGGTATTATAGACGAGCAGAGAAATCGGAGTTCCTGTTGTTTTTCCGTCGAAAATGCCGGAGAGGATCTGAACCTCGTCAGCCTCCTTTCGTTGAGTGACATATTTGCCGGAGCCGGGCTTTCTCCTGTCGAGATAAGGCTGGATATCAGCCTCGCATAAGGGAAGGCCTGCCGGACAGCCATCTATGACAGCGCCGATCGCCTTGCCATGGGATTCTCCCCATGTGGAAACGCGGAAAATGGTGCCAAAAACAGAACCGGACATGAAACACACTCCTTTCGATAAGGGATTTTTCCCTATAGTATAAAACATTTTTTTGACGGATACAAGGGAATCTGTTATACTAATTTTTATCTATGCATGGTGAAAACGATTTTCTAGAGAAACGGGGTATATCTGATTTATGAAAAAAACAAGACAGGCGAATCTGGAGCTTCTCAGGCTTCTCGCCATGGTATTTGTTGTGACGGCACACCTGATGAACCATGGAAATCTGATCGGAGCTGCGAAGATGGGGACTGCTTCTTATTATCTGGTTTGGACGTTGTTTGGCGTTTCCTTTACCTGTATCAATCTGTATCTGTTGATCAGCAGCTACTTTCTGACGGAATCGAGATTCAGCCTTTGGAAGCTTGTAAAAATGGCGGTTCAGGTACTGTTTTATGCTTTGGGAATTACGACGATTTATTGGATTTTTACAGATGTACCCCATGACTTGGAATATCTGGTCTATTCGATTTTACCGATCTCATCGGATTTTTATTGGTTTGTTTCCATGTATGTAGGCATGTATGTGCTGGCACCGGTGATGAATAAGCTGATCCTGGCACTGACTAAGCGTCAGCTTGCCTGTGCGTGTGCTCTGGCTCTGGCTTTGGTGTCTGTGTGGCCAAACATTTTTTATTTTTCTTCGGCCCTTAATACCGCCGGCGGTGTAAGTATATCGTGGTTTTTGACGATTTATCTGTGCGGAGCCTATATCCGTTTGTATTATCAGCCGGATGGAAAATTCCTGAAATGGTTCCTGCCTGCAGTTGGAACCTCCCTGCTGATTCCCCTCAGCCGGTTTGTGATCGAGGCACTGCTGTCCTTTCCGTTTGGCGCGATCAGCTTTCTGGACGATCTGATGTGGGGGTATAGTGTGTTTTATGTCTATAGCTCGATTCTGGTGACAGCTACGTCGATTTTTTTGTTTCTTGCATTTTTGAATCTGAGGATTGCACCGGGAAGAGGCGCAGGCCTGATCAATCGGATTGCAGGTGCGTCCTTTGGCGTTTACCTGATCCATGATCACTACTATATCCGGGAAAGTCTCTGGACGAAAATCGACGGCGCTGCCTGGCTTGGACACTGGTATCTGCCCTTTGCCTGTATTGGGGTGATAGCAGCGATCTACCTGGTATGTACAGCGATCGAGCTGCTTCGGCAAAAACTGTTTGCACCCTTTGAAAAAAGTACGGCGATCGCAGGCTTTTTTCCAAAAAGCGGATGATAAATTAAAGAAAATCTGGAATGGAGATTAAGATGAGTGAAAAGATGACCTACAAGGTATTGAAACAGGAGGGACGTGCAAAACGTGCGGTAATGGAAACTGTGCATGGTACGATCCAGACACCGGTTTTTATGAATGTCGGAACCGTTGCTGCGATCAAGGGTGCGGTTTCTACGGAGGATCTGGAAGGACTGGGCACACAGGTGGAGCTTTCCAACACCTATCATCTGCATGTGCGTCCCGGTGATGAAAAGATCAAGGCGATGGGTGGACTGCATCGCTTTATGAGCTGGAATAAGCCGATTTTGACCGATTCCGGCGGATTTCAGGTGTTTTCACTGGCTGGTCTGCGGAAGATCAAAGAGGAGGGGGTAACCTTCCGCTGCCATATCGACGGGCATAAGATCTTCATGGGACCGGAAGAGAGTATGCGGATTCAGTCCAATCTCGCATCTACCATTGCAATGGCATTCGATGAGTGTGCGCCTGCAAAAGCGGAGAGAAGCTACGTGCAGCCTTCCGTAGACCGGACGACAAGATGGCTGGAGCGCTGCAAAAAAGAGATGGCTCGCCTGAACAGCCTGGACGATACGATCAATAAGCAGCAGCTTTTGTTCGGCATTAACCAGGGTGCAATTTACTCGGATATCCGAGTAGAGCATGCCAAACGGATTACAGACCTGGATCTGGACGGTTATGCGGTCGGCGGTCTTGCAGTCGGTGAGACCCATGAGGAAATGTATCATATTCTGAAGAGACAGTTCCCTATTTGCCCGTGGACAAACCGACCTATCTGATGGGAGTCGGTACACCTGCAAATATTTTGGAGGCAGTGGAACGCGGTGTGGACTTTTTTGACTGCGTATATCCCACCAGAAACGGACGTCATGGACATCTATATACAAACTTCGGCAAGATCAATCTGTTCAATGCGCAGTATGAGCTGGATATGCAGCCCATCGAGCCAGGGTGTCAATGCCCTGTCTGCAGACGGTATTCCAGAGCCTATATCCGTCACCTGTTAAAAGCAAAAGAGATGCTGGGCATGCGCCTGTGCGTCATGCACAACCTGTATTTCTATAATACGATGATGACAGAAATCCGGGATGCGCTGGATAAGGGAGAATTTGCAGCATATAAGAAGCGAAAACTTGACGGCATGCAAAGAATTGTGTATGATGGAAAATAGGCTACGGTAAAGAGACCGGGCAGGGAGAATCCTGCAGGGCAGGGTTTTACTTTATAAACCAGGAGGAATATAGAAAATGAGTATTTTACTGACAGCATCTGAGTCAGCAAGCGCAGGCAGCATGATTCCGCTTATTTTAATGTATGTGGTAGTTTTTGGTGTATTTTTCTACTTCGTACTGTATCGTCCGCAGAAGAAAGAGCAGAAGAAGACCAGCGCAATGCTTTCTACTCTGGAGATCGGAGATTGCGTTCTGACCACCAGCGGCTTCTACGGAATCATCATCGACATCACAGATGATACCGTTATCGTTGAGTTCGGCAACAACAAAAACTGCCGTATTCCGATGCAGAAGAGCGCGATCGTACAGGTGGAAAAGGCTGACGCAGAAGCACCTGCAGATACAAAGAAGAAATAAGACGAATTTAGAGACAGATAAAAGAACCGGAATATGCGCATGTGATAGGCTCACAGGACGTGTGTTCCGGTTTTTTCGTCACACAGCGATTTGTGACGCAGGCATCACAAAGCAGCTGGGATCGCAGAGCCGAACTGGACGTTTTCCACGCGACACCTTCGGCACAAAGCGCCTGCGGAATGGAGGATTTTATGAAAGTTGTTGATATGCACTGCGACACGATCGCAGCACTTTATGAAAACAAAGAAAAAGGGTGGACACTGCAGGACAACAAACTGCATATTCGTCTGGATAAGATGAAACAGGGGGATTACCTGCTTCAGAATTTTGCACTGTTTGTCTGTATAGAAAATTGTGAAGATCCATATCAGCAGGCGCTGACACTGGCGGACTGCTTTGATCGGCAGATGGCACTGTTTCCGGAGCAGATTGGTCAGGTCAGATGCTATAACGACATTTTGGAAAATCAGAAAAACGGGCGCATGAGCGCGCTTTTGACAATCGAAGAGGGTGCGGTGTGTCAGGGCAGCCTGGAAAAGCTGCGGGAATTTTATGACAGAGGTGTCCGAATGTTGACGCTGACCTGGAATTTTCCAAACGAGATCGGTTTTCCGAATTTTGGCATTTCCGGGGATGGCAAGCCGGATAGGACGGTTCCGAATACGAAGGATGGGCTGACAGAGTTCGGATTTTTATTTCTGGAAGAGATGGAACGGCTCGGAATGATCGTGGATGTGTCCCATCTGTCGGACGCGGGCTTTTATGACGTGGCGTCCCATGCGAAGCGTCCCTTTGTCGCAAGCCATTCCGATGCCCGCGCAATCTGTCCGGCGGTGCGCAATTTAACGGACGACATGATCTGTTTGCTGGCAGAAAAAGGCGGTGTGACCGGACTGAACTTCTGTCCGTCCTTTTTAAATGCCCAAAAAGGACTATCCGGGCACAGCTGCAGACGTGGCACGCCATGCGGCACATATCATAAAAAGTCGGCGGAGAGGACTGCCTGGGACTGGGCAGCGATTTTGACGGAATTCGGACCCATGCAGAGCTCCCGGGCGCAGACGCAATGCCGGTTCTGGAGGATGCGCTTGCAAAGGCAGGGCTTACCGCCAGACAGCGTGATAAGGTCATGGGAGAAAATGTGCTGCGCGTATACCGGGAGGTGTTGGGATAAGGCGCTGTATTCTGCTTGCAGATTTTCAGACGGAATGTTATACTGAGATCAATCTCACAAAAGAAAAATGCTGCAGAGATTGAGGATGGATTTTTTGAAATGAACATAAATGAAATTGCAAAGTTGGCAAATGTCTCCCGGGCCACCGTTTCCCGTTACTTTAACGATGGCTATGTCAGTGCAGAAAAAGCGGGAGCAGATCCGCAGGGTGATCGAGGAGACAGGTTATAAACCGTCTGCGCAGGCACAGATGCTGCGTACCAAAAAGACGAAGCAGATCGGTGTGATTATCCCGAAGATCAATTCCGAATCCATCAGCGGGATGATCTCCGGGATCAGCAAGGAGCTAAAGCAGGCGGGCTTCTGGCTGCTTTTGGCAAACACGGAAAACCAGGAACGCGAGGAAGTGGAGTATTTAAAGCTCTTTTTCCGAAAATCAGGTGGACGGGATTATCCTGATCGGGACGATTTTCACACCGGCGCACAAGCGTGCACTGCGCGCGCTGCAGGTTCCGGTCGTGGTGCTGGGACAGAAGCTGGAAGGCTACAGCTGCGTCTATCAGGATGATTATCTTGCAGCAAAGGAATCCGCGCGTATGATGTTAAAGGATGCGAAGCATCCGGCGTGTCTTGGTGTGACGAAGCGAGATCATGCAGCCGGGGAAGAACGTTTCCGTGGATTTTTGGATGTTCTGGAAGAAAAAGGGAATAGACTGGGACAACAGCTTTTATGAGGAAAGTGCTTTTTCTGTTGAGGACGGCTATGAGGCAATGGGACGCTTATGGGAGCGGCATCCGGAGATTGATGCAGTATTTGGGGCAACGGATTCTGTAGCGCTCGGCGCGCTTGGCTGGCTGCAGGAGCATCAGATCCGGATTCCGCAGCAGGTTGCGATTTCCGGCGTGGGCGACACGGTTTCCGGGCGGATCGTTGCGCCGAAGCTTTCCAGCGTGCACTTTTTTTACCAGACCAGCGGACAGGAGGCGGCGCGGCTTTTGCTGGAGCTGATGAATGGAAATCCTGCGGGAAAAGAAATTAAAATGGGTTTTCGTACAGAGGAGAGAGGGACGACGCGCCAAACTGCGATTTAGAAAAATTTAAGAATTGTTTTGGAAAAGCTTCCACAGTTTTGCGGGAGCTTTTTTGTTGTGTCGGTATGCTTGTACTCAGAAAGAGAAAGCGAGGAATAGCAATGAACGAAACAAAAACAAAACAATCTGTAACACAGCAAAAATCAAACTGGAAGCCCTGGCAGATCGTGCTGGTGATCCTCCTCGGATTATGTGCCCTGCCGGTGGTGGTCCCGGTAGGGCTCGGACTGCTTGCCGCTGTAGTCGGCATTGCAGTAGCACTGGGTGCCTGCGTGCTCGGTCTGTTGGCCTGCAGTGCAGCCTGCGGCATCGGAATGATCCTTGTGCTGGCAGCACTGCTTCTGGGCGGACTGTTTTTCATCGGGACAGGAATTGTTTCGATGTTTCATGCGGTTGGCAGCGGCTTTGCGATTCTGGGCAGCGGCTTTATGATGACAGGCTCAGCAATCCTGGGCACAGCATTGCTGATCGGACTGGTGTGGCTGATCTGGAAAGGAATTTTATGGATCCGCAGCAAGGCTGGCGGAAAGAAAAAAGCCGGCAGCGCAGAGCCGGAACCTGAGGCAGCGCCCGGCGAACAGATGACGGGCACATCTGCTGCTGAAACGGACAGCAACGGATTTCACCTGCTGGAGAGAAAGGAGACGGACAGCGATGAAAAATAAAACATTGAAAAAGACGCTTCTGATCTCGACAGGTCTGTTGGCAGCAGGCGGCATCTGTATTGGCATTGGGATTGCGATGGGAGGAAGCCCGGTGTTTTATCTGGATAACGAAGGAATTCATTTGAAAGAGACAACAGCCTGCCCGGAGACGGTACAGGATTATGCCGGACAGAAGCAGCTGGCAGCGTTTGAAAAAATTGAGGTGGATCTGAAATACGGAGAGTTTTCTTTGGAGGAAGGCGATTCTTATAGTGTTGAATATCTTCTGGCAGGCGATCGGGAAGAACCGGTGTGCCAGGTGGAGAATGGAACACTCATAGTGAAAGAAGGCGATTTCGGGGAAACGCAGGAAGGAAATCGGTGGTATTTCCGGCTCTGGGGAGAAGAAGGAGAACGGCGGCAGGATGATCCTTATGTGAAAATCACAGTGCCGAAGGGTGCCAGGTTGAAAGAGGTTTCGGTCGATGCACCGTGGGATATCGATCTTGCAGCGAATCTTTCTGCAGAGAAGCTTTCTGTAAAGACGAGCTATGGTGAGATTAAAATGGAGGACTGGAACGGAATTGACCTGAGTATTTACGACGAAGACGGTGACATCAAGACCGGAAATCTGACCGGTAATAAGGTAGAGATCACCGGTCTGTATGGAGATCTGAACATTGGCTGTATCGAAAGCACACAGGCGTCTTTGGAAGCGGAGAATGGTTCGGTAACTGTTTTTGCAGGAACGCAGGGCACGCTGGACGTAAAAAACAGTTACGGGGATACGAACATATACGAAATGCAGAAGGCGGATGCATATGGATATGATCTTCGCACAGAATATGGTGAAATTCATTTTTCGGGATATGAGATGATGGAAAATGAGAACGGAGACGCAGCAGAGTACAGAAAACAGGCACCCGGCAGTGCTGTCATCCGGGTATCCGCAGAAAACGGCGATATCAAAATCCGGGAGAATGTTGCGCAAAGCACTTTGGAAGAAACAGTTGCAGAAACAAAATCTGTAGACGAAGAGGAGTGATTTCAATTTCATAAAGACGTAGAGAGACAGCTCCGGCAATCTAAAAAAAAGGATTGTCGGAGCTGCTTGTATAAGTTGCCTGAAAAGATGTATACTCTTTTTGGCGAAAACGTGAATTTACAAAATGTCGTGAAAACAGAGGGCGGGGGTTACCATGGATTACAGGAAAACAGCACAGCAGATCTGTGACAACATAGGAGGCAGGAAAAATATCATCAGCGCTGAGCACTGTGCGACGCGACTGCGTCTGGTCATCGGAGACAATGACAAGTGCAGCAAGGAAGCAATCGAAGCAATCGACGGTGTGAAGGGAGTCTTTTTCGCGTCCGGACAGCTGCAGATTATTTTCGGGACAGGAACGGTCAACAAGGTTTACGACGAATTTATCCAGATCGCGGGCATCAGCGCATTTTCCAGGGAAGAAGTCCGACAGGCAGCAAGCACAAAGACGAGCCTTTGGAGGCGTGCAGTAAAGACATTGGGAGATGTATTTATTCCGATCATTCCGGCGATCGTAGCGAGCGGTCTGCTGGTGGGGATTCTGGAAGGACTTTGTGAGGTTTATCCTGCAATGGAGCAGTCCGGTACATATACGATCCTTCACCTGTTTTCGAATGCGGCATTTGTTTTTCTGCCGATCCTGATCGCGATCAGCGCGGCAAAGGTATTTGGCGGAAATCTGTATCTTGGTGCAGTTATCGGTATGATCATGATTCATCCGGATTTGATGAATGCATGGAGTGTTGTAGATGCAGAAAGTATTCCTAAATTGAATGCATGGTTCGGGTTATATCAGATCGAGCTTGTCGGCTATCAGGGACATGTCATTCCGGTTGTGATCGCAGTATGGTTTATGAGCATGCTGGAAAAGAAACTGCACAAGATCGTTCCGGAAATTATCGACCTGTTTGTGACACCGCTTGTGACGGTGCTTGTAACGGGGTATTTGACCCTGACAATTTTCGGACCTGTTTTTTCCTGGGTGGAAAACGGCGTACTGGAAGGCGCTCAGTGGCTGATTACGCTTCCCTTTGGAATCGGTGCGGCACTGTGCGGCGCGGTCTATGCGCCGACGGTTGTAGCGGGTGTACATCATATGTATAGCGCGCTGGAAGCGGGACTGATTTCAAAAAGCGGATTAAATACGTGGATGCCAATTGCGACGGCAGCCAATGTCGGTCAGGGTGCAGCGGCGCTTGCTCTGGCATTAAAAACCAAAAACAGCAAGGTAAAGGCCCTTGCGCTGCCGTCTTCGCTGTCCGCATTTTTAGGCATCACCGAGCCTGCAATTTTTGGTGTCAATATCCGTTACATGAAACCGTTTGTGGCAGGAATGATCGGAGGGGGCCTGCGGTGCACTGATTGCCGGATGGACAGGCATCGGAGCGACAGCTTATGGCGTAACCGGACTGTTCGGATATCTGATTACGACGGATGATACGCTGCAATATACCCTTGTGATTGCGGTAGCGTTTGTGGTCAGCTTCGTGATTTCATGGGTGCTGTATCATGATGAGAAAGCGCCTGGCGAGAAAAACCGCCGCACGAAAGCAGTAAACCTATATCCGAAAAGAATGGAAAACACGAAATTCATTCCTTCAAGTTATAAAAGCCATATCAAACCGATATGGCTTTTTTCCTGTTTTTATTGAAAAATATACAGTGTTACGTTAAACTTAGAAAGAACAGCTCAATTACAATTGGGCGCAGTATTGGAGGAACAGCTCGATGAAATTACAGATTGCATGTATTCCGGGCGATGGAATCGGACCGGAAATTGTAGCACAGGCGAATAAAGTACTGGATCAGGTGGCAAAGAAATTCGGCCATGAAATAGAGCGCAAGGAGATTTTGATGGGCGGTGCATCGATTGATGTGCACGGCGTACCGCTGACAGATGAGGCGATTGCGACAGCGAAGGCGGCAGATGCGGTTCTGATGGGTTCGATCGGCGGAGATACCAACACCTCCCCCTGGTACAAGCTCCCTCCGGAAAAGCGTCCGGAAGCAGGTCTGTTGAAGATCCGCAAAGCACTCAACTTATTTGCAAATTTAAGACCGGCTTATTTGTATCCGCAGCTTGCAGGCGCGTGCCCGTTAAAAGAAGAAATCAGCCGGGCAGGCTTTGACATGCTGATTATGCGAGAGCTGACCGGCGGTCTGTATTTTGGCGAGCGCCATACGACGACAGAAAACGGCGTGCGCAAGGCAGTCGATACTCTGACCTACACCGAAGAGGAAATCCGTCGAATCGCGATCAAGGCGTTTGATGTAGCGCGCAAGAGAAAAGGCAAAGTGACGAGCGTGGACAAGGCAAACGTGCTGGATTCCTCGAGACTGTGGAGAAGCGTGGTGGAAGAGGTGGCAAAGGATTATCCTGATGTGGAGCTGTCTCATATGCTCGTGGACAACTGTGCGATGCAGCTGGTCAAAGATCCGGCGCAGTTCGATGTGATCCTGACCGAAAATATGTTTGGCGATATTCTTTCGGATGAAGCGAGCATGGTGACCGGCTCGATCGGTATGCTGTCTTCCGCAAGCTTAAACGATACAAAGTTCGGCTTATATGAGCCCAGTCACGGCAGTGCGCCGGATATCGCGGGCAAAGATCTCGCAAATCCCATTGCAACTGTGCTGAGTGCTGCCATGATGCTGCGTTACACCTTTGATCTGGATAAAGAGGCAGAAGCAGTGGAAGAAGCGGTTCGCAAGGTTCTGGCAGAGGGCTATCGCACCGGAGATATTATGGCCGTAGGGTGTACATTAGTTGGATGCAGCAAGATGGGCGATCTGCTTGCAGAGCGGATTTGATTTTTGATAACAGAATGCGAGGAACGAACAAATGAGAAGTGATAATGTAACAAAAGGCGTCCAGCAGGCACCGCACAGAAGTCTGATGAATGCACTGGGAATGACAGAGGAGGAAAAGAACAGACCGCTGATCGGTATCGTAAACTCCTATAACGAAATCGTGCCCGGACATATGAACCTGGATAAAATTACAGAAGCGGTCAAGCTCGGCGTCGCGATGGCTGGAGGCACCCCGGTTGTATTCCCGGCAATCGCAGTCTGCGATGGTATCGCGATGGGACATGTCGGCATGAAATATTCCCTCGTAACCAGAGACCTGATCTGCGACAGCACCGAGTGTATGGCGATGGCACATCAGTTCGATGGTCTGGTATGTATCCCTAACTGTGATAAAAATGTGCCCGGTCTTTTGATGGCAGCGGCAAGACTGAATATCCCGACGATTTTTGTTTCCGGCGGTCCAATGCTGGCAGGACATCTGCACGGCAGAAAGAGAAGCTTATCTTCTATGTTTGAAGCAGTAGGCTCCGTGGCAGCAGGCACCATGTCGCTGGAAGAGCTGCAGGAATACGAAGAAAAAGTATGTCCGACCTGCGGTTCCTGTTCCGGTATGTACACCGCAAACTCCATGAACTGTCTGACAGAGGCGCTGGGCATGGGCTTAAAGGGCAACGGCACAATTCCGGCAGTATATTCTGCACGTATCCAGCTGGCAAAGCATGCCGGTATGCAGATTATGGAGCTGGTTCGCAAGGATATCAAGCCCCGCGACATCATGACAAAGGATGCGTTCTTAAACGCCCTGACCGTCGATATGGCGCTCGGCTGTTCTACAAACTCCATGCTGCATCTGCCTGCAATCGCGCATGAGGCAGGCGTAGAGCTGAACATGGAAATCGCAAATGAAATTTCTTCCCATACACCGAACCTGTGTCATCTGGCACCTGCAGGTCCGACTTACATTGAAGACTTAAATGAGGCTGGCGGCGTATACGCAGTTATGAATGAATTAAATAAGAAGGGACTGTTAAAGACAGACCTGATGACGGTAACCGGAAAGACCGTCGGCGAAAATATCGAAGCCTGTGTAAACCGCAATCCCGAAGTGATTCGTCCGATTGAAAATCCCTATTCTGAGACAGGCGGTATCGCTGTACTCAAAGGCAACCTGGCTCCGGATACCGGTGTTGTAAAGAGAAGCGCTGTTGTACCGGAAATGATGGTTCATGAAGGCCCTGCAAGGGTATTTGACTGCGAAGAGGACGCAATTGCTGCGATCAAGGGCGGCAAGATTGTTCCCGGCGATGTCGTTGTGATCCGTTACGAGGGACCCAAAGGCGGCCCCGGCATGAGAGAAATGCTGAATCCGACTTCTGCAATCGCAGGTATGGGTCTTGGTTCCAGTGTTGCGCTGATTACGGACGGTCGTTTCTCCGGCGCATCCAGAGGTGCGTCGATTGGTCATGTTTCCCCGGAGGCTGCTGTCGGCGGTCCCATCGCGCTGGTAGAAGAGGGCGATATCATCAGCATCAATATTCCGGAAAATCGTCTGGATATGAAGGTTTCGGATGAAGTGCTGGCAGAGAGAAGGGCAAAATGGCAGCCCAGAGAGCCGAAGGTAACCACCGGATATCTTGCACGTTACCGGGAAATGGTAACCAGCGGAAACAGAGGCGCTGTACTCGAAATTAAGAAATAAGGATAAAAAGGGGAGGACGATATGGTTCGTACAGGTGCTGAAATCGTCATAGAGTGTTTAAAAGAACAGGGCGTGGATGTTGTGTTCGGATATCCGGGCGGCTCCATTTTGAATGTATATGATGCGTTATACAATCATAGCGATGAGACTTTCCATGTGCTGACATCTCATGAACAGGGTGCTGCACATGCAGCAGATGGCTATGCGCGTGCAACCGGAAAAGTTGGTGTGTGTATGGCGACCAGTGGTCCCGGCGCGACGAATCTGGTTACCGGCATTGCGACCGCGTACATGGATTCCGTTCCGATGGTAGCGATTACCTGTAATGTAACGCTGCCGCTTCTGGGAAAAGATTCCTTCCAGGAGGTCGATATCGCAGGCGTGACGATGCCGATCACCAAACACGGTTACATTGTAAAAGATGTCAATATTCTGGCAGATACGCTGCGCAAGGCATTTCACATTGCAAAATCCGGCAGACCCGGACCGGTACTGGTAGATATTACCAAAGATGTAACGGCAGCGAGCTGTGAATATACACCCAAAGAGCCGGAATCAGTTGAACGTGCCGGACATTACACGCAGGAAGATCTAGATGCCGCGCTGGAAGTGATTTCCAAGGCGAAAAAACCCTATATTTACCTGGGCGGCGGAGCAATTCTTTCTGGCGCTTCAGAAGAGGTGCGTGCCTTTGCCAAAAAACTGGATTCTCCGGTCTGTGATACCCTGATGGGAAAGGGGGCATATGACGGTTACGATCCGCTCTATACCGGTATGATCGGTATGCACGGCACAAAGACCTCCAACCTCGGAGTGAGCGAATGTGACCTTCTGGTGGCACTGGGCGCGAGATTTTCTGACCGTGTCATCGGCAATGCATCCTTATTTGCAAAGAATGCAAAGATCCTGCATATCGATATTGATGCTGCTGAGATCAATAAAAATATCCATGCGGACGTGTCCATTGTCGGAGATCTGAAGGATGTTTTGACAAAGCTGATCGCACGGATGGAACAGATGCATCATCCGGAGTGGACAGCGCATATTCTGGAATTAAAAGAAAAGTATCCGCTCAAATATGACGACAGCCAGTTGAGCTGCCCTTATATTATAGAAGAATTAGACCGCATTACGAAAGGCAATGCAATTATCACAACCGACGTGGGACAGCATCAGATGTGGGCGGCACAGTATTATCATTATACGAAGCCCCGCACGTTTTTGTCCTCCGGCGGTCTTGGCACGATGGGCTACGGTATCGGGGCATGCATCGGCGCGAAAACAGGCTGCCCGGACAAAATCTGCGTTAATATCGGCGGAGACGGATGCTTCCGTATGAACCTGATTGAGCTTGCTACAGCCAGCAGATATCAGATTCCGATCATCCAGATCATCATCAACAATCATGTTCTGGGCATGGTGCGCCAGTGGCAGACGCTCTTTTTATGGAAAACGCTATTCCCAGACGGTTCTGGAGGATGCAGTGGATTACTGCAAGGTAGCAGAAGGATTGGGATGCGCGGCAATCCGCGTCACTGCGAAGGAGGAGGTTGCTCCGGCAATTGAAAAGGCAATCGCACTTCAGAAGCCGGTTGTCATCGACTGCAGAATTCCTGAAGACGATAAGGTATTTCCGATGGTTCCAGCGGGTGCAGCGATCAGCGAGGTTTTCGATGGGGATGACCTTGCAAGCAAATAAATTAACGTAGTAGTTGACTAAAGTGAAAAATACGGGTACAATAGACCGAAAGGTCGGTATCCGTATTTTTATTCAGGCATGAGCGGTATTCGATATCATTTTTTTTAATCCAAATGTCCGTATCACAAAAAACACATGTTTGATTAGAACGGGCAGATCGGCTTTTTAGAAAATTCAAGTGCCGCACAGGCGGCGGAATGAGAGGTAAAAATGTCCAGAGTGTACAATTTCAGTGCAGGCCCGGCTGTCCTGCCGGAAGAAGTGCTGCAGGAAGCAGCAGACGAAATGCTTGATTACAGAGGCTGTGGAATGTCAGTTATGGAGATGAGCCATCGTTCCGGTACCTATCAGAAAATCATCGATGAGGCGGAGGCTGATTTACGTCAGCTGATGGGAATCCCCGATAACTATAAAGTGCTGTTTTTACAGGGTGGCGCAAGCCAGCAGTTTGCGATGATTCCGATGAACCTGATGAAAAACCGCGTAGCGGATTACATCATAACCGGACAGTGGGCGAAAAAGGCGTGGAAAGAGGCTTCCATTTACGGAAAGGCAAATGCGGTTGCATCCTCCGAGGATCAGACCTTTTCCTATATTCCGGACTGCTCCGATCTGCCGATCGACCCGGACGCGGATTATGTATATATTTGTGAAAATAACACCATTTACGGAACCAAATTCAAAACGCTTCCGAATACAAAGGGAAAACCCCTTGTTGCGGATGTTTCCTCCTGCTTCTTATCCGAGCCGGTTGATGTGACCAAATATGGCATGATTTACGGTGGCGTTCAGAAGAATATTGGACCTGCCGGCGTAGTTATCGCAATTATCCGGGAAGACCTGATTACAGAAGATGTGCTGCCCGGCACGCCCACCATGTTAAAATATAAAATTCATGCGGATGCGAAATCTCTTTACAACACGCCTCCGGCATACGGAATTTACATCTGCGGCAAAGTATTTAAGTGGCTGCAAAAGCGCGGCGGTCTGGAAGCAATGAAAGAATACAACGAGAAAAAAGCGAAAATTCTGTATGATTTCCTGGATGAAAGCAAGCTGTTCAAAGGCACCGTCCGCAAGGAAGACCGTTCGTTGATGAACGTTCCGTTTATCACAGGCAATGCCGATCTGGATGCAAAATTTGTTGCAGAGGCAAAGAAAAACGGTCTGGAGAACTTAAAGGGACACAGAAGCGTCGGCGGCATGCGCGCAAGCATTTACAATGCAATGCCGATGGAGGGCGTGGAAAAGCTGGTTGCCTTTATGAAAGAGTTTGAAGCGCAGAATCAGTAAGCAGAGTGGGAGGCTTCACTGAGAAATTATTATTGCATGAATCCGATCGCACAGGTCGGACTCGATAATTTTTCGAAAAATTATATCAAAACAGACGAAATTACAGAAGCAGAAGGCATCCTGGTTCGAAGCGCATCGATGCATGATATGGAGCTGCCGGATGGACTTTTTAGCGGTTGCAAGAGCAGGAGCTGGCGTCAACAATATCCCGCTGGAGAAATGCGCGGAAAAAGGTATCGTCGTGTTCAATACACCGGGTGCAAACGCAAACGGCGTAAAAGAGCTGGTCATTGCCGGAATGCTTTTAGCAAGCCGTGACGTCGTATCGGGCATCAACTGGGTGAAAGAAAATCAGGAAGATGAAAATATTGCGAAGGATGCGGAGAAAGCGAAGAAGAAGTTTGCCGGTACAGAGGTGATGGGCAAGCGCCTCGGTATCATCGGACTGGGTGCGATCGGCGTCAAGGTTGCTAACGTGGCGCGTCATCTCGGAATGGAAGTGCTCGGCTATGATCCGTATGTATCGGTCGATGCGGCGTGGAAGTTAAGCCGCGACGTCAGACATGTGCTGGATGTCAATGAAATCTATGAGCAGTGCGATTATATCACAATCCATGTGCCACTGATGGACAGCACAAAAAATATGATCAGCGCAGAAGCTATCTCCCGGATGAAGGACGGCGTGATTTTGTTAAACTTTGCAAGAGATCTGCTGGTGGATGAAGAAGCTGTGTTAGACGGAATTACCGCCGGAAAAATCCGCCGCTACGTTTCGGATTTCCCGAATCCGGTCACGGCAGGAAAGCCGGGCTGCATCGTCATCCCGCATCTGGGCGCTTCGACCGAGGAGTCGGAAGAAAAACTGTGCGGTTATGGCAGTCAGACAGCTGCAGGAATATCTCGAAAACGGAAATATTCTCCACAGCGTCAACTTCCCGGACTGCGATATGGGTGTGTGCACGGCAGAAAGTAGAGTCGTGATTTTCCATAAGAATATCGCAAACATGATCGCGAAGTTCTCCTCCGTCCTCGGCTGGAACAACTTAAACATCGCAAATATGATGAACAAATCCAAAGGCGATGTTGCATATACGATGGTCGACCTGGAGTCCCCCGTAAGCGGCAGTATTGTCAATCAGTTAAAGACGATCGACGGCGTGTTCCGCGTGCGGGTGGTGAAGTAAAACGCAGGCGTTCTGTAACGGAGAGTCACAGACCCCGGAGAAAGGCAGTATGGTGCCAGTCTTCGGGGTCTTTTTCTGTATGGTACTGTGGGTATATTCTGTGTTTGAGCGTGCGATCCGTGCTGCGTTTGCACAAGATATTTATTTCTGTCCCTGTGCCGGTGTGTTCTGTGCTGCCAGCTGTTTTTTAAACAGGGTGCGGAAAATCAGGCGGGAGAGCGGTCCGCAGTAGAACATCTGCCAGAAAAAATGCCATCGGCAGGTTGCAGCCAAAGGTGTGCGCCCATGTGCCGAAGCTGGGCTCCTTGAACAGCAGGGTAGCGACGAGACTCATGATCGGACACATGATGCAGATGATCATCAGGAAATCGCGGGGACTGCCGTGCAGTACACCGCTTAGACATTTTCCCTTGCCTATTGTGCCCGGGAAGGGTAAAATAAAAATAAGAGGAGCGCGGCAAAAGCGTCAGGCAGGAGGGTATCGAATGAACGAAAAACTGTATAGGCTGATGAACTGGCCTGAAATAGAGGCAATTATTTATTCTGAGGAGGACGATCCGCACCGGCTTTTGGGACCGCACCGGGAAGGCAATGCGACGGTGGTGCAGGCATTTTATCCGGGCGCTGTTTCGATGGAACTGAAGCTGCCCGGTCAAAAGACCGTGGAAATGGAGCAGGCGGACGAGGCTGGCTATTATGCCGCACTGGTTGGCGGTAAGGAAATCGGAAGCTATACATTAAAGGCTTCTTTGGAAGATGGCACAACAGAAGAATTTGAAGATCCCTATCGGTTTGCTCCGGTCATTACCAAAGAGGATACGGCGCGGTTTGCGGCAGGAATCCATTATGAAGCTTACCGTATCCTTGGTGCGCATATGATGACCATCGACAAAACCCAGGGCGTGCATTTTGCAGTCTGGGCACCGAATGCGCTGCGGGTCAGTGTTGTGGGAGATTTTAACCATTGGGATGGACGCAGACATCAGATGCGCCGCCTGTGGGATTCCGGTATTTTTTGAAATTTTTATTCCCGGAGTTAGAGAGGGCGAGAATTATAAGTTTGAGCTGAAATTAAAGGGCGGTCTGACTTACCTGAAGGCAGATCCCTATGCGTTTGGACAACAGCTCCGCCCGGACACGGCATCTGTTGTTCGCAACATCGATGGCTTTGCCTGGGAAGATGAAGCATGGATCTTGGCACGAGAAAAAGCTGTCCTGAAAAAGAGCCGATGAGCGTTTATGAAATGTATCTGGGCTCCTTTGCAAAGCCCGAGGATGGCCGCAGATATTATAACTATCGGGAGTTTGCACCGAAGGTTATTTCCTATGTGAAGGAAATGGGCTATACCCATGTGGAGCTGATGCCGGTTATGGAGCACCCGCTGGATGGATCCTGGGGCTATCAGGTCATCGGCTATTATGCGCCGACTGCACGTTATGGCACACCACAGGATTTTATGTATTTTGTCAACGAGCTGCACAAAGCAGGAATCGGCGTGATTCTGGACTGGGTTCCGGCCCATTTTCCGAGAGATGCTTATGGACTGTCCGGGTTCGACGGGACATGCCTGTATGAGCACAAAGACCCGAGACAGGGGGCGCATCCGCATTGGGGAACGCTGATCTATAATTACGGCAGACCGCAGGTAAGCAACTACCTGATTGCCAATGCGCTTTACTGGGTGGAGCAGTTCCATGCAGACGGAATCCGGATGGACGCGGTCGCTTCAATGCTGTATCTCGATTACGGAAAGCAGGATGGCGAATGGATTGCCAACATGTACGGCGGCAATGAAAATCTGGAAGCGATCGAATTTTTTAAAGCATACAAACAGCATGATTCAAAAAACGCGGCAGGGGCGCGGTTACGATCGCGGAGGAATCCACAGCATGGCCGAAGGTGACGGGCGATTTAAACGATGGTGGTCTTGGCTTTACGATGAAATGGAATATGGGCTGGATGAACGATTTCCTCGACTACATGCAGTATGACCCATATTTCCGTGCGTATCATCACAACGATCTGACGTTTTCGATGGTTTATGCGTATTCCGAAAAGTTCATGCTCGTGTTATCCCATGACGAGGTTGTTCACGGCAAAGCGTCGATGCTTAGCAAGATGCCGGGAGAGGAAGCGGACAAATTCGCGAACCTGCGCGCAGGCTACGGTTATATGATGACGCATCCGGGCAAGAAGCTTTTGTTTATGGGACAGGATATCGCAGAGTACGACGAGTGGAACGAAGAGCGGGGCGTGGAATGGGAACTGCTAAAATATGATTATCATGAGCAGATACGCCGGTTTGTGAAGCGGTTAAATGAGCTGTATCGTAAAAACCCTGCGCTGTATGCGGAAGACGACAGCTGGGACGGCTTCGAATGGATTGACTGCATTGATGCAAACGAATGCACGCTTTCCTATCTGAGAAAGAGCGACAAAGAGGAAGAGACGCTTTTGGTATGCCTGAACTTTGCAAATGTGGACAGACCGGAGTATCGGGTGGGTGTACCTTTTGAAGGAAAATATACGGAAGTTTTAAACTCTGACGATATCGCCTTTGGCGGAAAAGGAAGAATTAACTCCTATGTACTGGAAGCGGAAGAAGTCGCATCCGACGGCAGGGAAAATTCGATCCTGATGCATCAGGCGCCGCTGTCTGTGAGCATTTTTGCCTATACGCCTTACGGACGACGAAGAAAAAGAAGAGCGCAGAAAGATCGCCGAGGCTGCCCAAAATGCGGCGGAAGAGGCTGCGAGAAAAGCTACAGAGGAAGCTGCGAAAAAGAAGCAATCGCTAAAAAAGCAGCGGAGGAGGCTGCAAAGAAGGAAGAAGCTGCGAGAAAAGCTGCAGAAGAGGCAGCTGAAAAGGAAGCGGTGGCAAGGCAGGCAGCAGAAGAGGTCGTAAGAAAAACGGCTGCTGCCAAAAAAGCGGTGGAAGAGGCTGCGAAGAAAGCAGCTGCCATGAAAAAGAAAACCCTGAAGGAAGAGCTGACCGAAAAGGCAGAGCAGGCGGACAGCGCGATTCTTGAGGGAAAAGAAAAAGAAAAGCCTGCACGCCGCACGACCCGCAAAAGACAGCGACCGCGAAGGCTGTCGCACCGAAAGAGCCGACGGCTAAGAAGCTTGCGTCTGTAGCTAAGAAGTCTACCTCTTCCGCGAAAGTGACGAAAGGAACCAAAGCATGAGGAAGGTGCTGATGTCCGGCGCAGCATTTTTGACATCCTCTGTGACGCTGACAGGCGAGGAGATAGAAAGCCTTGCACCGGACGAATCCTTAAAGGATATGGAAAAACAGCTGAGCCTGCTGGAACGCTACTTAAACGAGCTGCCGGACAAGCTTCTGGGGCTTGGCGTCCGCACGGTGCTGGCGCTCATCCTGTTTGTGATCGGCAGCAGACTGATTGCGATGATCCGGCATTTTTTCAGACGGGCGATGGAGCGTTCCAGCGCGTCGGAGGAAGCGGCGCAGTTTCTGGACTCCTCGATTAAGTTTGTTTCGTATACGATTCTGGTGTTCATGATTCTGCAGCTGTTTGGTGTGGAGGCAGCAAGCATTGCGACGGTGATCGGTTCGGTCGGCGTAACGATCGGTCTGGCGATCCAGGGAAGCTTAAAGTAACTGTATTGGCGGAATCCTGATCATGATGCTGAAGCCGTTTCATGTCGGAGATTATATCATCGAAGGGGGGAGGTAACGAAGGGATTGTTCAGCAGATATCTGTCTTTTATACGAAGCTTGCAACCTATGATAATCAGATTATTCTGATCCCGAACGGAAACCTCGCAAACAGCAGCCTGACGAACGTGACGGATGAGGCGGAACGGCGTGTGGATTTGAAAGTCGGAATTTCGTATGATTCTGATATCCGCAGCGCACGGAAAGCAGTGCAGGAAATTGCGAAGAAAAACCCGTATGTGCTTCCGGAACGGGAGATCACAGTCAACGTAGACGAACTGGCAGACAGCAGTGTTGTCCTTGTTGTGAAATTCTGGGCGAAGAAGGAAAACTACTGGCAGGCGCGCTATACGATGCTGGAGGATATCAAATACGGCTTCGATGAAGCGGGCATCCGCATTCCGTATCCGCAGATGGATGTACATCTGGAGTCCGGGACTTGACTTACAAGAAAATCCATGTATAATTATTCCATATCTGCATAGAGCAGAAAAAAGTCGGCGTGCGAGCCTTATCGCCCGCCGCTTTTTTTTTTTTTTTCCTCTTTACGCACCGGCTTGAGCGTATACATAGCCTGCCGGGGCAAAAGGTGGATACAAAGCTCGTTTGAACGGGCAATTTCACAGATGAAAGGAGACAAACGTAAAAAGTATGATAAAAGAACTGATGAAGTCGATCAGGGAATACAAGCGCGATTCGATCCTGACACCGATTCTGGTATCTCTGGAAGTGGTCATGGAATGTATCATCCCGTTTGTAGTCGCTCAGCTGGTCAATGAAATCAAAGCCGGAAGCGGTATGGGCGTCATTTCACGGTATGGTCTGATTCTGGTGGTGATGGCGCTTATGTCCCTCGCATTCGGAGCCGGAGCCGGTTCGGTCTGCGCGTCCGCGTCCTGCGGATTCGCCAAAAACCTGCGCAAGGATATGTTTTACCGGATTCAGGATTTTTCCTTTGAAAACATCGACAAATTTTCTACCTCGTCTTTAGTGACGAGAATGACGACGGACGTTATGAACGTCCAGCTGGCATTTATGATGCTGATCCGACTTGCGATCCGCAGCCCGCTGATGTTGATCTTTTCCTTTACGATGGCGTTTATTATGGGCGGAAAGATGGCGCTGATCTTCCTGGTGGTCATCCCGATTCTGGGGATCGGACTGTTTGCCGTGATCCATAAGGTAGGCCCGCTGTTTAAACGGGTATTCCGTAAGTACGACGCTCTGAACAATTCGATTCAGGAAAATGTCAAGGGCATGCGCGTGGTAAAATCCTTTGTGCGCGAGGAGTACGAAAAAGAAAAATTCCATCATGCGGCAGAAGAGGTTTGTCAGGATTTCACCCGCGCGGAGAAGATTCTGGCGATCAACAGCCCTCTGATGCAGTTTTGCCTGTATGTGGTTATGATTTTTGTCCTGTCCTTTGGTTCTTATACGATCATCACGAGCGGTGGTCTGGATCTGGACGTCGGACAGTTTTCTGCCCTTTTAGTATACAGCTTCCAGATATTAAATAGCCTGATGATGTTCTCGATGGTATTTGTCATGGTGACGATGGCTGCGGAATCCGCACAGCGAATCGTGGAAGTGTTAAAAAGAGGACAGTACGCTGACAAGTCCTGCAGACCCGGTGGAGGAAGTGGCAGATGGTTCGATCGATTTCGACCATGTCAGCTTCAAATATTCTCTGCAGGCGGAGAAGATGGCGCTTGCCGATATCGATCTGCATATCCGTTCCGGGGAGACGATTGGAATTATCGGTGGTACCGGTTCTTCGAAGTCTTCCCTGATCCAACTGATTTCCAGACTTTATGACGCGACAGAGGGCGTTGTAAAGGTTGGCGGAAAAGACGTCAGAGAATATGATCTGGAAGCGCTGCGCAACCAGGTAGCAGTTGTATTACAGAAAAATATTCTGTTTTCCGGAACGATCAAGGAAAACCTGCGCTGGGGCAACCAGAACGCGACGGATGAGGAATTAAAGGAAGCATGCTGTCTGGCGCGGGCGGATGAATTTATCATGCAGTTCCCGGATCAATACGATACGCATATCGAACAGGGAGGCAGCAATGTGTCCGGCGGTCAGAAGCAGAGACTTTGTATCGCAAGAGCGCTGTTAAAGAAGCCGAAGATCCTGATTCTCGACGATTCGACCAGTGCGGTGGATACCAAGACGGACGCACAGATCCGCAAGGCGCTGCGTGAGTACATTCCGGAAACGACCAAGATTATCATCGCACAGAGAATTTCCTCCGTGCAGGATGCGGATCGGATTCTGGTCATGGACGGCGGTACGATCTGCAATATCGGCACCCATGAAGAGCTTCTCAAGACGAGCGAGATTTACCGGGAAGTATATACTTCCCAGAACAAGGGAGGTGATTCTGATGAAAATAAGGGACAGGCGAAAAAAGGAACGATGAAGCGTCTGATCAGGATGCTGTTCGAGTTTTATCCGGTACTTCTGCCGTTAGTTTTGGTCTGCATCGTACTGAATGCGCTGATCAGCTCGATTCCCGCTATTTTTCAGCAGAATATCATCGCAGTGGTCGAGCAGTACTGGCAGACGAAGGACTGGGCGGCGGCAGCGCCGACGGTGACCAGACTGGTCCTCATCCTGGTTGTACTGTATGCGCTGTCTCTGGCAGCAGGCTATGCGTATTCCTATGGAATGGCGATTATCACGCAGGGCTCCCTGAAGAAGATGCGGGAAAAGATGTTCAACCGCATGCAGGATTTGCCGATCAAGTATTTTGATACACATAACCACGGCGATATCATGAGCTATTATACTAACGATATCGACACGCTGCGCCAGCTGATTTCTCAGAGTATTCCGCAGCTGTTGATTTCCTGTATCACCGTGGTTACGATTTTTTCCATCATGCTGTATTACAGCATGTGGCTGCTTTTGGTCGTGCTCTGTGGCGTTGCACTGATGTTTGTCGTTACCAAAAAAGGTCGGCAGCAGCTCGGCACATTTTTTCTTAAAGCAGCAGATCGCAGTCGGCAAGACAGAGGGCTTTGTGGAAGAGATCATGAACGGACAGAAGGTTGTCAAGGTGTTCAGTCATGAGTCCGAGACAAAAAAGGATTTTGACCGGGTCAACGACGAGCTGTTTTAAATGTCCTGTCAGGCAAACCGTTATGCGAACATGCTGATGCCGATTCTGATGAATATGGGCAATATCCTTTATGTTGTCGTAGCGCTTGCTGGCGGCATGTTGTTATTGTCCGGCGCACCGAACTTGAGTTTGTCAGGCATGGCACTTTCCATCAGTATTACCGTACCTTTTTTGAATATGACAAGACAGTTCTGCGGCAATATCGGACAGGTGTCCAATCAGGTCAACTCAGTTGTCATGGGTCTTGCGGGGGCAGATCGTATTTTCAGCCTGCTGGATGAAGAGCCGGAGACAGACGATGGCTATGTAACCCTGGTCAATGCAAAAGAAGAAAATGGTGAACTGGTCGAATGCAGCGAGCGTACAGATATCTGGGCATGGAAGCATCCGCACAGCGCGGACGGCAGTGTGACCTATACGCGTCTGACGGGCGACGTGCGCCTGAAGGATGTGGATTTTGGTTACAATCCGGATAAAATCGTCCTGCATGATGTCAGTCTGTACGCAGAGCCCGGACAGAAGGTGGCGTTTGTAGGCGCGACCGGCGCCGGAAAGACGACGATCACAAACCTGATCAACCGGTTTTATGATATTGCGGACGGTAAAATCCGCTATGACGGAATTAATATCAACAAGATAAAAAAAGCGGATCTGCGCCGTTCTCTTGGCATTATTCTGCAGGATACGGTGCTCTTTACCGGAACTGTCATGGAAAATATCCGCTATGGCAAGCTGGATGCGACAGATGAAGAGTGTATCAGGGCTGCAAGGCTTGCGGGTGCGCATGATTTCATCACACGTCTGCCCGAAGGCTACCAGACGGTAATCGACGGTAACGGATCGAATCTGTCCCAGGGACAGAGACAGCTGATTTCGATTGCGCGTGCTGCAGTTGCAGATCCGCCGGTTATGATTATGGACGAGGCGACATCTTCGATCGATACCAGAACAGAGGCGATTGTGCAGAAAGGTATGGATGCGCTGATGCACGGACGAACCGTATTCGTTATCGCACACAGACTGTCCACAGTTCGGAATTCCGATGTGATCATGGTTCTCGAGCATGGACGGATTATCGAGCGCGGCAGCCATGATGAGCTGATCGCGCAGAAAGGAAAGTATTATCAGCTTTATACCGGCGCATTCGAGCTGGAATAAAGTGTAGTATGAGACTGCGCAGCTTCTTTTGCGCATGAAATAGCGCTCCCTTTGTAGCTGTCTGTAAACAGATTTTTATGCGAGCATAAAATCTGTTCGCGGACAGCTACAAGTGAATTGGGAAAACAAAAAGGCACTGGAATACCAGTGCCTTAAACAATAGAATGCTCGCAGAGCGTGCATTCTATTGTCATGAATTAAAATTCCTATAAAGAAAAGCCGGAAAAGGGACTCGAACCCTCGACCTACTGATTACGAATCAGTTGCGCTACCAACTGCGCTATTCCGGCAGAACTCCAACAATAGATATTATACTGATGTTTCATCGGTTTGGCAAGTCTTTTTTGAAAAAAGTTTCGTCTTGACAGCATTTCTGAATTGTGGATAATGTAAGGAAGAGTAAAAAGTAAATAAACTCGTAAATGAAAGGCCGGTTACGCGGCAGAATGGGAGGAAGCATGACAGCTTATAAAGACAGAAGCAAAGAAGAGTTACTGCAGGAAAAGAGTCAGCTGGAGGCTCAGTATAAGGAGTTCCAGGGTAAAGGACTGAAACTGGATATGTCCCGCGGTAAACCGAGCGCAGCGCAGCTGGATCTTTCCATGGGTATGATGGATGTACTGGACAGCTTTACAGATCTGAAGTGTGAGGCAGGAATTGATTGCCGTAACTATGGTGTTATGGATGGCATCCCGGAAGCAAAGCGTCTGTTGGGAGAACTGATCGAAGTGCCTGCAGATAATATCATTATCTACGGCAACTCCAGTCTGAATGTAATGTTCGATGTAGTGAGCCATGCATTCACCCACGGTATTATGGGGATGACTCCCTGGCATAAGTTAGACAAGGTAAAATTCCTCTGCCCGGTTCCAGGCTATGACCGTCATTTTTCGATTACAGAATATTTTGGCGTAGAGATGATCAATGTTCCGATGACTCCCCAGGGCCCGGATATGGATCTGGTGGAAAAGCTGGTCAGCGAGGATGAAGCCATTAAGGGTATCTGGTGCGTACCGAAGTATTCCAACCCACAGGGCTACACCTACTCTGACGAAACTGTCCGCAGATTCGCTGCCTTAAAGCCTGCGGCAAAGGATTTCCGTATTTTCTGGGACAATGCTTACAACGTACATCATCTGTATGACGAGCCTCAGGATGTTATCCTGGAGCTGCTTTCCGAGTGTGAGAAGGCTGGAAACCCGGATATGGTTTATAAATTCAGCTCCACCAGTAAAATCAGCTTCCCCGGTTCCGGCGTCGCTGCAATTTCTGCTTCCAAGGCAAACCTGGATGATTTAAGAACACATCTGACGATTCAGACGATCGGTCACGATAAGTTAAATCAGCTGCGTCATGTGCGTTACTTTAAAGATATCCACGGCATCGAGACGCAGATGAAAAAGCATGCAGAGATTCTGCGTCCCAAATTTGAAGCAGTACTGGAAATCCTCGACAGAGAGCTGGGGGATCTGGAGATCGGTACCTGGACAAAGCCTCACGGCGGCTACTTTATTTCCTTTGAATCTCTGGACGGCTGTGCAAAGGCGATCGTTGCAAAAGCAAAGGAAGCCGGAGTTGTCATGACCGGTGCCGGGGCAACCTACCCTTATAAGAAGGATCCTCATGACTCCAACATCCGTATCGCCCCTTCCTTCCCTCCGATCGACGAGCTGGTTCAGGCAACGGAGCTGTTTGTTCTGTGTGTAAAGCTGGTAAGTGTAGACAAGCTTCTGGAAAACATGTAAAATAGCACAATAGAATGCACGGTGCATGAGGCTTCTATTGCCATGAATAATGATGCGCGCCTGAGATTGTAGCAGCTGGGCGCGCATTTTTATCATATAGGAAACTTTGTTTCTATACGATTAAAACGCTTCGCGAGGATGTGCACTCGGCGCAAGGGTAGATGGCTGCAAAAGCAACAATAGAATGCACACTCTGCGAGCATTCTATTGTCATGAACCAGAGTTTTTGTAGGGGGATCAGGATGTCACAGGAGGAACAGACAATAAAGCTGGATCAGCGGGATGTGCTGGACGCAGCGATGACAGCAGGGCATATTTTGCTGGAAAACGGCGCGGAAATATTCCGTGTGGAAGAGACGATCGACCGGATCTGTCATCATTTCGGCGTACAGTCAGAAAACGCCTTTGTACTCAGTAACGGCATTTTTCTGACGTCCGGAGATGAGCATGAAAAACGCTTTGCCCGGGTGGAGCATATTCCAGTTCGCGGTGCACAGCTTCATCGGGTTGCGGCGGTCAATCAGCTCTCACGGGAAATAGAAGAGGGGAAAATACACACTGCCGGAAATCCGGGAAAAGCTGGAACAGATCCGAAATGCGCCGGGCGCTTCCAAAAAGGGCGCTGGTGCTGATGTCCGGTCTTGGCAGCGGCTGTTTTTGTCTGATGTTCGGCGGAATGTGGCAGGACTGTGTCGCAGCCTTTGTGATCGGGTGTCTGCTGTATCTGTATTTGCTTTGGTTAAACGGCAGATGCTCTAAAATTGTGGAAAATATCGGCGGCGGAATCATTATTACGGGTGTGTAGTCTTTTGTTTATCCATATGCCGTTCGGAATGGATATGAGCCATATGATCAGCGGTTCCATCATGCCTCTCGTGCCGGGACTCGCATTTACGAACGGAATCCGGGACATTGCGGACGGCGATTACATTTCCGGGACCGTCCGCATGATCGACGCGGTGCTTGTTTTTTTGTCTGTGGCGGCAGGCGTCGGCTGTGTGCTGAGCATTTATCATCATCTGACGGGAGGTGTCATGCTATGACGGATTTGCTTCAGATTCTTGCGGCTGGAATCGGCACGGTCGCGTTCGGCGCGTTATTTGGCGTGCCTTCCAAATATTATCCCTACTGCGGTCTGATCGGAGCGTCCGGCTGGGCGGTCTATGTTTTTTGTGGATGCGGACGGGCTTTTGGTCGGAAGCGGTCGTTGTCTTTTGGCGACAGTGTTGGTTATTCTGATGTCCCGTTTTTTTGCTGTGCGGGAGCGTTGCCCGGTGACGATTTTTTTAATCTGCGGTATTTTACCGCTCGTGCCGGGAGCCGGAATATACTGGACGTGCTATTACCTGGTGACGGGACAGCTGGGCGAAGCTTCTACCCGCGGATTTTCTGCCCTCAAGGCGGCGGTTGCGATTGTGCTTGGAATTGTGTTCGTATTTGAAATTCCGCAGCGTTTCTTCAAGGGAAAGGCGGTCAGAAAAATGACAAACTGTGAAGCGTGCGCTTATTACAGCTATGATGAGGATTATGAATGTTATATCTGCGAAATGGATCTGGACGAGGACGAGATGCTGAAATTTTTGAGCAGCACGTTTGATGCCTGTCCCTATTACCGTTCCGGGATGAATACAGCGTTGTGCGGCACCAGATGTGACGGCGCATGGGAAATATCGTTTTTTAAATCTGGACGTCACTCGCTTTCATTAAATTTTTATATCCCAATTATAATCAATTTATAAAATTGGAGAATCCGCTTGACGGGTTCTCTTTTTTCGTGCTATCATCCAGACACATACAGAGCAGGAGCTCGGAAAGTTCGCCCCATGCAGAAATAGCAGGAGGCAATATCCTTTCGGAACGAAAACGTTCCATTTCTTTTGCAGATAGCCGATTGGGTCTGCAGTCTTTTTCAAACAATAGAAGATCCCCGGACGGGATGCTATTGTTTTCAGAAATTGATTTTCGTTTTTCAACGACAGTTTCCAGAGTTAAAAAATCAAACAGACAGTCAGATTTTGCTGTCAGACAGGAGGTTTATGCAAAAGCAGACACTCCTTGGACGCGCAAACCGGGTGAGGGACAAGCCTGAATTCTACCCTGTTGGTTCACGTCATTTCGTCCGGCTGTTTTCGACGTATCCTTCCGATACATCCGTCGGACGTCGTCTTGTGGGAGGAGAAAAATCCCATGCAATCAAACAATTCTAAAAAGACCTTTCGCCCTGAAACAGAGGAAAAAGGCAGAAAAAGAAATTCCCAGAAAAAACAGGCAGCTGCAGCGGGCGTTGCGATGACGGCGATTGCCGTGATTTTACTCGGTGCAGGAATCGGCTATTCCGTGCAGAGGGCGGGAAGAGAGCATTTCCCTGGAGGAAATGCAGAACAGTGTGAGCAGCGCACTGAAAGGAGAGATGGAATCGGCGGCAACGAGTCTGGAACAGTTAAACCAGAATATTGCCGACAATCAGAAAAAGCTTGACGAGGTCAATGCACAGCTTGCGCAGCGCGAGGAAAGTCTGCTGCAGGTAGAAACGATTCAGCACAGGCTGGAAGAAAATGCGTCCGGGATGACCGGAAAAGTGACCGATCTGGAAAAAACGACCCATACGAAGGTAAATGAAATCCGGACGGATATGGAGAGTATCCATACAGATGTCACAAAGACGTTGGAAGAAATTTCCAAAATCATGCAGGAAATGGATGCCCAGAAAAAACAGGACAATACCGATCACAAAGAATCCATAACGGAGATCAACAGAATCAACGAGTCGGTGCAGTCTGTCAATCAGACCGTGTCCAAGCTGGAGGACCGCCTGAACACTTCTTATGAGAACCTGAAAAATCTGGTGCAGGAAGTCCGCACAACAGAGGAGAAGAACCGGGAACTCTGGACACAGGAACAGACCCAGCTGACCGAGCAGCAAAAGCAGCTGTTAAAAGAGGTTGAGGAAAGCAGACAGGAAACAATCAGAAGTCTGGCTTTAGTTGAGAGCAATTTAAAAAATATGCTGGAATCCGATATGGTGCAGATTACAGCCACCTTTGGTTCGCTGACAGCAGAGCTGCAGACGAGAGTGCAGGAGCTTTCCGCCCTTCTGGAAAACAGAATGAACCGGGTTGACCAGAATTTAAGCGGACTGGACAAAAACGTGACCGGGCTCGGCAACAATATTTTCGGTTTAAACGAGAATGTGAACGGCCTCGGCAACAATATTTCCGGTTTAAGCGAGAATGTGAACGGCCTGAATGAGAACGTTGACGGCGTTGGCAAAAATGTGGAAAGCTTGTTTACGAGAATCGGTGAGCTGGACAACGGGATGCAGACGAACTTGACGACGCTGCAGCAGACATTTGCCAAGCAGTTCGGAGATCTGAATGTATCTGCCGGACAGAATACGGAAGAGTTGAAATCCTATCTGGAGGAGTTAAACAATGGCCTGAAACAGGATATGAATCAGGTTTTTACATCTGTGAGTAATGGTAAGAAAAAGCTGGCGTCCGCATTGCTCACAAAGGAGTTTCCACAAACGAGGACGCAACATTTGCCCAGCTGGCGGAAGCAATTTTAAACATTGATCAGAAGCTCGTCATTGGCGTGGAAGAGATTCCGGGTACGATCCGTTATCAGTATCATTATCATGTGGATGCTTCCGGCAACCAGCCGCACACGGAAAAGAGCGATACGGCAGGGGGCTGCTATACCGGGACACATGGCCATGTGCATAGCGTGGAGGATGGCTGTTACAAAGAAGAATCCTACCATGTTCACCGGGATGACTGCTCTGGCTATCCGGTCTGGGTGGACTGGGCTCCTGGCGTGGAACCTTACTGGGGGTTTATTTATACCTGCGGGGAGCCTGCAAATGCGACCAGAAGGGTGCTGATCTGCAGCAAGCAGGCGGGTTCAACCGATTACTATGTACCGTCCTGCGGTTTGGCAGATGGACAGATCATCGGAGCGGAAATTGTGTACGATCAGGCGCATGCGCAGATAAAAGCACAGGAGGAACAGCAGTGCAGAGATGAGCTTGTGAGACTTGCCCTTTCGATGCAGCCTGCCCTTGGAAGCAATACATCTGAAACAGAACAGATCGGAACGGACGCAGACAACATTCCGCCAGCACCGGAGCAGATCGCAGCCGAGGCGGAGCGGAAACGTCAGGAGGAAGCTGCGGCAGAAGCAGAGCGGCGCCAGGAAAGTGTAGGCGAAGTAAAGACAGAAGCAGACCGGCGTCAGGAAAGCGAGGGCGAAGCTGCGGCAGAAGCAGACCGGTGCCAGGAAGCCGGAGGTGCATCGAAGTCAGACAGCAGCACAGACAATGTGGGCACATCCAAAGGGGCAGACGTAGACCGGCGGGAGGAGAGTGCAGACACACCGAAGTCAGACGGCAGCACAGAAAATGTGAATACAACCGCCACGTCCGCTACAGACAGCCAGAAAATATCTGAGGCATCCGAAAATTGATAAAAGAATTGCATAATGACTCTCTTTCTGCTAAAGTAAAGTTCAGACCAAAGTAAAGTTCAAACCAAAGTAAAGGAGATCATAATATCATGGGAAGTAATGGAGTCATGCTGCTGATTATTATTATCTGTGTCATCCTGTCCGGATATTTTTCAGCAACAGAGACGGCTTTTTCAGCAATCAACAGAGTCAGAATCCGCAATCAGGCAGAAAAGGGAAACAAGAGGGCAGCACTGGTGCTGCAGCTCTCTGACAACTACGACAGCCTGTTGTCGACGATTCTGATCGGTAACAATATTGTCAATATCGGATGTTCTTCTCTGGCGACAATTTTATTTGTAAAGCTTCTTGGAGAAGAGATGGGCGCGGGAATTTCCACGCTGGTGATCACCGTTGTGGTATTGATTTTCGGTGAAATTTCGCCAAAGAGCATCGCAAAGGAATCCCCGGAAAAATTCGCTATGTTTTCCGCACCGATGATCAATGGGCTTCGGATTGTCCTGACGCCGATTAACTGGATGTTCGGGCAGTGGAAGAAGCTGTTGTCCTGTCTGTTTAAAACGTCCGGCAGTCAGGGTATTACATCGGAAGAACTGTTTACGATCGTAGAGGAAGCGCAGGAAGAGGGAAGCATTGATAAAGAAGAAGGAAGTCTTCTGCGCAGCGCATTGAGCTTTGACGATCTGGAGGCGGGAGATATTCTGACCCCACGGATCGATATGGAAGGAATCCCTGTGGAAAGTACCCAGGAGGAAGCTGCAGAAGTATTTGCAAATACCGGCTATTCCAGACTTCCGGTTTATGAAGAAACATTGGATCATATTGTCGGCATTTTGTACCATAAGGATTTTTATAATCGGGTTTACGGGACGGATACCAGCATCCGGGAAGTGATGCGTCCGGCACTGTTTACGACAGCAAACCAGAAGATCGATGAGCTGATGCAGGAGCTTCAGAAAAAGAAACTGCATATCGCGATCGTTTTGGATGAATTCGGCGGGACGGTTGGCCTGATCACGCTGGAGGATATCCTTGAAGAGCTGGTGGGCGAAATCTGGGACGAACACGACGAGGTCGTTCAGGAGATCGTGCAGATTTCTGAGCGCGAATATAAGTTCAGCGGACGGGCGAGCGTGAAGAAGCTTTTCGACCTGATGGATGAGGAGGATGAATCCTGAGGCGGCGACCGTAGGCGGCTGGGTTATGGAACAGTTAAAGAAAATCCCTGCGGTTGGGGATAACTTTGACTATAAAGGTACCCATGTGGAAGTAACTGAGATGGAAGAAAAGCGAGTATTATCCGTGCACGTCATCCTGCCGGAAGAGGAGAAAACGGAGTAAACACGCGCTTCCTACAAAAAGAGACTTCCTGAAGGAGATTTTCTGACAGGGAGCGCTGTGCGCGGCAAAAAAGACAACAGGCATCCGGAGCGCTGTTTGAAGCAGCGAACTTCCGGATGCCTGTTTTAACTTATAGAAAAACACTTTGCACAGTCCTACACTTTTTCTTATAACAGTGCTCTGCAAACTGCAGCAGCTGATAAAGCCCCATCGCAATGATACACAAAAGCAGGATGGATGTAATGAGCATATCCAGCTGCAGTACCTGGCTTCCGTAGATGATCAGATAGCCGAGCCCGCGTCTGGCAGCGAGAAATTCGCCGATCACGACGCCGACTAACGAAAGCCCGATATTGACTTTCATATTGCTTAAAATGACCGGAATGGAAGCGGGCAGGACAACTTTGAAAAAGCAGTCCCGTCTGGTGCCGCCGAGCGTTCGGATCAGGAGAAGCTTTTCAGGATCTGCCTGCAAAAATCCGGTATAAAGGTTGATGATTGCACCGAAGATGGCGACGGAAATGCCGGCGGCGATGATCGTATCCATGCCGGTGCCGAGCCAGACGATTAAAAGAGGGGCGAGCGCGGATTTCGGGAGACTGTTTAAAACGACGAGAAACGGCTCCAAAATTTCAGACAACCGGCGGCTGTACCATAAAAGCGTGGCGGCGGAAAGGCTAACGAGGGCGACGAGAAAAAAGCTGATGACCGTTTCAGTCAACGTGATACCGATATGGGTAAACAGGGAACGCTCTAAGACCATGCGGACAAAGCAGGCGACGACACGGGAAGGACTGGAGAAAAAGAAGCTGTCGATGATATGGAAGTCTGCGAACAACTCCCAGACTGTCAGGAAAAGAAGCAGCATAAAAATCCGGGCAAAGTGGACGAAATGATGATGGCGTCTGTGAGCAAGCAGGAAAAGCTGCTGGTCGGACAGTGTTTGGTCAGTTGTTTTCATTGGACAGTTCCTCCCAGATCTGATTAAAAAGCTGTCCGTATTCCGGCGCGCGCCGTGCGGCAAGCGGCGAATGGTCTGCGGCAGTCAGGTGAATGGGAAATTCTGCTTTGACACGGGCGGGGCGGGCAGACAGGATGAGAACGCGATCGGCGAGGCTGATAGCTTCTGCAAGATCGTGGGTGATGAGGATGACGGATTTTTCTGCCTTACGGATCATGGCAGCAATATCGGCGGAAACGGTCAGCCGGGTCTGGTAATCCAGCGCGGAAAACGGCTCATCGAGCAACAGGATATCGGGCTCGAGCGCCATCGTGCGGATGAGGGCAGCCCGTTGGCGCATGCCGCCGGAAAGCTGAGACGGCTTTTTTATGCTGAAATTCAGAAGCCCGTAGTCGGAGAGCATCCTGCGAACGCGTTCCAGGTTCCTGGCTGTATCCTTGTGGGCGATTTCCAGTCCGAGCGTAACATTTTGCCAGACGTTTCGCCATTCAAATAAAAGATCGTGCTGCAGCATGTAGCCGATGCCGGGCTGATGACCATTTTCCCCATAAAACGTGATGCCGCCGCTGCCCGGGGTGAGCAAGCCAGCGATCAGGGACAAAATCGTGGATTTGCCGCAGCCGCTGGGACCGACAATCGCCAGAAATTCTTTGCGGTAAAGGCAGAAGGAAACCCGATCCAGGGCGGGCGTTTCGCCGTTTAGGGTGTGGTAGGAATAGGACAGTTCCTGTGCTTTTAAAAAGGACAGAGTCCATAAGCTTTTTCCCTTCTTTCTGGCAGGATTGCTCTGAAACTGGGTTCTTTTTGCAGGCTAATCCTGACATGATCTGCTTTATCATATGCGGAAGCTGATGCAATTGCGCATCGATGTTACATAGCAATGACGTAGCTGCCCTGTGGATTCGACAAAATATTTTTACTTTATTGCAATAAAGTAGAAAATATGATACTATCTGATATAAATCTGAAATGGAAACACAATTTCCAATCGGATGAAAGGCAACAGCCATCAACCGGAGCAATCTGGATGAAAACAGGAGAGGAGAATTGAAAAAAAATGAGTGAGAAGCTGAAAGTTGGCATTCTGGGTGGAACTGGCATGGTAGGTCAGCGGTTTATTTCACTGCTGGAAAACCATCCCTGGTTCGAAGTGGCTGCCATTGCAGCAAGCCCCGTTCCGCAGGCAAGACCTACGAAGAAGCAGTCGGCGGCAGATGGAAAATGGACACACCCATGCCGGAAGCGGTAAAGAACCTGATCGTATTAAACGTTAACGATGTGGAGCATGTAGCATCCCAGGTTGATTTTGTATTCAGCGCTGTCGATATGACAAAGGACGAGATCAAAAGATCGAGGAAGAATATGCAAAGACAGAGACACCGGTTGTTTCCAATAACACCGCACACCGCTGGACACCGGATGTCCCGATGATGGTTCCGGAGATCAATCCGGAGCATGTGGCAGTTATCGAATCTCAGAAAAAAAGACTCGGTACCAAGAGAGGCTTCGTTGCAGTAAAACCGAACTGCTCGATTCAGAGCTATGCGCCTGTCCTGACTGCATGGAAAGAGTTTGAGCCCTATGAAGTGGTTGCTACGACCTATCAGGCGATTTCCGGCGCGGGTAAGACCTTTGCAGATTGGCCGGAGATGGTTGGAAATATCATCCCTTATATCGGCGGCGAGGAAGAGAAAAGCGAAAAGGAGCCGCTGCGTCTTTGGGGTAAAGTGGAGGACGGCGTGATCGTTCCGGCACAGAGCCCGGTTATCACATGCCAGTGTATCCGTGTGCCTGTTCTGAACGGACATACCGCAGCCGTATTTGTTAAGTTCAACAAAAAGCCTACGAAGGAACAGTTAATCGACCGTCTGGTTCATTTTTCCGGTGAGCCGCAGAGACTGGAGCTTCCCAGCGCGCCCAAACAGTTTATTCAGTATCTGGAGGAGGATAATCGCCCTCAGATTGCGCTGGATGTCAACTATGAAAACGGCATGGGAATTTCGGTCGGCCGTCTGAGAGAGGATACGGTTTACGACTGGAAGTTCGTTGGCTTATCCCACAATACGGTCCGCGGAGCAGCGGGCGGCGCAGTGCTTTGTGCAGAACTGCTCAAAGCACAGGGATATATCACAAAGAAATAAAGAGAGACTTACAGCAGAAAACGACGGGAGGTAGAAGCTACCTCCCTTTCGCTGCTTTACAGGACAGAGGTGTATGGCAAAAAAGTTATTTATCGCAGAGAAACCGAGTGTGGCCCAGGAGTTTGCAAAAGCGCTGAAATATCAGATGAGCCGCAGGGATGGTTATCTGGAATCGGAAGAGGCGATTGTGACCTGGTGCGTTGGTCATCTGGTTACGATGAGCTATCCGGAAGTGTACGATATCAAATATAAAAAGTGGTCGGTCGATACGCTGCCGTTTATCCCGGAAACTTTTAAATATGAAGTGATTTCGGGCGTCAAAAAACAGTTCGATATCGTCAGCTCGCTGTTGAACCGTCCGGACGTCGATACAATTTACGTCTGTACAGACTCCGGGAGAGAGGGAGAGTATATTTACAGACTTGTGGAGCAGGAAGCGAACATTCACGGAAAAAAGCGCCGCAGGGTCTGGATTGATTCTCAGACGGAGGAAGAGATTCTGCGCGGGGTGCGGGAGGCAAAGGATTTGTCGGAATATGATAATCTGGCGAACGCAGCTTATCTGCGCGCCAAGGAAGATTATCTGATGGGAATCAATTTTTCCCGTGCGTTGACTTTAAAATACGGCAACCATGTCAAAAACTACTTGCGCCGCGACCGTGCGGTGATTTCCGTTGGCCGTGTAATGACCTGTGTGTTGGGCATGGTCGTCAACCGGGAACGCGAAATCCGTTCGTTTGTAAAAACGCCTTTTTACCGTGTGACGGGAGCCTTTGGGATTCCGATGGGCGACGGGAAGGAAAAGCCGTTCGAGGGAGAATGGCGCGCAGTAGAGGGAAGTGCCTGGAACCTTTCGCCGCTTTTATATAAAGAAAACGGATTTTCGGAAAAAAAAGATGCCGAGGCATTGATGGAAAAGCTGGGTGCAATTTTGCCGAGAGGCGCGATGTCCCCCGGATTTTCAGGCGCTTTTCTGGAAAAATGTGAAAAAAAGAAAGAACAGAAAAATCCGCCGCTGTTATATAATCTGGCGGAGCTGCAAAATGATTGCTCCCGGATGTTTAAGATCAGTCCGGATGAAACGCTCAAAATCGCGCAGGAGCTTTATGAAAAAAAACTGACGACCTATCCGAGAACGGACGCCCGTGTTTTATCCAGCGCGGTTGCAAAGGAAATCCATAAAAATATCGGCGGACTTCGCAACTTCGCTCCGGTCAGCGCATATGCAGCGCAGATTCTGGAAGAAAAGAGTTATCAGAAAATTGCAAAAACCCGTTATGTCAACGACAAACAGATCACGGATCACTATGCGATTATCCCGACCGGACAGGGCTTTTCGGCGCTGCGGAGTCTTTCTCCTGCGTCGGCAAAGGTCTATGAAGTGATTGCAAGACGTTTCCTGAGCATCTTTTATCCGCCGGCGATTTCCCAGAAGGTAGCGCTGACGGTGCTTGTAAAATCGCAGCAGCTGCCGCAGGGTGAACGTTTTTTGCTTCGTTTAAGGTGCTGACACAGGAAGAAGGGTATCTGGGCGTCAGCCGCCCATCCTTTTTCAGCTCCAAAAAAGAAGAAAAAGAGGAGAAAAACGGAGAGGAAGAGGAATTTTCCTGCGACGAGGCATTTCTAAAGGTGTTACAGACTATGAAAAAAGGAGAACTGCTTCCGCTGCATTCTCTTTCTATCAAAGAAGGCGAAACCTCGCCGCCGAAGCGCTATAATTCCGGCTCGCTGATCCTGACAATGGAAAATGCGGGACAGTTTATTGAGGACGAAGAGCTGCGGGCACAGATCAAGGGCAGCGGCATCGGAACCTCTGCGACGCGTGCGGAAATCTTAAAAAAGCTTGTCACGATCGAGTATCTGGCGTTGAATAAAAAGACGCAGACGATCACGCCGACGCTGATGGGCGAAATGATTTACGATGTGGTTTCAGATTCGATCCGACCACTATTAAATCCCGCGCTGACTGCCAGCTGGGAAAAAGGGCTGACCGGTGTTGCGGAGGGGACGATTACATCCGGAGAATATATGGATAAACTGGATGATTTTGTACGCAGGAGGACGAATATCGTTAAACAGCTGCACAATCAGTCCATCTTATATCAGCAGTTCGATGCGATAGCCGGTTTTTACCAGAAAAAAGAAACCGCACCGGCTGTCAAAAAAGCAGGAACAGCAAAAAAAAAGGACAGAAAAGAAAGAAAAATGCGGAAGGCTAGGGCTTTTCTGCAAAACGTTCGCCGCATTCAGGCGGCAGAAACAGGAGGAAAAAGAAGATGGAAGCAATGAAGATCAGAAACCTGTACAATCTGGAAGAAACAATCGCTGCACCGCTTTTGGAGCAGTATGAGTATCCGTGGGAGGTTCTGCCCTATATCAAGGAATTCATCAAAGCACTCGGGAACGCTCTGCCGGAGGATCGCTTCGAAAAAAGAGGAGAGGATATCTGGGTGGCAAAAAGCGCGACTGTTGCGCCGACTGCCTGCTTAAACGGTCCCTGTATCGTGGATGAGGAAGCGGAAATCAGACATTGCGCGTTTGTCAGAGGCAGCGCAATCATCGGAAAAGGCGCAGTTGTCGGTAATTCTACCGAGTTAAAGAACGTCATTCTGTCCAATAAAGTGCAGGTTCCGCATTATAATTACGTCGGGGACAGCATTTTAGGTTATAAGGCACATATGGGTGCAGGTTCCATCACTTCGAATGTAAAAAGCGACAAGACTCTGGTTGTTGTCAAATCTGCAGAAGAAAACATCGAAACCGGTCTGAAAAAATTCGGCGCGATGCTGGGTGACTGCGTGGAGGTTGGCTGCAACAGCGTGTTAAATCCGGGAACGGTAATCGGAAGACATACGAACGTTTATCCGCTTTCGCGGGTGCGCGGATTTATTCCGGAAAACAGTATTTTCAAAGATCAGGAACATATCGTATTAAAGGAAGACAGGGGCTGACCCCTGCCTTTTTTTTTTAAATTTAATTGTGCTTTTCTGAAAGTTGATTTCATGCCCGCATGAAAATCGGCTTTCAGAAAAGCAGGAAGGGCGCATGGGAACGATTGTGATAGCAGAATAGAAAAAATACTTGACGAAGCAGTGCCTGCGGTGTATAGTTTACTCAATGGATTAACGCTTGCACGCGTTAAAGCGTAAAAAGTGATTATGAGGAGGAACGGAAAATGGAAAAAGTTAGCGGCAATTCCCCTTGTGCTGGCAATGACCGCGGCATCTTTGGCTGGCTGCGGCTCGACAGCAAACACTGCAGCACCGGCAGAAAGTGAAGCGGCAGAAACCCCTGCAGCAACAACAGAGGAGACAACAAATACAGCAGCGGATACGGTAGCAGCAGATGGCAAGGTGTATAACATTGGTATCTGTCAGCTGGTACAGCACGAAGCGCTGGATGCAGCAACCCAGGGCTTTCAGGATGCACTGACAGAACTGCTGGGTGAGGAAAATGTGAAGTTTGACCTGCAGAACGCTTCCGGCGATTCCGCAACCTGTGCAACAATTGTCAACCAGTTTGTATCTTCTGATGTTGACCTGATTCTGGCAAATGCAACGGCTCCCCTGCAGGCAGCAGCGGCAGCTACCAATGAGATCCCGATCCTGGGAACCAGCATTACAGACTATGCGACAGCTCTTTCCATCGATGACTGGACAGGCGTAACCGGCACAAACATTTCCGGTACTTCCGATCTGGCACCGCTGGATCAGCAGGCGGACATGCTGCATGAGCTGTTTCCGGATGCAAAAAATGTCGGCATCCTGTACTGCTCCGCAGAACCTAATTCCGCATATCAGTCCCAGACTATTCAGGGATATTTAAAGGATTACGGATATGAATGCACAGAGTACACCTTCGCAGACTCCAACGATATCGCGTCGGTTGTAAACAATGCGATTGCAACATCTGATGTCCTTTATATTCCTACCGACAATACAGCAGCATCGAACACCACGATTATTCAGAACATCTGCCAGCCTGCAGGAATTCCGATCATCGCAGGCGAGGAAGGTATCTGCTCCGGCTGCGGCGTAGCAACCCTGTCCATCAGCTATTATGACCTTGGCTATAAAACCGGCGAGATGGCATATGAAATTCTGGTAAACGGTGCAGATGTATCTCAGACAGCGGTTGAGTTTGCTCCGAATGTAACCAAGAAATATAATGCAGCAAACTGTGAGGCACTCGGTATTACCGTGCCGGATGATTATGTGGCAATTGAGTAATCGCAAGTCACTGTGAGGGCTTGCAGAGCGTTGAGGAGGGAGAAATTCCTCTTCAGCGCTTTTTGTCGATCTTTTATGGAACGACTAAAAAAAGTATCGGTGACGAAACCAGGACTGCCGATATTTGAAAAATAAAAAGTGTACTGGAGGAGGAAACAGTGAATATTGTAGCATTGTTTAACGCGCTGCCGGGGGCTGTGCACAGGGGCTGATCTGGGGAATCATGGCGATCGGCGTATTTATTACCTATAAGATTCTGGATCTGGCAGATCTGACCGTAGACGGCACGATGTGTACCGGGGGTGCGGTCTGTGTCGTGATGATGATGAATGGGCATTCCGTTGGATTTTCCCTGTTCTGCGCATTTGTTGCAGGTATGCTGGCTGGTCTGGTAACGGGCATTTTCCATACGGCGATGGGAATCCCGGCAATCCTGGCAGGCATTCTGACACAGCTCGGTTTGTATTCTGTCAACCTGAGAATTATGGGCAACAAGGCCAATGTAGCGCTCGTTACTGATAAATATGACGTGCTGGTTTCTATGCGTTACCTTAAAAACGTTGTTTTTACAAAAATACGCTGTTTGTTGTAGCAATTGTGATCGTTGTACTGATCGGGGTTTTATACTGGTTTTTCGGTACGGAATTGGGCTGTTCCATCCGCTCCACAGGCTCCAATCAGAACATGTCCCGCGCACAGGGTATCAATACCGATCTGACAAAGATCATCGGTCTGATGCTGTCTAACGGCATCGTAGCGCTTTCCAGCGGTCTTCTGGCGCAGTATCAGGGCTTTGCGGACATCAACATGGGACGCGGTGCGATCGTAATCGGTCTGGCTGCGGTCATCATCGGCGAAGTCGTATTCGGCAAAATCAGCCGCAACTTTGCATTCAGTCTGCTGACAGTAGCGCTTGGATCCATTATTTATTACTTAGTTCTGCAGGTTGTTTTGTGGTTTGGCTTAAATTCTAATGATTTGAAGCTTTTGTCAGCGATCGTTGTAGCAGTATTTCTGGCAATTCCTTATATGAAGCGCAAATACTTTTCCAGACCTGTAAAAAAGGAGGTGCCAGACGTGCTTGACTTAAAATCCATTAGTAAAACTTTTAATGCGGGGACAGTAAATGAGAAAACCGCACTGAATAACCTTTGTCTCCATTTAAATGATGGAGATTTCGTAACGGTTATCGGAGGAAACGGCGCCGGAAAATCCACCATGCTGAATGCGGTTGCAGGTGCGTGGCCGGTTGATGAGGGCACGATTGAGATCGGCGGCGTCAATGTCACAAAGCTTCCGGAATATAAGCGTGCAAAGTATTTAGGGCGCGTGTTTCAGGATCCGATGACCGGAACAGCAGCCAGTATGCAGATTGAAGAGAATATGGCGCTTGCGGCGAGAAGAGGGCTGAGCCGTACCTTGAAAAAAGGAATCAGCAGCAAAGAACGGGAATTTTACAGGGAGCGCCTGGCAGAGCTGGGACTGGGGCTGGAGGATCGTATGACCTCCAAAGTTGGTCTGCTTTCCGGCGGTCAGAGACAGGCACTGACACTTCTGATGGCTACCCTGAAAAAACCGCAGCTTCTGCTTTTGGATGAGCATACAGCGGCGCTGGATCCCAAAACAGCTGCAAAGGTACTGGAGGCAACAGATCGGATCGTTGGACAGGATAACCTGACGACTCTGATGATCACCCACAACATGAAGGATGCGATCGCACACGGCAACCGGCTGGTTATGATGTATGAAGGACATATTATCTATGACGTGGCAGGGGGAAGAAAAAGAAAAAGCTGCATGTATCAGATCTTCTGGAGAAGTTTGAACAGGCCAGCGGCGGCAGTTTTGCAAATGACAGAATGATTTTATCCTGATTATTTTTGAATCCAAAGGTTTTACCTCTGTGTTTTGTAAAAAATACTGGATTTTTGACGAAAAGTATGAGAAAATAGCATCAGCGTACAGCTGGTGCTTTTTTTTCATGGAGATCTGCTTCGGATCTCTTATATGGAAGAAAGCTTTGCGCCTTTTTGGTGTGCCTGCTGACGAAAATTTCATCCATTAGACGAAAGGAGATAACACATGATTTATTCACACGAAGTAGAACAGATGTGTCCGGTAGCACAGGGCGTTAACCATGGCTGTGCTCCGATCCCTGAAGAAGCAAAATGGGTAAAATCCAAAGAAGTCAAAGACATTTCCGGCCTGACACATGGTGTGGGCTGGTGTGCTCCTCAGCAGGGTGCCTGCAAGCTTACCCTGAATGTTAAAGAGGGTATTATCCAGGAGGCTCTGGTTGAGACAATCGGATGCTCCGGTATGACTCATTCCGCAGCTATGGCAGCAGAAATTCTTCCTGGAAGAACCGTTCTGGAGGCTCTGAACACTGACCTTGTATGTGATGCTATCAATACAGCTATGAGAGAGCTCTTCTTACAGATCGTTTATGGTCGTTCACAGTCCGCATTCTCTGAAGAAGGTCTGCCGATCGGTGCAGGTCTGGAGGATCTGGGCAAGGGCTTAAGAAGCCAGGTTGGTACTATGTATGGTACCCTGAAAAAAGGCCCTCGTTACCTTGAAATGGCTGAAGGCTATGTAACCGGTATCGCTCTGGATGCAGAGGATCAGATTATCGGCTACAAGTTTGTAAACCTCGGCAAGATGACAGACTTTATGAAGAAGGGCGATGACGCTCAGACAGCATATGAGAAAGCATCCGGTCAGTATGGTCGTGTGGATGATGCTGTAAGAATCATCGATCCCAGACAGGAATAAAAGGAGGAGGTAACGAAGCATGGCATTATTTGAGTCTTATGAAAGAAGAATTGACAAGATTAACGCTGTTTTAAATAGCTACGGAATTGCTTCCATCGAAGAAGCTGAAAAAATCACCAAAGATGCCGGCCTGGATGTTTACAATCAGGTAAAGAAAATCCAGCCCATCTGTTTCGAAAACGCTTGCTGGGCTTACACTGTAGGCGCTGCAATTGCAATCAAGAAAGGCTGCAGAAGAGCAGCTGATGCTGCAGCTGCAATCGGCGAAGGCCTTCAGTCCTTCTGTATCCCCGGTTCTGTTGCTGATCAGCGTAAAGTAGGTCTTGGTCATGGTAATCTGGGCAAGATGCTGCTGGAAGAAGATACCGACTGCTTCTGCTTCCTGGCAGGACATGAGTCCTTTGCAGCAGCAGAAGGTGCTATCGGTATTGCAGAGAAGGCAAACAAGGTTCGTAAGAAACCTCTGCGCGTTATCCTGAACGGTCTTGGCAAGGATGCTGCACAGATCATTTCCCGAATCAACGGCTTTACTTATGTAGAGACCGAGATGAACTATTACACCGGCGAGCTGAAGGAAGTATTCCGGAAATCTTATTCCGAAGGCCTTCGTTCCAAGGTAAACTGCTACGGCGCCAACGACGTAACAGAAGGCGTTGCTATCATGTGGAAGGAAGGCGTTGATGTTTCCATTACCGGTAACTCAACCAACCCAACCAGATTCCAGCATCCGGTTGCAGGAACCTATAAGAAAGAATGTGTAGAGAAGGGCAAGAAGTACTTCTCCGTTGCATCCGGCGGCGGTACCGGCCGTACCCTGCATCCCGATAACATGGCTGCAGGTCCCGCTTCTTACGGTTTCACCGATACTCTTGGCCGTATGCACTCCGATGCGCAGTTCGCAGGTTCTTCCTCTGTACCGGCTCACGTTGAGATGATGGGTCTGATCGGTATGGGCAACAACCCGATGGTTGGCGCTACTGTAGCTGTAGCTGTTTCCGTTGAGGAAGCTGCTAACGCTGGCAAGTTCTGAGAAATCCAGTAAAATCAAGGGTTATCGTGGTTCTGAATGTTCCACGATAGCCCTATTTTTTTCCACGTAGCACACACGAGGTAGCACACAAATTGTATAAAGCAAAAGGGCATCTGCAAAAGCAGACACCCCATGCGTTTTTTTGAAAGTCCGCACCCTCGACTCCTCTTTGTGGATTTCAGAATTTGTTTCTCAGCTTTCGGTATTCTCTCGGCGAATATCCTTTCAGCTTGTGAAAAAGCCGACTGAAATAAAGCTGGTTATCATATCCGACAATCTTAGAAATCTCATTGATGGAATAAGTTGTTGTTTCAAGTAACATCTGAGCATTGTTGATGCGGATTCCCACAATGAATTGCATTGGTGTAGAACCGGTATATTTTTTGAAATTTCGGATAAACCAGCTGACACTCATGCCTCGTGAGGCAGCATAATCATCAATATTGATATTTTGATTGTAGTTTTCACGGAAAAAGGTAACAGCATTATCCATCTCATGATCAAGGTATTCATTTTTTAATATGTGCTCTCTTGTCAGTTCCCGGTGGAAGCTGATCAGAAGATGACGTAGCAAAAGGACAAGCATTTCCTCATAATTATCTTGACAACGTTGGAGCTCGATAATAATACGCTTGAAAATTTGTTCATATTCATTAGATGTACCAACTTGAAAGACACGTTCTTTATCCGGAAACCCATATTGACGTAAGATATTTTTCGCATTGCTTCCTGTGAAGTGAATCCAGTATACGTCTGTCTTATCTTCTCCGTAATATTCATATTTTTGGAGTTCTTTCGGTCTGTACAGTACAATGTTGCCGGCTGGAACAATCGTTTCATTATTTACATTATCAAAATGAAAATGCCCACAACCAGCAGTGATATATATAATCTGATAATCCAGACGACCCCTTGGACGGTAGGTCGGAAGTTTGGGATGTCTGGAAAGACGGTAAGTACCACAGCTACCGACAATCAGCGGACGACTTTTGTCTTTGAAATCCATATGTGAGTGGTTCAAATAACCGGTGTTCAAATACATAGGACAGCACCTCTTTTCGTACTTTTTATCATTGTATCATTTAGTGCATATTTTGTCTAATCCAATTCATAGACATATTTTGCGAATTAGGATAGGCTATATACATACTAAGGAACGTAAACAAAAAGTAAAGTATAAGGTTTGCTTTAGGAAAACAAAGAACAAAAAAGTATATGTATCGGAGGAGAGCTATTTATGATCGTACCACGTTATTATGAAAATCTAAGCGTACTGCACGAAAACACAATGCCAGCCAGAGCCTATTATATTCCGGCATCCAGAAGAATGGATAACTTGGTGGAACGCAGAGAAGAGTCAGATCGTATGCAGTTATTGAATGGAACTTGGAAATTCCAGTATTTTAACAGCATCTATGACATTCAGGATTCTTTCTTTGAGAAGAATTATGATACAGAAAATTTTGATGAGATTCAGGTTCCAAGTGTATGGCAGATGGCAGGATATGATACACACCAGTATACAAACATCCGGTATCCGTTTCCGTTTGATCCACCATATGTGCCACAGGATATTCCGTGTGGAGCTTATGTACATAATTTTGAGTACAGCAGAGATGAGAAAGCATCAAAAGCTTTTTTGAACTTTGAAGGAGTAGACAGTTGCTTTTACGTATGGATCAATGGCTCTTACATAGGATACAGCCAGGTTTCGCATATGACCAGTGAGTTTGATGTTACCGATGTACTTCAGGATGGAACGAATACGGTGGCAGTGTTGGTAATGAAGTGGTGTGATGGTTCCTATTTGGAAGATCAGGACAAATTCCGTATGAGTGGTATTTTCCGGGATGTGTACATTTTGAAACGCCCAAAACAGGCAATCAGTGATTATCATATTAAAACAAGAATTGAGGATATGCTTGCGAAAGTAGAAATTGAAATGAAATTCTACTCTCCGTTAAATGTAAAAATTTCGATTGAAGATAGAAACGGAGCAGTTGTAGCACTAGGAAGTATTGCTGAAGAAGGAACAGCTGTATTAGAAATCGCAAGTCCGGAACTTTGGAATACAGAAAATCCATATCTATATAAACTGATTCTTGAAACAGAGAATGAAGTAATTGTAGATCACATTGCATTAAGAAAGATAGAGATTAAAGACCAGGTTATTTATTTAAATGGACAGAAGATTAAATTCCGTGGTGTCAATCGACATGATTCTGATCCGGTTACTGGATTTACAATCAATCCGGAACAGATTACGACCGATCTTACGTTAATGAAGCAGCATAATTTTAATGCGATCCGTTCCAGCCACTATCCGAACGCACCATTTTTCTATGAAATGTGTGACAAGTATGGATTCATGGTAATAGATGAAGCAGATATTGAAGCGCATGGTCCATTTATGATCTACAGAAAAGAAGACACTGATTACAATCGGTTCAAACGATGGAATGAGAAGATTGCAGATGATCCGGTATGGGAAGAGGCAATCGTTGATCGCGTAAAACTCATGGTGGAACGTGACAAAAACCGTTTCTGTATTGTTATGTGGTCAATGGGAAATGAGAGTGCTTATGGCTGCAACTTTGAAAAAGCACTGGAATGGACAAAGAATTTTGATCCAGACCGCATCACACAATATGAGAGTGCAAGATACCGTAATTATGATGAAACATATGATTACAGCAATCTGGATGTGTACAGCCGGATGTATCCAGCGCTTTCTGAAATTCAGGAATATCTGGATAAAGATGGAAGCAAACCCTTCCTTTTAGAGTACTGTCACAGTATGGGAAACGGACCTGGAGATTTTGAAGATTACTTCCAGATGATTCAGGATAATGATAAAATGTGCGGCGGCTTTGTCTGGGAATGGTGTGACCATGCGATTGCTCATGGAACTGCTGAGAATGGAAAGACTATATATGCTTATGGGGGCGACCATGGCGAAGAAATTCATGATGGCAATTTCTGTATGGATGGATTGGTATATCCGGACAGAACAGTACACACAGGACTTTTGGAATACAAGAATGTTTATCGCCCGGCAAGAGTTATTTCCTATAACAAAGAAAGCGGAGAACTGGTGCTTCATAACTACATGGATTTTGATGACTTGAAAGATTATGTGAAGATTAGTTATGAGCTGACGCAGGACGGGCTTGTAATCAGCAAAGGCATACTTCCGGAATTTTCAGCAGCACCACACGGGGAAGGAAAAATAAACCTTAAGATCAATGTGCCAGAGAGTGGAAAATGTTATTTAAAATTTATTTACCATCTGAAAAAAAGGAATTGCCACTGTTGGATGAAGACCATATTCTTGGATTCGATGAAATTGAGGTAAGTAAAGACGGTACAAAATGTAAACTTGCTGAGAAATGGCTACCAAAAACAGTAGTGGACTCTGAGTTACAGGTAAATGAAAATGATACACAGATCCATATCAAGGGGCGTGAATTTGCTTATACCATAGACAGACGTACTGCACTCTTTACAGAGATGAAATTCGCAGGGCGGGAATATTTGAACCATCCGATGGAATTAAATATTTGGAGAGCACCAACAGATAACGATATGTACATCAAGTCTGAATGGAAGAAAGCCCACTATGATAAGGCTTACACAAGAGCTTATACGACAGAGGTTGTGCAGGGAAAACATGGTGTGAAGATTACAAGCCATGCTTCCGTTGTGGCAGAGACAGTACAGAAGATTCTTGATGTGACGATCACATGGAAAATAGAGGCTGCTGGAAAGATTGATGCAGATATTGCAGTAACAAAAGACGATGAATTCCCGGACCTGCCAAGATTTGGTGTGAGGATGTTCCTGGATAAAAAACTTTCAGCTGTAAGATACTTTGGAATGGGACCACAGGAAAGCTATTGTGATAAACATCAGGCTGCGAGCCACGGTTTGTACCGGGCAGATGTAGGCGATTTACATGAGGACTATATCCGTCCACAGGAAAATGGAAGCCATTATGATTGTGAATATGTAGAACTTAACAACAGTCGATATGGAATTGTGGTATCCGCAGAAAAGGCATTCTCATTCAATGCTTCTTATTATACGCAGGAAGAACTTGAGAAGAAAACGCATAATTATGAACTAATAGAATCAGATAGTGTAGTATTTTGCGTTGACTACGCATTAAATGGCATTGGTTCTAATAGTTGTGGTCCAGTTGTATTGGATCAGTACCGATTTGATGATGTATTATTCCGGTTCCAGTTTACACTGATACCGTATGTAAAGGGATAATAAAGTTTCATGTAACCCGTAAACAAGGAAAGAAAGTCTGGTTGTAATGTAAAGTCCGGATATACAGAGCAATCAGACAAAATCGGAGAAAAAATTAGAATTAGATATCATACGGTTAGCCATATTGAGATTCTAAGTGCGATGAAGATGAGGAGCAAAGAAATTCGATGGAAGAAAAAAAGTATTTGAAATGGTATAACAAAATTGGATATGGATCAGGCGATATTGCAGGTAATGTAGTCTATGTGTTCCTGACATCTTTTATAATGGTCTATCTGACGGACTCGGTAGGACTTGCTGCAGGTGTCGTAGGTACCCTGATTGCCGCATCAAAACTATTTGATGGTTTTACGGATATATTTTTTGGATCAATGATTGACAAAACACACAGTAAAATGGGAAAAGCGAAACCTTGGATGCTATACGGATATATTGGTTGTGCCATTACGCTGGTCAGCTGCTTTGCAGTACCGGTGAGCTTGGGAACAACGGCTAAATATGCATGGTTCTTTATTTCTTACACACTGTTAAATGGTGTGTTTTATACAGCAAACAATATTGCTTATTCAGCACTTACGTCACTGATTACAAAGAACAGCAAAGAGCGTGTACAGATGGGATCTTACCGTTTTATTTTTGCATTTTCAACAAGTCTTCTGATTCAGGCGATTACAGTTGGATTTGTAGATAAATGTGGTGGAGATGCTGCAGCATGGAGAACGGTTGCTATTATCTATGCAATCATTGGTCTGGTCGTAAATACGATTTCAGCACTTTCTGTTAAGGAACTTCCGGAGGAAGAACTTAATGAAAGAGAAGTAAAGAATGATAATGAAAAGTATGGAATGGTACAGGCATTCAAGCTTCTTGTCAAAAACAAATATTACATGATGATTTGTGGAACATATATTTTACAGCAGTTATATGGTGCCATGATTGGAGCTGGCATTTATTACATGACATGGGTACTGAAAAATAAGAATTTGTTTGGACAATTTGCATGGGCAGTAAATATTCCACTGATCATTGCCCTGATTTTTACACCGACATTAGTTGGTAAGTGGAAAGGTATGTACAAACTGAACTTAAGAGGTTACGTCTTAGCAGTCATCGGTAGAGCACTTGTTGTTGTTGCCGGATATATGGGCAGTGTTCCGCTGATGATGGCATTTACAGCTCTTGCGGCCTTAGGTCAGGGACCATGGCAGGGAGATATGAATGCAGTTATCGCATCTTGCTCTGAGTACACTTATCTTACGCAGGGAAAGAGAATTGACGGAACGATGTACTCTTGTACTTCTCTTGGTGTAAAAATCGGTGGAGGTATTGGAACCGCTGTTGTTGGATGGCTGCTTGAGTTCAGTGGATATGTCGGAACAAATGCAACTCAGCCACAGTCTGCACTTGATATGATGCAGTTCATGTATCTTTGGCTTCCGTTAATCTTTGATGTATTGATTATGTTTGTACTTTCAAGAATGAATGTAGAAGATGCAAATAAAAAACTGAAAGCAGAAAAAGGAATTGCTGCAGATGAAGTAACAGATGCATCAGACATAAATTAGAATTGACAGGAGAAAGCGTTGTCTGGTCATTGCTCGATGAGACAGTGCTTTTTTTCTATATATAAAGTGATTGAACTGAAAAAAAGGACCACTTCATTTTTGTGAAATGGCCTTAAGAAAATATTCAGTTTTCACAAAATAGTCCTTTTAGTATTTATACATGGTAAGGATGCTCAAAATATTCAATGTAGAATACTAAAAAGGTCATTCAGATATTTTTTTAGGTTGCTCATTTGCAATTCCTCCTTTCCTTATTTACAAGTTGATTATAAGATAGGTGTAAAAGGATTGCTTGCCAAATCGAAAGAAGATATAGACAAATGTTGCAAAGGGGAGTATTTCATGCAGTTAAAATATGTTGACACAAAAGAGGAGATCATAGCAATAAATAGGAAGTCAAAACATATTGAACCACATCTTCATAATGCACTGGAGATCGTTTGTGTAACAAGTGGAGCATTAGAACTTGGTGTCGGACAGGAACTATACCATATGGAAAAAGGAGATATAGGCTTTGTATTTCCAGATGTTATTCATCACTATCAGGTACTGACACCCGGTGTAAATAAAGCGACTTATCTGATTGCATCGCCATTTACGATAGTCAAATTTGCAGATATCATGCAATCCATGGCTCCTGAATACCCAATCATCAAAGCGGAAAAGGTTGAACCGGAGGTATATAGGGTTATAAATGCAATTTTAGAGACAGAACAGTCGGATATTACTGTTGCACAGGCATATCTTCAAATTGTGTTGGTACGCTGCATAGGAAAATTAAATTTGATAGAAAAGAGCAGTGTGGGGAGCAACGATCTTATTTACCAGACAGTTTCCTATATATCA